>Ga0181524_10000564_pt1 | contig 44581 bp, 41 predicted proteins | sample PEATcosm2014_Bin_34_FD_119761 | JGI IMG/M metagenome (GOLD analysis project Ga0181524, IMG submission 119761) | Peatland microbial communities from MTU Mesocosm Facility, Houghton, MI, USA - PEATcosm2014_Bin05_60_metaG | ecosystem: Environmental > Terrestrial > Soil > Wetlands > Peat | place... | reverse complement strand
GTTTCAAGCTTTCCCGCGTCGTGGCGCTCACCAAGAAACAAGAAACCATCCTCAAGGCCATCGACAAGCGACTCCTCCGGGCGCAGGATTGATGTAGTGATCACTTTTTAGGTCGAATTCAGGTTATGAGTTCGCTGGACAACCAAACGCAACCGCGCTGGCTGAATTGGATGATGAGGCTGCAGGCCATCGCGCAAAACGGCCTCACCTACGCTGCCAACGCATACGACACTGAACGTTACAACGCCATCCGGCAGATCGCAGCCGAGATGCTCGCCGCCGGTTCAAACGCCGAAGTCTCGGCTGTTTGCGGCCTGCTGTCGCTCGAGACGGGGTACGCGACTCCCAAGGTGGACGTGCGAGGCGTTGTCTTCCGCGACGAAAAGTTACTGCTGGTGCGCGAGCGTGAGGAGGGCCGTTGGTCCCTGCCTGGCGGGTGGGCCGACGTGGGAGAGTCGCCTGCCGAATGCGTCGCGCGCGAAGTCCGTGAGGAGAGCGGCTTCGAGACCCGCGCCGTCAAACTGCTGGCGCTGTTTGACCGCAGCAAGCATCCTCACCAGCCGCCGTTCGCGTTCCACGTGTACAAGCTCTTTTTCCTCTGCCACATCCTCGGTGGCGAGGCCAAAGCGAGTCCTGAGACTGACGCGGCGGGCTTTTTCGGCGAAGCGGAGATTCCCGAGCTTTCAACAACTCGGAATACACCCTGGCAAATCCAACGATGCTTCGAGCACCGCCGCAATCCGAATCTGCCCGCTGATTTCGATTGATCTTCAGCGGGCGCGCGGGCGGGCTCCCATCGCGATGTTGGGTCCCTGGCACGCTCGTCGACTGAGACGTAGTACCGGCCACAGGGTGGTGAATGCCAGCGCAATCAAACCGGCAAGGGTGGTGGACGGCTCAGGCACAGCTATCACGTTGCCGGTGACCGTAAGGCCCCAACTTTCCAGGTTGCCCACTCCACCGGGCGAGAGATCCGCCACAAACAAGGTCCAGGTACAGTTGGGATTCAATCCGTTGAACGAACTGAGAAAGGCGGAGGCCGAACGCGGTGAAGTGTCCAGGACGTTGGCGGGGCTGATAGTGCGCGCATCGGGCTGCCAGGTGCCGGTCACAGGCCCGCCGCTGGTGGGGGCGTTATGGATGTCCCCGAGCGTGTTGTCGCTGAAGGTGACGTTAAATCCGCTGGCGGCGGAGCCGTACGCGCTCGTAGCGGTCACACCGATCCGGTTGAGCAGCACAGTGAAACCACCGCTGCTGCTTGTCAAATAGCAGTAGTAGTCGCCGTCGTAAGCGCCCGCGCCGTTCAAAGCGCCGGCGATGTTCAGGCTGACTGTGACGTCCGTAATCGACCTGATCGTCGTGCCGCTGAACGTGATATTCTCCGACACGCCATTGGGGTCATTGTCCCCGATAGCCACGTTTCCTGTCCATGTCCCTGTTACGCTTGACGGTCCCTTCGTGCCCGTCGTGTGGCCGTTGTCCAGCAGGTTCGCACCGTTGAACTGCCATTGATAGGTCAGCGTCGGATCGCCTGTGGCCTGGACCGTCAATTGCACCGTCTGACCCTGGTTGACCGACTGGGTCGCCAGCGGCTGCCCGGTAATGGTGACCCCGGTGCCAAAAGCGAACGCCCCTGCGTCGGTGACCTTGTTCCCATCCGGATTGGCCAGCACCACCGGCACTGTTCCGGATGATGACGACGGCGTCACCGCCGTCAGAACGGTGGAACTCACAAACGTGACCGAGGCGGCGGACAACGAGCCGAACGCCACCGTGGCTCCAGGCTCGAAACCCGTGCCGGTAATCGTGACGGTCGTGCCTCCGGTGTTGGGACCCGCGTTCGGAAGAACGCTGGTGATCGTCGGCGCCGACCCCACGGGCTTGACCGTCAGCACGCCGTTCACATAGTTGATTGCTGTGTAATTGGCCGGGGCGAAAGTCCCGCCCGTAGCAGCGCTGGGCTGGATTGCGTAGGGAGAGTTGGCGACCGTCGCCGTGGACGCCGCGCCGGCGCTCGTCAGCGTCACCGATCCCACGGTCTCAGAGTTCTGCAGACCGCTGGTGGCAAACTCCGTCCCTGCGAGGCTCAAGCTCTGGAGAAAATACTTGCTGGCGTTGTTGGCGGTGATGGTCAACGACGCCGGGTTCACCGTCAGCGCGCCGTCCACATAAGTGATTGTGTAATTGGCCGCCGCAAAAGTCCCGCCCGCGGCCGCGCCAGGCACGATTGTGTAAGGAGATCCGGCGACCGGCGCCGTGGACGCCGCGCCGGCGCTCGCCAGCGTCACCCATCCCACGGTCTCGGAGTTCTGCAGCCCGCTGGTGGTAAACTCCGTCCCTGCGAAGCTCAAGGCCTGCCCGTAGGACTTGACCCCGCTGTTGGCTGTCACCGTCAGCGGTGCCGGGTCAACGTTGAGCGTCACCGTGGACGTGAACGGAGTCGGATAATTTCACAGCTTCAGGAAAAACTCGGTTGTATTTATGGATCAAACTTACATTCCGCAGTCGCAGGGTGCAGGTTTTCACTGCCGTTTTCTGGTCTGGCCTACTACCTGTAAACGGCGGCGTCGATGTCCAGCAAGTCCAAAACGGTTTGCTCGATCTCGCTGAACGGCTGGGTGAAGACCTTGATCAGTTGGTTCTCTTCATAGAGTTCGTATTTGGCGCGGGCGGCGAAAGTATCCAGGATTTGGGCGTAGGAGGGCGTCTTGGAGTCGCGGCCCTCCGGTAATATGGGTATGGCCTTGATCTGGCGTCGGGCCATGTTTTTGCGGATGGTGCGCTCCATCAAGGCGGCGACCAACTCGGCGATGAAGAAGATGAACATGAGGGCTTCGATGCGGGTGTTCTTCTTGAGGAACACCGGGGAGATTTCCAGGACGGACTTATTCAGGAAGTGGCGTTTCTCCAGGTGGGGCTGGTATTTGTATTTCTTGAGGACCTCCACGGCTGAGAGGTCCGTATTGGTGACCAGCGGGAAGGTGCCGTCGGTGGTTTGGGCCCGGGCGATGGCGGCCGCATCCTGGCTGGCCGAGACGACGGGGATCGTGCGGACGACGCGTTTGTAGGTGCTTTGGGCGGAGGGTCGGCCCCGAGTGGTCTGGGTGAACTGGACCGTGGGCTGCAGCTCGATCTGGTAGTGGACCCAGTCGGCCACGCGGTAGTGGGCCAAGAGATTTTCGGCGGCCCGGCGAATCGCCGGTTCGGTTTTGGGCCCGCGGCCACGGCGCTCGTTTAAGCCCCCCAATCGCTGGAGGGCCAGGGTGATGCGCTCCTGGCGGTCCCGGGCATCGCGGAGGCGCTTTTCCGAGGAGCGAAACCAGTGGATGCGGAAGCCCTCATCCATCTGATAGGGCCCCTGGGCGCCCTCGAAGCGCTCCCGGCGATGGTAGCGGCGGCCGGCGCGCCGGCTCCACAGGAATTGCCAGCGGACCTGGCAGTCGGCCGCCTGCTGGGCGAAGGCGTGGACCTCGGCCCGGTTGCGGGGCAGGATGGTGATGAAGCGGCCGTGCTCCCGGTCCAAGCGCAAAAGGGTTTCGCTCGCGCAGAGTTTGCAGTCGGCCACGTAGAGGAAGTCGCTCCGGCCCAAGATGCGGCAGAGGCATTGCCAGGTTTCCCAATGCGTGGGGTCATCGGCCTGGTTGCCCGCGTAAGCCTTGAAGTGGACGGGAACCGCTCCGTCGGCGCTGACGGACAGGCAATAGACGAGCTGCTTGAGGTCGGGGCGGTGGTCCTTGCTGAAGCCGGGGCGCAGTTGCACGGCGTCAGGTTTCTGATGGGCATAGGCGCCGGAAAACTTGACGGAGGTCGAATCGTTGTGGATTTGGGAGGTTTGGATATCGAACGTCCTGACGGCCTGGACGACCAGGGCGGTGAGCAAGCTGGCGCGGTCGGCCTCGAAGAGGCGGTCCAAGGCGCGGCCGATGGCGTCATCGCCCAGGTGCTGGCAGGGGCGCAACTGGGGGTCGTAAGGCTTGGCCCAGGCCTCGATGCGGTAAAGCGCGTTGGGTTGGATGAGCACGCTTTTGACCAGCAGTTCGAGGGCCTGGACGTAGTGGGCGGGAGCGATCTGCTGGGCCAGCAGTTGGCGCAGATTTAACGCCTGGAGGAAGCGGTCCGCCAGGGGCATCGCCCCCTGCAGTTGGGTGCGCAAGGTTAAGGATTTGACTTGCAACGGCGGTATCCTAACGTGTATCCAAGTTAGGATGCAAGCACAAAAAGAGAAAATAGTTACCCTTAAAATCATGCTTCCCCTGTTACACGGCAGTGTCTCGACCGCCATCAGCACCTGTGGCAAACCCAATTGCGCCTGCAAAGCAACGCCGCCCAAGCTCCACGGCGTCTATTATCGTTGGACCGGGCTGTTGGAAGGTAAATACACGACTCGAACGCTCAGCCGAGAAGAGGCGCGGGAGTGCCAACGGCGAATCAAAAATTACCGCCGCCTTCAACGCCAGATTGAGAAACTTCTGGACCAAGAGCTAGCAAAGGCCCCGTGGAAAGAAGGAGTAAATGTGAAGCGATAATGCCTAAATCATTGTAGTAAAGCTACTTGCAGATCGCAGATTTACACATTCTGACTGCGGAATGTAAGACCAATAGGATAATACATGGCAATTCCATTAAGAGACCTTATCGAGCGGCCAGATCTGCTCTCAAAGGAGGGGCCGCGGTGTCATTATTGCGGTGTCTTGCTTCAGGGAGCAATCACCGGCAAACAGATCGAGGGCGGCCACCAGGTTTGCAGCGACTGTTATTACGAGAAACTCGGCCAAGCAATCGAAGAGCACCCTATAGTCGGCGCCCGGGTTCACCGCGGCTAACTTCACGGTTCGATCCCATGAGGATGGTCACGTCATATTTCGGGAATTGCTGAGGAGTTGGCGCGGTGTCGGTCCGCCGGTCATTGGGTTCACGTTGACGGCGCAGGAACGAAGAGAACGGTCTCCATTCCGCAAAAAGGACACGCAACGGTCTCGCCCGCCCCTCGTGCTGGGAACTCAATATGGCCGCTGCAAACGTTGCACGGACAAACGACGAACTCGTCCCCGCCGTCAGCGCCCGTACTCGACATGGCCTTGACCATGCCGAGGATGGCCTTTTTCAACTCCGCTCCGAGCCCCTGCCTTGACAGTTGTACCACTTCTGACAGGCCCGAATTGCTGGTGATGTGAACTTCCTCGTAGAGGACAATCGGAATCTCGCTATTGTTGCTAAAGCGCCTATCTGGCCCACCGGACTTGTTGACGTATCGCCAGGTGCTTCCGACCACTTTGGCGTCTGACGGAACAGAGCCGTCTTCCTGAAATCTCACGCTGGTCCAGGATATTTGTATGTCGGCATAGCCGGCTGCGCCGACTCTGCTTCCGTCATAGACCAAAACCCGGTCAGGGAAAAAATACAGCTTCATTTGCCGGGCGGGTAGTACCGGGACCAAGATGTTCGTCTTCACGTACGGCGGCCGTCCCTTGGGCAGCCGAAGTGTCCTTCTGTTCACAATCGCATCCGCGCCTCCGTGCGTCTTCCAATCGTAGAGACCAGAAGTCTCCCTTTGCGAAGTCAGGTGCCACTTCCCTGAGCATGACTGCATTGTGTCAAAGGCATTGTGGAGCGCCTGGTAAGCCTCCTCCAGGTGCGGCTCCATTGAGTAAAAGATCACGACCGTCTTCTTGATAGTGTCCCAGTAGGCCGCCCATGCAGCCGCGCAAACCGAGAGGGGTGCGGTCAGCCAGAGAAGCCAGAGGGGTGTCTTCGCCGCAATCGGGATGATATTTAGCACGCAGGCCGCGGCAAAGGCTATCACCCACAAGGGTCGTCTCTGTGCTTTTGCGTTAATCTCCTCGAGGAGTTGCGCAGAAGACGAGTCGACCATCCGCGAGACGCTCCCGGCCTCAAGCTCCTGGAAGCCCTCCTCGCCTGCAGCTATAGCGGCTGGCGCGTCGGGCTGTCCGGGCCTTTTTCCGGGCCCTTCGGTCGGAATGGTGGCGCGAAAATACAGGCCGCCACGACCCATGTGGATGTAGTTTCCCCTCGGGCCGGTGCCGATTCTGAAGCCCTTGATGCCTGTTGAGACACCAACTCCCGATTGGCTCAGGTTAAACCTGAAAGGCCCGACGCTTATGCTCTTTCGGATGTAGAAGCCCATTCGCTCAGCCTTTTGCCGGATTTTACCCGCCGCGGGCTTGGCGTCAACCTCAAACGCGGGCACAATCGCCGGCATAACCAGGGGCCTCACCAGCACCGCGCCCCGCCTAACGCTGGTCCTCAGGCCCTGAGCTTCTTGCACCATTGGCACTCCAGAGGCTTCCATTGCTGACCCCCGGCACCGGCGTGATGTTGAGGCGCGGGAGGCCACTGGCCGAGCGCATGCAGCGCACTCAAGGGTGCTCAGGAGCCCCCGTGGGTCTCGACATGAGCGAGCCCATCCATCTTCGCCTCTAATCTGTTCAGCTTGTCGGCGATGTCCTTTAATTCGATATTGTCGCGCTTCTGGACACCCATGAGAAGGGAGGCGACCAAGCCGCTCACGCCGCCGAACATTCCGACTCCCGCCACCATCAGTACCATCGCCAAAACGCGCCCCTCTGTTGTCACCGGGTACTTGTCGCCACATCCGGCAGTTGCGAGTGTGTTGACGCTCCACCAAAGGGCGTCTTCTGCTGTCTTGATGTTCGCGTCGGCGTCGCGCTCGCACACGAGGATTGAAATTGACGAGAAGGCAATGAGCAAAAAGCCGGTGAAGATCAACGTTACTGCCCCTCCCTGCAGCCTGTCCTGAAACAGCAATGCAAGAACCCTACGGACCGAGCGGATGCCGCGCAACAGCCGAATGACCCGCAGGACGCGCACCATGCGCCCCCAGCGGAGTATTTCCAGGTTGGGAACGCAAGCGATGAGGTCCACCCAACCCCACTTCATAAAGGCGGCCTTAGATTCCGCTTGGTGGAACCGGACGCAGAAGTCCACCAGGAAAACTGCGCAGGCGACGGTGTCGATTATGTGAACCATGTTAGCGAGTTCCCTTGGCAAGACGAGTACCGTGTCGGCCACCAGGGCGCAGAGCAACAACATGGTGAACGCCAGCAGGCCTACCTGAAAAGCACTAGCCTTGTGACTTTTACTATTAGCAGCTTCTTTCATGGTTCCTTTCACGGCCAGCCAGCCCACATGGAGCAAACTCCGATCAGATGTCCAAGAGGGCACGTAGCAGCGGGCACTTCAGTCTGAACGACGGCGCGGCCTCGGAGAGCTTCGATTTCGGCGGGTGAACGATCTCCTGGCAGGCGTTCACCGGCGCCCCCCTCCCGAACTGCGAAAATAACCGTTCACATACGTCCCGTTACTCCTCGTGTAGCCTCGCACATAAACGCTGCCGCCCCCGCCTGACGGGGAGGCGCCAGGGGTATAGGCCGAGGCATCTGTCGCAACTTGGGCGTATTCCCCGGCGCGAGCCTGTGCATCCTGCCATTCTCGCGCCCGCTTGAGAGCTTCAGCTTCGTCTGCAGCCTTTGCCTTATCCGCATCATAACCGAACTGGGCGCGGAGATCCTCTGGCAGGTCGGCAAGCTTCACCACGCCTGCCCTACCTGTTGCGTCACGCCAGAGCAGACTGATCCCTTGGACGTAGGGCTTTACCTCCGCCTTTCTAATCGTCTCTCCTAGGCCGGTCGAATAAAACGAGATCACCGTGGGAGGGACACGGCGGACCAGTTTCAATTCGTCCGAGGACCACGGGGCGGGCTCTTTGCCCTGGCCAACGGCCGCCTTGGAAACGGTTATCCGCTTGAGATCCTCCTCGGAAGCCCGGGCGTCGTTGAATGCCCTTTCTGAATAGGCGGAAACCCACCACCCTCTGTAGGCGTCCTCAGCAAAGGGGGGTGTGATCTCGAACGTCAGCCCATCGCGGGTTCGCAGGTCTTTGTCCAAAACAAGTCCTTGGACGATTTCGCGGTCTGCTGCCTGGCTAAGTAACCTGGAAATGAATTTCAGGCAGTCGCTCTTTGCCGCCCCCACGCCGAGGAGATTCCGGTAAACGCCCGCCTCGATCCCCGCGGGATGGTCTAAGTCTCCGTACACATTCACCTCGTAGTCCTCGCCACAGCGGAAGGAAACGTAAGGAACGTTCCGCATGATACCCTTGTCGATGACGGTAGCCGGGATCTGCTTCAGGTTCGAGGCCCACGGCTGGCTGCCCAGGAGCAAAAGGGCCTGTCTGCAAGACGGGAGGCGGTTGGTATTGGTGACGTACGGCTCCTCGGCTCGTTCAATCCTCACTTCCTTGACGATGGAAGGGAAATAGTTAAATGCACCATAGTCGTTCAGGAGGAGAATGTTGGTTTCGTTGGTCTGGACAACGGTCCCGCTCACCGTGCGACCGCTCAAAAACACCAACGTGTCCGCAGGAGCAAGTGGCGCACAAAGGGCCACCGTAGAGGCCGTAAGAATAAAAATGGCTCTTTTCACAGTTTAATCCTTTCGATGGGTTATCGGCTCTCTTCTACTCCTTTCGTCTGGGGTGTCAAGCTATCTCTGGTCACCGTGGCGCCGGCTCGATCGAAAGCCGTGACCGGGCCGACCCTAAAATTGATTGCAAGATGACCCGCTCAGCGGGTCCTGCAAGCAAAGGGTTGAGGCGGATGGCCGGAGACACGTCGTCATTTCCGCTTTCCATACTTGTGTTTTGAGAAGACAGTTCCGGTATGAGTAACCGAGAGATCGCGATTGACCTGATCCGGAAGTTGCCGGAAGACGCCTCGCTTAGCGACATTGCCCGAGAAATCGAGTTTATTGCGGGCGTTCGCGAGGGCTTTGAGCAAATGGAACAAGGCGAGGGCACCCCCGCCGAAGAAGTCAGGCGAATGATTCCCTCATGGATTGCAAAGTAATCCTCTCCCCCCCAGGCCATTCAAGACCTCGGCGAGATTGTCCGCTACATCTCCTTCGACAACCCCAGGGCTGCCGAACAGCTCGGTTACGCGCTCATTGACGCCGCCCTATCCTTGAAAAACCTGCCGGAGCGTGGGCGTTTCGTCCCTGAGTTCGACGACGGAGCGACCTGCAGGAGGTCGTGGCCTACTCTCTTTCAAACTCGATCGCCGCGGCGGAGAGGCCGGGCAGGGTGAGCTTGTCGGAAACGGGCGAGAGCGGCACGATGCTGACGCGCTCGGGCGTGTTCCAGTGGTTCATGACATCGGGTTGGCCCGCGTTGAGCGGGTCGCACAACGCTTCTGCCTTTACCGGGCGAAACGCGCCGCCGAACCCATCGAACCCGGCTGAGAACTCCACCGGCTCGGGCCGGGGATTGACGGCGAAAAGGACGACCGATTTCCTGTCCTCGGAAGCGCAGGCGACGAGGTCCAGGCGATCGCTGAATTGTCCCAGCCACAGCGGGACGGGCTTGGCATGATGCGAGTACAGGTACATGACATAATAACTGCCGCGTTTGAGCACGCCCGAACCTGAAGGGGCTGTTTCGATGATCGCCCCGCAGTAGCTGTTGGCCAGGTTCGAGCGGCAGGCCATTTCCACTCTGTCAGAATGACGCATGAGGAGATGGAGGTAGCGGGCGTTCATAAGCGCCGCCCCGAGGGTCGCCTGTTTGGCCCGGCCCAATCCCCACGAACCGGCGTCAATATTCCACTCCGTCACCCCAAGCTTGATCTGCGCGCACCCGGGCGTGTGGTCGAGCATCTCGGCAATGTGATGGAAATCGCGCTCGCATTCCCCGAGATCGGTGGTGTAGTGGTGCGGACAAACATAAGCAATGTCCTTGCCCACCCGGTCGAGCAGTTTCTGGCCTGGAAATGAGGTCATGATCCGCGCGCCTGCATCCGCCTTTCTCATCAGCTCGATAAAGGCCGGGAATTGGTCGAGGTATTTTTGGTTGTTCGGGTTAATCTCATTGCCGATTTGCCAGTACTTCACCTGGTAAGGCGCCGGGTGGCCGTTGGCGGCGCGCCTGGCGCCCCAGTCTGACCGGGCATCGCCGTTGCAGTATTCCACAAGGTCGGCCGCGCTTTGAGGGCCGTCGGCAAAGCTGACGCAGATCAGCGGTTCTACCCCGGTCAGTTCGCAAAACTGGCAAAATTCGTCGATGCCGACGTCGTTGGGGTCTATCCTTCCCCAATTCTCATTGCGCCAGGGCGCGCGCAGGTCGCGGTCGCCGATTCCGTTCTTCCAGCGGTAGTGTCCCGGGTCCACGCTCGAGCCACCCCAGCGGATGAGTCCCGGGCGCACCTCTTTGACCGTTTCGACGACGTCTCGCCGCCAACCGTTGAGATTGTCCTTGGGCATCAACGAGAGCTTGTCTGCCCACAGCCGGCCTTGCCCCTCGAGACGGAGCTCGAAGACAGCCCGGTCCGTTTCCCCTGCCGAGGTCATTTCCACAACGCGCTTTTCCCATTGTGGCGAAAGCGCCGGCAACTCTGCCGAAGCCAGGGTCATCCATTCGCCCGTGGGCAACAGGCACTTGAGGAGCACGCTCGCCTTGAGCCCGGGGTCTGAGCGCACGTAGCCCGAAAAGCGATAGCCCATCCCTTTTCTTGCCGCCAGGCCCGACTGCGTCAGGTTCGCTGGCTGAGCACCGGCGGTGAGCCTGGCGCTGCGCAGGCCGTTAAAGGGGTTCTCCGGGTCGCGCGTCCAGGTGGCGTTGGTGTCCCATGGGCGGTCGCAGATGTCCAGGGAACCATCGAAATAACACCAGTTTGCCGACGGAATAATGCCCTCGAACGAGCGATCATTGAGCAGTTCGGCCCACATCCCCGGCGCCACGTCGTCCAGCAACTCGATGAAGTTGCCGAACAACATCGGATTGATCTTTCCGCCGTGCAGGGCCTGGGAATGGATAATCGTGCTGGCTTTGGGCATTTGAGCCGCGGCTGGAAGGCAAGCCAGGGCCAACGCGGCAGCCAGGAGGACCAAGCATCCGTGCAAAAACAACTTCGGTGCTTTGGGCGTAATTCTAACAAACTGCCTTTGCCTGACGTGCGGAGCGTGGAGCGTCGGAGCGTGGAGCGTCGGAGCGTGGAGCGTCGGAGCGTGGAGCGTGAGAGCGTGGAGCGTGAGAGCGTGAGAGCGTGGGAGCGTGGGGAGCACTGCGATGCAGTCACGCTCTACGCTCCACGCTCCACGCTCTACGCTCCGACGCTCCACGCTCCCACGCTTCACGCTCCATCCCAAGCATTCAGCCAAGGGGTCGGTTCTTAGTTTCGTTAAGTCGCGTTGCTTCATCATCATCGCTCCTCCTTTCGACGCGCCTGCGCCGACTGTGGACCGTGGACTGCGGACTGTGGACTCATACATAATCATGGCTCCTGTTTCCGGAGCGCCTGCGCCAGCGCCTCCTTCACCGCGTCCAGGCTTGCGGGCAGATCGATAGGCTGGTTGGCGTGGCGGGAAGGGAACTCCAATTCGCGCTGATGATATTTGACCTTCATCTCGACGAACTTCAGGCCGTGGGCGGTGGAGACGACCACCACGCGCTCGGCCTTATCGATCTTGCCGGCCTTGAGCAGCTTGAGGAGCGCCGCCAGCGCAACGCCCGTATGCGGGCAGTTGAACATCCCGGTCCGGTCGCCAAGGGCAGCCGCGTCCGCCAGTTCGTCCTCGGTTGCCTGTTCGACGATGCCGTTGAACTGGCGGAGGATGCGCACGGCCTTTGCGAAGCTCACGGGGTTGCCGATCTGAATGGCGCTGGCCAGGGTCTTCTGGGCCTGGACCGGCTCGAAGCCCTCGAAGTTGCGGAGGTAAGCGCGGTAGAGCGGGTTGGCCCTTTGGGCCTGGGCGACCACGATGCGGGGCAACCGGGCGATCAGACCCAGGTCGCGGAGCATCAGCAGGCCCTTACCCAGGGCCGAGACGTTGCCCAGGTTGCCCCCGGGAATGAGGATGACATCCGGCGTCTCCCAGTCGAATTGCTGGACGATTTCGATCCCGACGGTCTTCTGGCCCTCGACGCGGAGGGAGTTCATGGAATTGGCCAGGTAGAGCGTCGGGTCTTGAGTGATCTCCTGGACGAGCTTCATGCAGCCGTCGAAATCGGTGTCCAGGCAGAGCACCAGGGCGCCGTTGGAGATAGGCTGGACCAGTTGCGCCAGGGAAATCTTGCCGCGCGGCAGCAGGACGATGGAGGGGATGCCTGCGGCGGCGCAGTAGGTCGCCAGCGCAGCCGAGGTATCGCCCGTCGAGGCGCAAGCCACCGCCTTGATCGGCGCCCCTTCGGCGATCATCTGCTTGACCTGCGAGACCAGGACCGTCATGCCCAGGTCCTTGAACGAGCCGCTATGGGTGTTGCCACAGAGCTTGATCCAGAGGTCCTTTAGGCCGATGACCTTGCCGAAACGCTCCGCCCAAAAAAGATTGGTGCCCCCTTCGTAGAGCGAGACCACATTCTCGTTGCCCAGTTCGGGCAGAATCCATTCCTTTTTGCCCCATACCCCGGAACCGTAGGGCCATTCGTTGCTCTTGTAGCGGTCCTCGAAAAGCTTCATCCAGGCCGCCGCTCCCCGGCGCGCCAGCGCCCCCATATCGTGCTGCACCTCCAGCAGCGACTGGCACTGCCGGCATTGGTACACGATCGAGTTCAGCGGATATGTGGCTCCGCACTGCGGGTTAATGCACTGAAACCAGGCTTTGTATGTCATCGCTATAACCGGGGTTCAACGGCCATAGTCATCCTGCCAAAAACTCACCCGATCGCCAAGCCCCATAGCAACATTTGCCGCCACGGGTGCCGGGGGCAGTGCCGGGATGCGCGGCGCGTAAGGCCTCAGTGGCGGCGGGATTTCAAACCACGGATGGACATGGATGAACACAGATAATGCCTAAATCCGTGTCCATCCGTGTCCATCCGTGGTTGAACCTCCGGCCCCGCCATCACTGACCCTTACAGCGGCGCCCGTTTATCCGTTGCCAAAGACCGGTCTTTGGGATTGAATCGCGTCATGAAAACTCATCGTCTCTCGCAGTTCCTTGCCTGGTCCCTGGTGTCGCTGCTGGTTGCGGCGGCGACCCTGCTGGCCGGCGAGCCGGTGTATCCCGTCAAGGTCAGCCAGGATGGGAGGTACTTTGTCGATCAGAAGGGCGAGCCGGTATTCTGGCTGGGCACGACGCAGTGGCAGCTTTTTCGCGAGTACCGGCTCGAGGATGCCCGGACGATCATCCGGAAGACCAGGGAGAAAGGCTTTGCCTTCGCCCAGGTCATGCTGATGGGCGTTGGGGATGGCACCAAGGCCAACGTCTATGGTGAGAAGCCCTGGATCGATAACAACCCGCTCACCCCTAACGAGGCCTATTTCAAAAACGTCGATGCCATCCTCGACATCGCGCGCGAGAACAACCTCGTCATCTCGATGACCCTCTACCACCAGCGTTACCGCAAGTACATCACTATGGATAACGCCCGGGCATGGGCCAAGTGGCTGGCTCACCGGTACAAAGACGCGCCAACCCTGCTTTGGTCCATGACGCCCGAGGCCCGTCAGGAGTTTGTTCCGGTCTTGCGGGAACTCGCAGCCGGTCTGCATGAGGGCGACGGCGGTTCCCACCTGATCACTTTCAAACCCGACCCGGCGCCTTACTCCTCGAGTTTCATCCACGGCGAGGGTTGGCTGGACTTTGACTCGATGCAGACGTGGAAAAGCGTCGAGCTTATCTACCCGATGGTCACCAAAGACTACAATCTCAAGCCGGTAAAACCGGTCCTCATGGCCGAAGGGGCTTACGAACACGGGTCGGAGTACGGGTTTGAGGTCACTCCTCTCTGGATTCGCCGCCAGGCTTATTATTCGTTCCTGGCGGGGGCTTCTCATACTTACGGGCACAATGACAGTTGGCGCGTGCTCCCGACCTGGAAGGACGCGCTGGATGCGCCGGGAGCGACACAATTGGGCATCCTCAAGCGCGCTCTTACGGGGCGCAAAGAATGGTGGCGCCTGGTTCCCGACCAGGCCATTTTCGCCAGTGGCGGCAATACCAACGGACAAGTCCTGAACCTGGCGGCCCGCCACCAGGATGGCCAATGGGCGCTGGTGTACCTGGGAAGCCGGGCCTCCTTCTCCATCAACCTGGACAAGGTCAATGCCGCGGCGAAGCTGAAGGTCTTCTGGCTCGACCCCAGGAGCGGCGAGTCCATGGCCGCTGCCCGCTCCGCCCACGCAGGCGTCGAGTCCTTCTCGACGCCCGAGGGTTGGGAGGATGCGTTGCTGGTCGTGGAAGAGGTGGAGCGTGGAGCGTGAGAGCGTGGAGCGTAAGAGCGTGACAAGCGCAACGACGCGCTCACGCTTGTACGCTCTGACGCTCCACGCTCGACATGTCCAGCACGCTCCACGCTCGACACGCTCCACGCTCATCGGCGGCGCGCCGCACTTTTTGCTTGTCCAGGCTTTTTGAGGCGGCAATGTTGGGCAAATGACCGGGCACAAAATCACTGCCGAGACCATCAGAGCCATGAAAGGGCGCGGAGCGAAGATCGCTGCGCTGACGGCGTACGACTTTCCTATGACGCGGCTGTTGGATGAGGCGGGCATCCCGTTAATCCTGGTAGGGGACTCCCTGGGGATGGTGGTGCTGGGCTATCCGGACACGACGCACGTGACCATGGCTGAGATGGAGCACCACGTGCGCGCGGCCGCCCGGGCGCACCCGCGCGCCCTGCTTGCAGCCGACCTGCCGTACCAGAGCTACGAAACCGTCGAGGCGGCGGTGGCCAATGCAAAGCGCCTCGCAGCGGCCGGTGCCGAGGCCGTGAAGGCCGAAGGCGGCCGCCGAATCGGCGAACAGGTTCGGGCCATTGTCAAGAGCGGCATCCCGTTCCTGGGCCACCTGGGCATGCTGCCCCAGCACGTCCTGGAGGAAGGCGGCTACCGCGTCAAAGGCAAGACCGAGACCGAACACCAGGAGTTGCTGGCTGATGCGGAAGCCCTGGTCCAGGCAGGCGCCTTCGCAGTGGTGCTGGAACTGGTCACCCCGCCCGTGGCCAAAGACCTGACCCAGCGCATCGCCATCCCCACCATCGGAATCGGGGCCGGCCCCGGCTGCGACGGCCAAGTACTCGTGACCCCCGACTTGCTCGGGATGCTCCCGTGGTATGATCTCAAACATGTGAAGCCCAAGCTCAACGCAGCCCAACAGATGCGGACGGTCGTCAGGCAATGGATGGAAGGGGTGGCAAAGGCATGACGATTCCTTGTCAAAGATGAAGAAGTTGACACATATCGATGCGCGGGGAGAGGCGAACATGGTGGACGTTTCGATGAAACCCGTGATGCTGCGCACAGCGGTGGCGCGGGGTCAGATCCGCCTCGCCACGGCGACCCTCGACCTGATCGAGTCCCAGACCGTTGCCAAAGGCAACGTCCTGGCTTCGGCACGCCTGGCGGGCATCCTGGCCGCCAAAAAGACCGGCGAACTGGTCCCCCTCTGTCATCCGCTGCCCTTGACGCACTGCGAGGTCAATTTCGAGGTCCCCAAGGCCCGTGACCGCATTGTGATTATCGCCTCGGCCAAGGCCGCCGCCCAAACCGGCGTCGAAATGGAAGCCCTGACTGCCGTCAGTGTTGCCGCTCTTACGATCTACGACATGTGCAAAGCCGTCGATCAGACAATGCAAATCGGCGGAATTAAGCTGCTCCTGAAGACCAAGAAAGAAATCCGTTCGATCGGAGTTACTTAGGGGAGGATCAGTTGTAATGTCATCTTCCAGCCAGTTCAGCCGCCTGCCATCTAAGGCTGAGACCTTGTTGGCGGTAGATTTGGCGGCGGTGCCCCACCTTGACAACCAAAACCAGCATTTCCTCGTCCCAAACTCGATAGACGATGCGGTAGTCGCCCACCCGAATGCGCCAGAGAGATTCTTCACCAGATAGTTTCTTGCAACCGGGCGGGCGTGGGCTTTGCCCTAACCCCTGTATGGCTGGATCAAGGCGACGTTGAACATCCGCAGGCAGGTTTCGGAAGGCTCGCTCCGCGCGGGATGCCAATTCGACCCGGTACATCAGTGGTCCAATCCCAGTTCCCGCCGCAGTTGATCGTACGAGATCGTTGGTCTCGTCTGCGCCCGCAGGTTATCGTCGCTGCTGTTGACAAGCTCAACGTTGGCACCTGTAGAGCCAGCGGAACTCGCGGCTTTTACTTCGGCCAATACCTCGCGCGCTTCCTTCAGATCCTCTGCGTCCTCTATGGCCTCAAGCTCAGCCAGGTCTTCGATGAGGGACAAGACTCTGTCCGCACGTTCTGGAGAAAGCTTCTCTAACTTCTTTACGGCCTCTGTGACATCGGTCGGGATCATCAAAAGACCATGTCACCAAACGGGCCGTGGGTCAAGGTAATCACGCTCGAAGGAAGCGCCCGGCAAATCTTGCCAGGGGCCGTTACGCCGGCGGCTCGCCGCCGGTGTCAAATTCTTTCCTATGAAAAGCGGAAAAAATGATGGAATTTGAATTCGCGATGCGGCTTTTGACGGCAAACGGCTATGCAAACCATTCGCACAGGCATTATCACGATCTCCGATCGAGCAGCTCGAGGGGTTTACCGGGACATGGGAGGACCCGCGCTCAAAGCGGCGGCGGCGGGCTACGGATGGACGGTGGCGGCTGAGAGGCTGGTGCCGGACGAGCGGCTCGAGATTCAGCGGGCAATTCGCGAGCAAGTGGCTGGCGGGTGCCAGCTCGTTCTGACGACCGGCGGCACCGGAGTCTCCCCGCGCGACATCACCCCCGAGGCGGTCCGCGAAATCGCCCAACGCGAGTTGCCTGGGTTCGGCGAGATTATGCGCATGGAATCTCTCAAGATCACCCCCAACGCCCTGCTGTCGCGGAGCCTGGCTGCGGTGGTGGGCGGGGCGCTGGTGATTTGTCTGCCGGGCAAACCCAGCGGCGCCGTCGAATGTCTCGGGTTCGTAGCCGCTGCCGTCCCCCATTGCGTCGAACTGCTGCATCCGTCTGGCGCGGAGCGTGGAGAGAGAGCGTGAGAGCGTGAGAGCGTGGGGATCGCTGCGATGCAGTCACGCTCCACGCTCTCCACGCTCCGACGCTCTCCACGCTCCCACGCTCTCCACGCTCCCACGCTCTCCACGCTCCCACGCTCTCCACGCTCCCACGCTCTCCACGCTCCCACGCTCCGCCCGAAGCCCCAGGGCTGGCTTTTTGACAAACCGGGCTGGTGCTGGCATTGTTTGGCGTGCGGATATAATTGATCTTTATAAGCAGCAAAAGGAGTGTCTATGTGTAGTCCTCTCTTTCAAATCCTCCCGGCCCTGGTCCTCGCACTGCCCCTGCTGGGCGTCGCCTCCTGCCTGGCGGAAGGCTCCGAGAGCAGCACCCGAGCCGATGGCGCCGACGGGCCGGCTGCGGCCGCCCCAGGGGCGCCAAGCGGTTATACCGTGCTGGCCTCGGAAGGTCCGGGGCGAACGCTGTTCGTGCTCAAGCCCGACATCCACTCGGCCAAAGCCGCCGCGCTGGCGGCGTTGCGCGACCTGGGCAAGGTGTTCGATGACAAGCCTTTGGTGAGCGGGGCCTTCGGTGATGCCGAGGACAAGCAGTGCCGGGGTTCGTTCACGGCCAAATTGAAGGGGCAGGCGCTCAAGGGGTTTGTGGCCTGCGGCATAGGCGCCAACGGGGCGGCGGTCACCGTCGTTTACGACCGGGCCGAGGCGGCGGCGTCGGAGTTGGCGGTGCTGCTGGCCGCCTTGCCTGTTTCCAGGCAGTGGGTCGTTCACCCGCTGTCCGGGGGCAGCGGGACGCTGAGTCTTCCGTCAGATTGGAAGATCACCCAGAGCACTGCCATTGGGGGCGTCCTGGCTGAGGGACCCTCGGGGCAGACGATCGGGCTGGGAGTGGGGGCGCAGGTCGTTTCCCCCAATTCCCCGATTGCGGCGCAAGTCCGGGCCTCGGCGAGCATGCTCGTGGCGCCCTATTCCGATCCTGTGGGGGCCCTCACGACCCTCATGCCCCAACTCAGTGTCATGTCCCAACGCAAGGGCGGCCCGGCCCTTTCTCTGAAACGCATCATCTCGTCTTCGCCCGCGACCGCCCAGATTCCCAGCGGCCGAGCGGCCTGGATCGAGTGCGCCTTCACCCAGACCAGCGGCGGCAAGGCGGTGGACTATCGCGAGAAGGCGCTGATGGAGTGCTATCCCATAGGGCCCCTTGGCTGGGCCTTCTCCATCAGTTACGGGGCCGCTCCGGAGCGGATTTACGACCGCGATCTGCCGCTCATGATCGAGATTGCCAAGTCCTGGAAGCTCAACGACAGCGCCATCCGCGACAACACCGCGAGTATGATCAACGATCAGAACCGGGCTGTCGCCGCTTTCGAGCGCTCCATGCAGGAAAAAAATCAGGCCTTCGACCGCTTCCGCCAATCGATGCGCAACAGCGAACTGGCGCGCGAGAAAAGCAACGCCGACTTCGACGAAGTCATTCGCGGCTACCGTACGGTCGAAGATACGCAGACGGGCTACCGCGCGGACGTGGACCTGGGCTACTCCAAGCAAATCGTTGACAAGTTGAACGAGAAGCAGGGCTTCCAGCGTTACAAAGAAATCCCCTTGCGCGACCAATAGTTCACCTTGCGTACGTCACATCGAGCCGCGCGGCGCCTTGCACCCCGCGCAGTTTGACCCATCCGCCGGCCGCATCAAAGTCCCTCCACTCGACCCCATCGAGGCGGACATCTGCGATTGGGGCCGCATTGGGATGACGCAGTTGCACGAGAACCTGGCCGGGCGGGGTTCGGGTGGGGAGTTGGAGCATGAGTGTGATGCGGCCGTGGTCCACGTCGGAGAGGATTTCATAAGCCAGGGGGCCGAAGTGGGTAGGGGCGTTTCTGACGGCGATCCGCTTTCCTTGTTCGAGCCAGGCCCTTGGCGTTGCTCGCGCCAGCCATAGGGTGTCGCCCTGCTCCATGACCAGCATCATGCGGAGGCGCTCCAGGAAACAGGCCTCCTCGTAAAGCTTGTCGGGCGGTCCCGTAACGGTGTGTTCGCGGAAGGTGTATTCGCCTGGCACGATGTCCACGGCGTACTGGTTGAGCATCGAGCGGATGAAGTTCGGGGCGTCACCGGCCTGGAGGTGAATGTTGGCGTGCCGCTCGAGGCCGCACTGATATTGCCAACTGGCATGGGAAAACCAGTCCTGGGCGGCGTCGAAGCCCGGCGTCCGCGCCGCGACCTTGTCGTTCTCCAGCAGGAGCCGGTCCTCGAGCACATCCAGGTGTCCCTGGACGCGCGGGTCGCCGGGTGAAAGCAGTCCGGCGGGGCTAATCAGCGGGTCGGCCGATTGGACCGTGTCCCAATAGATGGCGCCTACGTGGCCCTGGCAGCGGCGCCAGCCCCACGCCCCGGAGGCGAAGCCCCGCACATAGGGGGCGAACGGGATGAACGACCGGTAGGTTCCATCCCGCACCGGCACGACCGGCGTGAGCGTGATCGAGCGGTCGATAGCCGCCGCCAAATCCTTCCGATAGGCCTCGGCCTCCTCCGCCATGCGCGCGCCTTGGGCCGGCTCGAGCTTCATCAGCATCTCGGCCATGGATTTTACCGCCAGCCAGTAGTAGGCCTCCGATTCATAAAACTGCTGGTGCATGCGCTCGCTGTCAGGAGTCACCACGTGGGCCGGCTGCAGGCCCTTGCTCCAGAGGCGCTGACCGCCGGGGAGGTTGCGCGCCAACACCCGCCGTTGGCGCAGAATCCACTCGGCGTTGGCCTTCATGCGGGGGGCGTTGGCCTTGAGCCAGTCCAAGTCCCCGGTCAGCCGGAAATGCTCGGCCAGCGTGAACATGATGGCCCCCGGTCCCATGCAGTGGACGGCGTCCATGTGCCCGCCGGCGCCCTCGAGTCCCACGGCATGCGTCAGGCAACCGGTCCCGTCGGAGAAATGGCCCAGCGGACGGTCCGGTTTGGACCATGGGTGGGTGCCCTGGACGGCCCGGGGTTGCATCGGCAGCCCGAGCCATTGGTCCAGCCCGTCGGCGGCCTCCGCGCGCATGCCCTGAAGGTCCAGGGCGCGCAGGATCATGTAGGTCTCGGAGGCGAGGATGCCGAACGGGAAGTCGTTGAACCGCCATTTGCCCTGGGAATCCTTGACCGAGTGGCGCAGGAGATGCCAGGCCCCCAGGTTCCACTGGGCGGTCAACCGTTGGCTCGGCACCTCGATTTGCATGGCGGGCAGATACGGCGGCGCCGGATGCGGCGGCAGATTGGTTCCCCGCATCGCCGTGACGGCCCCTTCCCAGGACTGCTCGGCGTGTTGGCGGGTCCGTTGGCGGATGGTCGCCAGGCCCCTGGCGGCCAACTCTGCCAGGAACTCCGAGGCCCTGGCCGCGGTCGAGGCCAGCGCAAACGGCGGCTGCGAGGGCGCAGGGGGAGCCTGAAGTTCCTTGGCCGGCGGCGGGGCTTCTCCGCGCTCCGGAGCGGGAGCATGCGGCAGGTTGGCAGCGCGGACAAAAAAGCCATGCTCGGGCGCCAATATCGGCCCATTCTCCAGGTCTGCCGCCAGGAAAGAGAAACTGCCCGACTCTGTGCGCACCGTAACGATGGTTCGAGCGACGTCCTCGGCCTGGGCATGGTAAGGCCAGACCCGCCGCCAGCGTGAATCGCCGATGTAGAGCAGGCGGAAACGCACGCCCCGGCGCGGCCCGTCCGCTTTGACGGAACGCCAGGCATCCGGTCCGGCAAGGGTTAGCCCTTGGTCTCCCGCCAGGGGTTGCAGCCCGGCCACCCGGCCGTCGTAGGTTTCGATGCGCCCGCCATAGGGCAACGCCGCCCGGACCGGTTCGTATCCCCACTCGACTTCGACATCCATCTGTTTCCATCGCTGGGCCACAAACGCGCGCATCGCCGGGACGGCAAACGCTGCGGCGTCCTTTTGGCCGCGCAGGGCAACGACTATGCCCCATGTTTCCGCCGGCACCGTGTATGAGTAGGTGCGGCCATCCGCGCTCATCAGCGGGTTGCCGGCTTCCTTGAGCGCGCGCGGATTCCACCATGTGTGCGCGGCGTCGTCCATGCCGTCGAACCAGGAAACCACCAACTCATCGGCCCTCGGCTGGTTCGTGGCCTGGGATGGCCAGGAGAGTTCGAGCCGCTGCAGGGGCCGGACCTCTTCCCACAGCAAGCCGCAAAGCGCCTGTTTGACCGCCGGGGCATTCAGGTCCACGGGCTGATCAAACGGCAGATTCCCGTGCTGCATCAGCAAAACCCAGGCCTCCGGTGGATTCTCCTCAGCCTTGCAGTCAGCCCTGTAAAGATAGGCGCTGGGCGCAATGTCGGCGGGTTGCCCGGCCAACTCGCCGGACGCTGCCGCGGCTGCGACGCCGGCAAGGAGCAGTCCGCCGATTACCCAAGCCAAGTCTCTGTGGATACCGCCATTCGGCTTCATGTCCGCAAGACTACCGGGCCCCCGCCGAATGGCAAGGAGGATGGAGGGAAGGAGGATGGGGATTTCGCAGAGCGAACTTGAGGAAAGGATTTCAGAAGGAGTTTGCGCCCGAATTGATAGGGCCGGTCATGACCCGGTCGCGGGATTCTTTGACGGCGGCATCGGGAGGGCCGACAATCACAATATTGTCTTGTATTCTCCGTATGCGCGATGACTACGTATAAGTGCCTGCATTGCAGTATATTACGATTTAACACACCGTTCTCCCGCGCTGGGAGACCGGCAGGCGGTGCGGCGGGGAGAAGTCAATTCCAGCGTTCTTCGGATGATGCGGCGGGTGGACCGATCGCTCCCGGGGGGTAGCCAGGCGGTCGGCCAATTGGATCCCACCGGCCCGGTTGGGCGGGCGTGCGAACTCCTGCTTGGCACCATGATGGATCAATGGTGCGGCGGTCTTGTAAACCTAAAACCACCCCCCTCCGAGTCCCCCGGAAAACGGATGTACTCGCGCGGATGGAGCAAGATTTGTCAGAGGACTTGCGCTAGGCCGGTTACACGGTCAGCGGCGGGCATCAGGCGCGTGGTGAACTCCCGGCTTGCACTTCGCGAGCGACCCTGATAAGCGGTTCAACAAAGCAAAGGCAAAGCAAAGGGGTCGGTCCCGGAATTCTGAATCGTCTTCATAGCTTGGCAGCTATGCTGCTCTCATATGCCTTCTCCAACCGCTCCTTGAGCCGATCGAGTGTGGGTTCGACTCCGTCCCTGACTTGGCCGATGGCCTGCGTCACACGGGATTCGTCGCCCATCTTCAGCCGCTCGCTCACCCAACGCCGCGCCACCGCTGTGTGCTGGCATAGCCACCACGCCAACACCTGCTTCTCCCGTACGCCCTTGGGCCGCGTAGTCAATTCACTCTCCTCCACACCCACAACCGGCAGACCCAGTTGCAGCAAGCACTCTGCCTGCGCCTCGCCGTGCTCGCGTTTGGCATCTCCGCTATAAGACGACCGCCGCGCTCCACGCAACGGCGCGTCCATTTCCTTGAGCATCCGCTTCCGAAACTCGGCCCCGCCAAGATACCAACCCCGGCGTATCGCCTTCCACTCCTCTGCCAGGTCCTGGCGCCCCCGCTCGACACCCAACTCCAACACCCGCCCCTCCAGATAAGCCTCGTAGCCCCGCCACTCTTCCGGTCTCAGCCCAAGGGTGCCCATCACCCGCTCCGTCACCAGCCAGCCCGGTCGCTGGCCCGGCACCCCCAAATACAGCGGGTAGCTGCTCCACCGGTATCGCGCCAACGGCTCTTCGCCGATCCGAATTAGCCCTGCTCGGGCCGGATTCAGGTGAATGTAGGTGCTGAGCACCGCCAGATAATTGCCCTCCGTCCCATCCACCACCAGCGCCTTGTAGCGGCCCTGGTAGAGATGGCCGAAAAGCCGGTGCCGCGCATTGTAGCGTTGCGTATAGGTGCCCTGAAACCATTTCATTCCCACCACCAGATTGGGCTCCGGGGTTTCCACCAGCAAATGGTAGTGGTTGTTCATCATAACCCACGCGTGAATCCGCCAACCCGTCTTCTCACAGGCCTCAGCCAAGGTTTCGGACCACAGCTTGCGGTCGCCGTCGGTGGCGTAAATGTCATGCCCTTGGTTGCCTCGCGCCATCACATGGTAGGTGGCGCCGGAATACTCGATACGTATCTTGCGAGCCATCGGCAGCATCTTGCCAGCGAAGCCACAATAATGTCAACCCACATTCAGCATTCCGGGACCGACCCCTTTGCTTTGCTTTGCCTTTGAGGAAAACGCGCTTTGTAAAGGCTTGGCCCCTTTCTCTTTCTGGGAAAAGGGCGGGTTGCCGACGGCCCAATCCCAGCGCCCCTCTGCCTTGAGGAAATCCCTCCCGTCTTGAATCTCGTACCAATCCGCGCCCTCGGGCAGCGCCCGGAGGGAGGCGCCATTGCCGGAGCTCGGCTCGACGATCCGGCCGCAAGGCAGAAAGTGCTCTACGACCGCGCGGGCCAGGGCGTCGGGGGTTTGGACCTGGTCATCGCCGTGGCGGAGGAGCACCGGGGCGCCGTCCTCCACGCCAACCTCGAACGCCGCCAGGCGGACGAGCCTGGCGCTCAGTTCTCCCCCCTCGGCCAGTTCGATGGCCAGCCGGAGAACGTGCCCACTCAGTTCGTGCGGCGCCTTGCAAATGCCCTTTCAGGCGGCTATCCTCTTCGCATGACAACGACTGTTGATGCCATCTATGAAAACGGAACACTCGTCCTGAACCGGCCGTTGCCGTTGCCGGAGAAATCTCATGTGCGCGTCACCGTCGAATCGCCCGATGTCGAGCGCGAGGCCTGGTTGAAGCTGTCGGAAGATTCTCTGGCCAAGGTTTGGAACAACGACGCCGATGACGTTTTCAATGAATTGCTCCAGAAATGACGTTGTTCTGTTGCCGATCCCGTTCACGGACTTGACCAGCCGCAAGATTCGACCCGGCGTTGTTATCGGGCGTAATGGAACGGACCTGTTTCTCGTCCCGATTTCATCGGTACTGTCGAACACCGACATTCCGCTCACGGAGTGGCAGGCGGCAGGTTTGAATGTCCCCTGCGGCGTGAAAGCTCAAATTGCCACCGTGGAGGAGAGGTTGGTGGTGAAGTCTGTCGGCAGACTCGCAACCACAGACCGCCAGGCTCTGGACACGCGGTTGCGAATCTGGTTGCGACTCTGATCTGGACACCGACTGACACGTTGCGCGTGAGCCTTCGCGCTCGACCCTGCGGCAATCGGTGCCACACTCGTTGAGTCGAAAGAGATTCGGGCAACGGCTCAGGTCACATCGTGGGGATCTTCGGATAACGGCGGCGCTCTGCCGAGACGCCGCTACGTTCACTTCGCCTGCGCAGAGCCAGCAGGCGCATGGCGTCCTCCATCGAAAGATAAGTGTCGGCCGCCGTCCGCCTAACCTCTTCCATGAGTTCGTCGGGCAGCCCCAGTGGATAAGTTGTTATGCTCATGAGGAAATGATACCTGCTCATGGCGATGTTTCAAGCCCGCTTCCAACCAGGGCAACTGCCGGGTGGAGATGGGCATTATGGCCCTTCCGCGTGGCCGCAAAAAGTGTCATTAGTGAGGACTGACGCCGGGACGGATTGAAACTGGCAGGGCGTCGAAAGCCTTGGAGTACGTGGCCGACCAAATTGCAGGGCTGCAGCCACTGGGATCATCCAGGCTGGCCAGTCCGGCAGTTGCCCTCGGCGATCTCGCCGCGGGATTCGTCGAGCTTGGTTTTGACTTCGTCGGTTAATTCAAGCTGATTCTCGAAGAACTCGTCCAACCAGGCGCGCAACTGCTCCTGTTCCGCCCGCGAGAGGCGGGGGATGGCGGCTTCGATTTCTTGCACCGTGCTCATTTGCCAGAAGCTAGCACGGCCCCCAATCGGGGAAAAGAAAAAACGGGGTAGATGGCATGGGGTGCCCCACAACAGAGCTCCAAAACCGGGAGCACAGGAACTCGCGCTTATCTCAGCTTGATTGCGCAGGCATTAGGTCATAGGCGAAATCGACATAATCACGACTCGTCTTGAGAAGGAACTCGCCGCCTGGCTGGAGGGAACCGCCAGCCGGTCGGGAGTCGCCCAGGGGCAAATTGTGCGCGAGCAGTTGGAAAAGGCCAGGGCCGCCAGCGGCCATCGCCCCTTCACGCGGTTGGCCGGCGCGGTCAACGGCCCCCGGACCCTGTCGCGGCGCAAAGGTTTCTCCGCATCTTGAAAGGCATACAAGCGGGAGATCATTCCTTTGATTTGTCCGCCTTAATGGTCCCGGCCAGCCGTGTGATCCGGACAAAGAGTTTCAGGGCGTTTCTCCAGAACCCGCTTTGCCCCTTTTAGAACAAAATGCGCTATGTAAGGGCTTGACCCCCTTTCCTTTCCTTTCAAGAACCGGTGACCATCAATCCAAGCAAGAAGAGGTTTCAAGCCAGCGACGCAACATCGAGTTCAAATCCGGGAAGCACTATCGAACGGACTTTTCCCACGGTCGTGGCGCAGCAGAGCAACCGGTAACCGCCTTCTTCCAGGCAGAGAACTTCGATGGATTGGTTGGCTACGTCGGCAAGCCAGAATTCTTTCACGCCGAAGCGAGCATACAATTCCCGCTTGTCGTAGCGGTCGCGGCGAAGGCTCGTGGGGGAGATGATTTCCACCACCAAATCCGGCGCGCCCATGACGCCTCTCCGGTCCAAAATGCCGGCGCTGGCCGTGGAGACGAAAATTATGTCCGGTTGAACGACGTTAGTCTCATCCAGGACAACATCCACCGGAGCAAAAAACACTTCGCCCAGCTTATGGGCTTCAATGTGCCGCTGAACAGCTACAAAGATGTTCCTGGCCCAACGTTGGTGGAAAAGTTCCGGTGAAGGTGACATAAGCGCCTTGCCGTTGATGATTTCGAAACAGACTTCATCGTTGAGGGCAGAATAGCCCCCATACGTCCAAACTCCGCCGGGGTTCTCAAGGACCGCGTTCACGCCGCCAACGTAGCCGATGTGGCGCCGTTGCAAAAGCGCTTTTATTGGCCAATCGTCCGCGCCGGGATGATGTGCTGCGCATCCCAGGACTGAAAATCGTCATCGGATTCGACGGTTTCGGCGGAGCCGTCGACGTACCCGTAAGCCCGCGCCCATTTCCCGTCCGCCGTCAGCCAGGGCTGCCGTTCCCGAATCAAAGCGACTCGTCGTGTCGGAATATTGGTCAGGTCATTTTGCGACCCCTGGTAAACAATTTCAAAGTCATTGGTCCCGCTCAGAGGCGCGTTTGCCCATGGAGGCGCGTCTGCTTCCAGGGATTTGGGCAGATATCGAGCAATCTCCTCCAGGTTGAGAGGGAATTCGGCCTGGTGTTCATCGGCGTACTTGCGGAGCGCAGCGGCGAGCGTCCGGGCATCGTTCAGCTTGCCGTTCGCCCTTGGGCCGCCCCCCATGGTCGATTCAATTACATTATTATGTTTCCTCAGGTTGGAATCCCCGAGGGAAAAGAACTGCGCTCCCGCCAGGCGGCGGTTCTCCGCCAGTTGCTTTGCCAATTGATTGGCTTGCTGCCGGAGCGTCTCGGCTTTGGCGCGCAGTTGCGCCAATTCAGCCGCTCGATCATCCGCCGTCGTGCCGTTGGTCTTTGTTTGGACAACCAGGTTGCAGAGGTGCTGGTTTTCCGCCGCCAGTTCCGCAAGCTGTTTGTCCTGCCGGCGTATCACCGCGTCGTTTTCACGAAGTGTGGACCGGGCGCGGCCTTGGATCAGGAGCGACGTTGTGACTGCCGCGGCGACGACAACACCCGTGAGGATAATCTTGAATTTTGTCATAGCCGGCTACGGGGCAGGCCCCCACTGATTGCCGCCGCTGCCCAAGTGCGTAAACTTCAGGCCGACAACGATGCGTTGGTCCAGCGCTGCGTTTACCGGGGCCTTCTGTGTGATCACCCAATCTTCATGCACTCGCATCTCGCTGGGCAAACTGCTCGTGGGCAGGATCGTCCAATCTCGCAGCACGGAAGCATCCACGGGGGATTTGAAATAGGGCGCCAACTGAGAAAGCTCGGTTGGAAACTGTCCGTTATTGTCCTTGCCGTATTGCCTTAACGCGTCGCCCAGCACGGTGCCGGCAAAATGGATTTGAGCCATGCCACGCGCGGAACTCATGGCCTGGCGCCCGTCAGGGTCGGCTTCGTGGTGATCAAACCTGACCAGTTCGAGCCAGTCGCGGTCATTGAGATACTGGAGTTCCGGGACGGCCTCGGCGGGGTTTGCCGCAAACAGTTGTTTGAGCCGGTTCACCCGGTCCAAGTACAGTTGTCTCATGGAGGCAAGGGCCTCCTCCCGCGACAGCGGCTCGTTCGTTTTCGACCCTGTCAGTTCTTGCACCGTTTTCTGCAAACGGCCAATTTCACCACGCAGCCTCAGCACTTCATTGAACTGCTCGTTCGTGGGCCTTTGGGGGCCTTCTCCAAGGGCCAGCAAATTCGAGAGCCGTCCGTTCTCTCCCTGCAAGTTGGCAAGCTGCTCGGCTTGCCGGCTCAACGCTTCATTCTGATCGCGCAGTTTGGCCTGGGCTTGGCGCTGAATCGCCAAGGGCGTTACCAGGCCGGCCACCACAATGGCGCCGACGATCCCGGTTTGGAGTTTTGTTAAAGCCATAAGTTTTAGAATCGCCAGGGTTGTTCCGGTTTCTGTGGCCGCCGTCAATGAGGCCGCCGTTACGCCAACGGCCAAACCGGCTGGGGCGGCCGTCACCGCCTCTGCCGCCAGGGCTGAGGTCAGGGCGGTTGTCGTCAGCGCCAGACCGCGCCGGTTCAGAATGCCGCGCAGCTTCTCCAGCGCCCGGCTCACGCGCTTCTGCGCCGCGTCGTGGCCGATGCCGAGCGCCTGGCCCACGGCGCGCAGATCCTGCCGTTTGAGGAAACGCAGCACCAGGGCGTCCCGGTCGGAACTGCTGAGCTGGTTCAGGCTCTCATCCAGATGCGGGGCAATCAGTTCCCATCCGGGTTTGGCGGCATCATCGAGTGCTCTCATTTCCATTGCGGTTTGTTCGCGGATTTTGCGTCGTTGCTCCGCGCGCACGGCCTTGGCTGCCGTGTAGCTGGCGTGCCGGTAGAGCCAGCCTGCCAGCAACACGCCGCGCGGCAGGCTGGAGGCCCTGCGCGCCAGGTGGATGAACACCATTTGGGTCACGTCCTCCGCGAGGCTCCTGTCGCCGTTGGCCACCCGCAGCGCCGCCCCATAGACCAGGTCGATGTGCCGGCTCACCAATTCGCCAAAGGCCGGCTCGCACCGTTCGCGGCAGTATCGCTCCAGCAATTGTTGGTCGTCCGTCATCATCGTCTATCCACCTATTAGAACCCGCCAAAAACAAAATCCGACAAGGATATTTTAGACTCGCATCGCCGAGCGCGGCAGTCACAGGCGAGGATTTGGGAGGGCAGGGCCTTTTTATTTTGGCGCTTGCAAAAGGGCCTCGATCTTTGGTCCGAGTTGCGCATAGTGGCGGGTGTTCCGGGTGAAAAGGGCCTCCGCCCGGGCCTTGAGGGCGCAGCCTGCCAGGAGCGCGTCATAAATCGTGCCGCCAACGACGCCTGAATTGGCGAACGTTCGCAGCGTCTTGGCATATTCATCCGCAGTCAGCGCCACAATCGTCAGGCGTTCACAGATGTCGCCGATGAACAGCATGGCCTGCTGGCTGCCTATCCGGTGTTTCCCCGGCATCCGCGTCAGGGAGGAATAGACCTCGAAAAGGCTGTGAGCCGCGCAGCAAGCGTCCTTCTTGCTGAACCGAGTGAACACGTCCAGGCTCGAGGCATGGTGTGGATGATCGCCGTAGAACACCGCCACCAAAACCGACGTGTCCAAGAAAGCTCTCACTCCGTGGTCCCGAGATTCTCTTGATCCCGCTCTGTCCGGATCCGCTGTAAAACATCGTCGGCAACCGAGGTCGGCAGGGGGTGGCCGGTGCGGAACACCCAGACGCCTCTTTCCTTGGTGAGCGGGACCGCTCCACGGGTGGGCCGCAACGTAATGCTCTCACCGGCGGTTTCCAGTTCCAGTGTATCCCCCGGCGCAAGGTCGAGTTCGTCCCGCAGGGGCTTGGGGATAACGACGCGGCCAGCACCGTCAATTGTCAGTCGGGTTGTCATAATGGCATATTACATTGGGTGAACCCATTTGTAAACGGCAGAACGCCATTGCCTCGTGGGCATGGAGCGGTCTTGGCGCCAATCCGCATTCAGTCATTTCGCAGTTGCCATGGCCTTTCGCGGAAAACGGGAGGGACATCGGGCAAAGAAGCTTTGGAAAAAAGACCGGCAAATCCTGCCAGCAGGGCTTCTGAGCGGCTCTTCAAGGTCTGAGGATCACCCAGGACCATGCCCCAGGTCCACACTTCGCCCTGGCGCGTAAGAACCACGCCGATAGGCCCGTGGACGCCGGGAGCTGCGGCGTGAACGGCGCCGGCAGAGTAGGCGGCATAGTCCTTCTGAAACTCAACTCGCCGGAATTGCACCGGCTTGTAAGGACTCCGCGGCCCGTTGGATTTGCCATCAGATGCGTCCATGAACCACAGCGAGCCATCTTTTTTGGTCAGGCCCTGGCACCACCAACCGGTGCAGTCAGAAAACGTCTGCCAATCGGAATCCGTTCCGACGCGGGTGGGTATGCTCTCCGTAGCCGGATCGCTGTCGCCGGTATAGACATGGGCTTGCTGGCCCCACGCCCAAAGCGTCCCGTCTGATTTGATGGCGAGGATGGTCTCGACGCCGAAGCCCACGTCCACCCAGTTGGTGTCCGGGCTTACGCGCGTGGGGATGAAAACCTGGATTCCTTGTTGGGCAAGGGCCCAAGTGGGGTTCTCTCCCCAGTACCAGAGACTGCCATCGGATTGCAGCGCTGCGGTTTCCAGGCCCTTGGCCCAGACCTTGATCCAATTCGTGGCTGAGCCAACCTGCACCGGCACAGAGCTGCCATTGGTGGAGGCAATTCCCACCGACCCGGCCCAATTGTTGCCCCACGCCCACAGGGTTCCGTCCCTCTTCAACGCGGCGGAATGGATGCCCCCCGCGGCAGCTTGCTTCCAATCATTTCCCGGCGCGGCGGGGACGGGAACCCCAATCATGGTCGGCCTGGTAAAGCGATCCTGCACACTCTCGCCCCAGGTCCATAGCGTGCCGTCCGATTTGATCGCCAGATTATGATCTTCGCCGGCAGAGATGCGGACCCAGTTGGTGTCGTGGCCGATGCGGCGCAAGCGTGTGGAGTGACTCGCGCGATTGCCCAGACCGAGAACCGGCCAGCCAAGAAAGTCCGAGCCCCACGACCACAGGCTGCCGTCTGACGCGAGAATGAGTCCATGTCTCTCGCCCAGGCTGATCGCGGGAGTGCCGTTGCCGACCGGCAATGTTAACCCCTGGCGGCGCAGCCCCTCCCACGCCGCCAGCCCAATGAGGGCGAGGAGAAACACGGCCAGGGCGATCTTAACCCGCTTGCGCAGGCGGGTCGAAGCGCAACCGCACTGGCACGATGGGGCCAAGGAGGATACAACGGCCAAAAGGAGGTTTGTTTTCATCTTCGCGATGATTTGACTGCGCTGCACGGGCTTAGTCACGCGCGAACTGGCTTGCTTTCGCAGCACCGATGCTGCTCATTAATGGGCAGACGTATGCAGGAACCACAGCCGGAGGTCGTCCGGGAAGAAACCGAGTTGGCCGATTCGACCGGCGCGCGTGAAAGCCGGCTGGTGTGGGATTACTTCAAGCGGCAGGCTCACGGGAGGTTTGTGGACGTGGGCGCCAACCATCCCACGGAGCGGAACCAGACGTGGTTTTTGGAACGTCAGGGTTGGTCGGGGTTGCTGGTGGAGCCGCATCCGGAGATGTGCAAGCTGCTGCGCGCCCATCGCCGGGGCAGCCGGACGGTCGAGGCGGCGGTTTGCGGTCCGGGCCAGGAAGGCGAGGCGGAGTTGCAGCTTGCGGTGGACCCTGCGAAATCGAGTTTGCAGCCCGAATGGGACCATGCCTTGACCGGGCAGAAGATTCGGGTGCCGGCCCGGACTCTGAACTCGATTCTGGCCGAGGACGGGATTGGCCGCATCGATTTTCTCTCGCTCGACGTGGAGGGGATGGAGCTGCCTGCGCTGCGCGGACTGGATTTGGGCCGTTACCAGCCCCAACTGATTCTGATCGAGGACCATTTCTACGGTCTTGAAAAGCATTGCTACCTGAGGCGGCACGGCTACAAGCTGGTCCGGCGCACGGGGTACAACAACTGGTATGCGCCCCGGAGCGCCCCGGTCTCGGTTTTCTCGATGTCGAGCTTGCCGGAATTGGTGCGGCTGGGGCGGAAGATGTGGCTCAATATGCCCTTTAATCGACTCCGGCGCCGGCTCAAACAACGGAAGCGCGCGCGGACGGCAGCGGGTTACTGACCGGACTCCGGTCATGTCCAATGGCGACTCGATGCAGGATTGAGGTTCAGGCGTCCCTTCGGGACGCGGGCTCTTTGGGCGTCGTCCCCGGCGCCGAAGCGCCGGGCTATTCTCGTGATGTCCCTCCGGGACAAGGCCTGAGGTCACTTCCCCTTGCCGCAGAACAGCCAGTCCGACAAGGTTCATGACAAGGGACGCGACGAGGGGGTTGTTGCGTCGTGTTTTCAGTTCTGGCAAAACCTGGGGAACAGGGCTAATGTCGCAGTCATGGCAAAGACACGACACTGCTGGAAGTGCGGCCTTGAGTACAAGCTGCCTGGCTCCCCTGGGCGCTTGGAGAGTTGCCCCCGCTGTGGCTCGGACCTCAAGGCATGTCTCAATTGCGGAAGCTATGATCCGCGCGTGGCACAGCAATGCCGGGATGACAGAGCCGAGCCGGTGGCGGAGAAACACCTGGCGAACTATTGCGAGTACTTCGATTTTATGCAGCGGGAGTTTGTGCCGCCAAAGGCCGGGAATGCCCAGGAGAAGAAAGCGCGCGATGTTCTGAAGAGGCTGCTGGGGGACGAATGACAATTGATGAACCTCCTTTGCAAAAAGTTTGAAGGTTCGCCCGAGTATGCCCGGGTTGTGCCGCTGGTCGTTTTTGCCGGGCTGACCGCCCTCGAGGGCCGGCTCGGTAGAGGCTCGGAGTACTGGGTTTATCTTCTGAAGACCTTTGTGGGGGCGTGGATGATCTGCGAGATGCGCCCTTGCCTCGAGGAGATGCGCTGGAAGATCAGTTGGGAGGCTGTGGCGGTGGGGGCGGCGGTCTTCGCGGTTTGGGTCGGTCTGGATGGATGCTACCCGAGACTGGCCAAGGTGGAAGCGGGGGTGGGGTGGAATCCCCACCAGCAGTTCGGCCAGGGGTCGGCCATGGCCTGGCTGTTTATTGTCACGCGGATAGCCGGCTCGACGCTGGTCGTGCCGCCGATCGAGGAGGTCTTTTATCGCTCTTTTCTTTATCGCTACCTGGCAAACAGCCGATTCCTCGCCGTGCCCTTCAACGAGTTTCACGCCCTGCCCTTTGCCTTGACTGCGCTGGTCTTCGGCCTGGCGCACCCCGGGCGCTGGGTGGCGGGCATTCTGTGCGGTCTGGCTTATCAGGGCCTGGCGTTGCGCAAGAACCGCCTGGGCGATGCCATGACTGCCCATGCCGTGACGAATTTCCTGCTCGGCATATGGATTGTCTGGAGAGGGGCGTGGAGTTTTTGGTAACTTGCGTGGTCCATGAAGATGAGGAGCTGCTGGTGGTCAACAAGCCCGCCGGCCTGAATACGCACGCGCCCGGGTTGTACGCCGGGGAGGGCCTTTATGACTGGCTGCGGGGGCGCGAGCCGCGGTGGGCCGCGCTGGCCATCATCCATCGGCTCGATAAAGAAACCTCCGGCCTCATTGTTTTTTCCAAGACTCCCTTGGCGAATCGATCCCTGACCGGGCAATTCACAAGACACGCGGTGAGGAAGAAGTACCTTTTTCTGACCGACCGGCCGGTGCCCGGGCGGGAGGTGATTGTCCGCAGCGCGCTGGTCCGCGCGGGCCAGAGATATGTGAGCCGGCCCGAGCATGAGGGCGCAGCCGTAGCCGAGACCCGTTTTCGTTTCCTTGGAGAGGCCGGGCGATGCCTTGGGCTGGCTGGAGCCGGCCTGGGGGCGTGCCAGGTGGTGGAAGCGGAGCCGGTGACGGGCCGGACGCACCAGATTCGCGTTCACGCCGCCGGGCAAGGGTTCCCGATTTTAGGCGACACACTCTACGGGGGCACGCCGGCGCCGCGCGTATGCTTGCACGCCGCCGAACTGGCCCTCGAGCACCCCGCAACCGGACAGCCGACCGTCTTTCGCGCGGTCAGCGCGTTCGACGATGCGGACATCGGGCGGTCCTCCCTGCGCGCGGGGCTTATTGAGTCGGAGGCGACCAACGCCTACCGGATAGTCCATGGCGCTGCGGACGGCCGGCCCGGCTGGTATGTCGAGCGGTTTGGAGATTACCTGTTGTCCCAAAGCGACCAGCCGCCGACAGCGCAGCAGCAGGCGGAATTGGGCCGGCTGGTGAACATGCTCTCCGGGCGCGGGGCTTGTCACAAAATCCTGAGACGGCAGGTCTGCCGGGCGGGCGCAGGCTTTGCTTCGCCCCAGGCAGTCCTGGGAGAAGCGCCGCCGGAGCGGTTTGCCATTCGTGAGAACGGCCTCCAGTTCGAGATCGGCTTCAGCGATGGCTACTCTGTGGGATTGTTTCTTGACCAGCGGGACAATCGGCGGCGGCTCTTGAGCGGGCACATTCATCCTTCATCCTTCATCCTTCATCCTTCCCCCTGCGAGGTCCTTAATGCGTTTGCCTACACATGCGGCTTTTCAGTGTGCGCGGCCAAAATAGGGGCGCACACCACCAGCATCGATCTATCGAAAAGATACCTTGAATGGGGGCGGCGCAACTTCACACTGAACCAGCTCGACGCGGGCCGGCACGATTTCCTCCATGGGGACGTCTTCGATTGGCTGCGCCGCCTGGGTAGCAGGCAGCGGCGGTTCGATGTCATCCTCCTCGATCCTCCGACCTTCTCGCAATCGAGGGAATCCGGGGTGTTCAAAGCTCAAAAGGACTACGGGGAACTGGTCGGCGCGGCCCTGCCGCTCTTGCGGGGCGGTGGTGTCCTCTTTGCCTCGACTAACACCGGTGATTGGTCCCCGGAACAATTCCTGGCCGCCGTGGCCCGGCCCATCGAGGCGGCGCGCAGACCGATCCTCCAGCGCCACTATGCCCCCCAGCCCCCGGATTTTCCCGTCTCCCGCTCGGAACCGGCCTACTTGAAAACCGTCTGGCTGAGGATAGGGTAGAATGGCGCGCAACCATCATTTTGATATGGTGTTTCATTTGGAGGCCGCTATAATGATTATATGACGCATGCTCGGAAAATGCTGGCAGGCATTGTGGGCGCCCTTGTGGTGGGCGCGGGCGCAATCGCCGCCGACACGCCCGATTCTTCAGCCAATCCGTACCAGGGGATTGTGGATCGGAACGTCTTCGCATTGAAGCCGCCTCCGCCTCCGCCGGACCCTGAATCGCTGAAGCCGCCGATGCCAGGCTTCGAACTGACCGGGATCACCACCATCTTTGGGAACGGGCACAAGCGCGCGATGTTCAAGGCCATTCCCAAGCATGGAAAGGGCGTGGACCCCGCCGCCAAGGAAAAGTCCTACATGCTCGCCGAAGGACAACGCGAAGGGGACGTCGAGGTCAACCGCATCGACGAAGTTGCGAGAACTGTCACCTTGACATACGACGCGACGGTCATAACGATTGATTTTACGAACAATGCCGCCAAGGCGGTGAGCGTGGCGGCTGCGCCGCCCCCGCCCCGGGCGCCCGGAGTTCCAGGGGTCCTTCCGCCGGCGGGGCGTGGCGTCCAGCCTCCGGGCGGTGCGCCTGCCGGTTTGAGGCAGCCGGGCGGGCCTGGCAACGACCGGCGGCCAATTCGGAGCGGGAATGGGCTGGGCGTGTCGACCGGGCAACCGGCGATGGGCGTTGCTCCGACGCAGACAGGTCTGGCCGTCCAGCAGCAGCAGCCTGTATTGACCCGCGAACAACAGGAGGTTGTCATGGAAGCGATGCGCGAGCAGGGGCAGAACGACCCGACGATGCCTCCTCTGCCGCCGACCTCGCTAACGCCCTTGATCGAGGCTGCCAACCAGGAAGGCAAAGCCCCTGCGGGAGGCCCCGTCGCCCCGGCCCCTGGTTACGCCCCTCCTCCTCTGCCGCCGGGTCCGGCGCGGCCTTTCTGACTTAGCCACCCTCTTCGGGGGGAGGGCGGACGGTGAGGACGGGGCAATGGGCCTGGGTGACAACGCGCTGGGCGGTGCTGCCGAGGAGGGCCTCTCTGAGTCCCGTGTTGCCGTGGGTGGCGATGACGATGAGGTCTGCATCGAGGGCTTTGGCGGTGTCGGGGATTTCCGAATGAGCGCGCCCCATACGGACGAGAACCTCAAACGGGACACGATTTCCGATGCGTTTGCGGCACAAGGCGGCCAGACGCTCGCGTCCGGCGCGGACCTGGCGGTCCCCTATCTCGTCGAGAACGGGCAGGATGGCCAGCGGTTCGACGATATGCAGGAGGACGATTTTGGCATGGAACTGGATGGCCAGGGCGAGCGCATAGTCGAGGGCCACCAGGGAGCAATCCGAGAAATCGGTCGGTACCAGCAGTGTCTTGAAGTGAACGGGCGGACTGGCTGCTTCCGCTTTAACCGCAGGTGTGCATTTCATAGCCCGCTCTGGTTTTCTAATTGACGCAGAGCGAAGGCGCGGACTACGAAGGCAGCGGTCCCACGCCTTCGCCCGAGAGCAGGCTAAGATGCGCCGCGCCCAACTGCTTCACGGGGATTGCCCAATGCTTTGCATTTATTGACTATGCTCCTCACGCTCCACGCTTCACTAAATGGGAAGAATGGGACGGATGCGAATTATGGCTTGTCGCGCTCCACACTCAGACGCTTCACGCTCCACCCAAAGCATTCAGGTCCCGGGGTTTGCGATTGCACGAGCCCTTAAATCTTCAGGGCGCGCTGGCGGTAGGCCTCGTCCGGGCGGCCGGCGATGCGCTGGACGTTCTGCGGAGTGAAGAAGACGGGGCCGCCGATAGCGGCGGCGCCGGCGAAGATGCGCGCGGCTTTTTCAGCCATGAGCAGGGCCGAAATGACCGATTGCCAAGTGGAGCCTAGGGCGATAAGGCCGTGATTCTGCATCAGGATGACACGGGGTTGGCGCTGGAGCCGCTGCACGAAGGCCTCGGTCTCCCGCCGGATGACCTGGGAGAGTTTCAAGCCCGGGTCTGTATAGGGCACGAACACCGAGGCGACTCCGCAGCAGACAATCTCGTCCGGAAACATCCGGTGTTCGGCGAAATCCCGGGCGCGGGGCGAACAGAGGATCTGGTTGACGCTTGTGGCGTGGCAGTGGCCGACAAACTGGATGCCGGGCAGGGACAAGAGATAGGCGTGGAAGACCGCCTCGACAGAAGGTTTTTTGGCCTTGGAGTCCGCGCGCGAGGCCAGCAGGGCGTCATCGACCTCGGCGTCAGTCATAGCGTCGCGCTCCAGCAGAGGGAGCAGGGCCGAGGAGCGGCACTCGACCAGGTCCTGCGTTTCCAAAGTGCCGAGGCAGGTGCCGCTGGCCTTGACCAGAAAGGTGTCATCGCTCAGCCGGGCCGAGGTATTGCCCTCGCCCAGGATGGCCAAACCGCGGTCTTCGCGGCCGATTTCGTGAGATAACGTCAAAAGATTATCGAGAGTAGAGTTATGCATAGTATGAAAAATCAGTTCATTTCCTGCCCGCCGGTGACGCTCAGTGCGATGCCGGTGATGTAGGCGGACTGGCTGGAGGCCAGGAAGACCACGGCGTTGCAGACATCGTCATAGGCGCAGCCGCGTTTCATGGGGACCTGGTCGATGTAGGCGCGGCGGACATCCTCGACACTTGTGGCGCCCGGGACTTTGCCGGCGCGCAAGTATTGGACGAAGAGGCCCTTTTCGGGATGGGTCCAGAGGGGCGAATCAAGGAGGTTGCCGGGGCAGACGGCGTTGCAGCGGACGTTGAAGGGGGCCATTTCGAGGGCCACACTCTGGGTGTGGCCGATGCCGCCGAATTTGGTGGCGGCATAAGCGGAGTTGGCAGCGCTGCCTTTCTTGCCGGACTTGGAATTGACATTGATGATCGAGCCGCTGCGCTGCTGCTTCATGATGCGGCAGGCGTGCTTGGTCGTCAGAAAGTAGCCGAAGAGGTTGACGTTCATGACCGCCCGCCATTTTTCGGCGTCGGCCTCGGCAATAGGCTCGGCCAGCAGGATGGCCGCGTTGGCCACGACTACATCCACGCGTCCGAACTCCCGCATCGCCCGCTCGAAGAGGGCCTGAACGTCGGCCTCCTGCGTCACGTCCACTTTGAGCCCCAGGACGCGCCGGCCGGTTTCCTGGGCGATGGCGGCGGCAGCGGCGTTGACCCCGGTTTCGTTTACGTCTGCGATGAGCACGTGGCAGCCCTCTCGGGCCAGGCGCTGGGAGATGGCCTGGCCGAGCCCCTGGGCGCCGCCGGTGACCACGGCGATTTGGTCCTGGAGTTTGCCGCTCATGATTTGTAAGCCGCCTTGACCAGGGCATCTTCGGCCTGTCTGTTCCACAGGCCTCCGGCCAGCGGGAGTCTGCCGCTCAACTCCGGCAGCGGCGTCAGTTTCAAGCCATGGCAGGAGGGATAGACGAGGATTTTGCCGGGAATCAGGTTCTTTTCGACCGCCCGGATGCCGTCGATGGCGCCGTCCAGGCCGGCAACGGCTGCCACAGAAAGATTGGTATCGAGTTGGCGGGCGACGACTTTGGCCAGCACGAGCTTCATATCCTCGAGGGTCGAACCGCTGGTGCCGATGAAATAAAGCTGTTTGGCGATGTAGGCATCGAGGTCGAGTTCGGCGGTGACGGCTCCGGGGATGCCGGCGAAGATATTGAGGATGGCGCGCGGGGCGGCGGCGGCCACGGCCTGGACCACCAGCGCCGGGATCGGGGCCATCAGAACAATGTAGTCGAACTGGCCGGCGAGTTTTTCTTTCGCAGGATTGTAGGGGCGGAAGCTCAGCTTGTTCTTTTGGACCAGCGGCGCGGCGAGCTTTTGGAGCATCGCCAGGCGTTCGTCGCTGAGGTCGCCGGCGAAGACGGCCACGTTGGGCACGCCCTGGCAGAGGTCGCGCAGGACGTGCATTGTGCCCATCGGGCCGGCGGCGCCGATGATGTTGATCTTGTCGTTGGGCCGGATTTCTGCGGTGGCCGGGATAGAGGCCATTGAGGCGGCCGGGTCGGGGCCGGTGGCGCCGATGAGGCGGATGCCGCCGTAGTGGACGCGGCCGATCTGCGAGACCACCGGCCGGCCGAATTGCGCGCCGCACTGGACCAGGTTCAAAAGCCCGCGCACGCCCACCTTCGGGAAGAGCCGGGCGACGGTTTCCGCGCAGGCGCCGAAATAAACCACGTCATCGAAGCCGGCGTCCTTGAGTTGGGCAATCTGGCCGGGGACCGCCCAGGTAATGTCTGTGGGCCTGCCGTAACATCCAAAGAGGTTGGCGAGCTGTGAGGGTTGGACCGGAGTTTCACCGACCACGAGCATTTTGCCGTCGATCTTGAGGGTGCGGCGCTGTTTCTCGACATAAGCGTTCTCGACGCACGCCCAGGGTTCGCACAGGGCCAAGGCCGAGGCGGAGAGGTCCTCGGGGACGGGGATGAGCATCGATTCGCCGTCGGGGGCGGTGATTACCCGTTCATCGAGCAACACATATTCCTGGAGCGCGCCTTCGAAATTGTAGCCGAAGGCGGAATTGGAGCCGGCGGTGGGCGCCCAGCGGTAATCGGTTTGCACCAGGTAACGCTCGCCGACGTTGTAGCGGGTCACCCCGGGTCCGGTCTGGGCGATGCGGATGACCGTTTCATGGCCCGGGACGGTCGGTTTGTCGCCCGGCACATAATGGGGCATCTGGGCCAGGGCCTGCGGGTCAACCCCGCCTGCCACGGGCGATTTGCGGGCGTGGCCCGAAAACTGTTTCAGCAGCTTGAGGTCCGAAAAACAGAGGCCCGTCACCTCGACCCGCCCCAGGAGCTGATGCGGGCCGGGACGAAAGACCGGCTTGGAGCGGTTGAGCTGCAATTGGTCGGGTCCGATCAACTGCACCGCTTCCTGCGTTTGCGGGATTTCGGTTGTCATGGGCTTAGACGATCAAACATGGCAGTATTGTGCCGGGGTTTGCACGGGTTCGCCAGCGGAAACTTAGCCGCCGTGCCCTTTGCTAACTCGGCGACGCTTCTTTGCTTGCCATGGGTGCGCCGCCGGGGTATAGGGTTTCGATGCAACCAAAACCTGTAACTGCAAAAGTCAAGGAACTCGTTTCGATCAGTCCTGCGGGCGAGGTGTTCAAGCTCCCGACCAGCGCCGATTACAAGAAGGAATACCGGCGATTGGAGAAGCTGGCGGAAGAGCAACGGCGCCAGGGCCGCGAGATCGTGGTTGTCGTCGGGTTGGGCTTTGTGGGCGCCGTCATGGCGGCGGTGGTGGCCGACTCGAAGGACAAGAACGGCAGGCCGGGCAAGTTCGTAATCGGCATGCAGCGGCCCAGCACGCGGAGCTTCTGGAAAATCCCCCTGCTCAACCAGGGCATCTCGCCGGTCAAGGCGGAAGACCCCGAGGTGGAGCTGCTGATTTCACGATGCGCCAAAGAGCAAAAGACGCTGGTGGCGACCTATACGGAAGAGGCCCTTAAACTGGCCGACGTCGTAGTGGTGGACGTCCAGTGCGACTATCTAAAGGAGTCGCTGGGCGACGTCCGCACCGGTTCGGCAGACATGGTGGCGCTGGAGGCCTCGATGGCCAAGATCGCCGAATACATCCCCGCTCAGGCCCTCGTCTTGATCGAAACCACCGTCGCCCCCGGCACGACCGAGCAGGTGGCCTACCCCATCATCAAGAAGATCTTCGAGCGGCGCGGCATCCAAGAGGAGCCTCTGCTGGCGCACAGCTACGAACGAGTGATGCCGGGACGAAACTACGTCAGTTCGATCCGCGATTTCTGGCGCGTCTGCAGCGGCATCAATCCCCCCGCTCGCCAGCGGGTCGTCAAGTTCCTCTCCGAGGTCCTCAACGTGCAGAAGTACCCCCTGACCGTCCTGGACCGGCCGATCGAATCGGAAACCGCCAAGATCGTCGAGAACAGCTATCGCGCCACCATCCTGGCCTTCATGGACGAGTGGTCGCTCTTCGCCGAGCGCAACGGCGTCGACCTCAAGAAAGTGATCGATGCCATCAAGGTCCGGCCGACTCATTCCAACATCATGTTCCCGGGTCCGGGCATCGGCGGCTACTGCCTGCCCAAAGACGGCGGCTTGGGCATGTGGGCCTACAAGCATATTTTCGGCTGGGAGGATAACATCTTCCGCATTACCCCGATGGCGGTGGACATCAACGACACCCGTTGTCTGCACGCCCCGCAGTTGGCCCGCGACGCCCTCAGGAACATGGGCAAACCCCTGGCCGCCTCGGACATCCTGCTGCTGGGGGCCGCCTACCGGGAGGACGTCGGGGACACCCGGTACAGCGGCTCCGAAGTCATGGTGCGCAAGCTCACCGAAATGGGCGCCAACGTGAAGGTCCATGACCCTTACCTGGACCATTGGTGGGAATTCGAGGCCCAGGACACCTACCCCCTTCCCGGCCATAGCCTCTCCAGGTTCTTCCATCGCCAGGAGCAGTTGAAAAACCTGCGCATCGAAAAAGACATAACCCAAGCCCTCAAGGGAATCGATGCCGTGGTCTTTGCCGTCCGCCACGCCCCTTATCTGAAACTGGACCCCGACCAGGTCGTTGAGAGCGTAGGCAAACCGTGCGCCGTCATCGATTGCTTCTGCATCCTCGATGACCGCCAGATCCGCCGCTACTTCGAGCTTGGCTGCGAGGTCAAGGGCATGGGACGCGGCCACGTCAAGCGCATCAAGGACAGCGTCCGTTCAGCCGGAAATCCCGCCGACTGACAGCCTGTTGAGTCACCCGATTTGTCCAACCGCGAATGGACGCGAATTGACGCGAAGATTCCTCGCGGGATCCGAGGGCGGATGGTTTCTCGTGATTCGCGTCCATTGGCGTCCATTCGCGGTTAGTTTCGTGCTACCGCAGAAACAACTGCGCGGCGGCATCCGCGAAGCGCAGGCCCCCCCGGGTGAGTTGAAAGCCATGCGGGGTGAGGCGGCCCCAGCCCTGCTCGACCAGCCGGCGCATGTCTCCGGCCCATTCCCCGCGCAGGTCATGGCCTGTCCTGCGCCGGAACTCCTCGAAGGGCCAGCCCGCCACCATGCGCAGGCCAAAGGCGGCCGCCTCTCCCGCCCGCGCCAGCGGCGGCAGTTCCTCGCGCGATTCTACCGCCGGCCTGCCCGCCTCGATCAACTCGCAGTAAAGCCGCGTGTTGGGCCAGTTCTTCGTCCGCGTCCCCCGCATATAACTGGTCGCGCTGGGTCCCACGCCCGCGAAAGAGCCGGCGCGCCAGTAGTTGATGTTGTGTTGGCAGGCCAACGACCGGCGCGCGAAATTTGCTATCTCGTATTGCTCCAAGCCGGCATCGGAGGCGCGCTCGACCAACTCCTCATACATGGCGCACGCCAGGTCTTCGTCCACGGCAAATTGGCCCGCCTGTAGTTTCGCGTAGAGCGGGGTGTCCTCCTCGTAAATGACTTCGTAGCTGGAGAGGTGCTCGCTGCCCATGGCGACGGCCTCAGCGAGTGTCTCGCGCCAGATTTCGATCGTTTGGCCGGGAATCGCGAACATCAGGTCCAGGTTCACGTTCTCAAAGCCGGCCTCCCGCAGAATATCGTAGGACTTGAAAACCATCGCGCGGGAGTGAATGCGGCCCAGGCGCTCGAGCAGCGGCTGGTTAAGCGATTGCACGCCCATGGAAATCCGGTTGACCCCGCCCGAGCGGAGCAGCCGGGCCTTGTCCAGCGAAAGCGTGGCCGGATTGCACTCGACAGTCCACTCGGCGGCGCCCAGCAATCTGAGCCGCTCCATCGCCTTGAGGAGTTCCTCCCATTGACGCAGGGTGAGGAGGGTGGGGGTGCCTCCGCCAAAGAAAGTCGTTTGGGGCCGGACCTCGGCGGCCAGCCATTCCATCTCGCGAATCAACGCCCTCACATAGCGCCCCATCAACTCGCCGCTCGATGCCTCCGAGTAAAATGCGCAGTAGCCGCACTTCCGCGCGCAGAAGGGCACATGCGCATACAAGCTCGACACTGGCCCGGCCGCCGATTCAACCATAGGCCCCGAGCCTACTCGATCTGCAGGGCCTGGTCGAGGCACTCGGCCAAATGGTGGAGAATGGCCGCCTCGCTGACCACCAGAGTGACTCCGGCGGCCAGGGCGGCGGACTGGAGGTCGGGCCTGCCCTCCCCGCTAAAGCCAATGACGGGCAGGTGCTTGGTTGCCTCGTTCTGCTTGAGCCGGGCCAGGGCCCCGCAGATGTCCGCCCTCGCGCAGTTCAAGTCGGCCAGCACAAGCATGGGTTTGGATTGCTCGGCGCTCTGGACCAGCATCGCCGCGTCGGTGACGACCTGGACGCGATAATTTGCGTCCTGCAGCCGGTTGACAACCTGGCTGCCCGGCAGTAGTCTCTCGTAGAAAACAAGCGCGAGCGGCTTTATCATGCCGCCGAGCTTGTGGCAAGATAGGCCGAGTTGTAAAGTCATTTCACCATCGCAGGAACCCATCGAAAAACGATGAAGATGGGGCTTGACTGTTATTGTCTTAAACCCTAAGTTGATTCCAGAACGGTAAACCGCTGGTTCGCCAGCCCGCCAAAGTCGGAAGAGCATCATCTGCCGACTTTTTTGTTCCCCACGAGGGTGCCGTTAGCAAACGTATGAACGCCGATTTTTTAGCAGTCTTGGAATTCTGGGAGCGGGAGAAGGGCATCAATCGCGATGTCCTGGTTGGCGCCGTACAGGAGGCCCTGTTGTCGGCCGCCAAAAAGGCCGTCGGTCCGGCGCGCGAATTGCGCGTGGCCATCGACCAGAAATCGGGTGACATCCGGGCCTTTGCCAAATTAGTGGTCTCCGAAAAGGTGATGTCAAAACACGACCAGATTTCCCTCTTTGATGCCCACCGGATTAAGCCTGACGCGCAGGCCGGAGAGGAGCTTGAGGTCGAGGTAACCCCGGTCGGCTTCGGACGCATCGCCGCCCAATATGCCAAACAGGCCCTGATGCAGCATATCCGCCGGGCGGAAAAGCAGCTCATCTTCGCCGAGTTCAAAGACCGCATCGGCGATATCATCAGCGGCACCGTCCGGCGGTTTGACCGTTCGGATGTCATTGTTGATCTTGGCAAATACGAGGCCCTGCTGCCCAACCGCGAACGCGTTCCCACCGAGGAATACCAGGCAGGCGAGCGTCTCCGTTGCTATGTCAAAGCCGTCGAGCAAGGCATCCACGGGCCGGAGATTATTCTCTCCCGCTCCGACCCCCGTTTTGTCATCAAGCTCTTCCAGCTCGAGGTCTCCGAAATCAGCGACGGCACCATCGAAATCAAGGGTATTGCGCGCGAACCCGGTTTCCGCACCAAGCTGGCCGTCTGGACGCGAGATGACAAGGTTGACCCCGTCGGCGCCTGCGTCGGCTTGCGCGGCCAGCGCGTCAAGAACATCGTCCGCGAACTCAATAACGAGAAGGTGGACATTATCCGCTGGGACTCCAACGTCAGGAGTTTCATCACCAACGCCCTGGCGCCGGCCAAGCTCAAGGCGTTCGACGTGGACGAGGGCTCCAAGCGCGTGCGAATTACTGTCAGCGAAGACCAGCTTTCCCTGGCCATCGGCAAACGCGGCCAGAACGCCCGGCTCACCTCCAAGCTCACCGGATGGCAGGTCGACATCGAGCCTGAAGTCGTGGTCACCAAGGGCTTCGAGGAGAAAGTGGCTGAGGCCGTTGAATCGCTGGCCGCCATCCCCGGCATTACCCGGGAGCAAGCCGACGTGCTGGTTCATCATGGCTTGACCCGGTTGGAAGATGTCCTGGGAGCCGATCAAAGCGACCTGGCTGATATACCGCAATTGGCCGAGCAGGCCGCCGCCATTATGGAGGCGGCCCGGGCCGAGGCGGGCCGCCGCACGCTCAACGTGGGAGAAAACCCGGATTCCGGTTGACAACCTGGCCCACATTGGCGCCTTTTGTGGTGTGTGACAGCAGTGATAGAAGTTTATGCCCGTTCGGATTTACGACATTTCAAAGAAGCTCGGCTTGGGGAACAAGGAAGTACTGGACAAGGCCAAGGAATTGGGCATAACCCTGGCCCGCGTAGCCTCCAGCTCCCTCGATAAGATCACCGCTGGATACCTCGAAGAACAGCTTAGAGCCACCCATCCGCGTTTCCAGGCCCCGCCCGCTCCGCCCGAGCCTGCCCCGGTGCTCGAACCCCCCGCTCCGCCAACACCCCCGCCCGCCGCTGTCCCGGCCCTCGAAGCCATCTCTGTTACCCCCGCTCCGCTCCCTCCGTTCGAGGCCCCAGAGGTGCTGGAACCGGCCGCCCCGCCGGCTCCTCCTCTAGTCGAAACGGTGAGCCTGGCCCCTGCTGCGGCGCCCCTGCCGTTGGCGCCCCCTGCCCCCTCTGCCCCGCCTGAAGCGCCCATCCCTGAGGCCAAGCCGCCCG
>Ga0181524_10000560_pt1 | contig 44728 bp, 49 predicted proteins | sample PEATcosm2014_Bin_34_FD_119761 | JGI IMG/M metagenome (GOLD analysis project Ga0181524, IMG submission 119761) | Peatland microbial communities from MTU Mesocosm Facility, Houghton, MI, USA - PEATcosm2014_Bin05_60_metaG | ecosystem: Environmental > Terrestrial > Soil > Wetlands > Peat | place... | reverse complement strand
GCCTCCCTTGTCTACGAGGCATTAAACCGGGCACTTTACGGGAAGAAGTGAGATGGGTAGACGGTTGCTGGTCAAGGTCAAGGTTTTCGGTGCTCCATCTCTTGCACTCGAAAGAAAAGAGCTTACTATCGAATTGAACGACAACGCAACAACCGACGACCTACTTCAATCCCTCCCGGTTAAAGACAAAGATTACCTGTACATTGTTCGAGAGGGAATCAGGCTCAATTCCAAATCTAAAATCAACGATGGCGACGAAATCCTCGTCGTCCCACCAATCGCAGGGGGTTGACAGAACGACCGAACAAACGTCCGTCAAGCGAGAAGAGACGAAATGGGTAGGAAAATCAGTCGTACGTAAAGATGGACGAGGCAAAGTCACGGGAGAGACAAAATTCTTCTCCGACATGGCCCTGCCGAACATGCTCTACGCAAAGGTCACCCGCAGCAAATACCCGCACGCGCTGATCAAGAAAATCAGCACAGAGAGAGCCAAGGCCATTTCAGGCGTTGTAGCCGTTCTTACGTACAAGGACGTCCCGGCACTCAATAGGTTCGGTGTCCTGATCCCTGACCAACCCGTCCTCTGCTTCGATAAGGTGAGGTATCTTGGAGACGCGGTTGCCGTTGTCGCCGCCGAAAACCTAGAAACTGCAGAGAGAGCAGCGCAAGCAGTCGAAGTTGAGTACGAGCCGCTTCCCGTCGTATCCGACCCGCTTGAAGCGATGAAGCCTGACGCCCCCAAAGTTCACGAAAAAGGAAACATCCTCAGACATGCAACTGTCAGAGTCGGAGACGTTGATGCAGCATTCCACGAAGCCGCGGTAGTTGTGGAGAACACCTACCGAACCGGGCGACAAATGCACATGTACCTTGAGACCGAGGCAGGGATCGCGATGCTAGACGAGCATGAACGGCTCGTTCTCTACACCGGAGGCCAATCCCCGTACCGAGATCAAATGCAGATCTCTAGGTCCTTAGGAATCAAACCTGAAGAAGTCAGAGTCATTTCGACCCCGGTAGGGGGTGCATTTGGCGGTAAGGAAGAGAACACCGTCCAGATCCACCTAGCTCTGCTAGCGACGAAAACAAAACGTCCCGTCAAGATGGTATGGACGCGCGAAGAATCCGGTATAGCGGGCATGAAACGGCACCCGATGATCGTAACAACAAAAACGGCGACCGATCGGGACGGAAGAATCCTAGCGAATCAGGTCCGAATAGTGGCCGATACAGGCGCCTATGCATCTCTCGGCCCCACAGTACTTGACGTCGCTATCGAAAATTCCTGCGGACCATACCACATACCGAACATCGATATCGATGCCTACTCAGTCTATACGAATAATGGCGTAGCTGGTGCGTTCCGCGGCTTCGGCGCCCCGCAAGTGAATTTTGCAATCGAATCAAACATAGATATTATCGCGGAAAAACTGGGGCTCGATAGGCTGGAAATTCGCAAGAAGAATGTGCTTCGTGAAGGTGACATCGGGCCTTTTGGGTACAAAATGCTCGGCAGCGTTGGAGTCTATGAGACGCTCCTGAACGCCGAACGCACAGATCTCTGGAAGAATAGAATAATGCACAAATCCAAAGCGTCAGCGCCATGGTGTAAGAGAGGAATCGCCGTAACAACAGCTGTCAAGGGATTTGGTTTCGGCGCCCTTCCCGACTTCGCTGCCGCTTCCATTCAAATTACACCGACCGGCAAATTCGTCGTCGGAGTTAGTTGCCCGGAGATTGGCCAGGGGGCTGTCACGGCCTACTCCCAGATAGCTGCGGAGGCATTGCACTGCAACATCGCCGACATATACCTCGCCTCTGCCGACTCACAACTCGCACCCGATACTGGAACTTCATCCTCATCGATGGCTTTGGTCAGAGGTGGAAACGCCATATTAGCTGCCGCGCCTAAGATGCACGAATTACTTCTTGATGTAGCCAGCGAGATAGTTAGAGAGCCGAAAGATAATCTGGAATTTGGTGAATCAAGAATTTTCAGTGGAGAGAAGACTGGAAAATCAGTAACTTACGTTGAGATCGCGCAATTTCTCCATAACAGAGGCGCCGAAACAAAGGTTATCGGAGGATTCGAAGTTCCGCGAGTCGACAAACCGGTCGAGGGCAGCATCGAGATTCCCCATTGGTCATACATGTATGCCACCGCCATTGCTCTAGTGGAAGTTGACACATTAACTGGCGCTACGAAAGTTCTCCAGTTCTTCCTCTCACCAGATTCTGGTACGGTAATCAACCCGCAATCATACACGGGCCAATGCGAGGGCGCAATCGTGCAAGGGTTAGGGTTCGCGTTAACTGAAGAAACACAAATCGATAATGGACTAATCAAGACAAAAAATTTCACGACATACATCATACCAACCATACGTGACGTCCCAGAGATTCAGGTCGAACCAGTAGAGACCTACGAAAAAATCGGCCCCTTCGGGGCTAAGGGTTTGGGAGAGATCGGCATAGTACCCGTCGGATCAGCCGTCGCAAACGCAATCTACGACGCCATAGGGACGAGACTGTTCACCCTACCCGCCACTCCAGAGCGCGTTTTCCACGCCCTTAAATGGAAGGAGAGTCGAGATGGCGGCAAAAGTCAAAGTTAGGCTATTCCATGAACTGAGATCCACTCTGGGCCAAAGCGAGATAGAACTTGAAGCCAACACGCTTAACGACGTAGTAGAATCGTTGATTTCGTCAAACGGTTCCGTAAAGGAGCTGTTTTTCGACGCACACGGTAAGCTGCGCAGCTACACCATGTTCTACGTTAACAATACGCCTCAAAATCCTCCGGAATTAGCAAGGAAACTAAATGACGGGGACCTGATCCTATTAGTGCCAACAGCAGCAGGTGGATGAAAATAATTGCGCAGGTTTGACATGTTCGTACCGGAAAACGCAGCCGATCTACTTCAATATCTGGACTCACATCAAACTGGAGTACACCTAATCGCGAACGGCACCGACCTGATAAATAGAATACAGCGAAAACAGGTTAACCCGAAAACGTTGGTGGATCTCACAGGGTTATCCGAGTTCAGGTACGTGAAGAGGGAGGGAGGGATGATTAAGATTGGTGCCTTAACGACCATATCAGACCTTGTCGCGTCCCCCATCATAGACTCGCGATATGATGTCTTCAGGGAGGTTGCAATGAAGTTTGGCGGACCATCGATAATTAACATGGCAACTATTGGGGGGAACATTTGTTCCGCTTCATCATCAGAGGACCTGCTGCCAGTGCTATTGGTCCTTGATGCGGATGTTCAAGTTCGCAGTATCCATGGAGAGCGAACGATTCGAGTGGAAGACTTCGTCAAAGGGAAACGTATGACCGATTTAAAATCAAACGAGCTCCTGGTAGAGACAAGCTTCAGCGAATTAGAATCATGCTCAGCTTGCAGCTTTGAAAAGGTCGGGATGAGAAATTCACTCATAATAGCTTTCGTAAATTGCGCAGTTTTCCTGAGGCTGGCTGAGAACAAGCTGTGTGATGAGGTTCGAATCGCATTCAATCGAGTTAACGGAAAAATTCCGCAACGAGCACGGCAGACTGAAAAAATAATGAAAGGAACGATGCTGAATGAGCAAACCTTGGCTAATGCCGTCGCAACGCTGAGAAACGAGCTCAAGCTGACCTCGGACTTTAGAGCCTCTGAAGAATACCGTTTAGAGGTCGCATGCGCCATCTTCAAGCGTGCGGTAGGTAGATGCGCCGACAGGCTCGCTGGAGAGAAAGTACTTGTCTAAACACTTACTGAAATTTTCGGTCAACGGCAAAGACTACGCTGTCGTCGTCCAATCTCATGAGCGACTATTGGATGTTTTGCGGGACAAGTTAGGGTTGAAGGGAACGAAGGAGGGCTGCAGCACAGGTGACTGCGGTATATGTGGCGTATTGATGGATGGAAAATTGGTGAACTCATGCCTAATCTTTGCGATTCAAGCCAGAAACAAGAAAATCGTGACTATCGAAGGCATAGGTTCCGCAGAAAAGCCCCACCCAATACAGCGGGCCTTCATGAAGTGGAATGCCTCCCAGTGTGGTTATTGCATTCCAGCCATGATCTTGGCAACTAAGGAACTGCTCGAAAAGAACCCTGACCCTACCACTGAAGACATCAAAATAGCGACAAGAGGCATCATTTGTCGATGCACGGGGTATCTGAAGATCTTCGAAGCCGTGAAAACAGCTGCCTCTGAAATGAGGGGGGCCGAGTAATTGACTGATCAGGCAGCGGTGAAGAAGCTCACGCAGAGCCGACAGATGCTGGTAGTTGGCAAAAGCCTTGGGCGAGTAGACTCACTGGATAAAGTACTTGGTAAACCAATCTACACGATGGACATTGTACCCGAAAACGCACTCTACTTGAAAGTGGTCAGATCCACCGTCGCTCATGCATTACTCAAGCGAGTGGACCTGTCGGATGCACGAAAGTATCCCGGCGTGGTAGCTGTAGTAACGGCTCAGGACATACCTGGAATCAACGAGTCGACTGCCCTCCTCCCTGACAAGCCACTGTTCGCGACTGATAGGGTACGTTTTGCGGGCGAACCGATAGCGGCGATTGCATCATACGACGCTTCCATCGCCGAGGAAGCAGTTGATCTCGTCAAGATAGATTATGAACCTCTTCCATCTGTGTTCTCGCCGCTTGAAGCGTTGAAACCTGATGCGCCCCAAATTCATGAAAAAGGAAATGTGGCAAAGCATCTGAAGGTTCGAAAGGGCAATGTGGAGGAAGGGTTCAAGCAAGCGGACCTGATTCTTGAAGGAACCTACAAGACTCCGTTTCAGGAACCCGTACCATTGGAACCTGAAGCGGGGTTTGTAATACCTGAGCCAGATGGTTCGGTTACTTGCGTTGGCTCTATTCAAAGCCCTTACCATGTGCAAAGAGGAATCGCTAAGATCCTCTCACTTCGGTCCGAACAGGTTCGAGTCATTCAAGCAGCCACCGGCGGAGCTTTCGGACCAAAGTCCGACGAAATTCCAGTCGATGTGCTCGGGATGGCGGCGCTGGTTGCTGTTAGAACGCGCAAACCTGCCGCCCTCGCCTATACTCGAGAAGAGTCGATGATAGGCCACACGAAACGACACCCATTCGTTATCTCAACGAAGGTCGGTGTAAAGAAGAGTGGGAAACTCACCGCATGGGAGACGAAAATGGTCGCGGACACCGGCGCCTATGCCTCGCTTGGTCCGCTCGTCGTCATCCGTGCATGCTTCCACGCAACCGGCCCCTACGTCATACCGAACGTCAAAACCGACGCCTACTGCGTCTACACAAACAACACAATGGCAGGCTCATTCAGAGGGTTCGGAGGGCCGCAGGCTCATTTCGCTGCTGAATCCCACATGGATGAGATCGCAAAGAAATTGGACATGGACCCATTGGATCTTCGTTTAATGAACATGCTTAGGCCTGGAACACTAACGGCCACAAGCCAAATGGTTGACGAAGGCTGTGGACTCGAAGAGTGCATAAAGAAAGCGACGGCAGAATCGGACTGGTATAGGAAACGGCGACAATTCCAGAGTATGACTGGGACGAAGAAACGAGGTTTAGGAATCGCCATCATGTATCACGGCAATAGCCTAGGCCCAGAAGGCAACGACTTCGCTACGGTCCACATGCAAATTGATAGCGATTGTAAGATCAGAGTTAGAACGGCGCTTACCGAGTACGGGACAGGAGCCCCATCCGGTTTACTTCAGATCGCTGCCGAAACAATGCACCTTCCTTTTGACTACTTCACTCTTGATCCGTCAGACACAGAGTATTGCGGTGACTCGGGGCCGACGGTTGCCTCCCGAACGATAACCATCGGCGGTCGTGCTACGCAGATGGTCGCTGGAAAGCTTGACCAGAAGCTAAGAGAGATCGCAGCAGAGATGCTTGAGTGCTCAGCAGATGAAGTAGAATCACGCGAAGGAATCTTCCACTCTAAATTAGCTCACTCAGTATCCTTACGTGACGTCGTCGCTCGGGCTTATTCACGGGGTATTTCTTTGAAGGAGTCGGGCACGTGGACAGCTCCAAAATGCGACTACGATCCTGAGACCAGCCAGGGAACGGTATATTTGCAATATACCTACGCTGCGGTCACCGCGGAAGTTGAGGTTGATACTGAAACCGGACGGGTGCAGGTTCTGAAGATGGTCGCGGCCTACGACATAGGTAAAGCCATCAACCCGATTTCTGTCGAAGGCCAAATAGAGGGAGGGACGATTCAAGGGTTAGGCTACGCCTTAATGGAAGAAATGATCCACAAGAATGGGGTAGTCGTTAACCCGAACTTAGGAGATTATTACGTTCCCACTTCGCTTGACATACCCGAGATCAAGACAATAATCGTAGAATATCCCGGTCGCCTCGGTCCTTTCGGCGCGAAAGCTATCGGAGAACCACCAGTGGTATTACCTGCCCCCGCAATCGTGAACGCCATCGACAACGCCATCGGCGTCCGAATGGACGAGATACCAGCCACCCCCGATCGACTGCTAACCAAGCTGAGGAGAACGCAAGAGGCACACGAAAAAAGATAAGGCGATTCTTAGCTTGAAGCATATTCCCGTCTACTCTGACACTACCCTAATTGAGAAAGCACACAGGCTGGCTCAGGCTTCAGAGCCCTTTGCTTGGGTTACGATAATTAATCAAGAAGGTTCAAGCGCTCGCCACTTAGGCTCATCAATGCTGGTAACAAGGGAAGGTAGAGTGATTGGGACCATCGGCGGAGCCATCGCCGAACTCCAACTCATCGAACAGGCCATGCAAGCCATTAAAGAAAAAAAACCACGCACTGTCAAAATGCCATTACCAGTTTGTGCTGGCGTCATAACGTGCTTCATCAACGTATTCAAAGCCCAAGAGACCCTAATCCTCGTAGGAGCAGGCCACGTCGCACAACCAATAGCGAAACTAGCGAAGATGCTGGGCTTTCAGGTTACCGTGATAGACGATAGAGCCGACTACGGGACAAAAGAACGATTCCCTGAAGCAGATAGAATCATTGTAGATGATTGGGACAAAGCCCTGAAAGAACTCCAAATTGACCAAGACACCTACGTTGTCATCCTGACCTATGCGGGAGAATCCGACGAGCTGGCCCTGAGAACGGTAATGGGTTCCAAGGCCGCTTACATTGGAATGATCTCAAGCGAATCCAAGGCTAAAGGCATCCTGTCCAAGCTAAAGAGAGATGGAATCCCAGATGAACTACTCCGAAAAGTCATAACGCCAATCGGCCTCGATATCGGTGCAGAAACACCTGCCGAGATTGCTGTAAGCACCATGGCTGAAATAGTGATGCGCAGAAAAAGAAGGACAGGCAAGCCACTCTCAATCGCGGAGCGGGAAATCACCAGATCACCCTAACCGAACTCAACACGATTCTATATCGGAACTCATCCGTAAGGGGTTAGTCCGAAGGACGAAAACCATTAGCCGTGACTGAGCCAAGTATCTTTACCATCCTGCTCCCCCGAGATAGAGACAAACTTGTTGAGAGGGCGCTCAGTCAGCTCATAAGCGTCTTCGGACCATCGATAGTGCCGACAATCTACGATAACCTCGAACGAATATCGAAGGAAGAAAACGACGAACTGAAAAGAAAGGTGGATAAAGCTCGAAGGTAGGCGACGATTGACTTTTGCAAATCAGTAACGGGAAACTCGATCTTGGAGTCTCGATGAGGCTCTTTCCGATCTTCTCCTCGTGTTTTAGGTCTTCTCGTCTTTCTTCTGTTTAGTGAGATCCTGAATACTCACAACCCCAATGGGTGGGAATCCCATAGAAACTCCTGCGGTCGGTGTGTTCGTCGGGACCAACATCAGGGTTCCTTTGCTTTGAAGACCTAGCTCGTAGAGAATGTTCATCCAACGCAGTTCCAAAGCACGGATATTCTTTTCGTACATATTGGCGGCGTCCACCATCTTCTGGGCCGCCTCAAACTCTGCCATTGCTAAAGTCACCCGTGCCCTTCGCTCGCGTTCAGCTTGAGCTTGCCTAGACATGGCATCCTGCAAAGCTCCTGGTATTCCGATATCTTTGACCTCAACAGAGACCACCTTAATACCCCAATGCTCTGTTTTCTCGTCGATTATGTTCCGGGCCTCGACGCCCACCTTCTCGCGTTCGGCGAGTAATTCGTCAAAACTCACTTTGCCTATAACCTCTCGCAAGGTTGTCTGAGCAGCCAAACTGGTAGCGTCTAGGTACCTTTCGACGTTCAAAATCACTTTCTCTACATCTATAGCTTGGAAGAACATTATTGCATCAACGTTCACGGGAACATTATCTTTGGTGAAAGTTTGTTCGGTTCTAAATGGGAACGTTTGTACGCGCATTGAAACGATATTTGGAATCCGATCTACGAAGGGGATTATGTAAAAGAGGCCGGGGCCCTTCAACCCGGTAAAGCGGCCTAGGCGTAGAACGGGTGCCCGTTCCCATTCCCTGATTACCCTGATACCGGATGCTACGATTAGTACAACGAAGAGTAGGACTATGACCCCCACGATGAACTCGGGCGTCAATAAATCCTCAAGCGCCAAGGACTCATCCTTCACTTCTGATTTGGTTTCGGCTTCACCTTTAAGGTTAGCCCTTCTCTGCCAATGATCTCGACTTGCTCTCCCTCTTTCACTTCGGTACCAACACTCTCTGCTCTCCAAATTTGGCCTTCTATCCTGACTTCGCCTTTCGGGGCGAGAACTGACATGACCGTTCCGACTTTGCCCACCAACTCTTCAGGGCCCGCTTTTACCTTCATTCGTCTTGCCTGTGCCACCTTGTAAACAACGAACCCGAATATTCCAGACATCACGAGGGCTACCGAGATCAGTGTTTCCCGTCCCGTTTCGACGGATTTTGCAGCGAGTAGCTGCCATCCAGGGAGAGGGAATGCCAAGAAACTCCCGAGGATTACCATTCCGATTCCAGCTATGGCGAAAACTCCGATGTGCGTCTTGAGCTCTAGCAGTGTCAGAGCTATACCGAGAATGAAGAGAAGGGTGGCAGCGAGGTTGATGCCTATTGCTCCAAATCCTATCAGCGCAAACAGGACCATCAAAGCGCCGGCAATCTCAACGCCGTAGCCTGGGGTTTTGAAGCCGATTATGACCGCATACATGCCAACTAAGAAGAGGGCGATTGAGATGATGGGGTTAGATAGGAATGTAAGGAGTTGAACGCTAAAGGTAGGTGTGTAATCGTAAGTGGGCGCTTGTGAGATTCCTGAGAAATCATAGCTCTTTGTATAGGTTACATTGCTTAACGTAGACGTCAAAACGAGTTTCCACACCGAAGTGCCCATCTGCGTGGTTGTATGAACTAGGGTGTAAGGTTGAAGTTGAGAGAGTAGGCTACCAAGGCTGTCGGCAGCAAATTCAATAACATGAAGCCTGAGTGCGTCCTCGGGGCCGAGGTTGATGTTCTGCGTGATGAATTGCTGAGCCGTTGTTTCGTTTCTGTCGTGAAGTCGGGCATTGTCCCGCATCAGTCCGGTTAGAGCGTTGATGATTTTTGTTTCGTTGATGACTTCCCCAGTCGCTGAAACCGGTTGAGCTGAACCTATTGTCGTTCCGGACGCCATCACGGCTATGTCCGATGCCATCAAAATGTATGTCCCGCCGCTCCAAGCCGCCGCCCCTGAAGGGGTAACCCATACAACAACCGGGATTGTCGAATTGTTGAAGGCATTCATAATATCCGTAACAGATCCCAAGTCTCCGCCGGGAGTGTTAAGCTCGTACACTATGAGCCGCGCTCCTCCAGCGTTTGCCTCATCAATGGAACGCGTTACTAACTCTACGGTTGGACCTGCTATGTCTGAACTTATGCTAACGACAAGTACGCTGCCCTGAGCTGAAGCAGTAGGCTGAAGAGCCATGATCACTACGACTATGAAAACCGGGACCAGCATTATGGCTTTCATATACGTCTGGAGTCTCTTCACTGGTTAGAAAGATAGCTTCCTTTAAACTATGCTTCACAAAAGATGACAGAACATCAAAATCGTAGCTTAGGAAGCGAGAAAGAAACTCTTGCGGCGACCTAGAAGAACAACTCAATATTTGATGCTTAGGATAATCGGCAAGAAATTTCCGATAAAAGTCTGGAAAGCAGGGGACCCCTTCGAGACCCTAGTACAAACTATCCTGTCTCAGAACACTACTGACCACAATAGCGAGGCAGCGATGAGAAAACTAAGGAAGCGCTACAAGATTAACCCGCGAACGCTCGCCAAAGCGAGAATCAGGGGCTTAACGCCATGCATTAAACAGGCTGGCTTATACAGGTCAAAGGCTCCACGAATCAAAGCCGTATCCAGGATCATTCAAGATCAATATGGTGGACGACTCACACCCATTCTGAACCGTCCGTATGAGCAGGCAAAGGAGGAACTCATGACCCTTCCTGGAGTTGGGCCTAAGACCGCCGATATTCTCCTCGCATTCGTGGCGAAGAATCCCGTCATCCCTGTTGATACACATATTGCAAGAGTTACCAAACGGCTCGGAATCGCTAAGGCCAACGCAAACTACGAACAGGTTCGCCTGCCATTAGAGGCTCTAATTCCATCTCGAAAGAGAATCTCACTCCACCTCTCAATAATTTCGTTTGGACGCGCAGTCTGTCGGGCACCCCGCCCTCGGTGCGTCATCTGCCCCGTGAACAAGTTGTGTCCTAGCAGCACCGTCTAGCACAAAATCAACAGCAACCTCACGTCAACAACTCTTTTTAGTGAAGGTTCGTTTCCATGCGTGAAAGGTGACTCGTTGCCAACAGAAGTTGCGGAAGAGGACTTACCATTCTACGCTGAAGTAACGGCAGGCGGAAGAGTAACCATACCTGAAGAAATTCGAAAGATCTTCGACATTAAGGACGGCGATGCAGTATTCTGTAGATTGAAGATTATACCAAGCAGGAAAAAGAACAATCTTCCTGCAAAGGAAGCCAAACAAGCTACTTAGTTTGTGTCGTTGAAAGAAGCGTTCGCCCCAGAGAGGTTAGTCTAACGTGCAGGCGGCCACGTTTTCCTCGTTCAATCTCGACTAACCCCAAACTTTCCAATCCCTTGCTGTCTTGCGATCCCCTGATATGGTAACTTAGAAGGGGCTTTCCGTAATTCGTTATCTCACTTAACTTCTCTAGGCTCTCAACATCACCGCCAGAACGCTCGATGGCACGCATGATCTCGAGCTTAGGTTCCGTCACGGTTTGAGTATATCCATATTTCATAACCGGGAGCACTTCAGGGCGATCCCCAACGACATCGAATGTTTTTATTCCGTGAATGAAAGCCGCCGTAACGCCAGCGGATGTCAAATGCTTGCAGGCTGATCCCACGTTGATGAGAAAATCCTGAAAGCCTTCCGTTTCCTCTTTCACTAGTTGTCCGATTGTATCGAGCATCGTCTGTATTGAGCGATCTTGAATCGTCACTATGCTCACAGCGAGTCTGAGAGTGTCTGTAAGTTTTCCAGCAAGCTGTTCCGCTTGATCCTTGGTATCGGTTGTCGCGATCAAGACCAATTTATGAGCCGGAAAATTGCGGAGCCCCACAAAAACTGCTTCTTCATTGCCTCCGAGAATCGCAATTTGAAGAGTCTTCAAAGGCATAGGTTCGGCATCCATTCGCATCTAATTAAACACTCAGATGTTTAATTGACTTATACAGAAGGCGACGGCTGGATCGTGAGAAAAACCAATCGGCGAGATGGAGGGGAGAAGAGTGTTCTATTCATCGCGGTTATCTTTGAGCCGCTCACTTCTTTTCCAATCGCCGTTATATTTCTCGGTATTCCTAATGAGGTTCAGCTTCGGACTTGTACTCTTCACTCTTCCAATCTACCTTCCAAAGCATGAATTCTCGAACCTTACCGTTGGAATAATCGCAGCTGCCTACCCTGTAACTGAGACAATTTGTGGACCGACGATCGGAATTCTAGTTGATAGGTTTGGAAGACGAAAGTGGATCTATCTGGGCTTGACAGTTTCCACTGTCGCGCTATTCGCATTCACATTGAACACAAACGTCGGATACTTGGTAGCTGTACATGCAGTACAGGGCATCGCGGCAGCCATGATCATTGTTAGCACACTTACCATGGTAACCGACACTAGCTCTAGCACAACGCGAGGGAAAGAAATGGGGGTCTATGATTTCGCGAACCTAGGAGGGTATATGGTCGGCATTTTAGCAGCAGGAATTCTGACGCGAATTAGCTCACCAACGACTCCATTCTACTTTGCCGCAACCCTCGCTGCAATCGGCGCTCTCTTCGCCTATTTCAGAGTTAAGGAAACGAAAGGCCAAGGCAAACAACGAGCACTCTCTCCCATCCAAACATTGAAAATTCTTTTGAGTCACAGACGCGCAGCGGCGATGTTCCCAATCTGGTTGGCCCTAACCACCTTTGTCGGTATAGCGCTGACCTTCGCTCCACGCCTTGGCCCATCGCCCCTCTTGACGAGCTTCCTGTTAGGCGGAATCGTATTGGTATTGGCACTTACACAACCAATCTTCGGCCATCTCTCTGACAAGTATGGCCGTGACAAGCTCATGATGCTGGGGTTGCTTTCAGTCATGGGGCTGTTCGTCACAGCCATATACATGGTTAGGGGCAGGCTGGGATTCTGGTTCGGTGTCCCCTTCCTCGTAGTGTTCGGAATAGGTTGTTTCGCATTTCCCCCTGCCGCGCTCGCAACATTGGGCGATCTAGCCCCGAAGCGAAGCCGGGGAACGACTATGGGTGTCTATAGCGTTGTGATAAGTTTGGGAACAATCATCGGCCCACTCCTCGGTGGTTATTTGCTGGATAGATATGGGATGACAAGTCTGTTCTACTTCGGGCTTGTGATATTGATAGGAGCATTGGGTCTGTCGATTCTCATAGCTGGTGCAGGCTTCAGAATCACAAGGCCTCTCACACTCGGCAGGCAAAGTCGAGGCTAGGTTTTCATGGAGAGGTGTCTGATAATGCCCCTTTTTGTTAAGACGCCGATGGCTATTCCGCCATGAACGACCACAACAGCGTCCTAGTCTGCCGTCTAGTGTCTGTATAGTTCGGAGATGTCAGCCTTCGAGTCAATGCTCGGAAGTGCGCGCAGCATTCGTTACTTTCTTCGCAAACGGAGTATTGCCGATTAGACCGAGAAATGTTTTCCTGGTATTGCAAGATCAAGAATCCACAGCAGTCACCTGTTGAAGGCTATATCTTGTGCTTCAAATCTGACACAATCGATAAATCGGCGGATACCCTTCTCCGCTAACATGGAAGCAGTATTCTTAGTCCAACCTTGGGTTCAGGCCCGAACGGCGATGGACTGTTGCAAGCTGTGTTACCAGGAGAGAGAAAGCAAAGACCATTTGGATTGTAAACGAGCACACCTGGCCGCGTACAATTCACTCTTGTCGGTTCTCAAACTCGAAAAGGGAAAAGAATTCGAAGACGCCCTGAACCATTTGGAAGAAGCGAAAACCAAGTGCCTCTCAACAGCCAAACCGGACAACCAATGCCACGGTAAATCTTAGGAAGCATTGAGTCAGACGCTTGCGATCTACGACAAGATATTGGAGAATTACAAGAAGATAATACCGACGCGATCTGCTCCAAGACTATAAGACAGTTCTAAACGTGGATCACGCGTATAGAAGTGTCAAAGGTTTCCTCAATCCATGTTCCATGCAACTTCAGAGTTTATGTCTCTTTAAGACGAATGGGAGCAGGAGAATGAGAACGCATGCAACATGAACAAGAGGTTAAGATCAAATGGTTGGATTGGACCGATGAAGCATTTCAGAGGGCCAAAGCAGAGAAGAAAGCTGTTCTACTAGATATCAGCGCGGTTTGGTGCCACTGGTGCCACAGACTCGACCAGGACACTTACGCAGTTCCCGACATAGCGGAATACATTCAGGCTAATTTCATTCCGATCCGGGTGGACACAGATAAACGACCAGACATCAACCGTAGGTACAACATGGGTGGTTGGCCTACAACTGCCTTTCTAACACCAGACGGGCGCGTTATTGGCGGAGGGGCTTATTTCCCTCCAGATCAGATGCGTCAACTTCTGCGCGACATCAAATCATCCTGGCAGAAATCCCAAGGAAAACCTCCCGCTGAGACTTCACTTCCCGAACCCGAAACGATGCCTGCCGGTGCATTGTCAAATTCCATAGTAGACGAAATATTCGGGGAAGTCGCCAACAACTTCGATCCCATCTACGGCGGCTTCGGATCCCAACCCAAGTTTCCCAACACAGAAGCCCAAGAGTTAGCCCTCTCGAAGTACCATTACACTCGAAATCGCGAATTCCTAGGAATCGTACTCGTAACATTGAACAACGCTGGACGGAGTGGCACGTATGACAGGGAGATGGGCGGCTTCTTCCGCTATTCAACAGCCAGAGACTGGAGCATCCCACACTTTGAAAAAATGTCCGAGGACAACGCAAAATGGCTCCAACTATACATGCACGCCTACCAATCCACCGCCGATCCATTCTATGCTGAAGTGTCAAAAGGCATCATCGACTACGTGAATGCATGGCTAAGAGACCAACAGCAGGGTTGTTTCTACGGAAGCCAAGATGCGGACGAAGAATACTACAAACTGAGCAAAGCTGAACGCCTCAAGACAAAGCCACCTTTCGTTGACAAACGAATCTATACGAATTGGAATGCAATGATGATATCCGCATATCTCGACGCCTCTTTCATCCTAGCTGATCCGCTCCAGCGAGAATTCGCACTCAGAAGCCTCGATAGGTTACTTCTGCTCAATTTTAAGAGGGATGAAGGCATGTATCATTTCTACGACGGCAAACCACAACTGGAGAATCAGCTTGCTGACCAAATACAAACTACAAGTGCTCTATGTCGTGCCTTTGAGTGCACAGGAGAAAGGAAGTATCTCAAGACCGCAACCGAGCTGATGAATCTTACCGTAGCAAAATTGCATGATCCGAAACTCGGGGCTTTCTTCGATACCGTAGTAGACCCTAACGCGCCCGGCTTCCTAAGTAAACCAACCAAACCTCTCGAGGAAAACAGCGCCGCAGCACGCGTTCTAACAAAACTACATCACCTAACCGGGGAAGAATCTTACCGAATGCACGCGGAAAACACCCTGAAGCGTTTCGCGGATTCATATCTCAGCTTTGGATTCTCATCGGCAGAATACGCATTGGCTGTTGACGCGTTCTTGAATGAGCCGAGTATGATACAGATCGTTGGGTCTCCAGACAGACTCCAAACGAAAGGTCTACTCGCGGAAGCCAACCGCATCTATGAACCAAGAAAAATAGTGCAGATCTATGACCCGCGAGAGGATGTAAAGGAAATAGAAGCGAGGGGTTACTCGGCGTCTGATACTCCAACCGCCTACATCTGCGTCGGAAGAGCCTGCACAGCACCCATTACGGAACCGAAACAGATTGCGCCATCACTGCAACAAATGATCACTTCTAACATCAAACATTAAGCTTCAGATCCTCAACCGCTAGCTTCTTCCTAACTTCCTCCATCTGTTCTGGGCGCAGAAGTTTTCTTGCAGTGAATCCGGCGCTGTCGTTCGGGCTTCGAGGGATTATGTGGACATGGACGTGTGGTATGAGTTGGTTTGCAGCAGCGCCATCGTTTATGGAAATATGGGACGCCGCTGCCCCCATCCTGGAGGTTATGAGCTGATTCAGGGCGTATACACGGGAGTAGAGCGCGCAGAAATCGCGCTGCGGCATGTTGTTCACGCGCTCGAAGTGCGTCTTGGGTAGGACAAGAGTATGCCCTATTGAAATTGGATACTTATCGAGAAATGCAACGTAGCCTTCGTCTTCGTAGATTATGTATGCTGGCGTTGTTTTGCTGACGATGTCGCAGAAGACACAGGCCAATCCATGGATACTCCCGAGAACTCCCTTGCTTGTACTAGCAATGATGCGAAAGTTAGATAAAACGACTCACAACTATAGGAATACCTCGTCTGTAGGGGAAGAAAGCTGCCAAAACGAAAGAGAACCAGGGCTAAGAAACGAAGAAATCGGACCGCTAGGAGAACGACGCCGAGAAGGTCGTCAAGAACTAGACGAAAGCGGACAGCGCCGAAGGAAACACACTTCAATGCTTTGCTTGTTTTCATGATGTTCCTTTACATGCTCAGGCTCGTAGACGAAAAGACAATCAAACGAATGCAAAGGGACCTGTCTCCGCAGAAGAAACGCACCGCGAAGCGTAGAACGAAACGTAGAGCGAAACCAAGAACGAAGCGTCGAAGACACCGAAAGTAATCCCTTAGACTACGTTCTCTCTGTCTAATCTCATATCCGCGTTTTCTCAGAGGGAAGTGAATAGCTTCACTTAACTCTCTTGCTTATCTTTGCAGGGGGTCTATTGTTCCCGTTGAGTAAAATTGCCACTGCGACCTCTACTCTTGAAGACCTTGGGGAGCGAGGCCAGGTTAAGGATCCTATTAGTTCTTGCCCGAAGTCGCGGAGAAGATTTAACGATTTACAAGATTGCGAAGTTCAGCGGGTTGGACAGGAAGGTAATACGGAAACATTTAGGAAAGTTAGTTGAAACAAACCTCGTACACATGAAAAGTTACGGCCCAATATCCGTATACAGCATAAACAGCGACAACGGCCCCGTCCAACGAGTAATAGACCTATTCAACGAAGCACGCCTACTCGCACAAGCACCCCTAGCCACAGTGCAAACAATGCACTGGTATGATATTCGCGCTTAGATCGAAAACCATTGGTCTGTGAATGGTCGGCCACTATTTGTCATTCAGGGAAATCTACCGGAATCCTTAGAGTATTCCCCGGCCTCCCACACTGGGATCACGATTGACTCTTTGGAAAACACTCTATGCAATGGTCTGGCTTGCTTCCTTGCAGATACTTATCATCGTACTGCCACGCTTCAGCCTCTACTTAGTTGACCTGCACGCGCTCCTCGGCTTGATAATCCTAGGATTGGCGCACTACAACAATGCGAAGATCAAACACACTGAAGCGCCGAACCGGCTTAAACGGATTACAAAATCCACTGCTATTCTTGCAACATTTCAGATAATTCTAGGCCTAATACTCTACGCTAACCTCAGGATGAACGTGACCGTGCCCCTAGTAGAAGTCATAGTCTTCATTCACATCGTAATAGCATTGGCAATCATAACCCAAACCGCGTCGGTTGCGACCGCTTACGATATGTGGGAAGACCACGAATACGACGCTCCCAAGAAAGGAAACTGAACAGGTCCAGAGAGCTGCGGCGTTAGTATTATGGGTGCACGGATTCATCAGGCGACTCTCGGAAACATGCGAGAGCTTCTGAAAAGTGAGAGACCGGTTGTTGTGGATTTTTGGGCGACCTGGTGCGCCCCCTGCCATGTGATGACACCAATTCTCAGAGACATGGCCAAGCGATTCGAAGATCGGATAGTCTTTGCTAAAGTAGACACTCAGAACAGCAGGGACCTGGCGCAACAATTTGGAGTCAAAAGCATCCCAACCCTCATACTCTTCAAGAATGGAAAAGAATGGGATCGGTTAACTGGAGTTAGGAACCGATCGGAGCTCAATAAACTCCTAGAGAAATTATCTTCCTAAATAGCTCTGAGGAACAAGAGAATAATTAGTCTCCCTAATTGAATCATAACTGAAGAATCATGGCTGCGCTTCGTCCCGAACAGATCTTGAAGATCCTTGAGGTGACGGATTCGCTGAATTTGCATCGGGAATCAGTCATGATTCCACTGTCGACCGAGGATGAAGGGAACGTTACGATTCTTGCCGATCGGCGCGTACGTATCGTTGTTCCGAGTAACAAGCCGTTCGAAGAGCGGCTTACTGAATTGCGACCAGTGTTGGCGAAAATGAATCTACCAAGCACACAGGAATAAGTTAACTCACTTATTCGGACTGGCCCAACGAAGGATGCTCTCTTGCTCTGAGTCTACACTTATCAGACTCGACACTCGAACGCCGACGAGACGGATCTTACGGGGTGGATTCTCAAATTCTCGGAAGAGTTGTTTTACATATTCTTCGATGATGGATTTTTCGTTAGTATACCTCGTATGGGTCCTTGCTCGAGTAAACGTTTCAAAATCTTCTAGCCTAACCTTGATACCGATAGTTCGAAAGAGCATCCTTTGCGATTGAACTCGCGCGTGTACGTCTTGGATGATTGAGTCAAAAGCCTGCATAACCTTCGTTCTATCTATCACGTCTTCGTCGAAGGTGGTTTCTGAGTTGATGGATTTGATCGCAGATGTGGTAATGACTTCTTCCTCATCTATTCCATTCGCTATTTGCCAGATTCTCATCCCATACTTACCGAAAATCTCTGTTAACCTGCTGGGGTGCGTTGCCGCCAGCTGGCCGATAGACATGATCCCCGCTTGGGTCAATAACTCTGAAGTCTTCTTGCCAACTCCGCTGATCTTTGTTACCGGGAGGGGGTCTAGGAATTCTCGTACTTTCTGCGTAGGAACGCTAGTCAAGCCGTCTGGTTTCTTGAAGTCGGAGGCAATTTTCGCGATGGCCTTGTTGGGGGCGATGCCGATCGAGCAGGTGAGTTTTGCTTTCTCACGTATCTCTCGCTTGATTGTGCCGGCTAGGGCTGGGGCTTCCTCAATGCTGGATACTTTTTCGGTCATGTCTAGAAAGGCTTCGTCGATGCTCATTTGTTCAAGTTTCTCTGAGAAAGTGCGAAGTAGCTGGATAATCTGCTCTGAAGCCTGTTCATAACGGGCGAAGTTAGGAGGTAGGTAGACGCCGTTTGGGCAAAGCCTGTAAGCGATGGATATGGGCAACGCAGAATGTACTCCACACTTTCTTGCCTCATAAGAGCAACCCATCACGACCCCCCGCCCTTTTCCTTCCTTCGGGTCAGCGCCGACAATCACGGGTTTCCCGATCAAGAGCGGATTCTCGCGTTGTTCAACTGAGGAATAGAATGCATCCATATCGATGTGCATTATGACCCGAGTCAAGGTCTTGGCTCCCGGCTGGTTGGGGGCTATTCAAGTTTGGGGAGTCGGTTATTCTACTGGTGATAGCCTATTACTTTCGGCTCCCCAGATTTTGGTGCTCTGTTGCGTCAGCGGGTGGTAGTGTTCTAGCGTTCGTGGCAGTTCAGTTAGAGGAAAAACAGATGGACTCTAATTCAGTCTAGTTGGAGTTCTCTGGTTTCGCTACCACATTATCATGACGTTTCAGGTTCTGCACGTTGAATTCCCCAGAATCTCTTGTCATCTGGTCTTCGCTTGTATCTCCACCAAAACTCTAAGTTAATCGTGAGGACGAAGAGAGTGAGGACGGTTATCAAAGTGATTACTTCAGTGAAGTTGGCAATGAATGTTTGCAGGTTTCGTGAAGCAGCGTAGAATGTAACGACATCTATGATAGCGACCACGGAAAGAACCCGTAGAAACAAGTGTTCTTTGCTCGTTAATCCTTTCATCTCTTCCACCAATAGATTAACGCAAATATTATGACCGTACAGACATTGGCTATTAGTCGATAGGTGAAAGCGAGAGACTTCATAGGGCTTAGTGCGTCAACTAAAAAATCCGCTGTCACAATGGTCATCACCATTCCAACCACTATCGTTAATGTGAATATCTTTTTCATCTTTCTTTCCTTCTTGGGTAGGTGAGGCGCGTCTCGCTCTTACTGGTTCCCCTGTTTTTCACGAATCGAAACACGATTATGTGCGCAGGAAATCAGTCAATTTCTGCTTCTTGCTGCTTGTCTGATTAGGTCGAGCGACCACCCGATAAAGCAACAGTGTAAGATTTTGGGGGGGATGTTAGCTCGCAGTGTAACTTCGGAATATGCTTGGTAGTGGGACAGCTGAGGCTGTTTGTGCAGGGCGATTCGACAGCGTGTCCGCTTTACTGGCTCAGCTGTAGGTCTTTACGAGGGTGTCAAGTTTCTGGGTCGCTTGCGTTGTTACTGCTTTCTTTAGGTCGTTTCCTTGGTGGTCCTGAGTTACAAGCAGTGGTCCAAAGTCCTTTACTTCCCATATCCAAACAAGTTCTGTTGGGCCGAGTTGCTCAAGCAACCTTTTCTTCACACGCACAATCTTTGAGACAGCTAGGGCCGAAGCTCCGCCCGTGAACTCACAGTAGACGGCACCGAATGTTGCCAGGCCTTTCTTTCCTACTTCTCCTAAACCGCCTTTTCCGATGATGATTTTGGTTTGGTATTTCTCTAGAATTGGTGGAGTTAGGGCATCCATTCGTGTGCTTGTAGTTGGCCCACCGGCTAAGATTTTCCATTCCTCTCCAACTTTCTGTGAGATTGGGCCGCAGTGGAAGATTGGGAGGCCAACTAATTCGGGGATAAGTGTTTCGAGAAGTTTCTTGTGTGCCTGATCCCTAGCGATTGCTATGTCGCCTGTAACATAGAGAACGTCTCCCGCACGAATATCAGGGACCCGACTGTTATCTTGTGGAACGTTAAGTCTCATTTCTGTCATCATATATCACCTTGTGATTTTGAACCCACCGTCACTCAATTCAGCCTCTGAAACCCTGTTTGCCCAGCATCCGAAGGAGATCGCGATGGGCAAAGATGCGGTGTGGGTTCCAGCGGTTTCTATGTGGGCGTCGAGAATTGTGGTGTCTCCTCCCAAGCCCATGGTTCCTATTCCAAGTTCATTAACTGCCTTCACGATCGACGTTTCGAATTGTGCTACATCAGGGTCGGAGTTTCGTGCGCCTATTCGCCTGAGCAATGCTAATTTTGAGTTGAACATAGCTTGAACTGCAGATCCGCCAATTCCAATTCCAAGAATGTTAGGTGGGCAGGTTTTTCCTCCCGCGTCTATGACGGTTTGGAGAATATGCTTCATGATGTCTTGTCTGCTGGCGGTTGGGACCATCATTTTCAGGTTGGTGAAGTTCTCTGAGCCGGCACCTTTCAAAATCATCTTCATGGTAGTCTTCTCTGTAGCCCTGTCTAGCAGAACTTCTGGTTCGTTAAGGCCAGTGTTGGTGCCGGTGTTCTTTCGTGTGAGCGGGTTAACGACGTTCGCCCTCATGCCGCCTTTGGCGGTTAGGCCTTCAACCGCTCGGCTTAGAGCATTCTCCACCTCCTCTACGTGCCCGATCAGTTCTCCTGAAATGAATAGCGTAACTAAACCTGTGTCTTGGCACAGTGGAAGATGCATTTCGTAACTCAAGTTAGCGCTGTTCAGGATGGCTTCAAGTTGTTTCTTTGCCAGTTCCTTTGTCTCATGAGCATGAGCCTCCTTTATCGCGCCAATAATATCCGGTGGAAGCCCCACCGTAACCTGCGCGAGCATCTGATTCAACACGGGCGGCAAATCCTCGGCAACAAATCCCATGCGACCATCAACCCATAGGCACCATGATAAAGAGGCAACTTATGGAACGCGCTCTTACTGCCATTAGAATATATTCTGAATAAACCTAGTCGGAATCAACGAAAATACCGGCTTGTCACAAACCGGCGTATTGAGACCGACTCCTGCGAAATAGGGTCGGACCTCGTCGAGGTGGGCTGTTGAAGCTATTGTTGAGATTTGCGTTCGGATATGCGTCTGACCGATGATACGATTAGTGGAATGAACCAGAAATAGAACCGTAACGGTTGGTCCCAGAGTTTGATACTCCAGAATACCGGCAGCATGGTAATAGCGAAGAGGGCTGCAGATAGGAAGAAAATGTTCCTAACCCTCGTGAATTTCGCGAGTAATTCTTTCGGAACCAACCCTTTCTCTTCGGTGGCTAATTGCTGTGTGAATAACGCCAGAATCAACATCAGCCCAGCCATGTCCAAGGCATACAGGATTGAAGCATAGTAAAGAAATACTTCATGCGTTAGGAGGTCGAAGGTTATGTTCAGGTAGAAGAGGTAAGGTTCAATGGAGACTAGAAAGAGCAACACGAGATTGAGGGTGACCGTGGTGCTATCCTCCAGCGGAAGAACCGACATTATGTTCGTATAACTCAACCACACAGACATCAAAATCAGGAAACCAAACCCGAACTCTGAAATGTCGATAAGGATCCCGAACGGCCTAGCAGGAAGCCGGGTTATCAAGGGAATAGTACTGATCGCTAAGGCCAGACCGAATACGATGTCGGAGAGCGACTCGATTCGAGACCTAGCAATTCGCGGCCTAGCCTGACTCATTGTTTCGTCCAAGGAGCAATCAGAATTAGTGGCCGAACTATGTTGAAAAGGTCTTTGCTCTCAAAACTTCGGCCGCCCGGTTTCTTGACGCATTTGCTAATGCGATCTAGGGGCGACGGTAAGGTTGTCCCGTAAAGGCAAAGGTCTTGAACAGTTCATACACTTTATCCGGAATACCTTCAACAACGTTCAGACCTATCGCTCGGACTACGTCAAGTGTTATCGGCGTTGCGTGGGACATGTAGCCGCGCGCCAGAAAATCTGCAACGCGTTCCGCCTGGTCCTGGTCCATTTTTCCTTGCAAGAGCCAAATAACAAATGCCTTAGCATTCTCTATCTCTAGGTTGGCGACGTCTGACATTATCACCATTCTATCGGTGATGTTCTGAATCGGTTTTGTTTTCACGAGCGTAGCTATTGAGCCGGCGGGGTACATTCCGTCTGGTGTTGGAATCTGCGGGTCCACGGGTCCAAGAACGCTGTACTTTTCCATGCGGATTTCGCCCGCTGCTAAACTCATAAGGGAACCCCCGGACATCGCGTAAAATGGTACCATGACGGTAACTTTGGATGGATGGAATTTAATCGCCATCGCCATCATTTGAGCTGCGAGAGCATAGCCTCCGGGTGTGTGGATGATGAAATCCACGGGAGTGTCCGGTGGAACCTTACGCATCTGTTGAAGAATTGTTTCAGTGTCCTCAATTCCAATTTCGGGGTCTTGACCCGGCTCGTGCCAGAGCTCCTTCTTGTGAATCATCGTGATGACTTTGGTTCCCCGTTCCTTCTCGAGTTCTTCGATGATTCTTTGGCGCCACGCTAGAATTCCCGCCTTGGTGGTGGGCGGTTTAGGTGCTGTCGGGATGGCGGTCTGCGCGTTCTCAGAGGATTCGTCTTGCTCTTCTTCCTCTTCGGACACACGTTTTCCGTTGGGTGGGTTAATTTTGTGAAGTGAATATAGGAGGGCGCCTGAGTTAATGGCACATATCGCTAGTAGCCCTAATCCGAGGAAAAGCTCCGAGTCATCCATCCTAGATCGATTTCCCCTTCATTGATATTGTTTACCCGGCCTAAGGCCGCCGGTAAATTCGATGGTCTCGAAGAGTTGGCGAACTTTTTCAGGCATACCTTCTACAACATTCAACCCGATGGCACGTGCCACATCCAATGTGATTGGTGTAGTGCTCGCCATAAACCCGCCAACCAAGAAGTTGGCTACCTGTGTCGCTTGCTCTTCGTTCATATGATCGATCAAGAGCCATTTCACGAACTCCTTTGCATTTTCCTCTTCCATCCGTGCAGACTCGGCAAGGAGAATCGTTCGATCTGAGATGGTTTCGATTGGTTTGCGTTTCAGAATTGACATTACCGAGGAGGCGGGCATGTCATCGATGAGCGGCTCTAGAGGCGCCAGTATACTGCATTTCTCCATCATGATTTCGTCCGCGGCCAAAACGACGTATGTGCCGTCTGACATGGCGTAGAATGGAACCATGACAGTGACTTTCGCCTTATGGTACCTTAGTGCCATTGCCATCAGGTCAGCAGCAAAAGTTAGTCCCCCTTCCGTGTGGACGATGAAGTCTATGGGCTTGTCCGGCGGGGTCTCCCGTACTGCTTGAAGTATTACTTCAGAGTCCTCAAGCACGATTTCGGGGTCATCGTCGCTGGCGCTCCAAGGCTCCTTTCGGTGGATAAGAGTTAGAACTCTCGACCCACGTTCCTCTTCCAACTCATGAATTAGCTGAGCTCGCCTGGAGAGTATCGCTTCTTTTGAAGGGGTTTTGTCAGTTTCACCTTCATCTTCAGCCTCATCCTCGTCTTCTTCATCACTCCCCTGTGATGTGGGGTTGGGTGTCTGGGGGAGCTTCCAGAAACGGTGAATCACGAAGAGATTGGTCAATGAACTAAGTGAAGCTACTACGACTATCACTACCGCAAGGAGGAGGTCCAACTCTTCCATCATGCTTCACCTGTAACCGCGTCACAAAATCTAGGTCAGTGTAGTAGTTGGAGTCTAAAGGTTTTCGCGTATTGAAGGAGGGCTTGTGCCTGCGTGAGACACGCAACCATCTGATGGTGCGCACACAAACGGAGGTTCAAATTTGAGTGCTCGCACCGTGAGACCCACACACACTTGAATGGCTCGCAACTCTTCAGCAAGCGTGGCGATTTCTGCATCACGATTCTCGTGTGATCTCTCCCTCTCTGATCCCTAACTATCTGAACTTTTCAATGTACGTGTTTCTTGAGGTTGCGAAGTACGGGAGCGAGAACGCCTTGCCTTACGTTGAAGAATTGCGAGCTTCCCTTGCGAGTGCAGGCCTCAATCAGTCTTTACTTGATACTCTAGCTTTGCTTCAAGGCTTGGTTCTTCCTACTCCATAGGTTTAGCCTATTTCAGCCCAGGGAATTGCGGTTTATGCATAATAACACCCGCTGGGGTAATTTCCGCTTTATAGAAACCGTGGTGCCGTCCTAAGGAACGCAGTTTTATCTTTTTTTCTCTTATGGTACTCTTTGCCCGCTGATTCTCAAGCCAGTTAAAGATCCACCGTCCGGTATCCACTGACCTTTGTGCTTGGCCACGGTCACTGAACGCAATTCGTCTACCACGATGAACTATTGAATGCCGCATTGTTCGTGTGATCTCTAGCTCTTTGTTCAATGCAGCGGGCAGTTTACGATGACTAAGCTTCTGATACTGGCGGAGCCTTCCCGGAAAGTCGTTCTCTGAGGCTTTGAGTCTTCTTTCTACATCTGACAATGCGTGCCTCTTTAGAAGCTCTTGCCGCAACACAGATTCGGTTTGAGCCTCAATGGCAGTCGTGATTCTCCGAACTGCATCAGAATAATCTCCACGCTCCATGAAATTCAAGGCATCAAGCAACTCAAATTCCCCTTCGCTAGGTTGGGCGGTCAACGCAGCTTGTAGTTCAGATGGCTCTATCAACTTGTATTGCTCATGTGCACCAGAACTATTCGTAATTACGGGTTTCCGGTCCCATTCAGCGTACTCTTGAAGAACTATTCTAACGTATTCTCCACCTGAACACACGAACCATACAGCCACATCCCAAGGGCTAAGCTCATAGGGAAAATAATCATAAGTTGAAAGCCGATACTGCTGTATCAAGCGATTGATAACTTCAAGATGACCTTCACAGAAAGACTTCAGGTACAGATATGCTGAATTCTTTCTCAGGCCGTGTTCATTGGACGCTACGAGTACGTCCTTGTTACAATCAGAATGAATCCGAAGAAACGTCTTACATTTTCGAGGTAGGATTGTTGCTTTGCTGTCGTCGATAGCCTTTTGCACCTTTGGGCTTAATGCCGTTGGTGGACCAATGTGAATACATGAACGTCTGGAATCTAGGACAACGTTGGCGTATATCTCCTCGTAATGAGCGTTAATGTCAACGGCAAATTTGTGGCCATTAACTTCCACATCTTGAACGCAATCAGGAACCATTAGCCAATATGGAAGTTCAACCCGTAACTCAACAGGAGTTGAAGGAGCTTCCCAATCCAATTCTTGTCCTCTCCAATACGAGGCCGGAATCGATGTTTTCTGGGAGGATTTCGATTGGTCATCACTCATTATTCATTACCTTATATTGGGCAGTCTGTCTCTTTCATTCTTGTAATTTACGATTTTGCGCCGCTGATTTTTCTTTCAGCAGAATTTTCCATTTCTCGCACAACATCTTGATACGCCGAAAACCGTAAGTAGTCGGCGGCGACGGCGGCGCACCATTGATGCCACACACACTTTTCGACGACGAATCGACTATACACAAAGCTTCGACGGAACCATCTAGGTTGTCTGTCTTTTCTGCCAGGCTTTGACAGCTCCACACTGCCATCTGTAACGTTGCCCCCCTCCCTCCAAGCGGAACAGGAGAGGGGGTTCTCTCTTTGGCATGAAAAGCAGGCCTACTTCCTGTACGCCTTTTTTCTGCGCCATACTCACAAGATTCTTGATGCTGACTTGTGGGCTACCCTCCGCTTTCCACTTCCTGAGTCCCCCTTTGACCTCGATAATCCACTTCCTCCCGCTCTTCCAAGCGACTTTGTCATATGGATCATTGGGCCTGGTGTGCGCTTTGATCCTCGTGAAACCTTTTTTTCTGAGCCAATCAGTAGCTTTCATCTCTGCATCTAAGCCGGGATCGTCGATGAGCGCATTTATCGCGATCCGCTTCTGAGACAAAATCCTCCTTCTTGTCGCCTTCAAAGTCGCATCATCCACCCTACCACTGAGAAATGAAGGAGCAACATCCGATTCAATCGCTAGTGCTCGGGGTTTGCTCCTAATCCAGGCAGCGCAAGAAGCTGCAACCGTGGTCTTCTCGTGACCACCTTTTCAGCTCCTTTCCGCAAGTTTACCAATAACGATTCCCCGGATCTCCCTACTTTACGTCGTTCAATTGCCCTTGATAGATTTTCGAACCTTTGGAGTTTCACGAGACGTTCTTCATTTGAATGAATTGTTGCTCTGAGACTGTTCGGAAATAGTTCGACACCATGTGAAGTATTGCCAACAAACGACTGAGGGATGTCAACTACATCGGCGAAGTATGTTCTTGCCAATAGAACGGGAGCGTTTCGCTCAAGCTCTCTATAGTCATGGATTGTCGGGAAGACGTAGAAAGCGATGTCACGTTCGCCTGCGCAGAGCCGTGATAGAATTTGATGCTGATCTTGATGTTTGTTGTTATTGATTTCAAACCAATACACCTCATTGCCTGTTGCGTCGACTTCTCGAGAGTGGGGACGCTTGTATTGCAAAGCAGCAGTCAAAGTTGACGGGGGAAGGTCAGACATAACACTCGAATCCCATCCAACGTTAGGTTCATGTCTGAGAGTGGTTTTGAAAACGTACGCGTGATTATCGGAGCGATGAACTATGTTGAGAATTTCTCTCATTATGTTGATTTCAAGCGTTCCCTCATTTGGTCTCAACGATGCTCTGACTGACAACCGACTAATCAAACGACTGATCTTGTCACATTCGTTCATTAAGATTCGCTCTTCTGTCAAGTACACGAATTCTAGGAGTCCGCCGTTGGAAGAAAGTGCTAATGGTGCGCACACAGAACCACAAACCATTGCCTGTTTCTATGTGCCTTCTAACCGCGCCATCCGGACACTGAAGAAAAGGCCAACATGAAACTGAAAAGTTATTGTTGTGAATCAATCAAACCTTCAGCGAGAAGAAGGGTCCCAAGATAACAAGATCGATCTTGTATTACCCTACGATACACGTCCCAACTAGTTGGTTGAGAAAAGTCATACTCTACTGGGATGAAGTATCCTCCATAATCCCTGATCAGCTAAATGAGCGATTATCTCAAGAAATCGAAGTGCTGCAGGGTCGTGGAATGTTTGATGCCGTCAACCCACAAAATCTCTGGGAGCTACCGCGGGGCGTCCATGATTTCCCGGAGGAGTTAAGGAGCACAGTTGAGTCGACAGAATTCAAGAAATACATTGGTTCGAAAGAACGTTGGAAATTCGCGACGAAGATACACAGGGATAAGATAAGCAAGCAAGTTAGCAATTATCTGATACCGAAAGGGCTTGCAAAACCCCCCGATCGTGCAGACATGGATTGGTATCGGTTCGAGAACAACACTGCTAGGCTTTACATGTCACTGCTCGCGAAATATCTTGCTGATATCGAGGGGGTGAAGGAAGTCGTTCCATCGACTGACATTGAGGCATTCCATGATCTTAGTTACGCTAAGAGATCGGACTCTGCAGGATTCACCTGCGCGAAGATACTCTTCAGGGACGTTCTCCCAGTTCCCAGAAATGAAGTCCCAATTGAAGATATCTTGAATTTCAAGGAGGATCACCGGAGCGAGTTGTTGAGTTTTCGTCAGTTGGTCGACGAGTTTGAGCAGAAGTTGACTACTGCTCAAAGTGAGTCTGATCTTCGAAACATGACGGTTAGATTCCGCGAAAAGATCCAACTTGGTGTGAATAATCTCGCCAAAGGGCTCGAGGAGTCTCGGATTTCGACGGCTCTGGGGTCTCTAAACGCACTAATGAAAATGAACTCTCCTTTCTTTGCAACGGCTGCCATAAGCATGCTAGGAAGTTATTTCGTTAACTTTCCACTCGAAGTGACCGTGGGGGTAACGGCAACGGTGGGGGCAATTCAAGTCGGGTCATATCTCGTCGATCAAAGAAACCAAAGACATGCGATGATCAGAGAGTCTCCATTCGCATATCTTCATAGTATCCGAAGTCTTACATGATTTGCATTAATGCCTGTTCCAATTGCTACGATTCCTAGCCGCAGCGGCTGAAGGTTACACCAGCCTATACGAGACATCTACAGAGAACGTTGTCAAAACAGGCTATTTGTTTCTTCATTCTGGGAGTCTTTGACTGCGTCGAAATATCCTTCGAGATTTTCTAACTCTTTCGTGGTGATTATGATGATTTGCTCTAACGACGCTAGTCGTATTAACTGCTCGTATATGGGGTTCTTCTTATTCTGGAAATATCGTTTCCCCTTTGTATCTTCCGGATACCTGAAGACATCCGATTTTTCGTCCAGAACGCTAAGTTGGCTAATTAGCTTCGGACTTTTGGTTAGGTATCTCTTGTCATCGTGAGGTTTTATGATATTCAACAGCTCCCTAAGGTTGTGATCCTTATGCCGGAACTTCGCCCCTGTTTGCACAATTAACCCCTTCAACTGCAACTCCAAGTAGTGTCGAAACAAGAACAACAGCGGCAAGATCTGATAGTCATGATATCCTAACTGTCTATCTTTCAGCCAACTCAGAAGCTCTTTGATGGCGTCAAGATAAACCTCTGCGTATTGTAGCCACGCCTCAGATCTGTCCGAAGGACTCGGGTCATATTCTAATGGATAACGAGGGTCCATCATTCCTTCCCCAGAATCTATTCAATTGAATTCGGGATATCCTTTTAGATTCGGTGATATCGCACGAAGCAAAGTTGGACAGGTTAGGTTTCACATGTCTTTCGACATCAAGCAATTCTTCAGATTCGTCGTCTCAGGTTATGTCTGTTTGTTATACTATTTCGGATTGCTGGCGGGTTTTTCTAATCTATCCGATAACCTAAACGCGGGATCCCTCGCTTCTTTCTCCACTGTTGCTTTTGGAAGCCTTGCCTTATCGGTGCCGATAGGGTTCCTAATTCATGAACTGGACATTTCGATTCGAGATCGTACAAGTAACGCTAAAGGCCACATGGCGCGAGTAGTACGAAGCCATATCTACCATGAACTTGCCTCCCGCGGATCGCTTGTAGTACTAAGGGCTCTGCTCAACGAGCCCAGGTCAGGACACACTGCCGGCGACCCGAGCCTTGCTGCTTTCTTGGAATTTGCAAAATACAAGGACCAAGAGCAACTCGACGCGCATATTGAAAAGGAATTGAGCAACAGATATTCCTATGTCTACAGTAGAGTGGAGGCAGCTGTCTACGCCCCAGCTCTTGCAGTAATTTTCTCCGCTCTTACAGGAATTATACTCTGGGGGAGACTTCGTTTCGGTGACCCCATCGCAGGGGTCTTGATCGTCGTTTGTATTGGATGTGTCTCTGTATCTCTATTGACTTACATTCCAACATTGAGGAAGGAAATAGATGCGATAGAAACACTCATGGTTCTGAACAATAGAGAGATAATTGAAAACTTAAACAAGACCACAAGGCCGAAGGATTAGATCGCAAAATTCTGGCGAGAACCGTATCTAGCTTAGTTGCCTTAACTTCTCTCTAACGTTTTGGTGAATCGTAAAAGAACTCCCGCTTTTGGCCTTCTTGCGGAGGTAGTGAAGGGTACTTCGTCCGATGCCATGTGTTCTCGCTTCGGTCTGAGTCAACTAGAGAATTGTTCGCCTTGTTTTCACACTACCCGGCCTGGTCAAAGTAGGTGACGGCTCCGAGAACTCAAGATAGCGACCGTTTCCGCTCAGGTACTTTCCCAACTCTATGGCCTTTCGCTCGATAATGGTGTCCCATCTGAACACCTGCCCATTGTACCTGACGCCAGAATTGAAATGCTCTCTCAAAATCCTAACGAACCTGCTCTTCGCCTCAGCATCAAAGCGGTAGTGGTAGTCATCTCCTGTGAAGTAGAAGTTCGGTAAATCTAATGTTCCTGACTCGAAAGCTTCAACACCGAAGTGTCAATAAGCCATCGGAAAGGCTCTTCCAAGTCGTATACAAGCGACTGTTTCGTCTGATACGCGCTAAATTCATGCAAGAACCCTGCAGACGGTTCAAGTCCGACAGCATTGATCGCACTTCTGCATTCCCCTTCCAAGAATCCGTACCCGTAACGCCAGGTTAACTGGATCTGAGGCATTGTTCTGGTGACTTCAGGTAATTCGTCCCTGAAAATCAAGATGCTCATTAGAGGATTATGTGCGTACGATCAGAGCCGTCTGCAAACTCCATCAAGTCGAAGTACTTTCAGTTAGAATGCGCAATAGCCACAGCAAGGGGCTTCATTTCTACATTGACGTAACACCTGCGATTGAGGCAGAAGTAGCCAATAAGCTGCAGTTTCTGCTGGGTGATGATTGCAGGAGAGTTGACTTCAATCATGCGAGAATTCGTTCTGGCTTGAATGAATGGAACAAACTCTTCGAGAGAGCCGAAGCAAGGCCGAGGAAAATCTACACTGATGATGGGTACGGGCTACGTGACGGTACGCGCGGTAGCTCGTATTGACATAGGGAGGCTCCTGTGGGGGTGAATTGATGGAAACGGATTTACAATTTACACATAGATACACCTTGACGGTAACGGAAGACATGCATAGAAGGCTAGAAGAGGAGCGGAAACGTCGCTTTCTGCATTCCATACCCGAAACGATACGCATGACTGTGAGTGAATATCTCTCAACTACAACCCGAAAAAGCGAGAAAGCGTAACGCCGGCTCATACTAGAATTGGAGACGTCGGTTTGTCTCCTCTCTGCGCATGTATCGGACAAAAGCATACTACAATGCGATCTCTCCAGCGTGTCGCTGGTTCCCTAAACCACGCTTGCAAATACGGACCGCTGTACACGTCATGTGAGGGTGGGCCGATGCATCTTATCGGCCACATGAAAGCTCCTTTCAGACGTTTGATCTTGTAAAGTTCGAGCGTAGGGAAGTATTGCTTAATGCGTTTGTACCTCTTTTCGTATCTCAAGATTCTCACCTCCTGTTAGCTTCCAGTATGGGCATTTGATCGCGTTACACAATTCGAGCGGAGGAAATGCTGTCCTATTGAGCAGATGTCTTTGACCGCGCAGTAATGACATAGTGGGCTAGCTTCGCCCTCCGGCACTCGGTCTTCTTGGATTGCCTCATGCAGGACGATCGCTCGCTGTCGCAGCCAGTCGGCAAGATCAAGTTTTTCCACTCCGTACGATCTCGGTGGAGTCTTCTCATCCATGTAGGCAACTGAAAGTCTCTCAGCAGGCAGGTGGTAGCATTGCGTCCAGATGGAATAGTAACTCTGTAGCTGCAATACGTGATGTCTGTGGGGCAACAAGTGCTTCCTGTGCTGCCACTCAACTGCGCGCGTCGATTTTAGTTCTATAAGCTCCCGTTCGTCAGGGTCAAATAGATCAACGTGCCCTATGATTCGAATGCTCCCTTTGTCAAGCCGGATTACCATTTGGATAGGGAGTTCCTTCCAGCCATCATACGCGTAGGAGATATGTCGGTGCAGTGCGTTGCCCCTTTGTTTGCTCCAGACTTCACTGTACGTTTCCACGTGGCCGTGTCTACGTTCCAAGAGGCTCTGCTTCAGGCATCGGCATAGCTCTGTAACATGATACGCGCCGACCTGATTCTTGAATCGTTTATTCCCGAATCTCTCAATAATTCTCCTTGTTAAGCCGTTACCATGAGCGGAACAAACTTCAACAGGTTTCCCACATTCACAAAGAACATGAGAGACAAGTGACTCTGCCTTGAATTCGGTTCTTTCCATGCGTTACATCTTCCCAGGACGTTTTCTGAAGCTAAGTTCGTAACTTCCGCACAAACTACAGCCATCCGATTCAGTGCCGTATATGTCCGTTCTAACGATTTCATCTTCAGTGAGGAAATGCAGGCAGTCAAGGCAGGTCGCCACCCACCGGCCGAACTGTGCCTTGTTCTTTGCGCAGCCGTAATGGTAGGCGGCGTCGTTAAGATAGAACAGATTTCGGAGGATGCAACGTCCACAAGATGCGCAAACGGGCTGATCTAACGTTACCTGACTAGTCAGTTGCCATTCCGCGTCGCGCCCCTACATCGAGGCTTCGATACTTCGGTACCACCAAAACCACAAACCTCTCATTGGACTCTCGCTTCACGTCCACCAATTGGACGTTATACCCTAGTTTCTTTCTGCCCTCAACTCTTGCTATACGTATGACGTCATCCAACAACTTCGTCGGCCTAACCAGAATCGTTAGCCTTACAGGCTGCTGTTCGTTGCTCAATAGGTATTTGACCTCTACTTAATTCTGTGGGAAACTCCTATAAATAGGTAGTTGTAGAATACCTATACGGTTGAGTTACCTATGGAAGACGTCCCCTTATCGAAAATGTCCCAGACCCAGCTTGTCACTAGACTAAGGATACTTCATTTCCTAGTGGAACATGGTCCCGCGAACAAATACCTGATACGCAAGGAAAGCGGCGCCGGATCCCAACCAACCGTTCTCTCCGCTGTCAACGAACTTGAAAGGACCGGGGAGATAGTATCCCAAGAAACAAATGTTCATGCAAGAGGTAATCAACCGTCGAAGCTCTACGATTTGACGGTGTTCGGTCTCGCAAACCTCATCACTGCAATAATGGATTATAGCGATGCCATAATAGTGGGTCCAGTCCGGTATCTGAAGAAAATAGGAGATACTAGCCCGCCAATAACCGTAGAAAACACGAGTGAACTCTTGGATCACATTGCCAAAAAATACAGGGGGCTTATGCCAGAAGCCTTCGAATTGTGGCAGGCACTGCGCGAGGTTGGATTAAATAGGGATAAGGAGCTCGCGGCGTTCTGCCATGAACTCCTTAATGAACGTGAACATGGAGAGCTTCCGAATCAGAAGGCAGTCGCCAACTTCATACGGAAACAGGCGGATATCTTGATCGGACTTGAGGCGCCGGTCATTGCGTTTCTTCACAGGGGGCGTTACAGACCAGTCCCTGTTAAGAGGTTACAGCGTAACCCCAGGTTGAGGAAGGCGGCGTTCGAACATCTCACTAGTGAAGTTAATCATATTCGCAAGCAGGCCCGCGATTGGTTGAGGTTAGCTAGTGAGTACGAGAAATTGGCTAAGTCCTTTGCTACGACAGATTGAGAGACTGCCGAAGATTTAGGTGTGTGCACACCATTAGACCCTCGAAAAAAAGACGCGGCCTAGTCGCAGGTAAGTCAATGACTAAGTGAATGATCAGCGGTATACTCTGATGCGGTTCAAAAGACTGATTGCAGGCCTGCTGACTATTTCTGTTCTGATTATGATATAGTAGCAACTGAAACTCTAAGCCCTCGGTCGAAAACAATTTCTGAGTCCTTCACGCCGGAGCTGTGTACTTCTATGCTCCCGCAAATGGATACGTACAACCAGATCGCGATCTCCCGACATCCAACAATTGCCTACTATGACGAACAGCTATGGCTAGGCTTCGCGAACAACGTCACCGCAATGTCGTACAATGTGACTGCCATCGCTCAAAACGACACGTACGGATTCGGTCCTGGGTATTTAGTGAACGGTCTGACGAACGAGAATTTCTGGTACCAGGTCGGCCTGTCTTGGAATTGGCCCTCCGAACACGGTTTCCGTTTCTTTTACGAAGTCTGGAATGCAACATCCAAGAAGTCCATATTTCCCAAGTATGGTTCTGGAAAGCTTAGCTTTACCAAACTAATCCGTCCCCATGACGTCGTTTTGCTCTCGCTTAACTTTAGAAACGAAGCAGTCAATATGAGTGCGCGTGATTGGGAATCCAACGCAACGGCATCTATTGATTTCAGTTCATATGGTGCCAAGGTATTCGTAGGATCGATCCGGCCGAATGAGTATCCTACTTCACTCCTAACCGAATGGTACCATGTTCTACCCTTCTTCTGTAGCAACCAAGCCGTTCGATATTCAAACCAAATCGTGCCAGCTAGGTCAGGATGGCTGGAAATATACGAATGGAACTTTACTGGGATACCTTACGACCAGTGGTTCAATGCCTCGGACAAAAGACAAATTCTTTTCGGTATTGCAACTGATGCCTCCCCTCTCACGAGTTCCGTTGAATGGCTTGAGGGCAACGGGACTAGCATTTGTGCTAATTCAACCGAATTCTGGACAATGTAAAGACCCTTCACGCTAGAAGCGCCGCAAGGCCAACAAATCAAAGTCATGCACTAAGGGCGAACATCAGAATTCGGACAGCGTCGTTCCGTCAAAGTGTGTGTGAGAGTCTAGTGGTGCGGGCGACTGAATTTGAACCGCCGTTCGTCGTCGTTCAAAATGTGTGTGTGTTAATAATGGTCGCCAGTACTTAAGAACCAGTGACCCGCTGACCTGGACTCGAGAGCTGATGAGAGGTATATGCATGGAAGAGAAAAAAGACATCATGACGGCGGCCAGGGCCTTTATGAGGAGTAGGATTATCCTCACCGCCGCCGAGTTGGATCTCTTTAGCATCATTCAGGACTCTCCTACGACCGCGGAAAAGATTGCCGATAGATTCGGCTTCAACCCCAGAGCGCTCGAACGTGTCCTCGACTGCCTTGTAACATTCGGCCTGCTCCAAAAGAACGGAGGGGCTTATTCTTTAACCCATGAAGGCGCTCCATATTCGTCAAAACACTCCGCCTCCGAGCTTCCAATGCTGCTCCACATGAGCCGTCTGTGGGACAGTTGGAGTGATTTAACCGAGGTCGTAAAAAACGGTCCGGGCTCCGAACGGAAACCTCCAAAGCAAATGGACACGGACAGCAGACGGGCTTTCATCGGGACGATGCACGTCACCGGCATGAGTCTGTCAGAGGAGATAGCCGGTTCTTTGGACTTGAGAGGCTACAGGAAGCTGCTCGATATTGGCGGAGGGTCGGGAACATACACCATCGCACTTCTAAACCACAATCCCCAGTTACAAGCGATTCTGTTTGACTTGAAAGAGGTTATTCCAATGGCGAGGGAGCGACTTTCTTCTGAAGGTTTACTCGACCGCGTCGAACTGATCATCGGGGATTTCTACTCGGACGATCTGCCCGGAGGATGCGATCTGGCGCTGCTTTCCGCGATAATTCACCAGAACAGCCGCCAACAGAACCTGGAACTATTCGTAAAGGCCTGTCGATCCCTGAAGGCCGGCGGCATGCTCCTGATACGCGACCACATAATGGATGAACGACGAACCTATCCTCTGAAAGGGGCGTTGTTCGCCATAAATATGCTAGTCAATACCCAGGGAGGAGATACTTACACCTTTCACGAAGTGGCACAGGACCTCAAAGAAGCCGGTTTCACCGATGTCAGGCTCCTTCGCTCCGGTGAGAGGATGGATTGCGTTGTGGGAGCAGTTAAGCCCAAATGAATCCGCAGAACATCCAGGCGAGAACAGCTCTGCATAGACAACATCAGCGATTCAGCCAACTCCAAAACAACGAACCGCTATCATCTGCGAACTATGATTCGGTAACCTTGCATCATTGGACTAGTTTCGGGACTTCGATGTGGGTTGGTTCGTAGTCTTGGAGCTTGCCGGTTAGGAAAGCGTCGTATGCTTGAAGGTCGAGTAGGCCGTGTCCGGAATTGTTGAACGCTATCACCTTCTTCTCTCCGGTCTTTTTGCAGCGTAAGGCTTCATCAATTGCGTATTTCAAAGTGTGCGCGGTTTCAGGCGCGGTGATCATGCCTTCTGTTCGTGCTAGGATTTGTGCGGCTTCGAATACTTCGGTTTGTGAGTAAGCGACGGATCTCATGTAACCTTTGTTGATCAGGTAACAGAGCGATGGTGCTTTGCCATGGTAACGGAGTCCGCCTGCGTGGATAGGAGGTGGTAGATACTTATGCCCAACGGTGTACATTTTGAGTAGTGGCGTCATCTCGGCCGTGTCACCAAAATCGTACGTGTAGACCCCGCGGGTTGTTGATGGAACAGCTTTCGGTTCACAAGCTACAAATTCAGTTTCGGACTTTCCTTTCAGTTTGTCAGCCATGAATGGGTATGCAAATCCAGCGAAGTTTGAGCCGCCGCCGATGCAACCGCTAATTAAGTCAGGAGTAACGTCGATCATTTCGAATTGCTTCTTCGCCTCCTCTCCAATAATTGTCTGGTGCAGGAGGACGTGGTTGAGAACCGAGCCGAGGCAGTATTTTGTATCCTCATGGCCGACGCAGTCTTCGATGGCTTCGCTTATGGCCATGCCCAATGAGCCAGTGTTGTTGGGGTCAGATTCGAGGACGGTTTTGCCGTATTTTGTGTTCTTGCTAGGTGACGCAACTACATCGGCCCCCATAGTTTCCATCATGACCCTTCTGCCGGGTTTCTGGTCGTAGCTTGCTCGAACCATGTAGACGCTACATTTCAAACCGAAAATTGCCGAAGCCATAGCTAACGCGGAACCCCACTGTCCCGCGCCGGTCTCGGTTACGACGCGTTTTGTTCCCTCGGCCATGTTGTAGTAGGCTTGGGCTATTGCGGTGTTGGACTTGTGGCTACCAGCGGGATTGACGTACTCGCATTTGAAGAATATCTGAGCGGGTGTGTTCAGAAACTTCTCCAGCCTCCTCGCTCGAAGTAATGGCGTTGGGCGGGGGAGGCGTAGGTATGCATCATAGATTTCGTCGGGAATCTTGATGAAGCGTTCTGTCGCCACTTCTTGCATGACGAGTTCTTTCGCGAAGAGTCGCAGTAATGGTTCTGGCGACATGGGTTTGAGGGTTCGTGGGTCAAGGGGTGGGGGCAGTTGCTCAGGAAGGTCGGCGAGAATGTTGTACCAGTGGTCGGGCATTTCATCTTGGGGAAGGTAGACGGCATGTTCCTTGTCGATAGGGCCTGGTTTGCTCATGGGTGCACTATCCTGTTTATTGATGTCGCCCTGAAGCTCTATAGCAGCATTTAAGACTTTGTTGCACAAATATGTACGTCGTAGGTTAGAATGCGAATGTGGAGGCAAATCTCAGATCGGCTCAAGGAGTATCCTGGGAGACAGAAGGTCGCAAGAGCGCTAGTAGAGTTTGGGTTGGCCATCAAGGAAGGCAACAAGATATACTGTGGAGGCATCGAACTCTCGGATGTCAAGATTGCTCGATACCTAGATGTAGATCGACGGACTGTAAGGGATACAGCACAACTCATAACCTCAGACCCAGAGCTCAAGTCTGTCTTTGAGAAGCTCAAACCCGCAGGCCCATTCCTTGCCGATGCCGCCAAGTTTCTCGGATACAGTGTAATCGAAATCTACGCGGACCCTCACACCGTTGGAGTCGTAGCGCAGGCCGCGGCTTTAGTTGCGCAAGAAAACATCGCCATCAGACAAGCAGTGGCTGACGATCCTGACCTTACACCGGAACCAAAGCTTACCCTAGTTGTTGAGAAAGAACCCAGCGGCACGACGCTCCAGAAACTACTCAAGATCCCTGGTGTGGTCAAGATTTCGACGTACTAAACGGTTGGCCGAATCTCTCGCCGTCCACTATTTCGCTTAACGGTTTACGGATCTTCTTACCCTTCGTCTTCAGTTCAATGGGATAACCAAACGGCATGACAGTAACTAGTTTCATCCTCTGAGGAACGCCAAGCAGGTCTTTCACCCCGTCATCATAGAAATTGGTGACCCAACATGAACCGACCCCCATTTCCCACGCCTCGAGTACCATATTCTGGACGGCACGCGCGCCATCGATCTCAGGAAGTTTTGCTGCGTCCATCAGTATGGCAATGGCCAGTGCTGCCTTAGCGATGTGTGCGCCGGTAGGCGTCAATTCAGAGATCTTCTTGAGCGTCATTCTGTCTTTAATTACTATGAAATGCCAAGGTTGCGAGTTCTTCGAGCTCGGGGCTAGGCGACCCGCTTCTAGGATTCGCTGGACGGTTTCGTTGGGGATTGGTTTGTCTAAGTAATCTCGGATTTCCCGACGCGTTCTAATGCAGGTGAAAGTATCCATAACTACCCAGCGAAGGTTCACTATACCTTCTGTGAATTCTTCTCGATGATTTGCCACAGTTCCTCTTCGAGGGTGCCGCCGTGCTGCGGCTTTTCGACAAATCGGCCAATTTCACGCCATGCCCGGTCGTGAACTATTACGGTAGGTATTCGCAGAACTCTCATTTCATCCGCAATATCCCGGTTCTCATCAAAATCTATTACCTTTACGTTCAGGGCAGCGTTGTTCGCCGCAACGAAAACTTTGACCAGATTCGGTAGTTGTGCCCTACATTCCGCGTTCCATTCTGTGGCGAAAACAACAAAGAAGAATCGATCTGTTAAGCTTGAGAACTTCTCAATTACCACACGATTGGGTTGGTATTCTTGCACGCGTTTCTTAACTGTCCCTTTCACAGTTTGGTTTTTGATATTATTGATGTAGTCCCCTAGGCTAGGGTGGGGGCCGATAACATTTCGGAGAAGCGACAAATGGTCTACCTACTCGGAATCTTTGGCTTATTCTATAAGAAGAAAAACGGCAGCGTCATACGGACTGCATAATCTCCATTTTGTTGTCCGGTTTCCAGGTGCTATTGGCTGGTGCAAGAGGTTATTAGATTTTCGGCGTATTTTGACGTTGATTTTTCATGGAACATAAACTCGTTGCCGCCTTAGGGCGTGCTCGCCAGCAAGACTTTTTTGGCAATTAACTCAAACTTGCCATTTCCAGCCGATTGCTTCGCTATTCCGTAAACTTCGATCTCTTTTCCAACCAAATCCAATAATTGCCCTTTACTCAGCACGACCTGGGACTCGTGATCACTAACCATCTTATGCTTGACCTCAGCGAGGTTCAACATTGGCAGTGCCTGCTCATCAATGTCAGAGAAAACTACATCAACTAAGCCTGTTCCGTCATCTACTCGCACTCGACCCGTGAACACGAACTTTCCAGATCGTGGTTGTTTGCAAGTTTCGCACGTATACTCATTTTCCGAAGCTCTCAACGCTGAGCCACATGTTCCGCATACGGCAATTAGCTTGGAATCTTCAGGTACCTCAAGCACTATGCCCTTTATCCAAGTGCTTAAACCTGGCTCGAGAGCAATGACGTGCCGTATGTCCTCCCAAGCAGGCCTTTCCCTTACAATCTCATCAAGAACTTCGATGCGAGAGAGGGGGATCGAACTAAGCTCGAATTCTCCCGTCAGCCCTGTCCGTACCCTAAGCCCTTGAATTCTCACGCGCACGCCTGGTCGAAGCTTTAGCGCATCGGCGACTTGGTCTCGCCAGAATGTGACCTTCGCGGAGCTCGTGCTGTCTCGAAGAGTGAATGAGGAGAGGCTTATCGTTTCACCCTTTTCAGTGACGACTTGTCGGGCTAATGGTTGATCACTCACCGAACCTTCCACGATAACGAGCCCTTTCGACTGTTGAAGGGCGTTTAATGCGGTAGCAGGCCTGACGCCTACTGCTTTCCCCGAAGACTTTTGCAGTCCGCCTGACCTACCTAGACTTAGCATAACCCCTCCCATTCTTTCGCGGACAGAGACTCCCCTAAGTTCAAGGATGTCTCCCTCTTCAAACTCGTTTACGAGCTGTGCCTTGTCATCCCATAGAGAAAGGGAAACGATTCCGGACTCGTCCGCGACTATGAGCCTTGCCACTTTGACAGACTCTCCGGTCGGCCTCTTGATTTCCTGAGGCAATCCTTTAGCGAGAACGCGAACGTGAATGTCCGCTGAACCCGTTTGATCGTTCAGATCTGCAATCTCATACGACTTAACAGTGGGGATCTTGAGGTAGTCGGGCGCAGATTTGAGAAGTTGAATTTGGCTCCTACTCTCCACATGTAACTCGAGTCTGGCGTTTTTGTCGAGGCGCACCCTGCCATTCAGCATCTGGACTATATCTCCATTCTTCAGTTCTCTCAATTCCTCAGCCCTCTCATTCCAAGCAACGAGTGGAATGCTTCCAGACTCATCAGCGACTATTGCTCGAAGCACACTCCCTGTTCTTTCCTCCTTCGCGAAACTGTAGTACCTAGGTTCCGACTGAACAATTCCCACCGCATTCACCTGACTCGCGCCAGCAACCAGTTTACCGAGCGGTGTGAATAAATCTCCGAATTCTGGCAAATCAGACTTAGGCATGTCCTCGGGATCAATCTGTATGCTACTTCGGTCACCTGCATGAACCTCCGTGTCTCCAGCCAGCCCCTGTCGCGTGTAGGCGTGACCAATTCTCATTACCCTACCCTGCAGATTACCCGCCCGAGAGAGTACGTCGACGTGTCTGTCCCATACCGCGCAGCGAACTCGACCAGACTTGTCTGCGAGAACAATCCGCATGACGCGACCTGGTGTCCCATCCCGTCTTTGGAATTGTTGGGGTGGCCACGTCATAAGGACCCGCCCAGAGATGGTCACATCGTTCAATCCGGACACGAGGTCTTTCACCTGCATGCGTCCGAGGTCCGTTCCGCGGGTTTGTATGAGAAGCTCTTCCGCAACTAGCCTCGCGGCGCCTTCGTCTGAAAGCAATCCGCGGCCTTCCTTCTTCTTCTCTTCGATCAAGGCGAGAATTTGTTCTTGCGAAAGCTCGCGGCGCTTGGAGAGTATGTCCTCCACGATAGTTTGTACGATGGACAAGGGTTCGTTCGCCTTACAGCAAATTCACTCCAGAAAGTTAACCAGAAACTAAGTCCTCTCGTCACCCTTTTCAGCGGGCATAACAATCAATCTACTCATTTTTGCAGGGATGGACATTAATATCTTCACCCCCGATACTCGCGAAACAGAGCGTCAATACACACGTGTGAAATGTGCTCCGTTCCGCCTATGCTAGCGAGAGGAACCGTAACGGATTCAAGGATGGTCAGCGTAATCTTCACTGATCCGACTATGGAAGCGCCGTATACTAAGGTAGGTCGAATCGAACACTTCTACTCTAAGGCAAGCGTAGCTATTGTGGAGCTGTCATCACCGCTTAAGCAGGGAGATAAGATAGTGATTCGAGGCAGTACGACCAAGGTTGAACAGACAGTGGACTCGATGGAGGTAGAACACAAGCAGGTTCCCCTCGCTCAAGCTGGGCAGCGGGTCGGTCTCAAGGTTGCAGATCGGGTCCGAGAGAACGATATCGTCTACAAAGTGGCGTAAGGTTAGAATAGCTCGTTACTGAGTACGAACGATTAGGGTGCAAAAGCCTTGGCGGATGTCGTAATCGAAGGAACCGTTCTAGTCGTTACTCCTATCCAATCTTCGCAGGGAAGGCCGATGGTGCAGGTTACATTGGGCGATACGATCAAGGGACCGGTTACGATGCCTTTGGATATGGATCGCGAAATGGCTGGAGTTACGATTGCTGTTCAGAGGGTACTTACACAGTTGCCTGGCGTCGGGCAGCAGCTTGGAACCCCGCGCCTAATCGTTACCTTAACCGAAGAAGAATACCAAGAGTTAGGACGTCCTCGGTATCCTGATCACTTGTCGATATCGTTGAAAGTGACTTCCTGATCAGGCCAACCCGAGTGGACTCGTTCAGTCCCAGAACAACCTGGTTCTCGCGTATTCTCGTTCTGCTTTGAGTATGTCCAAGTATAGGTCTTCTTCGGTCCGGTGAACCCTTCTAAGAATTCGGGTCGCGGTCGCTGGGCCTACGCCTCGTCCGCTCAGAACAACGATCGCCTCTCTGCCTTTTGTTTGGACGAGGCTCGCGCTGAAGCAGGCTTGTTTCCAGACATGGTCTTCCTCCGGTGTCAACTTAGCGTTTCTTTTCTTCTTCTGAACCACTCTCAAGAGTTGATCATTCCTTGTATAGGTTGCAGCGATGAGCGTCGACCCACATTTGGGGCAGCGAACCTTCTGATTTAGTTGGTCGACCACTCTTATGGCGTCCCAATCACCATTGAAGATGCAGACCAACCGGACCGTTTCTGATAGGAGTCGCTCTCGAACAATTTCGGTTAGCGACTTGGAAGGGACTACAGGCCTGAGTAAGTCATGCGGGATTATCTTGTCAACGATTGGTGTAGCGTAGGGGGAGCAGGTGTCGGCTTTTTCCGTGACTATGTCGACGGCAATTTCCCGATCAAGGATCTTTGCAACGGTCTCCTGTGTGGTTAATAGGTCGAATTTGTCGAGTAGAACCTCTCTTTGGGTTTCAGTGTTTACCGGTGACTGCTTCATCGCACGGACGAGCATCCGCCCTCGGTTTGATCTGTAGTCGGCCTTCCTCTCTATGACACCAAAGCGCCGGGCTACATGCCAATGTCGCCATGCGAAGAGATCTGAATTCTGGAGGGCCTCCACCAAAACCTTCTCAACGTCTTCCGGCGTGAACTTCAGAATTTCAAGGGCCACGGTTTCAGGTTCAACTTTGAAGGGGCATATGAGCGCTATTCGATATGGGTCGGTTTGGGTTGCTACGTTCACTCCATACTTCGAACTCAGCAGGGAGGCGAGTATCATCGCGAACGTGTCGTTAACCGCACTACCAAAACACGCATGGAGGATGATGCAGTTCTCGAATTTCTCGATAATGATGCGCCGATCTGACGGTAGTTGTGAATGTTTCAGTTGGGCGCTTATAGTATCAGTAATCTTGACAAGGGCGTCTTCGCTAAGTTGGAGCTGTCGCTGGAGCTTTCTCAGTTCTTCCGGTTGATCTATCATCGAGGCTATGTAGGCTCTCAACCTGCCGACTTCTTGAGCGGTTTCGTAGCTGACGGGAATAATTTCTCCCTCCCAGCTCGGAATCGCGTCAAGTGTGGGAGCGGTGGGCTCTACTTCGACCGAGAGCTTCTCTTCGTTTACGTTGATGATCTTCCAGGTTTGTCCATGGATGATGAAGATCGTGCCTCCTTTACATTTCCTGGACACGAATCCTTGATCCAGGGTGCCAATTCGGCGTTTCCTGAAGAAGTCGAAAACATCGAATCTCTTCACGTCAGGGATGACTGAAAGATTTTCATAGTAATATCGAAAGGTTCTCGGGAAACGGGCTGATACCACATCGTCGATGAGTCTGATTATTCTGATTGAGTCGAGAAACTTTACGAAATCGTGTAACTCTTCGCCTGTGAAGTTACGGTAGGGGTAACACTGTTGAATAATCTCATAGATCTCGGCGAGTTTGGCTCGCTTCAAATCGAGTGCGATGCCGGCTATTTGATGCGCCAATACATCGAGCGCGTTGTCGTGTATTACTGTTTTCTCAATTCTCGAGGCTTTGGCATTAGCGGCCAACACAGCCGCTTCCAAAAGATCGTCGGCCCATGCGCCTATGATCGTTCCTTGGGCGATGCCTCGTAAAGTATGGCCGCTTCGGCCGATTCTTTGAATTAGGCGCGTGGACATCCTAGGGGACATGTACTGAACGATGTAGTCGACTCTGCCAATATCCATCCCCAGCTCCAGTGAAGAGGTACAAATTACACCCTTCAGCGACCCGTCGTGGAAAGCCTTCTCAACCTCTTCGCGAATTTCACGTGAAAGTGATCCATGATGGACACGTATAGGTAACTCCGGCTTCAAGGCACGTAGCTGCGACCCTACCGCCTCTGCTTGTTCGCGTGTATTTGTGAAAACTAGTGTCGAACGTTTGTCTGAGATTATTTCCCCGATTCTCTTCGATCTCGCGATGGTTGTTGGTGGTAATCCGAACCTATCGGCATCTTTGGTGTCTTCGGGATTGGGGGTGACGTATTGGATCCCAATCTGGACTTGTCGTAGTTCACCTGATTTCGCAACCGTCACGCTTCGGTTTGTCCCTACCAGAAACTGGCCGACCTTTTCTTCTTCTCCAACGGTCGCGGAGAGCCCTATTCTTTGAAAACTACGGCCAGTCAGGTATTCCAATCGTTCTAACGCTAATGCTAGCTGGATACCTCGTTTGTCGGTAGCAAGTTCATGAATCTCATCAATTACAACCCACATGACACCTTTGAGGTGTTCCCGCATCCTCTTACCCGGAAGGATTGCTTGCAGGGTCTCGGGGGTCGTAACCAGCATTTCGGGTGGCGCCCTTGCTTGCGCGGCGCGAGCGCTCATAGTGGTATCCCCGTGCCTAACCTGTACTTTGATGTCCAATTCCCTACCAACATCCGTAAGCCTACGGACAATGTCCCGGTTTAGAGCCCTCAACGGAGTGACGTAGAGTATCGAGATGCCTTTCGTTTCGCCTGCAGACCGACGTTCAAGAAACATATTGAAGATCGGGAGGACGGAGGCAAGCGTTTTTCCGGTGCCAGTGGGGGCGATTACGAGAACGTTTCGGCCTTCAAGTATAGGTGGTATGGCGATTTTCTGTATGTCGCTCGGCTCTTCTAAACCAACACTCTCCAAGTGAGCACGGATGGGCCTATGCAATTGAGCGAACG
>Ga0181524_10000556_pt1 | contig 44820 bp, 38 predicted proteins | sample PEATcosm2014_Bin_34_FD_119761 | JGI IMG/M metagenome (GOLD analysis project Ga0181524, IMG submission 119761) | Peatland microbial communities from MTU Mesocosm Facility, Houghton, MI, USA - PEATcosm2014_Bin05_60_metaG | ecosystem: Environmental > Terrestrial > Soil > Wetlands > Peat | place... | reverse complement strand
GAGCGGCTTCGCTTGCCTCGACAGTTGATTCTCTTTGGGTTCTTGACCGTGCTACTCGGCCAAGTCATCTACGTGTCCGAGCTCCTGCCGTATCTGCGGATCGACCATGGAGTCGAGGCATCAAATTCCGTCGCTCCTACTGTCTCCGCCTTGTTGGCATGGGCATGGTGGTCCTCGCTGGGTTCCTTGAGAGTTCAGTTGAGCGGAATGCGTCGGCGACCGCTGACGGTGTTCGCACTCGCCTATGCCGTACTGGCAGCTGGCCAGGATGCCCTGGCACTGCAAGCGGACGCGTCTGCCACACCGCCGGTAGTGGTGGCGTTCTGGCTGTCCTTCGTCGGTTCGGGTCTTGCCGCCGCAGGGTTCCGGAAGGCAGCGGGAGTCTTTCCGTCTCGACCTGGCTCAGCCAGCCGGTGACGACTTGAGACGGCACCTACGAGCGATCGGAAACGCACCCCTGGCACTGAGGTTGTCGCCCAGCGGTCCGCGTAACCTCCAAGGCTGCCGCTCAGGGAGTCACAGAGTCGTGTAGGCCGTTGCGCTCACGCTCATGGAGTAGGCCTGTCCGTCATTCACGGCCAGGATGTTCGGGACCGAACCCCCCGGAGCGAGATTTACACTGTTGATTGTCATCAGCCGTGCCATGGTGTAGAAGTCAGTCAAGAACGCAAACAGATTCCTGTGGATTCCCGAGACCGTGAAGGAAACGGGCACAACTGAAAGGCCAGCGACGCCGCTCGGGCTCGGGCTGTTCGCCGGGGTGACAGACAGCAGGTCACAGCCCGTCTTGTTCGCGAGGGTGTTGAGCGAATCGACGATACCAGGAGGATCCTCGGTTGGCGGGATGGCCGTGGTCACCATCTTGAGATAGGGGAGCTCGTGCAACACGAGCTTCTTTTCCGCCTTGAGGGCTATGAGCTCCAGGTTCAGCCGAGTCACGGTTGTGGTGTCGCTGGCCACCTGCGCCTGGACGGTGGTGAGCTTGCTGCTCTCGGGCGTCATCCAGGCGAACCACCAGACGATGAGCAGGACGATCACGACGCCCGTGACGATGAGCACGACCTTGGACTTCAGCAAGGCGAAGTTGATACCCTGTATCCGATTCATTTTGGCACCTTGAACTTGTTGTGCCGGATTGACGTGACTTCCGCCGTGACTCCCACTGTGGCGGTGAAAGTGACCTGCTTGGTGCCAACCTGCGTGATCCCGCTGAATCCGTTAACAGTCAGCTTGCCCGAGCCGTTGATGGAGTAATACCAGCTGTGGAAGTACGTGTACCCGGTCGGCGACGAAAGAGAGATGCTGACTGTCGCGATCTGGATCTCGGCCGGTGTGAGCGGCGGTGTGCCGGATGTCGTCGTGGTCGGAGCCGTGCGAGGAACGGTGTCGGCGGCGAAACTGCCTATCGTGCCGCCCCGTGGTGTGGCCTGGGCCAGCGCCGCGAGCACACCCGGCCAGTACACCTCGTCGGTCACGATGGGAGTGCTGATGGCCTGAAGGCCGAGGATCGTGGCGTGTTCCTGTTCAACCTTGTTGTACTTGGGGAGCTGGGCATTGATGTTCACGATCTGTCCCTGGAGGCTTGCCACCTGATTCTCGGCGTTGCGCACCTTGAGGAAGCGGAGCACGCCGAGCCCGACCATCGCGAGAACCAGGACGATGCCCACAACGACGAGCGAGCGCTCCAGTCGTCTGCGCTTGCGCCCGAGGATCACTTCAGGTGGGAGCAGATCGAGCTCCTTGACATCCTTCAAGCCCGGCATCGCAAGGCCAACGACCACGGCGACTGCCGGGTCGAGACGGCCGAGCTCTTCAGAGGGCAGGTGAAGTCGCGAGCAGTCGACCCGACTCAGCACGCTCCCTTGCACTACAGGCAGCCGAAGCTGCTGTTGCAGCTGCTCGACGAAGCCGGAGAGGCGAGATCCGCCTCCGGTGACCACGACCCGGCGGACGGGACTACGACCGGTCAAGGTGGCGTAGTAGTCAATCGAGCTTCGTAGCTCACCGATCAGCGACATGGACGCATCTCGTGCAGCACCGAGCGCAACATGGATGTGGGGCACAGATCCGTCCAGGTTCTGCTTTATCGCCTCGGCATCGGCCACCGGCAAGTCGAGTGCGCCCGCGATCGCTGCGGTGACGGCGTCGCCGCCTTCTGCAATCGTCCGAACGAAGTGAGGAACCCCGTTCTCGTGAACGGCCACCTTCGTGAGCCCGCCACCGACCGCGACGATCGCTTCAGGGCCGGCGATCGCCGTCTCCGGGTCGAAAAGGGCCCGGATCATCGCCGAAGAGGTTGGTTCGACGCTGACCGGTGTCAGCCCGGCAGCCGCCACGATCTCGACAAGGGGATCCACGAGGTCGCGATGAGCCGCCGCCACAAGGACGCGACGTTCGGGCACGCCGCTGGCGCCGACGGTCTCCTCCAAGGGACGTGCGGAGATGAGCGCCTTGTCGATTGCGAACGGGATGACATCGAGCGCCTGCAGCCGGACTGCGGAGTCGATCTCCGAGTCGGGCACGAGCGGCATCTCGAGCTCGCGCGTTATCGCACGAAGCCCGGCGATCCCCAGGTGCACCTCTCCAGGCGAGAAGCCGCCTTCTTTGATGCAGCGCTCCAGCGCAGCACGGACCGCGCCGTGGTCGAGGATCACACCATCGACGACGGCCCGTGGAGGGAGACTGACTTGTCCAAGACGCAGGAGCTCAGGTTGTCCGCGCCCTACGACCACTTCGGCCATGCGGACCGCGCTGCTGCTTACTTGCACACTCACGCGTCGCGTAGGCATCAACGTGCTCCTGACACCGAGAATGAACCCACAGTGCTGCAGACTTCACGAAACATGCTAGCGGTTGGCCTCCCGGATGGCTGGCATTCAAAGCTCCTCGTATGCCGGCCGAAGCTTGCCGGGACAAGACAAGGCGTCCATAAGGTCTTTCATATCGGCTTTCTCGGGGCACTTCTTGAGCGTAAAGAGCACCGCTGCCCACGAAGGCACCGTTCTTGCTACCCACGATATGCCCAGGAGGTTATGCCCCCGGCTGCTGCAGCAGCTTGACGTAGTCGAACATCGGCAGGTACAGGCTTACGACGATGCACCCGATGCATGCACCCATGAACACGATGATCAACGGCTCGAGGATCGAGGTCAGGCTGTCGACGGTCGCGTTCACCTCGTTGTCGTAGAAGGTCGCGACTTTTTCGAGCATGTCGTCGAGCGCACCCGATTCCTCGCCGGTCTCGATCATCTGGGTCACCATGATCGGCATGACCGGGTACTTGGCGAGCGTGGTCGAGAGGTTCTTGCCCTCACGGACGCCCTCCTGGGCTCCGATGAGTGCGTCGGCGACAACCTGGTTGCCCGCGTTGACCGAGACGATGTCGAGCGCTTCGATGACCGGCACGCCGGCCGACAGCAGGGAGGCGAATGTAGTGCAGAACCGGGCAAGCGCGACCTTGTGGGCAAGGGGTCCGAACACCGGCGGGCGAAGCTTGAACGCGTCCCATCTCCTCCGGCCGCTCGGTGTCGCGATCCAGCGGCGCATCACAACCACGATCACGATGATGGTCCCTATGACCGCGAGCAACCAGACGCTGGCCACGATGTTGGAGATTCCGATGACGATCCGGGTCGGGAGGGGCAGCGTCCCGTTCAACGACGTGAACAGGTGCTTGAAGATCGGGACGATGAAGATCATCATCGCCGTGACGATCACGATCACAGCGCACATCACGATGGCGGGGTACGCCATTGCCGAACGCACCTTCTGACGGAGCTCGACCTGCTTCTCGAGGGTGGCCGAGAGCTTGAGGAGCACGGTGTCCAACTGGCCACCGACCTCTCCGGCTCGGACCATCGCGATGTAGAGCGGCGGGAATATCTTGGGGATCTTCTCCAGCGAGGTCGACAGAGACGAGCCTTGTTCGACGTCCTGGCGCACCTGGAGCATGGCATCGCGAAGCGGTTTGGACTCGATCTGGTCGGCGAGCACGCCCAGCGCCCTCACGAGGGTGAGCCCCGCCGCCACCATGGTCGCCAGCTGCCGGCTCATGAGCGCGACATCTTTCAGCGCGACGCGGTCGGTGATGCCAGGGATGTTTATCTCGCGGTTCAAGTTGATCGAAACGGGCTTGATCTCGACCGGCGCGTAGCCCATGTCCCGAAGGCGCGCTGCGACGAGGGGGATGCTGTCCGCCTCCAGCTGGCCCTTGACCAGCTTGCCGTCGGTGTCGCGGACCTTGTAGTCGAACGTCGTTGGCATCGCTCAGTCCTCCGAGAAAGGTGCGGTCGAAGTCATCGCTGCCTCATGTAGTCGCGAAGCTCGTTCGGATCGTGGCAGCGGTCGAAGGCCATCGCTTCTGTGATGGTGCCCTCTTGGACCGCCCGAGCGAGGCCCTGGTCCATGGTCTGCATTCCCGCCGCGGCCCCTGTCTGGATCAGGGAGTAGATCTGGTGCGTCTTGGAGCTCCGGATGAGGTTGCGGATCGCGGGGTTGCAGATCATCACCTCCGCGACCGGCGTGCGACCGTAGCCGCTGGCGCTCAGCACCAGTTGCTGGGTGACGACCGCCTCCAGGGAACCGGCAAGCTGGATCCGGATCTGGTCCTGCTGGCCGCTCGGGAAGACGTCGATGACCCGGTCCACCGTCTGGGGGGCGTCCTGGGTGTGCAAGGTCGCGAACACGAGGTGGCCGGTCTCGGCCGCCGTGAGAGCTGTGGCGATGGTCTCGGTGTCGCGCATCTCACCGATGAGGATCACGTCAGGGTCTTGGCGCAGCACGTGACGGAGCGCCTCCGGAAACGACTTCGTGTCGGAACCGACCTCGCGCTGGTTGACAATTGACCGGCTGTGCGTGTGGAGGAACTCGATCGGGTCCTCAATGGTCATGATGTGAAGGGGCTTCGACTGGTTGATGATGTTGACCAGTGACGCGAGAGTTGTCGACTTGCCCGATCCGGTCGGTCCCGTCACGAGCACGAGGCCACGGCGCAGCTCGGCCAGCGAGGGAACGATCTCTGGCAGACCAAGGGTGTCGAATGGCGGTATCTCGTGCGGAATTGCCCGCATGACGGCCCCGATCGAGCCTCGCTGCAAGAAGACATTGACCCGGAAACGGCCGACACCCATGATCGTGTGGGCGGTGTCGAGCTCTCGCTCGGCCTCGAACCGTTCACGGAGGCCCTGGGTCAGGATCCGGTACACCATCTCACGAATTTGCTCGTTGTCGACGCGAGCGAGGCCTTCGATCGGCCGCAGTGAGCCGTCGATGCGGATCGCGGGAGGGAGCTGGTTCGCGAGGTGGAGGTCCGAGGCGCCGTTGCGCACTGCGTAGGTAAGCAGTTCGTCGATGTCCAAGGTGCCGTCCGGGTTCAACGTCGGCGTGAGCGGCTCCATGTTCGGCCTGCCGCCCGAGGCCTCCGGCAGCGTCGCACGCCTGACGTCGGGCGCGTAGTCGCCCCGCCAGTCGTCCTCGTCGTAGCTCGGCTCGGACGAACCGTTGGAAGACACGTCGTGTGTGAGCTGGGCGGCGGCCATGGCGGGCGCGGGGACCTGCGCCGGCGCGTTCATCATCGAGCTGGTCACTTGTGCCCCGTCTGGCGCAGCGTTGGCCGCCGCCGCGGTCGTCGCCATCTTCTCGTCAGGGGACAGCTGGGGGTAAGCGGTGTTCATGAGATTCTCGATGGCGACCGGGTCTGCCAGTAGACATCCGGCTACCTCGACGCCGAGGAACGCGGAGATCTCACGCTGTTGGGCGACGTCGATCGGCTCAGCGCACGCAAGAGTCAGGCGTTTGCCCTCGAGCTTGTACCCGATCGCGGTCAGCTCCCGAGCGAACAGCTCCGGCACCAGGCGGAACGCGTCATCCACGGGCCGCCTCTCGGAGATGTCCACTGACGGAATTCCGGAGATCCTGGCAAGCTCGGCGAGCGACACCGCGGACTCCACGAGTCCCCGGTCGGCCAGTACCGCAGCGACCGGCCGGCCGCGCGAGGCCGCCTCCGAAAGCATGGCGGTGGCGGTGGCGTCGGGAATAAGGCCGGCGCCGACGAGTGTCTCGGCAAGCCGCTTGGACCACTCGGTCGGAGATCGGCGCTCGGTACTCATACGACCACCCTCAGGATCTCTTCGACGCTTGTGATGCCGAGCGCTGCCTTGCGCAGTCCGTCGTGCCGCAATGGAACCATCCCCTGTTCGAGGGCTAGGCGTTGGATGTCGTCGTTGGAGCTGTGGGCAATGATCGCACGTTCCATTTCCTCGTCAACGAGCAGCAGCTCCTGAAGAGCGATGCGGCCGCGGTAGCCGGTCCGGCTGCAGGCCTGGCATCCGACCGCTCTGCGGAAGCGCGGACTCCCGTTCGGCGGCTCGTCCTCTTCGGTGAAGCCGATCAGCTCGAGATCCTCGACGGTCGGAGAATAGTCCTCCTGGCAGTTCTCGCAGAGTTGGCGGGAGAGTCGCTGGGCCAGGACGCAGTCAAGGGCGGAGCCGACAAGGAACGGCTCCACCCCCATCTCGACGAGTCGCATGGGTGTGCCGGCTGCATCGTTTGTGTGGAGGCTCGAGAGCACGAGGTGGCCGGTCAGCGCGGCCTCGATCGCGATGACCGCAGTCTCGCGGTCGCGGATCTCGCCCACGAGCACCACGTCCGGGTCGGAACGAAGGATGGAGCGCAGGGCATTCGCGAAGTGGAGACCGGCCTTGGGGTTCACCTGCACCTGGCTGACGCCACGGAGCTGGTACTCGACCGGGTCCTCGACCGTTATCAGGTTGCGCTCGGGCGAATTGAGTGCATTCAAGGTCGCGTACAGCGTCGTGGACTTGCCTGATCCGGTAGGTCCCGTGACGAGAATGGTCCCGTATGGCTTGCGATACGCGATTTGATAGCGCTTCTCGACAGAGGGCAGGAAGCCGAGTTCCGAGAGGTTGAGGGACGCGCTCGACTTGTCGAGCACTCGAAGCACGATCTTCTCCCCGTGCACCGTCGGGAGTGTCGCCACCCGCAGGTCGATCTCGCGCCGGCCCGCGGTGAGGGTGATGCGGCCGTCCTGGGGAACACGGTGCTCGGCGATGTCAAGGCTGGCCATGACCTTGAGGCGCGTGGTCACACCACCTTGTATCGCCTTTGGAGAACGGGTGATCTCGTGCAGCACGCCGTCGATCCGGAACCGAATTCGGAGGTCGTCGGCGCTTGGCTCGATGTGGACGTCCGAGGCGCGTTCTTGCAGGGCCTGGCGGAGGATCAGGTTGACGTACTTGACGATCGGAGCGTCCTCGACCACGGAGTGAAGATCTGTGATCTCGGTGACCCTGGTCTCGTCACCGGCCGAGGTCTGCGATGCCGCGGTCTGGGCGGCGAGGGTCGTCTCGCGGTCATGGCGGTAGACACGCGACAGGTACTCGGCTATCTGGCCTGCGCTGCAGACCACGATGTGCAGGTCGTTGCCGAGCAGGGTGCGTAGGTCGTCGACGGCGAACACGTCCGACGGGTTCGCCATGCCGATCACCGGTGTGTCGCCGCGGTAGCTGAGCGCGAGCACCCGGTGGCGGCGGGCAAGCGACTCGGGGATCAGCTTTGTCGCCTCGGGGTCGAGCGGCTGTTCGTTGAGATCGACGAACTCCAGGCCGGCCTCGGCGGCCCCGGCGCGGATCAGGTCCTCCTCGGAGACCAGGCCGAGCTCGCTCAGGATGTCGCCGAGAGACCTTCCCGTCGCCGCCCTCTCGCGCAACGCGGCTTCCATCTCCTCGCGGGTGACCTGGCCAGAGCTCACGAGCAGCTCGGAGAGCTCGGGCGTCGCCCGCTTCGGGGTTTCTGCTCCCCCCTTGGACAGGCCGCCTGCTCCACCGTCGGTGGAAGCGCCGATGAAATCGGACACTGCCCTGAGGGCGGCGGCTGCGGCGGCTTCGGACCCCTCCTCTGCGGTCTCGCCCGGCTCAGATGGGTGCGGCGCGGGCGGGACCTCGGCAAGTATGTCCAGTTCCGGCACGAGCTCAAAGTCCGAGGCTGGATGAGGTGGCTTTGCGTCAGGTGTCGGCTGGACGGCGTCAGGCGCGGGCGGCACAGGGGGCGCAGGAGGTGAAGCAGGAGCCGCCGCAGCAGGCGCCGCAGGCTCCGCAGGCACTGATGGTGAAGCGGAGGGAGTCTTCATGGCGCTCTCGGAGGTGGCCCGCGTCGCGCGACCGTGGGTGGTGGCCGACCCCTCGGTCCGGGCGTACACGCGCTCGATGTAGGCGTCGATCTGGGATTCGCAGGCGACAACGGCGTGGATGTCCCGTCCGATGATCGTCCGGAGGTCGTCCATCACCATGATGTCGTCTGGACGCGACACCGCTACGACCGGTGTGCCGTACTTCCAGCCGACCGCGAGCGCATGGTGACGTCGGGAGGCCTGTTGGGGCAGCAAGGACGTCGCTGCCGCATTGAGCGGGTAGCGGTCCAGGTCCACATAGTCGAGACCGACCTCTTTCGAAAGGGCACGCGCCTCAGCAACCTCCGCCTTGGAGGGTGACACCTGCCGTCGGGCGGCGGTCGGCGTGCTCTGTTCGGTGGTACTCATCCCCTTATACCATCGGGCGCGCGCGCAGTTTTCTTTATCCGTTCATTCCGACGTCCGACCGGCATGCGCGTCATTCCCTCCCGGCGAGCTGCGCGCGGGCGCGCTGAGCGGTTGGGACCGCGCGCTACGCGTTCATTGTAGCTCGGATAGGGTACCCAAGACGTCGCCCCGGGACAACAAGCAGGGCAGGAGGAACGCCGTGCATGTGATTGCTGTGCTCGTGCCTGCGCGAGCCAGTCTTGAGGAGAAGGCCACCGAGCTCGGATGTCAGCGATCTTAGAGGCGGCGGCCGGCGTCTTCGGTCTTGTCGTCGGCTCGTTCATCGGCGTGGTCGTCGACCGGCTCCCCCGCCAGGAGTCGATCGTGTCGCCCCCCTCCCACTGCGTCGCCTGTTCGGCACCCATCAGGGCTTACGACAACATCCCGGTCGTCTCCTATGTCGTGCTCCGAGGCCGCTGCCGGGCTTGTGGCACGCGCATCCCACCTCGTGACGCGCTGCTCGAGCTCGGGACGGGGATCCTGTTCGTACTGCTTGCCTGGCGGTTGACCTCGGTCTGGGCCCTGCCCGCGTACTGCGTGCTCGCAGCTGCAGTTGTCGGTATCTCAGCGATCGATGTCGAGCACATGAGGATTCCCTCGACGCTGGTGTACTGGACCGCTGTGCTCGGCGCACCGCTGCTCGTCCTCGCCTCGGCTGGCACCCACCGCTGGTCCGCGTTGCTGGGCGCGCTCATCGGAGGCGCAGCCGCGTTCGCCGCGTTCTTCGCGCTTTTTTTCGCGGTGCCCAAGGGCATCGGCTTCGGCGACGTGCGGCTGGCGGGCCTGTGCGGAGGATTCCTCGGATGGATGGGCTATCGCGAGGTGATCGTCGGCTTCCTGCTCAGCTTCATCGTGGCGGGAGTACCCGCTGCCGTCCTGCTCGCCATGCACAAGGTGAGTCGCCGAACGCAGATCCCCTTCGGTCCGTTCCTCGCCGCCGGAACCGTGATCACAGTGCTCTTCGGGGCGCCGGTCATCCACGCCTGGGCCAGCTTGTGACAGCCGTGTCAGACCGTGCGCGGACCCGAGTGCTCACGAGGCTCCTTCACGGCTTGCCTGGTACCAGATTGCCGAGGCGGATGCGGTTCAGCTCCGGGTGACAGAACCGACCAGGCCGCGCTTTTGGAGAGCGACCCGGAGGTCGTGCGGGTTCGAGGCCGCTTGGGTCGCGGCACGCAAGTCGATCGTGCCCTGTTCGAGCAGGGCGACAAGCGCCTGGTCGAAGGTTTGCATCCCGTAGTACTCGCCTTCGCGGATGATCGAGGTGATGTCACCTTTGCCGGGCTCGATGATGCATTGCTGGATCCGCCCGTTGATGATCATGATCTCGAGCGCAGGCACCCTCCCCGAGCCGTCGGCAGTCGGGACGAGCCTTTGGCAGAGCGTCCCCTTCAGCGCTCCGGCGAGACTCAGGCGCGCCTGTCGCTGCTGGGCAGGCGCGAAGAAGTCGATGATCCGGTTGATGGTCTCCACGCAGTCGATGGTGTGAAGCGTCGCGAGCACGAGGTGCCCGGTCTCGGCCGCGCTGAGGGCGGTCTCAACGGTCTCGGTGTCGCGCATCTCGCCGACGAGAATCACGTCCGGGTCTGCCCGAAGCGCCCCGCGCAGAGCGACGAGGAAGCTCGCGGTGTCGAAGCCGACCTCTCGTTGGCTGACTGCGGACAGCTCGTCGTGGTGCAGAACCTCTATCGGGTCCTCGATCGTGACGATGTGGCACTCGCGCGTCCGGTTGATGTGGTCGACCATGGCAGCCTGTGTGGTGGTCTTGCCGCACCCGGTCGGTCCCGTCACGAGGATGAGGCCCCGTTGTTCGTCGGCGAGGCGCCGGACGGCGTCGGGCAGGTTCAAGTCAGCGAAGGACCGGGCATGAGAACGGACCAGCCGGAAGACCATCCCAATCGTGCTGCGCTGCCGATAGGCGTTGACCCGGAAGCGCCCCAGGTCCTGAATGGAATACGCGAAGTCGCCCTCGTTGGTCTCCTCGAAATGGTTCCAGGTCCGCGGCTGCATGACTTCCTTGGCGATCCGTACCATGTCGTCCGCCGTGATGACCGGCGCATCGGTGACGCGGGTGAGCTGGCCGTTGACCCGCATTCGCGGCGGGGACCCCACCTTCAGGTGCAGATCGGAGCCCTCAGCCGCAGTCAGGCGTTGCAGCAGTGAATCGAGATCGGAACGCTCCATACATACAGCGTCGCGCAACTCACGCAAAGTGGCAATCCGGAACGAGAAAACCCCGAACCATTTCTCCACGACTTTCGCTGCCGGACGACCGCCTGACTCCGGCGGGCATGGCTTTGTCTATCGAAGTTGCGCGGCCTCCGGCCCCTCCGGTGGCGTACCCGGCGCGCTATCGTGCGCTAGGGCTAATGACAGGCTTGTAGTTCGTCCACAGGCTGTGGACCGAGCCTGTGGACAGGGAGTGGGTAAGGAGTGGTCGAGGAGTCCGGGGGCACAGCACACAATGGCGCGTCGTTCGTCCATCTGCACACCCACACCGAGTACTCGATGCTCGACGGGGCGGCGCGGATCGCAGATCTGGTTGCCGCCGCGGTGGCCGACGGCCAGCCCTCTCTGGCGATCACCGATCACGGCAACATGTACGGGGTCCTCGAGTTCTACAAGGAGTGCCGGGACCGCGGCATAACGCCGATCATCGGCACCGAGGCCTACATGGCCGCGCAGTCCCGTTTCGAGCGCCCGGTGCGGCGCGGCCGCATCGACGACACCGGCGGCGAGGGGGAGCGCGGGGAGAGGCTCTATTACCACCTGACCGTCCTTGCCGAGACCACGCAGGGCTACCGGAACCTCATCAAGCTCTCTTCGGCCGCCTACCTCGAGGGTTACTACTACAAGCCCCGCGTGGACTGGGAGCTGCTGGAGCGCCATCACGACGGCCTCATTGCCACAACCGGGTGCCTAGGTGGCGTGGTGGCCCAAGCCCTCCTCGCCGAGGACTTCGACGCCGCGCTGGCCCTGGCCGGGCGCCTTCAGGACATCTTCGGCAGGCAGAACCTCTTCGTCGAGTTGCAGGATCATGGGCTCGATGCGCAGCGGAAGACGAATCCCGGCCTCATCCGCATCGCCCGGGCCATCGGCGCCCCGCTCATCGCCACCAACGACAGCCATTACTGCAGGCGCGAGGACGCGGTCGCTCATGACGCCCTGCTGTGCGTGCAGACCGGTGCCACGATCCACGACCCGAAGCGTTTCAAGTTCGAAGGCCAGGAGCACTATCTGAAGAGCGCGGAGGAGATGCGACGTCTCTTCGCCGAGGTGCCGGCCGCGTGCGACAACACGTTGTGGATAGCCGAGAGGGCGAAGGTCGAGCTCGAGCTGGGCAAGCCGGCGCTACCGCAATTCCCAATCCCTGAGGCCTTCCAACGGGACAGCTACGAGCAGTCGGCGGCCGGCTACCTGGCGTACTTGACCCACGAGGGCGCTGCGGCGCGTTATGGCCCGCGGATCCCTCCGGAAGTGGCCGAGCGGCTCGATTTCGAGCTGAGCGTGATCTCCGAGATGGGGTTCGCGGCCTACTTCCTCGTCGTCTGGGACATCATCCGCTACGCGAGGGAAGTGGGGATCCGCGTCGGCCCGGGTCGCGGCTCGGCGGCAGGATGTTGCGTCGCCTACTGCCTGCGCATCGTCGACCTCGACCCTATTCGCTATGACCTGCTCTTCGAGCGTTTCTTGAACCCGGGCCGAAAGCAGATGCCCGACATAGACATGGATTTCGACGAGCGCCACCGCGGCGAGATGATCCGGTACGTCGCCGAGCGTTACGGCTCGGACCACGTGGCCCAGATAGTCACGTTCTCGACGATCAAGGCCCGGGCGGCGGTGCGTGACGGCGCCCGGGTCCTCGGCTTTCCCTATGCCCTCGGCGACCGGATCGCGAAGGCGATGCCTCCGCTCGTCATGGGCCGCGACACCCCGTTGCGGGCCTGCCTCGAACGCGTCGAGGGTCACGAGGACGGTTACATGGCAGCAGCCGACCTTCGTGAGATGTACGAGCAGGATCCGGACGCCAAGCTCGTGATCGACGTCGCGAAGGGCCTCGAGGGGCTCCGGCGCCAAGACGGCATCCACGCCGCCGCCGTGGTGATCACCCACGAGCCGCTGACCGAGTACCTTCCCGTCCAGCGCAAGCCCGAGCCCGGCGCCGATCCGGGCGACGCCCCGATCGTCACGCAGTACGAGATGCACGGCGTCGAGGACCTGGGCCTCTTGAAGATGGACTTTCTCGGGCTGCGCAACCTCTCTGTGATCGAGATGGCCCTCGAGCTCATCGAAAAGAGGACCGGGTCCCGCCCCGACATAGACGCCGTGCCGCTCGACGACGAGACGACCTTCGAGATGCTGCGGCGAGGTGACTCCATCGGTGTGTTCCAGCTCGAAGGTGCCGCCATGCGCTCGACGCTGCGCTCGTTGGCTCCGACGAGCTTCGATGACGTCGCTGCGCTCGTCGCTTTGTACCGGCCGGGCCCGATGGCAGCCAATATGCACCGTGACTACCCCGACCTGAAGAACGGCCGCAAGCCCGTCACCTACCTCCACCCGGACATGGAAGCGATCCTCGGGGACACCTACGGCCTGATGCTCTACCAGGAATCGGTCATGCGGGTCGCGCAGAGGTTCTCCGGCTACTCCCTCGAGGAAGCCGACAATCTGCGGAAGGCATGTGGCAAGAAGAACCGCGAGCTGATCGCAGCGGAGCGGAAGAAGTTCATCGCCGGTTGTGTCCAGGAGGGTTACGACGAGGCACTGGGCAAGCAGTTGTTCGACATCATCGAGCCGTTCGCCGACTATGCCTTCAACAAGTCGCACTCGTACGGCTACGGCCTTGTCGTGTATCAGACGGCGTGGTTGAAGGCGAACCACCCCGTCGAGTACCTGGCCGCACTGTTGTCGTCGGTGAAGGGCGACAAGGACAAGACCGCCGTCTACCTTGCCGAGTGCCGCACGCTCGGGATCGAGGTTCGCGTGCCGGACGTGAATGCGTCGTCCTCGAACTTCACGACGATCCGCTCCACGGCTGAGGCCCCGGGCTCGAGCGGCGGTCAGGTGATCGTCTTCGGCCTTTCCGCGGTCCGCAACGTCGGGGAGGCCATTGTCGAGCACATCGTCGCCGCCCGCGAGCGTGGTGGCCCTTTCGTCGACTTCTACGACTTCTGCCGCCGGGTCGATTCGAGCGCGCTCAACAAGCGGGCTGTCGAGTCGCTCGTCAAGGCGGGAGCCTTCGACTCGCTCGGCCATCCGCGCAAGGGACTCTGTCTGGCCTTCGAGGGGATCGTCGAGCGGGCACTTGTCCGCCGGCGCGAACAGGAACAGGGGATCGCGACCCTGTTCTCGCTCTTTGAGGACCAAGGCGAGAACGCCGCGACCGGAGGTGGCTCGCAGGCAAGCCTCGACGGCACCTGGGTGGCGATCCCGGACCTCGAGTTCGACAAGGCCGAGCGGCTGGCCTTCGAGAAGGAGATGCTCGGCCTGTATGTGAGCGACCATCCTCTGATGGGGCTCGAGCGAGCGTTGCGCAACCTCACCGAGGTCACCATCCGTGACCTGCTCGACTCGGCCGCTCCGGGGGGAGACGCCACGGGAGCAGTTGACGGTGTCGCCGGCCCGGGAGGTTGGACCGAGAACGCCACGATCACCACCGGAGGCGTCGTCACCGCCCTCGTCCGGCGTTACACGCGCCGTGGCGAGCTCATGGCGACGTTCGTGCTCGAGGACCTCGAGGCGGCGGTCGAGGTGATGGTCTTCCCGAAGACGATGCTCGAGTACGGCGGTCTTCTCGAGCAGGACGCGATCGTCGCAGTGCGTGGTCGGCTCGACCTGCGTGAGGACCAGCCGAAGCTCATCTGCAGGGACTTGCGACGCCTCGAGCTCAGCGCGCCCGGCAGCGATCCCCCTGTCGAGGTCGTCCTGCCGCTGAACCGGCTGACCGACTCCCTCGTACGCCAGATCCGCGATCTCGTGAGCGAGCATCCCGGCACCTGCGCGGTCCACCTGCGCGTCGGAGAGAAGGTGCTGAGGCTCCCGCCGCAGTTCAATGTCGATCCCCGAGGCGGACTCGTCGGCGCCCTCAAGGAGCTCCTGGGCAGCTCAGCCGTCGCGCGCTGAGCCTCGGGCAGGGCACCACCTGGCAGGTCATCGGTCCGATCCCGTACACTGTTGATGGTCCGAGCCGGGACGTGTGCGCACAGCCGGCACGTTGAGGCTCGGCGTCGCCACGAGCGGCCAGTATCTGTCGGGTGCGGTCTCAAGCCGTGTCCCAGGTAGGCCGGGGCGGCACGGTGAGAGCGACGCACGGGAGCATGAGACGGTCATGGCCATCGACATCGAGGTCGCTACGAAGGACTGTACGGCGCTCACTGACGCGGAGCTCGCCGAAATGGCTGATCTCTCCGCGGCGGAGAGGGGCGGCTGGGAGGTCGGCTTCCTGTCCAAGCAGCGGGAGGACTGGGTGCTCGTCACCCAGGTTCGCGAGCAATCGAAGCTTCAGGGCTACGCGCTCTCGACCCTCGAGCGGATAGGCGGCACGCCGAGCCTGTTGGTCGGGGTGGCGGCGTTCACCCGGGGACCCAGCTCGGCCATTTCTCTCGATGCTGCGATGCGTGACCTTTATCGCCGCGCCGTCCTGGCTTTTCCCGATGAGGACGTCCTGGTGGGGACCAGGCTCGCCCGAGCCTCTGGCTTCCGCGCCTTCGCGGGGCTCGAAGATGTCGTCCCACGCCCCGACCATCGGGCGACAGGTGAGGAGCGTGCCTGGGGTCGCCGCCTCGCCAAGCGATTCGGCGCGGACAGGCATCTCGACGACAGGACGTTCGTGCTCAAGGGCAATGGCGACGCCGCTGGGCTCATCGATTACGACCCTCTCGAGCCGCCACGCGAGGCCGAGGCTCTCGCAGGCCTGTTCACTGCGGTGGACTGCCAGCGCCGCGACAGCCTCGTCGCGTTCGGCTGGGCGATGGCCGAGGCGCTCGCAGCCAGCACGCTTCCGCTCTGAGGCCCTGCCCGCCCTGCCCTTGACGGGCCGGGACGCACGTCGTTGCCGCCAGTCTTCGGCGCGGCCTGGTCGAGGCCGTCGTCAGGGCCGCGGAAGCACGCCGAGCACAAGCTTGGGCGCTTGTCCTCGACGCGGCGCCCCGAGCGCGACGACGAGGTACCTGGGGGCCCCGCCAATGGCCCTCGAGACGACATCGCTCGCGAGAGTGCCGCCCCGGGTCCCGCTGTCGGCCTCGAGGATGCGTTCGTCGACCACGGGCAGACGGTGCTTGCGGCCTCCGAGACTGAACTGGCACCAGGTGCCTGCCGCGTCGCAGGCGAAGACTGGCGCCCGGTCGGGGGCGACGACCGCGACCGAAGGCCGCGAGCCGTCGAGGTCCTCGTAGGAGATCGAGGGCCCCAGTGACCCGAGCAGCGGTCGTCTCGAGTCGACGGGGAGCAACTCGTCGATGATCCGGCGCACGGCCCGCCGCCGGGGGGTTCCGACACGTTCAGGTGCGTGCCGGACCATGACCGCCTCCGGGCGCGCCGGGTCGGGCGGTTCGTCGTCTTCTGCGAGCTCGATTTCGACGACATCCAGCTCCGGACCCGTGTGGGGTTTCTCGCCACCGCCGTCGGCGGACGCGCCGAGGCCAAGGCTCGAGTCCATTGCAACAACCGGCCAGCCAGAGGCCCGACTCCGCACCAGAGCGCCGGTGGAGACCTCGACGGCCACCCATTCCGGGCCTCGTGCGAGCAGGACGCATCGGAGCACGTCTCCGGTTCGGTTTGCCCGGGCCGCGCCCGGTCTGCGACCTCGACGCGAAGGGATCTTCACGCTGCGGCGGCTCACGGTGATCCGACCGCGCGGTCCAGGGCCGACAGCAGGGCGTCGAGGTTGTCGACCGGGGCGAGACATGCGCCGCGCCGACAGACATAGGCAAAGCCGTCCTCTCGATCTGCGAGAAGTGGGCTGTAAAAGGGCACGGCCGCGCCGAGGCCGGCAGGCAGCCTGGCTGCGGGCGGGCGCCACGCCAGCACAGCCCCGGGCAGGAAACGCCGGCGAGCCGCCCGGACAAGGTCCGCCCGCTCTCCGGTGACGACGATCTCGACCGGTCCGTCCTCGACCAATGCCGCAGCCAGGAGCATTTCTGCGAAGCTCGAGGGTGCGGCCTCTAGCTCAGCTTCCACCGTGTCGACGATCCGCTCGGCTGCTGCGGAGAGCTCGTCGTCACAGACGAGGGCGCCGAGTCGAGCGAGAGCCACGGCCGCGACCGAGGCCGCCGCAGGCGTCGCGCCGTCATGGAGATCACGAGGTCGCACGACCAACGGTGCCGCGTCGGCGCCCGTGGTGTACAGGCCTCCGTGTTCCTCGTCGGTGAAGAGCCGGAGGAGCTGCCGGGCGATGGTCACGGCCTCCGTCGTCCAGCGGGGGTTGCCGGTCAGCTCGCCGAGGCGAGTGCAGCAGTCGAGCAGCCACGCGTAGTCCGCGGCGTAACCGGGCAGGCTCGCACGCCCTTGGCACCAGGAGCGAAGCACCCTTCCATCGCCACGCCGTAGATGCTCCAGCAGAAACGTGGCGATCTGCTCCGCGGCGTGGGACCAGTCGTCCCTCTCGGTGGCGGCGGCAGCCTCGACGAGGGTGGAGCACATCATGGCGTTCCATTCGGTGATGATCTTGTCGTCGAGGCCCGGCCGGACGCGGCCGGCCCGCGCGGCGAACAGCTGCGACCGAGCCGTCTCGATCGGCGGAGGCCGGAGCAGCTCGCCGCGGCGAGCGCAGTGCAGGACCGTTCGGCCTTCGAAGTTCCCCTCCGGCGTGACGCCATAGAAGTCGGCCGCCTCCGCTCCCAGGGCGGGCCCGAGCACCGAGGTCAGCTCCTCGGCCGACCAGAGGTAGTAGCGGCCCTCCGCGCCCTGGCTGTCCGCGTCCTGTGCCGCGTACAGCCCGCCTTGCGGGTCGCGAAGTTCGCGCAGGACATACGAGAGCGTCTCGCCTAGCACCTGTAGCCAGCGGGGGTCGTCGTCCAGCTGCCAGGCGTGAAGGTAGACCCGGGCGATGAGGGCCTGGTCGTACAGCATCTTCTCGAAGTGCGGCACGTCCCAATGCTGGTCGACCGAGTAGCGGGCGAACCCGCCGCCGAGCTGGTCGTAGATGCCGCCTGAGGCCATGGCCTCGAGGCTGCGCTCGACGATGTCGAGCGACCCGCCCTTGCCCTTGCGGACGTGGTCTCGCAAGAGGAGGTCCAACAGCAGCGGTTGGGGGAACTTCGGGGCGGAGCCGAATCCGCCGTCGCGAGGATCGAAGAGCGACGCGAGTTGCTCGGCTGCCTGGTCGCACAGCACGTCGGCTCGCCGGGCGTCGTCTTGGCGGGTGGCGGACGGCTTCGACGGCTCGAGCCGGTTCGCGACCGCGGCCTTGAGGGCGCGCGCCTGCTCGAAGATGTCTTGGCGCCGCGTGTCCCAGGCCTCGACGACGGCGTCGAGCACCTCTCGGAACGACGGCATCCCATGGCGGGCGCGATCGGGGAAGTACGTGCCGGCGAGGAACGGGACCCCTTCCGGGGTGGCGAAGACGCTCATCGGCCAGCCGCCCCGACCGGTGGCAGCCTGCAGCGCCTCCATGTAGACAGCGTCGAGGTCGGGTCGCTCCTCCCGGTCGACTTTCACACTTACGAAATGCCGGTTCATCATCTCCGCAGTCGTCGGGTCCGCGAACGACTCGTGGCCCATGACGTGACACCAGTGGCACGACGAATAGCCGATCGAGACAAACAGTGGCCGGTCCAGCTCCTTTGCACTCGCGAGTGCCTCGTCGCCCCACGGGTACCAATCGACCGGATCGCCGGCGTGCTGGCGCAGGTAAGGGCTCGTCTGGCTACCGAGCCGGTTCACCCGGGGCCTCCGCCGGCGAGGCATCGGAACGCTTTCATGCTCCGGAATCTATGGTCTTCGGCCAGGGGACTGGGTCTCGCAGGCAGAGCGGCGCTCGTCACGGGCGGATCGCGCGGGACCGCCAAGGCGATCGCGGCCCGGCTGACCGATGATCGGCCCGGCGGCGTCAGGCTGCTCCATCAGCCGATCCGTGCGCGAGGGCCGTCGAGTGCCGGCAGCTCGGCCCGGCTGAGCTTGCCGATCGCGGTGTGCGGAAGACGGGCCACGACGACGAGCTCGCGCGGAGCGGCGAACGAGGCCAGGTGCTCTCTCACCAGCTCGCGCAGCTCGGCGAGGATCACCGCCGGCGCGACGGCTTGCACGGCCGGTGAGGGCACCAGATAGGCGACGAGCCTGATGCCCCGTTCGGCGTCCGGCAGACCGCCGACCGCGACATCGCTCACCCAAGGGTGGCGCCGGAGCACGGCTTCCACCTGTGCCGGCCAGATGTTCTCGCCGCCCGAGATCACGGCTTCGTCCAGCCGGCCGTGGATCCGCAGCCTCCCATTCGCGTCGATCTCGCCGGCGTCGCCGGTCGCGAACCAGCCGTCGGGAGTCTTCGGGTCGGTCCCGTCCCGGTAGCAGCGCAGCAACATCGGGCAGCGGAGCCAGACCTCGCCGGAGCGCAGGCTCACCTCGACACCTTGGAGGGCGACTCCGTCATAGACGACCCCGGAGCCCGTCTCGGTCATGCCGTAGGTGGCGACGGCGTTCGGCGGCCGGTCGGCGGGTACTTGCTGGCCGCCCACGACCACGGTGCGGAACAGGGCCGCCCCTTCCCGGCCGAGGCGGGCGAGGGCCGCGGGCACGAGGGAAACGAGCGTCGCGCCCCGGTCCACCGCCGCGCTCTTGGCGTCAGCCACGGAGAAACGAGGCTGGATCTCCACAGGCGTCCCGGTCACCATCGCCCTCGTCACGACCGAGAGGCCGCCGACGTGCGCCAGCGGCAGGCACGCGAGCCAGCGGTCCCGGGACGGATCGACACCCAGGCGGGCGCTCGTCGCCCGCGCCGACGCCTCGACGGCTCCATGTGTCAGTACCACGCCCTTCGGCTCGCCGGTCGTGCCGCTCGTCGCGACGACCAGAGCGTCGCTGCCCCCGACCGGTTCGCCGTCTGGAATTGAGGCCGGCCGGCCCGAGGCGTCCAGGATTGCCGAGGGTCGCAGTGCCTCGATGAGCCGCGCGATCGCTGGCGCCGAAAGGCGCATGTCGAGCGGCAGCACAGCATCGTGGTCGTCCCAGCAGCGCCTCAGCGCGTCGGCGAACTGAGGGCCGCCGCCCATCGCGAGGGCCACGAGACGACGCACGCCCAGAGCGTAGGAGGACTACGGCCTGCCCCGCATTAACCTGCAGAGATGGCCTCCACCGACTGGACGAGGCACGGCGAGTTCGAGGACATCGCTTTCGAGACCTCAGACGGGATCGCGAAGCTCACCATCTGCCGGCCTGAGGTTCGCAACGCCTTCCGTCCACAGACGCTCTTCGAGCTCTCACGCGCCTTCGACGCGGCGCGCGACGACCCGGACGTCGGTGTGATCATCTTGACCGGTGAGGGCCCGGAAGCGTTCTGCTCAGGCGGCGACCAGCGGATACGGGGTGACGACGGCTATCTCGGTGACGACGCGGTAGCCGGGCGGGGCATCGGCCGGCTGAACGTCCTCGACCTTCAGATCCAGATCCGCCGGCTTCCCAAGCCTGTCATCGCCATGGTCGCGGGCTACGCGATCGGCGGTGGTCACGTGCTCCATCTGGTCTGCGACCTCACGATCGCCGCGGACAACGCACGCTTCGGTCAGACGGGGCCCAGAGTCGGAAGCTTCGACGGGGGCTATGGCGCAGGGCTGCTCGCGAGGACGGTCGGCCTCAAACGAGCCAAGGAGGTCTGGTTCCTCTGCCGCCAGTACAACGCTGCCCAGGCCCTCGACTGGGGCCTCGTCAACGCGGTCGTGCCCCTCGACCGCCTCGAGGCCGAGACCTTGGAGTGGTGCCGCGAGATGCTCGCGCTCTCGCCGATGGCGCTTCGCATGCTGAAGGCGAGCTTCAACGCCGCCGACGACGGCCTCGCCGGCATACAGCAGCTGGCGGGTGACGCGACGATGCTCTTCTACATGTCCGAAGAGGGCCAGGAGGGACGCAACGCCTATGTCGAGAAACGCCGCCCCGATTTCTCACGGTTCCCCAGGCGCCCCTGAGCGCGGCGGCGCGCAGAAGGTGACCACTGCCCGAGACTGGGTGGCCGGTGCCCGGCCCCGCACGCTGCCGGCCGCCGTGGTGCCCGTTGTCGTCGGGACTGCAGTGGCGGCTGCCGATGGCTCGGTGATCTGGTGGCGGTCGCTCTACGCGCTGGTCGTCGCGCTCGGGATCCAGATCGGCACGAACTACGCGAACGACTACGCCGACGGGGTCCGGGGGACCGACGCCGAACGTGTCGGTCCCGTGCGGATGGTGGCGGCGGGCATCGCGGTTCCGTGGGAGGTAAAGGCGGCGTCGTTCTGCGCCTTCGGCGTCGCTGGTGTGGCCGGTCTGGTGCTGGCCCTCGCCACGACGCCGTGGCTGCTGGTCGTGGGCGCAGCGTGCTTTGCCGCCGGGTGGTTCTATTCCGCCGGCCCCCGGCCATATGGGCACGCGGGCTTCGGCGAGATCTTCGTCTTCGTCTTCTTCGGCCTCGTCGCTGTGATCGGCACGGCCTATCTCAGTCTCGGGCGCATCACCGTCCTCGCCGTGACGGCCGCGATCCCCGTCGGGCTGCTCGCGACCGCACTGCTCGTGGTCAACAACCTCCGCGACATCGACAGCGATCGCCGGGCCGGCAAGAACACCTTGGCGGTGCGCACCGGGGCGCGGGCGACCCGCTGGTTCTACGCCACCTGCGTGGTCGCTGCGTTCGCCCTCGTGGTCGTCGTTGCCTTCTGGCGGCCCGTCGCCTTGATCGCCTTGCTCGCTGTGGTCCCCGCCCTGGCACCACTGCGCCGGGTGCTCGGGGGCGCCGAGGGTCGTGACCTCGTCACGGCGCTAGCCGGGACCGGAATGCTTCAACTGGCGTTCGGCGTCCTGCTTGCGGTGGGGATCGCGCTTTGAGCCCCGTCGAGGATCTTCGGCTACGCGCTGGGGCCGAGGAACTCCCTCACGAGCTCGACGAAGGCGCCAGGGCGCTCGAAGCCGACCGCGTGGCCCGCCCCGTCCACGACCGCCAGCCGGGCATTCCGCCCGATGGCCTCGACCGTACGCTGCGCCAGGGGCCTGAACCTGTCGTCGAGCGCGCCGACCACGACGAGGACCGGCATTTCGAGTTCGCCGAGACGATCCCAGAGCGGCCTCTGGGTGCCGGTCCCCACCGTTCTCAGCGACGCGGCCAGGCCGGCGGCAGAGTTGGCGAGGCGCGACGGCCGGTCAGCCTGCTCCTCGGTCAGGCGCGAGAAGAGTGGTCCTGCGAGCCATGTCTCGACGAACTCCGGCACGGTCGCGTCGCCGCCGCGTTCGAGCTCGGCTGCGCGCCGGTCGTCCTCGGCCCGGCGGAGCCGGCGACTCGGCTCGTCGGAGATGCCCGGGTGCGCTCCGACGATGACGAGACGCTCGACCAGCTGCGGCGCTTGGAGCGCCAGGTGCAGGCAGCACCGGCCTCCGAGCGAGTAGCCGACGTAGGTTGCCTTGCCGCATGCCTCGCCGAGAGCCCGGGCGGCTTGCTCGAGACCCGAGGACGGGTCGGGGATCGGAGAGCGGCCGTGACCGGGGAGATCAGGTGCCACGACCTCGAAGTCGCGTTCGAGCTCACGCGCGACGCGCGCCCACGAGATGCTCGTCTGGGTGAAACCGTGAACGAGCACGACCGTCGGTCCATGGCCCTGCCTGTTGGTGTGGAGCTCGAGCGGCCGACCGCAGGGCGGCCCTGTGGTCTCAAAGGACATCGCGCGTGACGGTAGCGGCTAGCTTCTCGGCCACGCTCGTCGACGAGTGGGTGCGCGCCGGGCTCACCGACGCCGTTGTGGCTCCCGGCTCGCGTTCGACCCCGCTCGTGGCAGCTCTTGCCCGTGAGAGCCGGATCGCGTTGCACGTGCGGCTGGACGAGCGGTCGGCGGCCTTCTTCGCGATCGGGATCGGGCTTGCGACCGGCAGGCCGGCGGTGCTCGTCACGACCAGCGGAACCGCCGCGGCCGGGGTTCACGCGGCTGTGGTGGAGGCCCATCTGTCTCGGGTGCCGCTCATCGTGTGCACTGCGGACCGCCCCCCGGAGCTCCATCATGTCGGCGCGCCGCAGACCATCGAGCAGGCCGGGTTGTTCGCCGGAGCTCTGCGGTGGTCGGTGGACCCTGGCGTGCCCGACGAGCGGGCCCGATCGAGCTGGCGATCGCTCGGTAGCCGCCTCGTCGCCGAGGCGACGGCCGGTCCGATGGGGCCGGGCCCGGTGCATGCGAACCTCGCCTTTCGAGAGCCGTTGCTCGCAACACCCGGCGAGCTGCCAGCGGGCCGCCGCAACGGCCAGCCGTGGCACCGGGTCGAACCCGTCCGAAAGGTGCTCGACCCGGGCTCGCTCGACGCCTTCGCAGGCCTCTTGCGCCCCGCGGCAAAGGGCCTGATCGTCGCCGGCGCGGGCGCGGGCCGCCCCGAAACCGTTCGTCGCCTCGCCGCCGGTTTGGGCTGGCCCGTCCTCGCCGACCCGCGGTCGGGAGCCCGGGTCCCCGGCGTGCCGTCCTCACCGACGGTCGCAGCCGCCGATGCGCTGGTTCGCGTCGAGAGCTTCGCGAGCGAGCACGTGCCGGAGATCGTCCTGCGCCTCGGCCAGAGCTGGGCGTCGAAAGCCGTGGCCGACTGGCTGACGTCATGCGCCGAGGCCGGCACCATCGACGTGCTGGTCGACCCTCATTGGGCCTGGCAGGATCCCCGCCGCGAGGCCGACATCGTGGTGCCGGCTGATCCTGATCACGTGATGGAGGCCCTGATGCTGCGCTTGGCCGAAGCTGGCGGGTCCGGACGCTCGGCCTCGGCGGCGCCTTTGACCTGGTCGGACGGATGGGCGGAGGCCGAGGCGGCCGCCCAGCATGCGATCGAGCGTGCACTGGGCCGCCGCGCCGAGGCAACCGAGCCCGGCGTGGCGAGGGCGCTGTTCGCCTGGGCGCCGCCCGGGTCGACGGTCGTCGCATCGTCCTCGATGCCGGTGCGCGATCTCGAATGGTTCGCGGCCCCGCGCCCGGACCCACCACGTGTGCTCGCCAACCGGGGCGCCAACGGGATCGACGGTGTGACCTCCACGACGCTCGGCGTCACCGCGGCGTCAGCGGGCACAGGTGGTCCTGTTGTGGGACTGCTCGGTGATCTCGCTTTCCTGCACGACTCGACGGCTCTGGTCCGCGGCCGGAGGGAGCCCGCTCCTCCAGCGGTGCTGGTCGTGATCGACAACGGGGGCGGTGGCATCTTCTCGTTCCTGCCGCTGGCCTCCGGGCTCGACGAGGCGTACTTCGAGAGGCTGTTCAGCACGCCGCAGAGGATCGACGTCGCCGACCTCGCCCGGGCAGCGGGCTGTGACACGATCGAGGTGGGATCCCGCCAGGAGCTCCCGACGCAGCTCGACGCAGCGCTGCGCAACGCTGCGCGCCAGGGCCCAGCGGTCGTCGTCGTGCGCAGCGACCGAAAAGCGAACGTGGCGCTCCACGCCGAGCTCGAGGCCGAGGTCGCCCTCGCCTTGGCATGACCAGGCTCCGGCGTTCGCCCCGGCGCCGGCATCGTGGCACGCTTTGGGCATGTTGAAGATCTCGGACGACCTCGCCTTTCGCGGTCTCGTCCACCAGGTGAGCGACAGGGCGCTCTGGACGCTGCTCGACACGGGTGCGACGACTGTCTATGTCGGCTTCGATCCCACCTCCGACAGCCTTCACCACGGCAATCTTCTCGGGATCATCACCTTGCGCCGGCTTCAGGAGGCCGGCCACCGCCCAATCCTTCTCGCGGGCGGTGGCACCGGCCTGATCGGCGACCCGGGCGGCAGGTCGGAGGAGCGACCGCTGCTGTCGGCCGAGCAACTCTCGGCCAACCTCGAGGGGATCCGGGCTCAGCTCGCGGGCCTCCTCGATCTGTCGCCCGCGGCGGGTCAAGCCCGCGGACTCCTGCTCGACAACTCCGAGTGGCTGTGCGCCTACGGCTTCATCGAGTTCCTCCGCGACGTCGGCAAGCACTTCACCGTCAACCAGATGACCGCCAAGGAGTCTGTCAAGTCCCGGTTCGAGCGCCCGGACCAAGGCATCTCCTACACCGAGTTCAGCTACATGCTGCTCCAGGCCTACGACTACCTCTACTTGCACGACGCCTACGGCTGCCGTCTCCAGCTCGGCGGCAGCGACCAGTGGGGCAACATCACAATGGGCCTCGAGCTCATCCGCAAGGTGCGGGGATCCGAGGCGTTCGGTCTGACCTGGCCATTGATGCTGCGTGCCGACGGGACAAAGTTCGGCAAGAGCGAGTCCGGGGCGGTGTGGCTCGATGCGACCAAGTCGTCGCCCTACGAGCTGTACCAGTTCTTCGTGCGGACCCCCGACGACGAGGTGGGCCGCTTGCTGCGCTATTTCACGTTCCTCTCCCATGAGGAGATCGAGGCGCTCGACCTCGAGATCGCGGAGAGACCCGAACAGGCAAAGGCGCAGCGGGCTCTGGCGCGGGCGGTCTGCACCTTCGTGCACGGCGAGGCCGAGGCCGAACGTGCCAGGGCGGCCTCCCAAGCCCTGTTCTCCGAGGACCTAACCAAGCTCGACGAGGCACTGCTCCTGGAGGTGTTCGCGGACGCACCGTCGTCGCGCTTGGCGCGCTCGGGTCTCGATTCCGGGCTCCAGCTCGTCGACGTGCTCGTGTCAACGGGCCTTGTTTCCTCGAAGACCGCAGCGCGCGCCGCGCTCGCCCAGGGCGGCGTGTACGTGAACAACCGCCGGCGTGTAGACCCCGAGGCGTGCCTGTTGCGCGAAGACCTTCTTATCGACCGGTACGTCGTTCTGCGGAGGGGGCGGCGGGACTACCACCTGCTGCGTTTTGAGTGAGGGCGTGCTCGCGGCGCCCGCTTCAGGCGGCGGCGGTCCTCGGCGCTGTGCTCCTGGCGCCGGTCGCGACGGCGGGATGCACGGGGTACTCCGGCACGCAAGCCAACCAGGTCTCCCAGTGGGCCTCGCAGTACGCCGTGGTCTCCAACGACCGGACCGTGATCTCAGACATCATGGCCATCAGGCGTTCGCTGCAAGCCAAGCGGTTGAAGGACGTCACGAGCAACTGCTCGGGGCTCGTGTACGACACGGGCACCGCGTACGGGGACCTGCCGACGCCGGACAATGTCTTGACCAACGAGCTGAATGTCGCCTACCAGGATTTCGCCAGTGGCGGCAGCACATGTGCCGCAGCCGGCAGCCTCCACTCCAGCCGGATCACCTCTGCGCTGACGACGATCGGCGAGGGGGTCGTCGCGCTGGACAAGGCGACCCGCCTGCTCGCCGCCGACGGGGTGCGCTGAGCGTGTGGTGCGCCTAGCCCATTGCGGTGTCGGGCAGCGCTGCTGCGCGGTCACCCCGTCGGCACGGCTACGGTTCGATCGTGAGCTCCCGCGCGGTCCCCGACGGCCCTTTCCCGGGTGAGCTCGGCGCGCCGGAGTACGACCGGTTACGCCGCCGTGTGCTCTGGAGGCTGCCGGCGGGCCTGTACATTCTCGGAAGCCGCGCCGGCCAACGCCGGAACCTGATGACCCTGAACTGGGTGATGCAGGTGTCTCTCGACCCGAAACACGTCGCCGTCTCGGTCGAGCACTCTGCGGTCACCCACGGCCTGATCGTCGAAGGGGGCTGCTTTTCGGTCGCGCTCCTCGCCCGTGAGAACAGGGCGGTGGTGCGCAAGTTCGTCAAGCCGGCCGAACACGACGCGCAAGCCCACACGCTGGCCGGGATCGCGTATCGGGACGGGGTCAGCGGGGCGCCGATCCCGGAGATCGCGATCGGCTACTTGGACTGCGGGCTTCGCCACAGCCTGGACGTGGGCTCGCACTCGCTGTTTGTCGGGGAGGTCCTCGACGCAGGGTTCGCAATCGGCGGCGAGAATGCTCCGGTTCTTCGCATGGAAGACACCCGGATGAACTACGGCGGTTAGGGCCTTGGGACGCAGGGACGCCATGAGGGACCGGGAAGGCCGGACCACGGGCTCGGCCTTCCGCCGCTCGCAGGGAAGCGACGGCTCGAGCGCCGAAGCTCCCGAGTTTGCCTGGATCCGGGACCCCGTCAGCGGCGCCGACACCTTCGTGACGCGTCCGGGCGGCGTGGGTGACTACCGCTGGATCGGTGACGAGGTGGCCCTCGAAAGCCTCGTGGACGAGCTCGTGTCCTGCGATGTCTACGGGCTCGACACCGAGTTCCATCGGGAGAGGACCTACTTTCCGCATCTCGCCCTGCTCCAGCTCGCCTGGGAGGGCGGCATCGCCCTCGTCGACCCCCTGGCGATCGACGTCTCGCCTCTGGCGAGGGTGTTGGACGGCCCGGGTCTCGGGGTCCTGCATGCTGCGGAACAGGACCTCGAAGTCCTCGAACGGGTATGCGGGACGGTGCCGAGCAGGCTGTTCGACACGCAGGTCGCGGCCGGGTTCCTGGGTCAAGTGTCACCCTCGCTGGTCAAGCTCGTCGAGCGCATCCTCGGCGTCCGGCTGCTGAAGGGCGACCAGCTGACCGACTGGACACGCAGGCCCTTGTCGGCCGGTCAGCTCGCGTATGCCGCTGGCGACGTCGCTCACCTCCTGGCGCTGCGCGAGAGCATCGGCGCGCGCCTCGAGGACATGGGCAGGATGGGCTGGGCGGCTGAAGAGTTCACCATCGTGCTGTCCAGGGACCGGTCACCCACCGAGCCGGAAGAGGCATGGTGGCGGCTCCCGCGCTCGCGGCAACTGCGAGGTCCGGCCCGCGGGGTCGCTCAGTGTGTCGCGGCTTGGCGTGAGCGCAGGGCTCAGCGAATGGACCTGCCGGTGCGTTTCGTAGTGCCCGACCTGGCCTTGCTGTCGATCGCCCAGCACCCAGCCCGCACGCACGACGATCTTCGGCGGACCCGGAGCCTCGACGGCCGCCATCTCGGTGGCGGCGCCGCCGACGAGCTGCTGGCCGCGATCGCCCAGGGCCTGGACCTCCCCCCGTCCGGGTTGCGGCTGCCGCCCGCCCACGAGCTCGACCAGCCCAACAGGGCCGTCACGACGCTCGCCACCGCTTATGTGGCCCAGCGGGCGGGCGAACTGGACCTTGACCCCGCGATCCTCGCCACGCGGGCCGATCTGGTCGAGTTCATGCAGGACCCCCCCCAAGGCCGGCTTGCCGGTGGCTGGCGCAACGACCTGGTCGGAGAAGGGCTGCGACGCCTTGCCGAGGGGCAGGCGTCGCTGTCGTTCGACGGGCGCGGTTCACTCGTGCTCGAGGAGCGCTCGTTCCTGCCCATCGACCGTTAGGACTCCGGAGCGGGTCGCAGGTCGATCGTCAGCGTCAAGATCCCGTCTTCGAGCGAGCCCACGGCGTCGCCCAGCATGGCGAAGTCCTGAAAGTCGAGCCGCATCTGGCGCAGGATCATTTGCCGCTCAGCTCCCTCGACCGGCGGCAGGCCGCGACGACGCACGGCTGCGGCCCGCTCCTTGAAGCGCGCGATCATCTCGTCGGCGTCGAATCCCTCCGTCATCGTCGCCACCATAACCTCAGCCGTGCCGCCTACGCGACCTGCCCGAATCGTGACCTGGGTGGATATGCTGTAATCAGGTGTCAGGCGACTTTGGGGACGCCAGGCGGCCAGCGCGGCATCGGCTCGGCCGGGCTACTTCATCGCCGCTGTCTGAGGCGGCATCCGCGAAATCTTGGGAGCAGCTCGTGAAAAAGGGACGTCATCGGCGTTTCGAAGAGGCGCGCAGCCTAAAGCGCGCAATCGAGGTAACTGCGGAGCCGTGCCCCGAGTGCGGGGCCGACCCCGAGGAGGAGCATGCCTCCTGGTGCCTTTACGAATCGGAGGAGCTGGACGAGCTCGGGGAGGTCGACGAGCCCGGTGCGGGCTCACAGATTGCGACCCCGGATGCAGAGCACAACTGAGTCCACGACCGCTTCGACCGAGGCGCCAGCGGCGGCCTGCCGGGTCAAAGGACTCCGCTCTCGGCGATAGGGCCGGGGGGCCGCTTGCGAACGGTGGGATGCGCAAGTAGTGAGGCTCCTCGCCCTCGCCGCGCGGTTCGGCTCTCCAGGTACGAGGAGAGCAGGTCGTAGACATCCTGCCCGGCAATGGCGACGATCTCGTCCCGAAGCGAGCGGTTCACCGGGACGCGTGCGGAGAAGGCCTCGGGTGCTTCCGTGCACCACCAGCAGAATTCCTTGCCGCCCTCGCCCCAGTGTCGCCGTCCCCACTCACCCAGCGAGGTCGTCACGTGACCGCTCGCTGAGACCGTGTCCTCGCGCCGGAGCGGGAGTTGCCAGCAGACGTCGGGTTTGAGCTCCAGTGGTGGAATGCCCCGGTCGATGGCTGCGTGGTGCAGAGCGCATCCGGCACCGCCGGGGTGACCCGGGCGATTCAAGAAGATGCAGGCGCCGCCGACGAGCCGCGTGGTGATGACCCCCTTCGAGTCGCGTTTGAGCACTCCGGTCTTCCGCCGGCCCTTCGCGCGGAACTGCCACTGTCTGGCCGAAAGCGTCTCGGCGGCTGCCGAGACCCGTTCTGCGTCCGCCTCGTCGGTGAGGTGGGCGCCGTACGAACAGCAGCCCTCCATCCGTTCGGGCGTGGGTTCGGTGAGAACGCCCTGGCACCCCGCACCGTAGATGCATCGCCACGAGCTCGACAGGAACGTCACGTCGACGACCCAGGTCCGCTCCTCGGAGGGGTCCTCGAAGCTCACCCATTCATGGGCGTCGAAAGGCGCGTCCGCCGCAGCGACCATCCGGCCACGGTAGCCTGCCGATCGCGAGGAAAGGCCCGCCGGTTCCTGTCCTGTGCCGGTTGCGGACAGCTCCGCGGGGCGCCGGGGGTGACATCACGTGAGAGGTGAGACACAAAAGTGACCACGCAGAGCGGTCCCAAGGCCGGCGATGCACCAGGCGATGTGATCCGTGTGACGCCCGCGGCGGCAGAGATGGTGCGCTCGGTCCTCGCCAATGAGACCGAGCCGGAGCGTCTCGCTCTCTTCCTCGAGGTCAACGGCAGCGCGAACGGCGTCTACACCTACGACCTCTGGTTCGGGTCGAAGTCCGAGATCGGGCCAGGCGATGCCCAGCAATTGGAGGGCGACCTCCCGGTTGTCATACCTGCGCAGAGCGTCGATCGAGTTCGCGGGGCGGTGCTGGACGTCAACCAACAAGGTGGCGACGTGGGTTTGGTGGTCATCAACGCCAACACCCCTCCTCGGTCGTCCGCGCCGGTCGCGCCCCGTGGCGATCTCACGGGCCCGGTCGCACAACACGTGCTCGAGGTGCTCGCGCAGGACGTCAATCCGCAAATTGCCATGCACGGCGGACTTGCCACGTTGGTCGCGGTCGAAGGCTCGACTGCCTACGTCGAGATGTCGGGCGGCTGCCAGGGGTGCGGCATGGCCCGGGCGACGTTGAGCCAGGGCATCGCCGTCGCCATCACCGACGCCGTTGCGGAGATCAGCGAGGTCGTGGACGTGACTGATCACATGTCGGGCATGAGTCCCTACTTCGAGCCGGGACGGGTCTGAGGCGTCGCCCGAACCGCTCTCGGGCATCAGGGCAGGTGGGCGTCAAACCACTCGAGCGCACGGCCCCAGGCGTCACGTGCGGACGGCTCGTGGTACGACGCACGCTGATCGCAGTTGAAGCCGTGGCCGGCGTCCGGGTACCGGACGATGTCCCAGTCGACGGTCGCCCTCTCGGCGAGCGCGGAGCGCAGCTTCTCGACGTCACCGACCGGGATGGTCGCGTCGAGGTCTCCGAACAGGCCCAGCCAAGGTGTCTCGAGGTCCGGGATCTCGCCGATGAGCGCCGGCATCCTCTCGGACCTGGCTGTGACGATCCCGCCCCCGTAGAAGCTGACCGCGGCGGCCAAGTGCCGCCGGGCCGCCACGAGGAAGCCGGCCCGTCCTCCCATGCAGAACCCGACGACCCCTGTGCAGGCGTCGTCGAGTTGCGCCGCCTGGAGATGGTGGCGGACCGCGTCGAGGTCTTGGAGGATGCCGTCGTCGCTCAGTGCCACGAGGTGCTTCGCGACTTCGTCGAAGCGTTCGTAAGGGATGGTCGGGCTGTTCCCCGTTCGATGGAAGAGGGGAGGAGCCACGGCGTGGTAGCCCTGCGCGGCGAGCCGGCGGGTTATCTCCTGGATGTGGTTGTTCACGCCGAAGGCTTCCTGGATCACGATCATGCCGCGGCGATTGCCGTGGCCTTCGGGGAACGCTTCGTAGCACGGCATCGGGCCGTCGGGGGTCTCCAGCTCGATGATGCGCGTGATGAGCGGTGCGGCCTCTGGCGTCATCGGGGCTCCTTCGTGGGCTTCGGCCGCTTGGAACTCTCGCGGCGGTGTCATCGACGCTACCGGCGTGCTGCCGCCTGCGACAGGGCGCGGCGCGCACGGCCCCAACTACGGTGGTGGGGTGACGAGTCGGTGACCCGGTGAGCGGAGATGGGTGAACACGTGATGCTGGTCGGGATGATGGGGTCGGGCAAGTCGACGGTTGGTCGCATCGTGGCGGAGAGGATGCGGCGGCCCTTGCGAGACAGCGACGCCGACGTCGAGCGGCGCACTGGGCAGAGTGTTCCCGCGATCTTCGCGGCCAGAGGCGAGCCGGCATTTCGTGCCGAGGAGCGTGCCGCGCTCTACGGCGCGCTCACGTCCTTGGTGCGGTCGGTCATCGCCGTCGCAGGCGGCGCGGTGCTCGACCCGGAGACTCGACGCCGCCTGCGGTTGTCCGGCATCGTCGTATGGCTCGACGTGACGCCGCACGCCTTGGCCGCCCGGGTCGGCGCCGGCATCGGACGGCCCCTCCTCGAGGTCGATCCGGCCGGCACCCTTCAGCGCCTCGACGCGATCCGGCGACCTGTGTACCGGGGTCTCGCAGATGTCGTCGTGCAAACCGGCGGGCGGCGCCCCGAGGCGCTCGCAGGAATCGTGGTGAGCGCGGCCCGGGCACGGCTCTATGCGCCGAGCTGCGAGTGGTCGTCGTCGTGAGCGACCGCGCGCCCGGTGCGGCCCGGGCGCAGGACACTCAGGGGAGCCTCGAGCCGATCCGCGTCAGGGTCGAGCTCGCAGATCGGGGCTACGACGTGCTGGTGGGCCCAGGCGTACGGGCCGGGGTCTCCGGTTGCCTGCCTCCTGGCGCCAGCCGCGCGACCGTCGTGACCCAGGCGGGCATCGGGGTCGAGCTCGACCCGGGCGTGCCGTACCAGGTCGTGACGATCCCGGACGGCGAGCAGGCCAAGTCGCTCGCCACGGTCGAGGAGATATGCCGGTTCATGGCCCGCTCCAACATGCACCGCAGCGACGTCGTCGTGGCCGTCGGGGGTGGGGTCGTCACCGACGTGGCCGGTTACGCGGCGTCGAGCTATCACCGTGGCATCGCGGTCATCCACGTCCCGACCACGCTGCTCGGCCAGATCGATGCGGCGATCGGCGGGAAGACCGGCGTCAATCTGCCGGAAGGCAAGAATCTGGTCGGCTCGGTCTGGCAGCCGGTCGGGGTCTTCTGCGACACCGAGGTACTCCGCAGCCTTCCTGCCCGCGAATGGCGATCCGGCCACGGGGAGATGGCCAAGTACGCGTTCTTGGGCGTGGAGGACCTCGACAGCTCGAGTCTTGAAGAGCAGGTGGCCCGCTGCGTCGCGTGCAAGGCCGACGTCGTCGCCAGTGACGAAAGGGAAGGAGGTCGCCGGATGCGCCTGAACTACGGTCACACCTTGGGCCATGCCCTGGAGGGTGTCGGCCTTGCGGGCGAGGACGCGAGTTGTTCTCCGGCCGGGCTTCGCCACGGCGAAGCGGTTGGCATCGGCCTGGTGTTCGCCGCTGAGCTCGCGCAGCTCATGGGCAGGATCGGAACGTCGCGTGTCGAACGTCATCGCCAAGTCGTCGCCGGCTACGACCTGCCGGTCAACCTTCCGCGTGGCGCAGATCCCGCCGCTCTTGTCCGATTCATGACCCGCGACAAGAAGTCGGCCGGTGACCTCACCTTTGTGCTCGACGGACCGGACGGTGTCGAACCGGTCCACGGTGTTCGCCCCGAGCTCGTGCACGAGGCGCTCGAGGCACTTCGAGGCGACCGGTGAGCGTTGCGCGGAACGATCGCAGCGAGCCACGCCGCCCGATCCTCCTGCTCCTGTCCGGCCCGAACCTCGGCCTGCTCGGCGAGCGCCAGCCGGAGATCTACGGCGCCGCGACACTCGCCGACCACCTCGAACGGGCCGAGCGGGCGGCGAAGCGCGCAGGCCTGGACTTGAAACACCTGCAGAGCGAGCACGAGGCGGACCTCGTCACAGCAGTTCACGACGCGCGCGGCGGCGTCGACGCGATCGTTGTCAACGCGGGCGCCCTCTCGCACTCGAGCTGGGCGCTTCACGACGCGCTGGCGGCCTTCGACGGCGTTGTCGTCGAGCTTCACCTGTCCAACCCCGATGCCCGAGAACCCTGGCGCCGCCAGTCGGTGCTGGCTCCGGTGGCCGACGGAACGGTGGCCGGCTTCGGCGGGCTCGGCTATGAGCTCGCGGTCGAGGCGGCAGCGCGTCTTGTCGCCGGGCGCGCCGGCACCTCTCCCGGCGCGTAGCATCTGCGCTTATGCCGACCGGCTCCGATGGTCCCGACCTCGCCGCGATGGACGTCGCCGGCCGCCTCGCGCGGCTGACGGCGCGTTTCGCCGAGCTCGGCTGCGAAGGCCTGCTCGTCACCGACCTGACCAACATCCGGTACCTGACCGGCTTCACGGGATCGGCAGGGCTGCTCCTTGTCCTGCCCGACGAAGCGCTCCTTGTGTCCGACGGCCGTTACCGGGACCAGGCCGTCGAGCAGGTCGCGGCGGCGGCGGCACCGGTGCAGATCGAGATCGGCCAGTCGGCTGCACAGTTGGAGTCCATTGAGCGGGCGGCGAAGGGCTTGCGACGCCTGGGGCTGGAGGCCGATGACATCAGCTGGGGCGCCCAGCAGCGTCTCGGAGCGTCGCTTCCAGCCGGCACCAAGCTCGTCTCTGTGGCCGCTGCGGTCGAGACCCTCCGCGCCGTCAAGGACGAGGGCGAACTTGCCCGGATCGAATGCGCGGCCGACATCGCGGACGTGGCTTTCGCTCAGGTGAAGGAGCTCCTCTGCGAGGCACCGACCGAGGAGGAGTTCGCGATCGCCCTCGACTTCGAGATGCGCCGGCGCGGGGCCGACGGGGTCGCGTTCGAGTCGATCGTCGCGAGCGGCCCGAACGGAGCGCTTCCTCATGTTCGACCGTCCCGTCGCCGTATCGAGAACGGCGAGCTCGTCGTGATCGATTTCGGGGCGATCATCGACGGGTACCGGTCGGACATGACACGCACCGTCTGCGTCGGTGCGCCGCGGCCCGACGAGCTTCGCGAGTTGCTCGAGGCGGTCATCACAGCACAGCGCGTCGGGGTACGGGCCGTCCGCGCCGGGGTGACCGGCGGCGAGGTCGACGCCGCGTGCCGTGAGTCGCTCGCGTCGGCCGGCCTGGAGGAGGCGTTCTCGCACGGGACCGGTCACGGCGTCGGCCTCGAGATCCACGAGGCCCCCTCGGTCTCGCCGGGCTCCGCTGATATCCTCGAGGTGGGTGCCGTCGTGACCGTGGAGCCCGGCGCCTACCGTTACCCAACCGGCGGCGCGCGCATCGAGGACACCTTGGTCGTCACGGCCGCCGGCGCCCGTCTGCTCACCAAGTCGACGAAGGACTACGTGCTCTGATGGCCTTTTCCACCAACGACCTCCGCAACGGAATGACCCTCGATCTTCCCGACGGACTGTTCACGGTGGTCGAGTTCCAGCACGTCAAGCCCGGCAAGGGCGGTGCCTTTGTCCGGACCAAGCTTCGCAACGCACGTACCAAGGCCGTGATCGAGCGCACCTTCAGGGCCGGAGAGCCCCTCGAGCAGGCAATGATCGACAAGAGGGAGATGCAGTACCTGTACCGGGACGGGCAGGAGTACGTCTTCATGGACAACGTCTCGTACGACCAGATCCACGTGAGCGAGTCGTCGCTCGCCGAGGTGGCGTCGTATCTCAAGGAAGGCGACTCGGCCGTCATGCAGATGTACGACAACGAGATCGTCGGCGTCGACCTGCCGGCGGCGGTCGAGCTCACGGTCACCGAGACCGAGCCCGGACTGCAGGGCGACCGGGTATCGGGTGCGCGCAAGCCGGCAACGCTCGAGACCGGCCTCGTGGTCCAGGTGCCGCTGTTCGTCAATCCCGGCGAACGCATCAAGGTCGACACCAGGACCGGTGAGTACATCACCAGGGCCTGAGGGTCCGTCGCGTCAGGTACTGACGGGCGCCAGGCGCCGGGCGCGTGAGCGGGCGCTCGAGCTGCTCTACGAGGCGGAGACCAAGGACTTGAGCCCCACCCAGTTGCTCGCCGAACTGCCGGTCGCGCCCGAGCAGTACGCCTCGCAGCTCGTCTCGGGAGTCGAGCGGCGAGCCGGGGAGGTGGACGGCCTGCTCGGACGCCACGCCATGGGCTGGACGGTGGAGAGAATGCCGATGGTCGACCGTTGCGTGCTCCGGATAGCGGCCTATGAGCTCCTGGAAGAGCTCGACGTGCCGGTGGCCGTGGTGCTCGACGAAGCGGTCGAGCTCGCGAAGACCTATTCGACCGAGGACTCCGGCCGTTACGTGAACGGCGTCCTCTCCGCCGTGGCGGGCGAGGTTCGAGGAGACCAGGCGTGAGACCCGTCCGGCGAGGCCGAAAGGACGCTCCCGATCTCTTTGCAGTGCTGAAGACCGCCGCGGGTATCGCCGTTCACGGCGCCGCGCGGGGCTGAGACGGTGCCCGGCGAGGACCCGCCGAACGTGCGCGACCGTCTCGTGCTCGCGCTCGACGACACGAGCCTCGACGAGGCGGTCGACCTCGCCTCTCGCCTGCGGCCCTGGTTCTCGGTGGCCAAGGTCGGCCTGGAGCTCTTCGCGGCCGAGGGGCCACTGGCGGTCGACGCTCTCTTGGACGAGGGCTTCCGGGTGCTCCTCGACCTGAAGCTTCACGATCTCCCGGCCGCCGTCGGCGGAGCCGCCCGGAGAATCGCCTCCCTCGGCGTGTCGTACGTGACGGTGCACGCGGCCGGGGGCGAACAGATGTTGAGGGCCGCCGTGGAGGGCTTCGAAGAGGGATGGGCCGCCGCCGTCGCGGCCGGCCATCCCGAACCGGCCGGGGGGTCCGCCGGGGTCCTGGCGGTGACCGTGCTGACGAGCGACCCGGGCGCCAACACCGATCTCGTCTGCACGCGGGCGTCGCTTGCCGCGCGGACCGGCTGTCTCGGTGTGGTCTGCGCCCCGGAGGACCTCGCCCTCGTCGGATCGCGGGCGCCCGGACTTGTGAGGGTTGTTCCCGGGATCCGCCTTCCGGGATCGTCACCCGACGACACGGCTCGGGCTGCGGGAGGATTGTCGGCGATGGCCGCAGGTGCCGACCTGTTCGTGATCGGCAGGACCGTGACCGGCTCGGACGCCCCGGAATTGGCGGCTCGGCGGTTCTCGGCCGAGTTGTCGGCCGTTCTCGGCCCAGACCAAGGTCTTCCTGAGCGGTGAAGCGGCGCCGATCCCAGGCTCAAGCTTGAGGATTGTCCTGTACGGAACATTACAGATGCGCTACGGTGATAGGGACGGTTCTCGCCCAGAGGGCGACAGCCCGCTTTTTCCAACCGTCCAACCAGCCAACAGTGCAGTTCGAGTCCAGGAGGTCCAGCACGATAATGATAAAGAAACGGAAGCTGAGCAAGCTCGCGGTCGTGGGAACGGCGGTTGCATGCGCGGCGTTCGTGCTCGCGATCGGTGCGACAAGTTTCGCGACCACGTCCAAGACCACTAGAACCCAGGTGACCCACATGGTCAGGGTCCCGGGCGGCACTTTGACTATCGCCGAAGGCGCGGCCGCCGGACCGAACTACATCTTCCCGATGATGAGCGGGCAGTACTTCAGCGTGTCGAACTTCGAGTTGATCTACCTGATGTACCGCCCCCTGTACTGGTTCGGCGTCGGGAGCACCCAGAGCCTGAACGAGCCGCTCTCGGTCGCCAAGATGCCGGCGTACTCGAACAACAACAAGACCGTCACCATCCAGTTGAAGGGTTACAAGTGGAGCAACGGCGAGACGGTGGACGCCCAGGACGTGGTGTTCTGGATGAACATGCTCAAGGCCAATGCCACCTCCTGGGCCGGCTACGCGCCGGGGCCGGGCCAGTTGCCCGGCGACGTCACCAACGTCGTGGCCAACAACAAGACCGACACGGTCACCTTCTCGGTCGATGGGACCTACAGCTCGTACTGGTTCACCTACAACGAGCTGAGCCAGATCACGCCTCTCCCGATCGCGTGGGACATCACCTCGGCCGGTGCAAAGCCGGGCTCGGGGCACTGCTCGAGCGCCTCGTACGCCTCGGTGAAGACCTCGTTCTCGTCCAGCGGCGCGCTCGTTGACGACTCGGCCTCCGCCAAGGCTTGCGCTGCGGTGCTCACGTTCCTCACGGGCAAGACCGAGGCGGCCGATCTCGGCACCTACGCCACGAACCCGCTCTGGCAGGTCGTTGACGGGCCGTTCCACCTCACCAAGTACGACGCGACCGACAACGGCGCGACCGTGGTCCCGAACCCCAAGTACTCGGGCCCGGTCAAGTCGTCTCTCAAGGCGCTGGTGCTGGCCCCCTTCACGACCGACACGGCCGAGTACAACGTGCTGCTGAGCGGCAAGACGCTCCAGATCGGGGCCATCCCGCCCCAGGACCTGCCGACCTACAAGGGCCCGGCCTTCTCCAAGAGCGGACAACCGCTCGCGGGGAAGAACAACCCGTCGGTCGCGAGCAAGTACAACCTCGTGCCGGCCTACCCCTGGGGCGTCAACTACTTCTCCCTCAACTTCACGAACCCGACCTCGGGCCCGATCTTCAAGCAGCTCTACGTCCGTCAGGCGATGCAGTCGCTGATGAACCAGAGCCTGTGGATCCAGCTGTTCAACGCCGGCTACGGGGCGCCGACCTACGGTCCGGTGCCCGTCTTCCCGCCGACGAAGCTGGTCACCAGCCAGGAGAGCACCAACCCCTACCCCTACAGCCCTTCGCACGCGAAGTCGCTTCTCACCTCGCACGGCTGGAAGGTCGTCCCGGACGGTACGAGCACCTGTGTGAAGCCTGGAACCAAGAGCGACGAGTGCGGAGCGGGGATCGCCAAGGGCGCCAAGCTGAGCTTCAACTATCTCTACATGAGCGGTGCAACGGCGTTTGATAACCAGATCGCGGCGCTTCAGTCGACTTGGGCGTTGGCCGGCATCAAGTTGCAGCTCTCGGAGAAGTCCTTCGGGGACGTCATCAGCATCGCTGCGACGCCATGCGTGGCCGGCAAGACCTGTAGCTGGGACATCGCCAACTGGGGCGGTGGATGGGTCTACGCGCCGGACTACTACCCGACCGGTGAGGAGATCTTCGCCACCGGTGCAGGGTCGAACTTCGGCGACTACTCCGACACGACGGCCGACAACCTCATCAAGCTGACGAACACCTCCTCGTCGCTGCAGGCCCTCTACAACTACGAGAACTACCTCGCGAGCAACCTCCCGGGCATCTGGCAGCCGGAGACGGCTCTGGCGTTCAACGAGGTCGCCAAGAACGTCTGCGGTTTCGCCCCAGAGAACCCGCTCCTCACCTGGGTCGCCGAGGACTGGTACTTCTGCAAGGCCGGGAAGTAGCAGCCGGGCCCCGTCGTTCTTGACGGGGGACCGACGGCAGGTTTCCCCGGGCCACGACGGTTGTCGTGGCCCGGGCTCAAGGGCCCTTCAGGAGCTCGTGTGCGCCTGGCGGCGGAAGTCCTCCACTATGTCCGCGAGGTCGCGCACGGCCCCGCCGAGGTCGTCGTTGACGACGACACGGGACGCGAGCTCGAGTCCCTCCGCCTCCTCCAGCCTGCCGAGTGCCATGCGACGCTCGATGTTCTCCTCCGAGTCGCCCCTTGACCGGAGCCGCTCCTCCTGCACGTCGGGCGAAGGCGCACGAATGAGCACACAGTACGCGTCAGGACGACGCTCGAGCACCTGGCGAGCGCCCTGGACATCTATCTCCAGCACGACGTCGCAGCCCTCTCGAGGCTCGGGCGTCGGCGTCCCGTAGCACTCACCGAGGATCGTCGCCCATTCGAGGAAGCCCCCCTCGGCCACGCGGCTGAGGAAAGTGTCGCGGTCGACGAAGGTATAGGCGTCCTCGGGCTCACCGGGACGGCGGGCACGCGTGGTCCACGAACGGCTCAGCCAGAGTCGCCCGTCCTCGGCGACCAGGCGTTGGACGATCGTCCCTTTGCCGACTCCCCCGGGCCCGCAGACGACGAGGATCAGGGCCGGGTTGCGGCCTCGAGCAGCGCCTCGCGCTGCTTGGCCCCGAGGCCCTGGAGCCGGCGGGTCTCACTGATGCCGACGTGCTCCATGAGGCGGCGAGCCTTGACCTTGCCGGTCCCCGGCAGCGCCTCGAGAACCGCCAGCACCTTCATCTTGCCGACGATCTCGTCCGACTCCGCCTTGACGAGCAGCTCTCGCAGGGTGACTCGACCACTCTTGAGATGGTCCTTGATCTCGGCGCGCTCGCGGCGCGCCCGGGCCGCCTTTTCGAGCGCCGCATGGCGCTGCTCAGGCGTGAGGCTAGGAGGTTGGGGCATGGGCGGTTACGATAGCGCAGCTAAAGCCGGGTGACCAGGGATCGGGTTACAATCGTGGCGGGCGACAGCATGGCTGGCGCCCCGGTCGGCAGATCACAGGGGTGAATCGTCCATGGCCAACGTTCTCGAGGTTGTCGACCTTCGAACGGAGTTCCACCTTCGTACCGCGAACGTCGGGGCGGTCGACGGGGTGTCGTTCTCCGTGGCCGAAGGCGAATGCCTGGGCCTGGTCGGGGAATCCGGGTGCGGCAAGAGCACGGTCGGGCTGTCGATCATGAAGCTGTTGCCGAACGTCGGCCACGTCGTACGGGGCACGGTGACGCTGCTCGACAGAGAGCTCGTGAAGATGCCCGAGAAGCAGATGCGCGAGGTGCGCGGCAACAACGTCGCCATGATCTTCCAGGACCCGATGACCTCGCTGAACCCGACGATGACCGTCGGCCGCCAGATCGCCGAGCCGGTGCGGATCCACAAGCAGGTCTCCAAGCGGGAGGCAACCGAGCGGGCGATCGAAGTGCTCCAGCTCGTCGGGATGCCGCGGCCGGCCGAACGCATGGCTTCATACCCGCACCAGCTCTCCGGCGGCCTTCGCCAGCGCGTCATGATCGCCATCGCGCTCTCCTGCGAACCCAAGCTGCTCATAGCCGATGAGCCGACGACCGCTCTCGACGTGACGATCCAGGCGCAGATCCTCGACCTCATCGACGAGCTGCGCGACCGTCTCAAGATGGCGGTGCTCCTGATCACCCACGACATGGGCGTGATCGCCGGCCGCAGCGACCGGGTAATGGTGATGTACGCCGGCAAGATCGTCGAGACCGCGCCGACCCGTACCCTGTTCTCACAGATGCGCCACCCCTACTCCGAGGCGCTGCTCGACTCCATCCCCAAGATGGACGCGGACGCGAGCGTCCCGCTGTACAGCATCCCCGGAACCCCGCCCGATCTGAGCGGTGAGTTCGTCGGCTGCAGGTTCGAGCCGCGGTGCCGCAACGCCACGGAGCGATGCCGCGTCGAGGAGCCGCCGTTGCTCGACGAGTCAGGCCACCTGGTTGCTTGCTTCAATCCGGTGGGCAGCGCCTCGGCGCCCAGGCGCGCGATCCGCGTCATCGACTCCGCCGAGGCGTCGAGGCAGGCGTTGGGACGCGTCGACGAGCTCACCTCCCGCAAGGTGATCGTCGAGGTCGACCAGCTCGTGAAGGAATTCCCCGTCACGGCCGGAGCGGTCCTGCAACGCAAGGTCGGCAGTGTCAAGGCCGTCTCCAACGTGTCCTTCTCCGTTCGCGAGGGCGAGACGTTCGGCCTCGTGGGCGAGTCGGGCTGTGGCAAGACGACGATCGGGCGGCTCGTGGTGGCGCTCGAGAAGCCCACTTCGGGAGCGATCCGTTTCGACGGGAACGACGTCACCAAGCTGAACCGCGGCGACCTGAGGCGCAGCCGTCGCGATTTCCAGATCATGTTCCAGGACCCGTATGCCTCGCTCGACCCGCGGATGCGCGTCGGCACCATCCTCCGCGAGCCGCTCAAGGTCCAAGGCATCGGATCAAGAACCGAGCAGTGGGAACGCGTCGGCGCCCTGCTGCGTGAGGTCGGCCTCGCCCAGAAGGCGGTCGACCTCTACCCGCACGAGTTCTCCGGAGGTCAGCGCCAACGGATCGGGTTCGCCCGTGCGCTCACGCTGAACCCGCGCCTCATCATCGCCGACGAGCCAGTCTCAGCCCTCGACGTGTCCATCCAATCGCAGATCCTCAACATGATGAAGGCGCTCCAGCAGACCCACCGGCTCACCTACATCGTCATCTCACACGACCTCGCGGTGCTCAAGTTCCTCTCCGACCGCATCGGCGTGATGTATCTCGGCAAGCTCGTCGAGATCGGAGCGGCCAAGCAGATCTATGAGCAGCCGGCGCATCCCTACACCCGGGGCCTGATCGACACCATCCCGGTGCCGGACCCCGTGCTCGCCGCGGCCCGCCGCGGCCACCACATCTCAGGAGAGCTGCCCTCGGCCCTCACACCGCCTTCTGGTTGCCGGTTCCGCACCCGCTGCCCGCAAGCACAGGAGATCTGCGCGGCAGAGGAGCCGCTGCTGCAGTCCTTCGGAGGCGACCACATGGCGGCTTGCCACTTCCCGCTCCAGCAACCCGTCAGCGCCGCGTCGATGGCCGCCACGGGATCGGCGGCTCAGCCCGGCGCCTAGCCTCCCGCGCCTCGGGCCGGCCACGTCGCTCAACGACGCTGCAATCTCACCTCGAACGCATCGCGCAGCGCGTCGCCGATGTAGTTGAACGAGACCGTGATGAGAATGATGCAGATACCCGCCGGGTAGATGAGCCACCAAGCGCCCTCCTGGGCGTAGCTGATGCCGTTGGAGAGCATCTGACCCCAGCTCGTGCCCGGGGCCGGCACGCCGAAGCCGAGAAAGCCGAGCGCGGCCAGCAAGCCGATGGCGTCCGCGACCTGGAACGTCGCGTTCACGATGATCGTCCCGACGGCGTTGGGGATTATGTGGCGTACGACGATCCGGCCGCCGCCGCCGCCCATTGCCCGGACTGCCTGGACGTACTCGCGCGTCCGCAAGGTCAGCGTCTCGCCCCTGATGAGCCGCGCCGGCACGAGCCAGGCAGCAAGCGCCACGATGAACACGATCAGCCAGAACGAGGGGTGCAGGATGGCCGCGATGACGATCAGCAGGAACAGCGTCGGCACCGACAGGACCGTGTCGACGATCCGCATCATGACCGCGTCCACCGCGCCGCCGGCGTAACCGGAGATGGCCCCGAAGAACACGCCGAAGACGGTGGCGATCCCCGCCGCCAGCAACGCGATCTCGAGCGCGGTGGCGCCGCCCACCATGAGCCGCCCGACAGTGTCGTAGCCGTTTGGGTCGGTCCCCAACCAGTCCTGCGCGCTCGGGTGGGCGAGGACCTGGTTCACGTTCGTGATGACGAGGTAGGTCTGGTTGGTGACGTAGATGTGCGGCCCGACGAAGCAGAACAGGAACATGAACACGACCACGCCGACACTGACCAGCGCGAGCTTGTTCTCGGCGAAGACCCGCCAGATGACCTTACCGAGACCGCCGATACCGCCTGCCTCGCCCGCCTCGGTGACCTCCGTCTCCGGCGCGGTCAGCTCCCCGCCTATGCGTTGGGCCTCCGAGACGACCGTGTCCTTGCCGGTCGCTGCGCCACCGAACGGGATCATCGGCACCCGGCCGGGATCTGGCGCCGAGCGGGGACTCGCGCTTTACACATAGCGGATCCTCGGATCGAGAACCGCATACAAGATGTCGGCGAGAAGTGATCCCACGACCGTCGCCATGGCGGCGACGACCACCGTGCCGATGAGGAGCGGGAAGTCGTTGTTGATGGCCGCATTGAAGAAGGCGAGCCCCATGCCCGGGTAGTTGAAGACGTCCTCGGTTATGAGGGCGCCGCTCACGATCGCCGGCAGTGTGAGCCCGAGCAGGGTGATGATGGGGATGAGGGCATTGCGCAAGGCGTGAACGTAGTTGACCCGGCGGGTGGAAAGGCCCTTGGCCCGCGCGGTGCGGACGTAGTCCTCGGTGAGCGCCTCCATCATCGACGAGCGCATGTACCGGCTGAAGCCGGCTATGGAGACCGCGGCGAGCGCGACGACCGGCAGCACCAGGGCCCGCCAGTCGGCGAGGATCGATCCGACCGAGGCCGATTGCGGCGCCTCCGGCGGGAAGACGTGCCAGTGGATGGCGAAGATCTCGATGAGCACGATGCCGAGGAAGAACGTCGGCGTCGCGTAGAAGACGAACGACATCGTCGTGAGCGCGTAGTCGGAGGGCTTGTTGCGCCGCAGGACCTGGAAGATGCCAAGCGGGATCGCGACGATGACCGTGAGGAGTATCGCCAGCCCGACCAGGAGCACGGTCTTGGGCAGCTTCTGCAGCACAATGGTCGACACCGGCTCGTTCAGCTTGTACGAGTAACCCAGATTGAACGTGAACACGTGCCCGACCAGGATCGCGAATTGCGTCCAGATCGGCTTGTTCAGCCCGTTCTGGGCGAGGAACAAATTGATCTGCGGCTGCGTGGCCCGGGGCCCGAGGATGATCCGGGCCTCGGAGTTCGTCCCGCCGGGGAACAGGTGATAGAGGATGAACGTGATGGCGCACACGCCGATGATGACGATGACCGCCTGGATCACCCTCCGAATGAGGTAGCCGACCATGCGCTACTCCTTGCCCGAGCGGGACGCTGTGCCGTTGTCAGTTCCCCGAGCCTCGATGCTAACAGCCTGGCCCAGCACCGACTTTGTCATCCACGTCCCGACCAACCCGAGCCTCGAGAGGCTTCGCCCGGGCCTTGGGCGACGGTCACCCCGGGCCACGACAACCGTCGTGGCCCGGGGAAACCTGCCGTCGGTCCCCCGTCAAGAACGACGGGGCCCGGCTGCTACTTCGCGGCCTTGCAGAAGTACCAGTCCTCGGCGACCCAGCTGAAGAGCGGGTTCTCGGGGGCGAAGCCGCAGACGTTCTTGGCGACCTCGTTGAACGCCAGAGCCGTCTCCGGCTGCCAGATGACCGGGAGGTTCTTCGCCATGAAGTTCTCGTAGTTGTAGAGGGCCTGCAGCGACGACGAGGTGTTCGTCAGCTTGATGAGGTTGTCGGCCGTCGGGTTGGAGTACTCGCCAGAGTTCGACCCTGCACCGGTGGCGAAGATCTCCTCACCGGTCGGGTAGTAGTCCGGCGAGTAGATCCATCCACCGCCCCAGTTGGCGATGTCCCAGGGGCAGGCCTTCTTGGGCACGCATGGCGTGAAGGCCGTGCTGATGACGTCCCCGAAGGACTTGGCCGAGAGCTGCAGCTTGAAGCCGACTTGCGCCCAAGTCGACTGAAGCTCCGCGATCTGGTTGCTGAATTCCACCGCACCGTTCTCGTAGAGGTAGTTGAAGCTCAGCTTGGCGCCCTTGGCGATCCCCGCTCCGCACTCGTCGCTCTTGGTTCCCGGCTTCACACATGTGCTCGTACCGTCCGGGACTACCTTCCAGCCGTGCGAGGTGAGAAGCGACTTCGCGTGCGAAGGGCTGTAGGGGTACGGGTTGGTGCTCTCCCCCTTGCTGACCAGGTCCGTCGGCGGGAAGACGGGAACCGGACCGTAGTTCGGCGCCCCGTAGCCGGCGTTGAACAGCTGGATCCACAGGCTCTGGTTCATCAGCGACTGCATCGCCTGACGGATGTAGAGCTGCTTGAAGATCGGGCCCGAGGTCGGGTTCGTGTAGTTGAGGGCGAAGTAGTTGACGCCCCAGGGGTAGGCCGGCACGAGGTTGTAATTGCTCGCGACTTGAGCGTTGTTCTTCCCCGCGAGCGGTTGTCCGCTCTTGGAGAAGGCCGGGCCCCTGTAGGTCGGCAGGTCCTGTGGCGGGATGCCCCCGATCTGGAGCGTCTTGCCGCTCAGCAGCACGTTGTACTCGGCCGTGTCGGTCGTGAAGGGGGCCAGCACCAGCGCCTTGAGAGACGACTTGACCG
>Ga0181524_10000551_pt1 | contig 44929 bp, 31 predicted proteins | sample PEATcosm2014_Bin_34_FD_119761 | JGI IMG/M metagenome (GOLD analysis project Ga0181524, IMG submission 119761) | Peatland microbial communities from MTU Mesocosm Facility, Houghton, MI, USA - PEATcosm2014_Bin05_60_metaG | ecosystem: Environmental > Terrestrial > Soil > Wetlands > Peat | place... | reverse complement strand
GGGCCTGCAGTTCGCCCCGAATCCACTCGACCGCTTGCGTATGCTCAAGCTGTCCGGTAAACGGCGGTTGCGAAAGCCGCTGGAGGAGGTCCTCGAAGATGGCGCAGCGGTTCCAATCCGTCAGCCCAAGGCGCTGCTCGCATACTGCCTGCGAAGCCCAGGCGGCCGACGCGTGGTTGGTGGCGCGGGCGGGCAGCAGACGCGAAACCTCCTCAGCCCAGCAGCGCGCCAGGAGGTAGTTCCCGTCGCAATTGAAGTGGACGTGCTCGTAAAACACCTCCCTCCCAGGGACGCCCACGCGGCTGTTGGTGGCGAACAGCAATGCCGCATCGCAGAAGGCAAGGCGGGGGCCGGCATATTGGCGCACGGCCTGGGCAATGATGGAGTTGAGGCGTGAATCGGCGCGAAATGGCAACGCGTCATCATCCCGCGCTTGCTCGAAATGCACCCGCGCCGAGGCCTGTGGACTGCCGACTGTGGACTGTGGACTGCCGACTGTGGACTGTGGACTGCCGACTGTGGACTGTGGACTCTGGACTGTGGACTGTGGACCGAGAAGACACTCGCCCCAGCGGTACTGGAGTTCGGCCCAGTGGGGATCGATCCTGGCGGCCTGCTCGAACTGGGCGGCGGCAGCGCGAAAATCGCCCGCCTCCTGGGCATGGGCGGCTTGGGCGCAGAGATTGGCGTGGGCCTGGCGCTCGATAGGCGTGAGGCCGGCCCCGAGCACCGAGCCGAAAGGGGCCGAGTCCTTGAGGTTGACGGCCACGGTGCTCAGAATGATTGGCACGCCCGCCCTCCCACCGGTCTCCAGAATCTCCTCGAGGTTCTTTCGGAAGCTGTGATAGACGGTTTCTTTGCGGGGGTCCTGCGGGGCGATGCGGTTCTCCATGAACATCTGCGTGCCGCCCCAGGAAGGGCCGTGCTTGCCCGCCCCGGCCAGGTTGCGGCCCAGGCCCAGAAGCAGTTGGCCCAGGCGCGTTTCCTGGATGGCCAGGTTCAGCCGGACGTGCCAGAGCGGCGGGGATTGGGCCCCAAAGGCGGTGGTTGCCCCGAAGGGGCCGACCATTTCATTGTTGCCCATATAGATGAGCCAGAGGTCGCTTTGGCGGCGGGCGCATTCGCGCGCGATCGGCAGGACCGCATGGGAGTTGACGGCGGTGACTGCCCCGCAGATTACCTCGAATCGGGCATCGGGAAAGCGCTCGCGGAGGAGGACTTGAAGATAGCGGCCGGCCCCGTAAGAGGGCCGCGGGTCGCCCAGGGCGGCGGATTCGCCAAAGAGGAATATGCGCAAGACCCCCGGGTCCTTCTTGGCCTTCATGACCACGGGGGGCGGACTGCGCGAGAGTTCGGGCGGAAAAAACCTCAGCCCGAACTTGTCGTTCTCCACCAGGTAATCTTCGGTCCCGATGCGAATGGGTTTGAAGAAGGCAGTCGAGTATCCGTAGCCGGCCAGGCGCAGGGCCAGTTCCACGCCCGCCAGCGCCAGGAGCGGCAACAAGACAAAACCGACGACGCCGAAGAGCCACTTCCGCCCGGTGGACAGCGGGACAGCTCCGCTCTCCGGATTCCCGCCCACGGCGGCTTGGTTCGGCTTGGATTGGTTCGGATTCGGTTTGCCCATGGTGTGAGGCCGCCTTTAGCAATATCCGCCGGCGGGGTTTGATGCAAATGCAATTTAAGGACGGCCTCTATGCAGGCGCGATAGCGCGGCTGGACATGGGGCGCCAGGCACGGTCGGAGGGGCAATGAAAACGCAGAGACGCAAAGACGAGAGACGAAACCAATCTCTGCGTTCTTTCCCTTTCTGCGGCCAGCTACAAAGGACGCGGCGAGGCTTTTATTTCGGCCGGTTTTTCGAACGGCCCGTGAAATAGGCTCGAAACAGTTCCAACCAAGCCCAAGCCATGAAGAGCGACCCACAGCAATACACTACTCGCACGCAACCACTTGCGCCGCTGGTTCTTGGAGGCCTCCTGTTCCTTGCGAGCACAAGCCTCGTCAGTGCTGCAATAATACTGGATAGGAGTCCAGGCGCCTACCCCGGTGTCACGCTAGAGCCCGATCACGGTGCGCCAGGATCCCAGTCGAACGTAGGAGATGGTGGGAACTGGGCGGACTCTTTTTCTTTTGGCTCTGCCGAAACGCTAACGGGGATGGGGTTATATAGCGGCTCCGATTGGGGTACCGTGGGGCAAGCGGTTACGATCAAGCTTTGGTATGACAACAACGGTGTTCCGGGGTCGCTCATACAGGAGTTTAACACCACTGTTTCTGTCGTGAATACTGAAGGCGCTTCGAGTGTTGCTCTCATTACCCAGAAGTATGCCGCATTTACCACGCCCATTAGTCTAGCAGCGAATACCGTCTATTGGATCGAGATGAGTGGCGGGAATGGTACCCAGTTGGCTTTGCTGGGCGTCACGGACCCCGCTGCTGGTCTCGCTGGTTATTCCGCGTTATTTAATGGGGACACCTTCCAGGGCCTACACACTCCTGGCATTGGTGACGTTTCGATGCGGCTCTATGGCTTTTCTGCGGTCCCGGAGCCGCCAACGTGCATCTCTGGCGCGCTGGCCCTCCTCCTGCCGCTTTCAGTGCCTGCGCTCAGAAGACTGAGGAAGAAGGGCTAACGACAAAGGATGCGACAAAGTCTTCATTTCGGCGAGTTGTTCGGACAGGCTTTCAACCGCTGCCGCTCGGCGGCCTTGGCGAAGGGATAGTAAACCGACATCGCGATGACAATCGAGACGGCGCCCCAGACGGCGGCCCTCCAGTCTCCGCCGGAAACCAGGTAATGCCCGATGATGGGCGGGGTGGTCCAGGGCACGTTGACGAAGGGCTTGTGGATGACTCCCCACTGCATGAGCAGATAAGTGCCCGTGGTCAGGATGAGGGCGTTGAGGATGTAGGGCATCATGAAGATCGGATTGAGCACGATGGGGAAGCCGAAGAAGATGGGTTCGTTGATCTGGAAAATCTGGGTCGGCAGCGACAGGCGGCTCACGTCCCGATAGCCCGGCTCCTTTGAGTTCCACATGACCAGCGCCAGCGCGATGGTCGCCCCGGTGCCGCCCACGTTGACGAAGGCGGTGAAGAAGCCGTAGGCGGTCACATAGGGCAGGGGCTGGCCTGCGGTCATCGCCTGGACGTTGGCCGCGAGGTATTGGAGGAAGATCGGCGCGACGATGGCATCCATGGCGTTGTCGCCATTGATGCCGACGGACCACAATAGCGTGACCAGAAAGGCGTACACCAGGATTCCAGGCAGGGTGTTCAACGCGAAGACCACCGGCTTGAAAGCGGTTTGCACGAGGTGGTCAATGTCTGTTCCCAGCACGAAACGAATCACCCAGAAAACGAGCACCAGAAAGAACAGCGGGCTGAGCGACAGGAACGATTCATAAACCACCGCGGGCACATTTTTCGGCAACTTGATGACCATGTTCTTGTCCGTGAACCACTTCTGGATGCGAACGGAAACCAGCGCGACGACGACCGCGGTGAACAGCCCTTTCGAGCCGAGGCCGTCCATCGAAAACGTGATGTCCCCCGGCTTCTCACCCAGCTTGAGCTGAATCATCAGGAAGACCACGGTGGCCATCGTCGCGCTCACGATGGCCTCCTGCTTCAACTGCTTCCCCAGGTCATAGCCGATGGCGAAGCACACGAAGACTGAGAGCAGGCCGAACGTGGCGGTGACCGGGACTTGGAGAAGCTGGAGATGCGGCGCGATGATTTTGTCCCAGCCGGCCACCGGCAGAAAGGAGATGATGATGAAAAGTCCGCCGATGATCGTCAGCGGCACCACGGAAACCATGCCGGCCCGTATGGCGGACAGGTACGTGTTCTCGCTCAGCGCCGTCAGCGCCGGCACGATGTGTTTATTGAGCAACCCTCCGGGGTTCATACCAGGCTCTTGCCCATGTAAATGCAGCCGTCCTGCCCCTCACCGACGCGGATCAACTCCCGGAAGCCCAGCCGCTGGTAGAATCCCATCGCCTGTGTGTTCATCAGGCTCACGCCCAGGTGCGCGCCCGGGCTGCCGCGCTGGCGCAGTTGGTCCATGACCTGTTCGAGCATTCGCCGGCCATAGCCGCGGCCCTGCGCCCGCGCCAGCAGATCAATGTGCAGATGGGATGGGTACGCCTCGTAAGGCTCGGGGGTGAAGTAGTCGGGGTGGTGATACCAGTGGTAAGCGGTTTGCACCCGCGTCCATTGGCCCGGCTCGCCTGAGGGCGCGGGAAATCGTTTGCACAAATCCGGCCGCCACTCTTTCTCGTAGCGCGCAAAAAACGCGCGCGAATCATACGCCCCCAGCGCGTAGCCGCAGACGCCTTGTCCGTCCTCGAGGATGAGGGCCAGCCCGGGTTCGTAGGCCAGATAGGGGCCGACAAAGAGCCGGCCCAAGGCATCCGGGTCTTCGCGGTAAAAGGGCTCGCCGTCCTTGCCGAAGTCGCCGGTTTTCAGGCAGACATGGTAAGCCCCCGCCTGGTCGCCCGGCCGGGCGGGTCGAATGATGCAATCGTTCATGCGCCAACAAGCTACGAGGCGGGCCGCGCCTCTGGCAAGGGCCGAAGGACGGAAATCCGAAGTCCGAAATGCTCAACCGTTAATCTCCGCTAATCTTGGCTAATGGACTTTTTATTAGCGTGGATTAGCGTGGATGAGCGGTTCATTTCGGATTTCGGATTTCGATCTTCGCCGCTCGACACTCGCCCCTCTTCCCCCGACACTCGACACGATGAGCGACACATTGGCAATCTTTGGCGGGAGCAAGGTCAGAACAAGACCCTTCACGAGCTGGCCGCTGTTTGGCGACGCGGATGAACGGCGGCTCGTGCGCGCATTGCGCAGCGGCAAGTGGGGAAAACTGGACGGCGATGAAGTGGCCGAATTCGAACGCCGGTTCGCCGCCATGCACGGCTGCAAACACGGCATCGCAGTCGTCAACGGCACGGTGTCGCTGCGCATCGCCCTGATGGCCGCCGGCATCCAGGCCGAGGAGGAAGTGATCGTTCCGCCGTACACGTTCCTGGCGACCGCCACGGCGGTGGTCGAGGCCAATGCCGTTCCGGTCTTTGCGGACATCGATCTCGAGACGTTCAATCTCGACCCGGGGTCCGTCGAGGCGGCCATCACGCCGCGCACCCGGGCGATCATTCCCGTTCATCTTGCGGGGCAGGCGGCGGACATGGACGCGCTCATGGCGATTTCCAGGCGGCACAACCTCATCGTCATCGAGGATGCCGCCCACGCGCACGGCGCGCTTTACCAAGGACGCGCCGCCGGCTCGCTCGCCCACATTGGCTCGTTCTCGTTTCAATCGAGCAAGAATCTCACCTGTGGCGAAGGCGGCATCATCACGACGAACGACGACAAGTTGGCCGAGGCCTGCCGCTCCATCCACAACTGCGGCCGCCTCACGGGCGGACCCTGGTACGAGCATCACGTTATGTCGTCGAACTACCGGCTCGGAGAATTTCAAGGCGCGGTGTTGAACGCCCAGTTGGACCGGCTCGAGGAGCAGACCCAAACGCGCGACCGCAACGGCCAATACCTCGCCGCGAAACTCAGCCGCATTGCCGGCATCTATCCGCAGAGACGCCCGGCCGAAATCACCCGCCACAGCTATCACCTCTTCCTCTTCCGCATAGATGCGAATGCCTTTGGCGCGCCGCGCGCAGCGGTCTTGAAGGCCCTGCAGGCGGAGGGAATTCCCGTCTCGAGCGGTTACGCCCTCCCGTTATATCGCCAGCCGTTGTTTCTCAACAAGGCCTTCGGCCCCTATCTGCCAAACGCCCGCCAGACGCTCGATTTCGCCAAAGTCCATTGTCCGAACTGCGCGAAGATTTGCGCCGAGCAGGGAGCGTGGTTGGAGCAGAGTTTGTTTCTCGGCACGGAGTCGGACATGGACGATATCGCGCGGGCCTTTGAGAAGGTTTACGAGCACCGAGGCTCGTCTTGGGCGCAGTAGGGCCTCAGGGGCGGCGGGATTTCAAACCACGGATGGGCACGGATGGGCACGGATGGCCACAGATAATGCCTAAATCCGTGTCTATCTGTGTCCAGCCGTTAAAGAACCCCCAGCGCCGCCATCACTGACCCGTCGCCCGTTACTGGGCGCAAATCTTTTAACTTGACGCCCCGAGATCTGAGGTTCACACTTTGTGACAGACAGCATTCACAATTATTATGCAGCCGGTCCGGAAACCATGAAAACACTCAACGCCCTGCTATCGGCAACCGCCCTGGCGTGCGCCACGCAGAATCTCAGCGCTCAGTATGAGTTGAACCCGACCAATGGGATCTACGTCTGGACAGACGAAACCAGGAGTCCCGCAAGCCGGGCCGCTCTGATTAATGCGTGTGCCGACCCATCTCATTTCATCCAAGTTGTGCTGCTGAGCGTCTGGGACAACGACACCTATAGTCTGTGGCCGAAGCCGAACCTCGGGGCGTTCAACACGGCCGCGCATGAAGCCGGATTGCGGGTCTTTGCCTTGGTGACCGAAACCAACCAGATTCTGGACGTGGTTAATTTCAACACAAGTCTCGCTGCCGCAGGTGACGCTGCCGGGTGCTTCGACGCTTGCGCCATGGACTATGAACCGACCGCGTGGCCGGATAGTCGCCTCGCTGCTCCTTCGACGTACAACGACATCAAGTATTCCTATGGTGCTGCCAAGAGCGCATGCGGCTCGTTGCCGCTCCACGTTTCCATCTCGTGGGGGTGGCACGCCCTCGTCACACTGCCAAACGGCACGCAGGAACCCGCCTACGAGGCGATCATCGACGCCGTGGATAGCGTTGATGTTCAGACCGCGTTTGATACCGGGTCCCAGGTCCTATACCGGATCACCAATGCACCGCCCAACTATGGTGGACCGGCCAACTATGCCGCTGCGGTACGCAAGCCGCTATGGGCGACCATCGAGACGCAGGATTTGGGCCTGAACTCAGCATGGTTGTTGGCTGACGGAACAGGTTTCTACCCGTGGAGCACCTTCTACTGGGACGGGGAGGCAACGATGTGGGACCAACTGGCTCAGGTCGTGACTCTAACTCTGGACACTAATCCGTTCATCCCGTTCACCGGGTTCATGCTGCATTACTACAAGGGCGCATACAGTAGTGGCAATCCGCTTTGGCCCCCGCACCCAGCCCCCACCCTCGCTCCCAGCCCTCGTGTCGAAGGGCCAGGGCCGGGATCCGACAGCGTCGTTCTGGCCCCAAATTTCCGGACTTCTTGGACGGCCGAGGTCGCGCCGGATTCGCAGGGGTGGTTGTATTTTGGAAGCAGCGCCGCGCCGGCAAGCAGCGTCAGCGCCAAGGGCGCGGATGTGGTTTTCAGTTACGATCAAAACACGGGCCCCACGCGGACCGGCACCATCACCGTTGATGTCACTACCGTCGATCCCAACGGTGTGCAGACGCTCACGTTCACCGTCATCCAGGCCGGTTCGGGTTATCTTGGGACTTTTAGCGAGGCGCCCCGGCCGGTGACGGCGCTGGAGGATTCTGATACCATGGCATTGCAGACTCCCGCAGGCGTCGCGGTGGATGCCTCTGGCAATGTCTTTTTTACCGACGCAGGCAGCGGGACGGGAAACGGGATGGTTTACGAGTGGTTGGCGCCCAACGGGCCGGCGACGGCACTGGTTGCCTCGTCCGCGGTCCCAACGGGATTCACTCCCACGGGCGTGGCGGTGGATGCCGCGGGTAATGTCTATATTGCCGACTCCGCGAATCAGACGGTCTGGCAGTGGTCGCCGGAGAGCCCCGGCTCCCTCACCGCAGCAGTTAATTACAGCATGTACAGCGGCTGCGGCTTGCTCCCAGGGTTCACTCCCATTGGCGTGGCGGTGGATGGCGCGGGCAATGTCTATATTGCCGACGCCAACCCCAACGGCCCGGCGATCGAGGAGTGGACGCCGGGAGAAATTTGCTCAAAGAGCATCACCACGCTGGTCGCCGCGAATTCCGCGAAGCAATCGGGAATCCCAGGCCCAATCGCAGTCGTACCAGGCCTCGTTCCCTCGGGCGTGGCGGTGGATGCCGCGGGCAATGTCTATATTGCCGACTCCGGCAACAAGGCGATCGACGAGTGGGCGCCGGGGAACACTGACTTGTCTCCGACATATCAGGGCTGGGGAGTTGGCGCTCACACGCTGGTTTCTGGATTTAATGATCCCCAGGGCGTGGCGGTGGATGGCGCGGGCAATCTCTATATTGCCGACTCCGGCCAGATCGAGGAGTGGACGGCGGCGACGGGCAACACGTCCACGCTAGTCTCCTCGGCCCTGTTGCCCGCGGGTTTCCCAGGGTTCAATCCCGTTGGCGTGGCGGCGGATGGGGCGGGCGATGTCTATGTTGCCGACGCGGGCAGCCCGGCGATTGAAGAACTGCCGTATGCCTTCGTGGACACCGCGGGCGTATCGGAACCCTCTTCCTTTGGGAGCGATTCGTTGCCGCCGGTGCTGCCGAACGCGGTTAATCTGAATGGGCCGTTCGCGCCGAGCAGTGATTCGCCCTCATGGCTGAGAGTCTCCGGCACAAGCGACGGCGTGGTGAGTTTTGTTTTTAGCCCCAACATCACCGCTTCCTACCGCTCGGGCAACCTTAACGTGCTCGGCGCACCCATCACCGTCAGGCAAGGCCCTTCCCCCTCCCCCGCGACATTCGGCACCGACGGGTGCTATCCGCCGTCGGCGAGCGTCCTTTACTGGTGGCCCGGTCAGGGCTTTCCGACTGACATCGTGGGCGGGAACACCGCGGTCTTGCAGGGCTTGCCGAACCTAGGGGTGACATACGGATCGGGCAACGGAGAGGGACAACAGGCCTTTTACTTTGACGGGTCAAGCGGTTTTCTCGCCACTTCCGACAACATTATTAGCGCCCCGACAACCTTCACTTTGGAATGCTGGTTTAACACAGTTGACCCGGCGATCAGCCAAGGCGGAGTGCTGATCGGTTTCTCCAGCAGCCAATGCGGAACCTCCGGCGGTGACCAGTATGACCGGATTCTTTACATGGATGATAGCGGCTGCCTTCACTTTGGAGTTTGGTATAATGGCTCCGCACAGACGGCTGATTGCCCCTTCTCGTGCAATGACGGCGACTGGCACCATCTGGCGGCAACGCTATCCGCACCCGGTGGAGACGGAATCAACTTGTATGTGGATGGCTTTTTAGTGGCGAACAACCCGAATGCACAGGGCGCCCAGGTTTACAGCGGGTGGTGGAGGATTGGTGAGGACAATCTTAATAATTGGCCTTTCACGCCTCCCGGCAATGGCCTCAACTTGCCATCTTATTTTGCGGGCGCCATTGAGGAAGTGTCCATTTACAGCGGGGAACTGAGTTGGGCGGACATTGAGGGCATCTACGATGCCGCCGCCGCAGGCAAGTGCCTTCCGCCGGCCACGGCGCAACCGCAGCAACCGGGACAAGCGGTAACGGTGGCCGTGCCGCCTGCTTCCGGGCAGGGAGGGATCGGGATTACAGCGACATTGAATAGCAGCAGTGGTGATAGTGCCAGCCAACTCCCAACCGTTAGTGCGGCGATCTACGGTTCCACCGATCCCGAATCCGGGAACTTCGGATTCGGCCCGGAATCTGCTTATTTTGACCTCCAAGTCCAGAACGCCACGCCGAACGATTCCATGACGGCGTATTTCTACTACCCGGGCAACAACTTGCTCTCGGCCCCGACGTTGCTGTATTATAATGCTAATAACAACCCCCAGTGGCAAGCTGTTTCCAGCGACTCGCTGAAAGCGCCAGGGTCGGCACAACAAGCTCCTGCTGAGGTCCTCCAGAATGAGAGCACCGTGCAGTACACCGTGCTATTTGACAACAATAGCGTGCCGCTGATTAATGATCTGGGCGGAACGGTGTTCGTGCTGGCAACGGCCCCGCCGACGCCGCTGATTACCTGGGCCACCCCGGCGCCGATAGTCTATGGCACGGCCTTGGGCCCTGCGCAACTGGACGCGACGGCCAACATCCAGGGCACTTTCAGTTACAATCCGCCCGCCGGGACCGTCCTTCGGGCCGGCGCGGGCCAGATTCTCTCAGTCACCTTCACGCCCGCCGACACGGCGGATTATCCAAAGCCGCTCGCGGCCACGGTGGCGATCAACGTTTCCGCGGCGCCGTTGACCATTGCAGCCAGCGCCCAGAGCAAGACCTACGGGCACACACTGAACCTTGGCAGGAAGGATTTCATCACCCGCGGACTGGTCAATGGCGACACGGTGGCACGCGTGAGGCTGGCCAGCCCCGGCGCCGCGGCCACGGCGACTGTGGCCGGTTCGCCTTACGCCATCACCCCTGGCGCGGCCATTGGAAGGGGCTTGGGCAATTACGTCATTTCCTATCAGCCCGGCCGGTTGACGGTCAACCCGGCGGCGTTGACCATTACGGCCAGGCCCCAGAGGAAGACCTACGGGCAGACAATGAACCTGGGCACGAAGGCGTTCACCACCCGGGGACTGCGCAACCAGGACGCTGTAACCGGCGTAATGTTGACCAGCCCCGGCGCGGCGGCCACGGCGCCGCCAGGCGATTATCCGATTGTCCCGAGCAGGGCCCTGGGGACCGGCCTGGCCAATTATAACATTTCTTACAGGGACGGGACGTTGAGAGTCACAAGGACGGGACGTTGACAGTCAATGCCGCCGTTTGCCTTTCGCCGCTGCCGCCCCCATCTCACGTTTTGGGTGGCGGTTTCTGGCTCTTCGTCTTAATCTTAATCTTGCTCCTAATCTTAATCTTAACGAAGTCCGATTACCGGTTGCACGAGGGGGGGCAGGATTAGGATTAAGATTAAGATTGAGATTGAGATCGAGATTGAGATTGAGATTAAGATTGGGAGAGATCACCAAGATAAGTGAAATGCACCGTGGCCCGACCCAGGAAAAGAATTCTTGACAGGAAGCCCCGCGATGCACACCATCGGCATGACATTACCAGAAAAGGCGCCGAACCAATGATGCCTCCAGCATCGGTTCGCGTCCGGCAATGGCAGCAGTGAACTTCAAAAACTATGAAAACGCTTCTGATAGCCGACTCAGGACCTAAACGACACATCCTCCGCGGCGCCATCCTCATGGCGCTTCTTGGCGGGGCCATCCACTTGGAAGCCCAGAAGATCGGACCGTTCGGTCCCAACGACTGGCCGCCGACGGTCGACCCCAACGCCACGGTGAACTACGGCATCTTCGATCCGAGCGCGAACTTCACGACCGAGTCCGCTTGGAACGACACCGTGTCTCAAGCCGGCGGGGGCGACCAGACCTTCGGGACAATCACCCTCGCCGGTTTGACCGGCGATCAGGAGACAGGCAGTTACGTGAATTTTGCCGACTCCAACTTCAGCGTCTGGACCAACACACCGGTCCTGGACATTCTCCTGCAGGTATACGGAAACGGGGCGCTCTACACTTCGGCTGGCAGCCCCATCAACACCGGTTGGTTGGAAGGCACAGTCCCGAACAACATCATCTCGGAGAACGCCGGCCCAACGCCCCTCGGCCTGGAAAACAACCAGTGGAACTGGCTGTTGCTCGAAATCGCCAACCCCATCTGCTCCGCCACCGGCCAGCGCTACGTCGGTTACGTCCCCCCCGGCGCCAACGGCGGCAGCCAGTTCAGCGGAGTCAATAACGGCACCTTGCGTATCCAGAACGTCTCGGGCCTTATTGTCCGCGCCGTCGCGATTGGTCCCCAGGGCGCCTTCGGGACCTCCAATCAGGTCAATGTTTTTGCGCCGCCGGTGGCCTGCCAGGCGGAGCCGGACGTGAACCTGGCCTTCATCGATATCAACGCGGGCGTGACCAACAACCTGACCATCCTCAACAACGGGGACCAGACGGTGGCCTACAAGAGCAACATCGGCCCGGCCACTGATAAGCGCAAGGCGGTCCAAGCCACCGGCACCTACATGAACTTCGGCATCCTCAGCAACTATCTGGGCGCCCCCTGCAACCTCCCCCGTCCGATGAAGGTCTGTGTGGAGTTCTATGACGACCCGGCTTTGGCCGGGGCGATCTTCGGCCCGGACATGTATGCCAGCGATAACTCGGGGGACACAGCCACATACACCGGCCCGATGTACACACTTCAAGGCTCCGGCCAATGGCTGAGATTGTCCTTCGTCGTGCCGAACGTGGACCTGGCGGGGATCAACACGACGCCGCTTACGGGCGGTCCGCGCCTGACCTTCTCCGGCGGTTTCCCGTTCATTGACCGCGCCGAGCTGGGCGTTTATCGAACCGGCACCAACCTTTTGGCCGGCCTGGACCCGGACCCGACCTTTTACCTGGACCCCACTATATGCACGACGAATTATGCGAATTACGCGGAACTGGACCTGCAGAATGGCGTTACGAACAACATTGGCGTGGGCGGCTCGGGCGGCGACCAACTCATGGTCGTGGAACTGGCTGGGCCGGCCAATGATCAGCGCCTTTCCGAACGCCCCGATAGCGGAGACAACAATATCCAATTCGCCATCCTGAACCAGGCCTTCGGGCCGAGCTACCAGGACAACGCCCGAGTGGCCCAGGTCCTGACCTATTACGACGACCCGGCCATGGTCGGAGCCACGCTCTACCCCCAGGTGTACTCAAGCTGGGTGAATGGAGTAAACACGTACCTATTCCCCGTCCACAACCAGGTCGCCGTGACGTTGACCGGCTCTGGCAAATGGCTGGATGCCTACTTCGAACTGGACAACGCGAATTTCAACGGAGTCAACCAGGGACCCCAGTCGCTCGTGCGCTATGAGACGACCCCCGCCACCGCCGGCGACCCCACCACCGGCTACATCCACGTCACCCGTGTCCGCTACGCCGTCATCCGCCCCTGCGGACCCTACGCCGGAGTCAACGTTCTGCAAACCAACAAGCCCATCTCTGACTTTGGCGACACCGTCACCGGCTACCAGGACAATTTCACCAGCGCCACGATGAACACGAACTGGGTGGGAGTGGGCGCGAGCAGCAACAGTTATATGCAGGTCAACGGACTGCTCAAGGTCTTCGCCAACCAGAGCGACCCCAATCACCTGGTCTATATGGCCCCTGGATACAGCAATAACGTGCAGGAGGTGCTGGCCCGCATGCGCATCGTCGCTTTTCAAGAGGCCGATGCCTGTCGGGGGGGCATTGGCGTCTGCATCGGGACCAACGCCACGGGAACGGAAAACTACACGGGAATGAATTTGCATTTTCGGGATGACATCAACGCCGGCAACCTTGAAGGTCCCGTGCGCCACATGAAGCTGCTCGACGACCTCCGAGCCTGGGGACCGACGACGTTTACCAACTCCTGGACCAACAACACCTGGTACTGGCTGCGCCTGCGCCAGCAGTCCAAGATGGACGGGACGAACACGGTCTTCGGCAAAGTCTGGCCGGCTGACTGGGCGACGCCCGAGCCCACTTCATGGCAATTGCTTTGGGCCGACTCCGCCCTAAAGACGCCCGAGCACACCGGCTTCGCGGGCCTGACCGCTGCGAGCAGCGGCGGCATCGCCCAGTCCGAAGTGAGCTACGTCTTAATCAAGGCCGCCGGGTTGCCGAGCATCCAAGTCTCTGTGGCCGCCACCCCGCCGGCGATGCAGGAACCGTTCTTCCTTAACCCTGCCATCACTTATGCCGCCGGCGACGCGACTGTCAATTGGTTCGGTCCCGGTTCCTTGGTGGCCGCGCCGGTGGTGACGGGTCCATGGACGAATGTGGTTAGCACGACCAATACCTACGTGAAGCCGACCAAACTCGCACCCACCGAGTTTTTCCGGCTCCTCTTCCCATAATAAAGCGAGAGTCCGCGATACCGGGGAAGCGGCGCGCCGCGTTCATGCGGCCGCCGCTCCCCTGCTCCCAATCAATTGAGAGTCCGCGCTACTGCAGAATCCCGGCGCACGGTCCCCGAGTTCGCCTTGCGAGTCGGACTCGGGGCCGTGCTTTGCCTGGCCGGCCAGAGCTTGCTCGCCCAGGTGCCCTCGGTGATAAGCTACCAGGGCAAGGTTGCGGCGGGGGGCGCCGGCTTCAACGGCGTGGGGCAATTCAAGTTCGCGCTGGTTGGCGCCGGCGGAGGGAGCACCCTGTGGAGCAACGACGGCTCCAGTTCGGGCGGGGCCGAGCCGGCCCAGGCTGTGGCTGTGCCCGTCGCGCAGGGATTGTTCTCCATTTTCCTGGGCGATACATCGCTCAACAATATGGGGCCGGTGTCGTGGGCGCTTTTCACCAACGCGGACGCGCGGTTGCGAATCTGGTTCAACGACGGCACCAACGGCTTCACTCGGTTGTCTCCCGACCAGCGGCTCGGCGCAGTCGCTTACGCCATGATGGCTGCGAATCTGCCCGACGGCGTGCTGACGGGCAGCAAGCTGGCGCCGGGCGCAGTGCTGACTGCGAACATTGCCAACGGCGCCATCACCAGCGCGCAACTGGCCGCCAACTCGGTCACGATCCCGGCCATCCTCGATGGCGCCGTGACCGCCGCGAAGCTGGCCCCAGGTGCGGTCACGGCCGCGGCCATAGCCGACGGGACGGTAAGCCAGGCCAAGCTCAACTTCCAACTCGGTTACATCAATGCGCGGAACCCGCCTTACGGGGCCAGGGGCGACGGGGTCACCGACGATACGGCCGCCATCCAATCCGCGCTGAGCGCTGCAGGGGCGGGTGGCGGGGGGATCGTGTTCCTGCCGCAGGGAGACTATCTTATCCTGTCGCGCCTGCTGGTGCCGGCCCAAACAACCTTGGCGGGGATATGGCGGGCGCCGGCCGCCTTCACGCTGCACCAGGGCACGACCTTGCTGGCGGTGGGCGGGGCAGGCAGCACCTCCGGCGTTCCCTTCATCACGCTTCAGGGCAACAACTCGACGCTGGAAGGGGTAACGATCTATTACCCCAACCAGGCCCTCACCAATTCGCCGATACCCTACCCATGGGCGATTCGTGGAGGCGGTGGCGAGAACGTGACCGTGCAAAACGTCCTCCTGGCCAACCCCTATCTCGGCCTGGACCTGGCAACTTACCCCTCCGGCCGCCATACGGTGCGCGGGGTCTATGGCCAGCCCCTGCTCGCCGGCATTGCCGTCGATCAGTGTTACGACATCGGCCGCATCATGGACATCCATTTCTGGCCCTTCTGGACGCAGGACACGCGCGTGCTCTCCTTCCAATCCGCCAACGCCGTCTCCTTCGATTTCATGCGGACCGATTGGGAGGTCGTGCAGGATATCTTCTCCTGGGGATATAACATCGGCGCGCGCTTCCGGGCTTCCACGAACGGCGCGATGAACGGCCAGATGAGCAATATCAACTTCGATAACGTGGACATCGGCCTGCAGTTCACGGCCACCCAGCCGTATGCCATCCACATCGCCAATCTTAACCTCGCCAATGCAGGCGGCGGCACCCATCATATTGGCATCCAGGCCCTGCCCGGCCCCAGCGAGCTCAATGTGAACGGGGCCAGCTTCTGGGGTGAGATTCGCCAGCCGGTTTCCTGGGGCAGCACCGGTTTGCTTACCCTCTCCAACGCGCGCCTGCTGAGCTGGGACTCCGCCTCCAGCCCGGCCATTGCCATCCTCGCCGGGCGAGCGGTGCTCCAAGGAAACTCCTTTGCCGACAACCTCGGCATCGCTATCCACGTCGGCCCGGCCGCAAAGCGCGTGATGATCCTTGGAAACATGCTCGCCGGCAACGTGCTGTCGCTCGCCGGCACCAACACCCTCAGCGCCAATAACCAGCCGTGAACGGCCGCGGCCCGAGTCGAGGAATCCCCCGTGGTGAATCACGGTGAGACTATTCAGCGCCAGTCCATGTCCTCTGCCCAAAGCCGGCTGAAGCCGGCGCTCCGGAGCGCCGGCTTCAGCCGGCTTTGCGCGCCCGTAATCTGTCAGGCTTCTATACCGGGCGTGCGACCGGGCATGGTCCATTTTCGCTGCCGCCCGACGTGAATAATCACCAATCACACAAAGCAAGTGCGTGAAGGCTCGAAATCCCCGTGAATCTGTGTTACCTTGCCGCCAATTATGAACCAGGGAATATCGCTCATTTTTCGTCTGCTCGCCTTGACCGCCACTGTGGTTCCCGTCTTGGCCCAGACGTCCGCGTCCTTGACGATTACCAATCTCCAAAAAACCGATGGGGGCTGGCTGCTCGGCTGGCAATCGGCGGCCACGGGCGTTGCGTACACAGTCCAATTTCAGGACACACTGCAGGACGGTATATGGCGGTCGCCCGCCTCGTCGGTGCCATTCCCGGTCGCGTCGAACCAGTGGTTCGATGCGGTCGGCACCAACGCCGCCCGCCTTTACCAGGTCGTAGGCGTCGCGGCCGCGCAACGCGGCAAAGTGCTCGCCCTGAACTATAGCAATACCCTCTCAACGGCCACTTTGGATTTCCTGTTTGGTTTCGCCGGCATCCCGATAACGCCGCAGTACAACGTGCGGCTCTACAAGGTTGATTACGAGACCATCACTCCGCTGGGGGCGCGCACGGTGGCATCGGGGGCCTTGTTGCTGCCTGAAGACGCGGGCCGCTCCCTGCCGCTGGTCAGCTACCAGCATGGCACACTCACGCAAACCAATTCAGCCCCCTCGTCCATGGACCTCACGGGGGAAGTGACGGTCGGCATCGGTTTCGCCACCACGGGCTACGCCGCCGCGGTGCCCGATTATTTGGGGCTGGGGGATTCACCGGGACTGCATCCGTACCTCCACGCGCGGTCTGAAGCGACCGCTTGCGTGGACATGCTGCGGGCGGTCAAGACCATCTGCGCCACGAACGGCTTTCCCCTTACGAACCAACTCTTCCTTTGCGGCTATTCGCAGGGCGGCCACTCGACCATGGCGTTGCAGCGCGAATTGGAGGCCTATCACACCAACGAGTTTACCATCACCGCTTCCGCTCCCATGGCGGGGCCTTACGACCTGTCCGGCGTCACCACAGACGATTTCCTCAACGGCGTTCCGAATCCCAATCCATACTACTTCCTTTGCCTGCTGGGCGCTTACCAGGATGTGTACCATTTGGCGCCGGACCTGGCCGGCCTGCTGGCCCCGCCATACAGCGCCACCTTGCCGCCGCTCCTCAACGGCAACACCGACGGCAGCCAAATCAACGCCGCCATGCCCACGAACGCGGTCGAAATCCTGCAGACGAATTTCCTGGCGGCGCTTCGCTCGAACCCGCGCCACCCTCTCCGCCTGGCGCTCCAGGAAAACGATCTTTACCGCTGGAGGCCGGTTGCGCCGATGCGGCTTTACCAGTGCTCCGGGGATATGGACGTCGACCCGGCCAACTCGCAGATCGCCCTGGACTCTTTCCAGGCCCTGGGCGACACCCAGGTCCAGTTCTTCGACCCGCTTCCCGGCGCCGACCACGACACCTGCGCCCAACCGAGTCTCTTGCTCGCCAAGGCCTGGTTCGATTCGCTGCGGTAACGTCCGCTATGGACTCGATGACCATAAAGAACGTATGACCGCCCGCAGGCTCATTATCAAGCCTCCCTTAACCGGTTGCCGTCCAGGACAACAGCATGTATGCTCAGGCAAATGTGTCTGGCAATTCCGGGGAAAATCACCAGTATCAGCGGGGAATCGCTGATGCGCATCGGCAAGGTCGACTTTGGCGGGATTCAAAAAGAAGCCAGCCTGGCATACGTGCCTGAAGCCAACGTTGGCGACTATGTGATTGTACACGTCGGCTTCGCCATCAGCCGCCTCGATGAGGAAGAGGCCAACACGGTTTTCGAGTACCTGCGGCAGATGGAGGACTTGAGTGAATTACAACCGGCGGGGCTGCCAGAGTCCCCAAGCCAGGGAGGTCCGGAGGTGAGCGCCGGCGCGGTATGAAATATCTCGACGAATACCGGGACGCCGAAGCAGCGCGCAAGTTTGCCCGGGAGATCGCCCGCATCACCACACGGCCATGGACCATCATGGAGGTCTGCGGCGGCCAGACCCATGCTATCGTCAAGTTCGGGATTGACGAACTGCTGCCCGGGGAGGTCACCCTGATTCACGGTCCGGGTTGTCCGGTTTGCGTCACCCCTCTGGAGATGATTGACAAGGCGCTCGAGATCGCCGCCCGGCCAGACGTGATTTTCTGCTCGTTCGGGGACATGCTCCGGGTGCCGGGGAGCACCAGCGACCTGCTGGCCGTCAAAGCGGCCGGCGGCGACGTGCGCATCGTCTATTCGCCGATGGATGCGGTGAAGCTCGCCGGCCAGAATCCCGGAAAGGAAGTGGTGTTCTTCGGCGTGGGATTTGAAACGACGGCCCCGGCCACCGCGATGGCCGTCCACCAGGCGGCCCAAGCGGGGATCAAGAACTTCTCGATGCTCGTCTCGCACGTGCTGGTGCCCCCGGCGATCGAGGCGCTCCTGAGCGCGCCGGAGCGCCGCGTGCAGGCCTTCCTGGCCGCCGGTCACGTCTGCACCGTCATGGGTTACGAGGAATACCTGCCGATTGCCGCAAGGTACAGGGTCCCGATCGTGGTCACCGGGTTCGAGCCGTTGGACATCCTGCAGGGCATCCTCATGGCCCTGCGGCAATTGGAAATCGGCCGGGCCGAGGTTGAGAATCAATACACCCGCTCCGTCCGCCTGCAAGGCAATCTCCCGGCCCGGCAACTCATCCGCCAGGTCTTTCACGTCGTGCCCCGCAAGTGGCGGGGCATGGGCCAAATCCCCCAGAGCGGCCTGCGCCTGAACGAAGCTTACAAGGCGCTCGACGCGGAAGTCAAATTCGGCGTGGCCGAACTCCAGGTCGAGGAGCCTGCCGAGTGCCTGAGCGGCCTGGTCTTGCAGGGCAAGTTGAAACCGCGCGACTGCCCCGCCTTCGGCTCTCGCTGTACCCCCGAGCATCCGCTTGGCGCCACTATGGTCTCTTCCGAAGGCGCCTGCGCCGCTTATTACCGATACCGGCGCGAACCTGCCCAGGCGGCCGCGGCTGTCTGATCTCGCCCTCCAGCCTTCCTCTCATGCACCCTCTAACTGACTTCACGCCCGCCTGTCCGTTCCCGATTCAGAACTACCCGCGCGTCTTGCTGGCCCACGGCGGCGGGGGCAAGCTGATGCACCAACTCATCGCCCGGATGTTCATGCCCGCCTTCCGCAATCCGCTGCTGGAGCCTCAACACGACTCGAGCGTGTTTGAAGTCGGTGGCCGGCGCCTGGCGTTCACGACCGACTCTTACGTGGTGAGGCCCTTGTTTTTTCCAGGGGGCGACCTCGGCTCGCTGGCTGTCCATGGAACGGTAAACGACCTCGCCATGTCCGGCGCGCGGCCGCTCTATCTGAGCGCCGCCTTCATCATTGAAGAAGGGCTGCCCATGGAGACACTCTGGAGAATCGTCTCTTCGATGCAGCAGGCCGCCCAGGCGGCCGGCGTCCAGATCATTACGGGCGATACCAAAGTCGTGGACAAGGGCAAAGGCGACAACCTCTTCATCAACACCGCGGGCGTGGGCCTGCTGGAACACTCCCTGACTATTGCTCCTCAGAGCGTCCAACCGGGCGACGCCATTCTGGTCAACGGCGACCTGGGCCGGCACGGCATGGCGATCATGGCCGTGCGCGAGGGCCTCCAATTCGATAGCGCCATCGAAAGCGACTCCGCGCCCCTGGCCGAGGCGGTGCTGGATTTGGTGCGCGCGCCCATCGAGATTCATTGCCTGCGCGACCTGACGCGCGGCGGCCTGGCCAGCGTCCTCAACGAGATTGCCGAAGCTGCCAACCTCACGCTGCTGGTTGAGGAGAAGGTTATCCCGGTGCGCGAGGACGTGCGCGGCGCCTGCGAAATCCTCGGTCTGGACCCGCTCCATGTCGCCTGCGAAGGCCGTTTCGCCGCATTCGTGCCCGAGCGCGACGCCGAACGCGCCCTGGCTATCCTCCGCAAGCGTGCGGCCGGCTCCGGCGCCTGCCGCATCGGCAAGGTCACCGGCCAGCACTCCCCCACCGTCCTGCTCAAGAGCACCCTCGGCACCCAGCGCATCCTCGATATGCTCAGCGGCGAGCAGTTGCCGCGGATTTGCTAAACGGGACATTTCCCACCCTGGCGAAGCGTCTTTGCTTGCCTTCCCGGGAAGAACGCCTAAGTTTTCCCTGTGCCGCGCAAGGTCAGAGAATTGATCCGCGACCTTCTCGACGCTGGGTTTTACGAGATTCCTGGTGGTGGTAAAGGCTCGCACCGCAAGTTCTCGCACGTCCGGTACCCAGGCTCGGTAACGCTGAGCGGCAGCGCTCGCGATGATGCTAAGCAATACCAGGAGAAGCAAGTGCGGCGGGCAATTGAGCAGGCAAGGCAATGAAGACAAGTGATCAGTATCACAAGTGGGTGGAGTGGAGCCCGGAGGATCAGACGTACATCGGCAAATGCCCGGACCTGATCACCGGGATCCACGGTGACGATCCGGTCCGCCTTTACGCTGATCTCTGTGAGGTGGTCGATGAAGTCGTGACCCACTTTGAGTCGAAAGGCCGTTCGCTCCCAAGGCCCCGGACGCGGCCGGTGCAGGAAATGGCTTGAAATGCGGAGCGACCACGCTGCATTCCACGCCGGACTTGGGCTTCCTCTTTTGAAAAGGAAGCTCGTGCCCTTCATTCTCCTGCTCCCCGTCTCTTTCTGTCTGATGGCCGCTCCGTTAACCTCGGAAACCTCCGGCCCCGCCGCGGCTGACGCGCCTTTGCCGACGCTCGAGTTAAACAAGCTCGCATTTTTTCTGGGTCGCGAGTACTTCGTCCTGCGGAGCGGGCGGGCGCAGATGGTTGTGCAGGCGGACCGGGCGGACCTCGGGCCGGCCTTCACGTATCTTCTGTTTGACGCTGAGAACGCCCGCCAGAGCAAGGCCAAAGAGGGCGCGTTCAACTTTGAGCCGGGCCAGGGGTTCGGCTCGAGCGGGCTGGTGGTGGATTTGGGCGGATTCCCTTTTACGGCGCTGGGCCACCGCACCGAAACGCGCTGGGTGTCCGAGGAGGGCATCCCGGCGGCGGAGGCTGTGTGGTGGGCGGGCGGCGTGAGGGTGACGGAGAGGATTTGCGCCCTCTCGACGACGCCTTACGGGGTGTATCGGCGCGCCATCCGCCTGGCGGGCGCCCATCTGCTAGGGGAAGAGAGCGTCATCTTGCGCCTGGCGCTGCCGCCGGGAGAGCATCGGCGCGAGGGAGTGTTCCTGCTCCAGAACAGCCGCGGCGCCCGCACGGCGCTGGCCGCGCCGGGCGATGCCCCCGCGCGGGTCTCGGAAGAAAGGGGCGCGCTCGATATCGGCCCCCTGGCGGTCACGCCGGGAGCCGAGGCGCGAGTGGATACGTTGCTCATCGTTCAAGTCCCCTCGGGCGACCGCCAGGCATTCCTCGAGTTTGCGCGCGCCACGGTGTCCTCTGGCGCCGCGCCTGAATTGGCCGCGACTCGTCAGGCTTGGGCCGCGGCCTCTTCGATAACCACTCCCGACCGCACCGTGCAGGAGTTGTTCGACAAGGCCCGCTTTGGCCTGCCGGGAATGATCGGGGACGACGGCACCATGGACGCCGGCATTTTCGAGTACGGCGCGCAATGGGTGCGCGACACATCGAACACCGCGCTGGGCGCGCTTCAGGCCGGGCATTTTGAACTGGCCCGCGCAGCCCTGGTCCGCATCCTGACCAAAATGATCACCCCCCAAGGCGCAACGATGATCGCCGGCAGCTTCGATTCCCCGGACCGCGAGCAGTTTGACCAGATGGGCGAACTGCTGCATTGCCTGCGCGACTATTGCGACTGGACCGGGGACGAGGGCCTGGTTGGCGAGCACCGCCAATTGTTGCTGGCCTTGATCGAGCGCCCCCTCCAGCCGCAGTTCCGCGACGACACCGGCATGCCTCATAACCGCCGCGAATTCTGGGAGAGGACGTTCGAGGATGCTTATGAACTGGCCTATCAGACCTATGTCATCCTCGGCCTTCGCGAGGCCATCGCCCTGGCCCCCGCCCTGGGCGCCCAGGACCGGGTTGCGCGTTGGACACAGGAGGCGGAGCGGATTCAAAAGGCAATGCTCGAACACCCCACCCGCGCCCTGGTGGACCGGGGACGGCTCATCAAACGGCGCAATCTCACCGGCGAGGTGGCGGACCGCCTGACGAACTTTCCCGGCTTTCAACCGGACGTGCCCCTGAACACCGAGAAGCATCATCGCCTGCTTCCCGACGCCTCGATGGCCCTGCCCATCGCCCTGGGCGTCGTCGAACCGCGCTCTGAACTCGCCCGCCGCACCCTCGACGACCTCGAGCAGCTCTGGAACACTCGCTGGTCCGACGGCGGCTACGACCGCTACCACACCAGTGTCCAGCCCGACCAGCCCGGCCCCTGGCCCTTCGCGACCTGCTTTATCCTGCGCGCTCAGCACGAGGCGGGCCTCTTCGACCGCAGCCGCCGCTCGCTCGAATGGCTCAACACCGTTCAAGGCGGACGCGCAGGGGCGTGGTTTGAGGAAATCCCCTCCGTTCGCTCCCTCAGCCGCTCTTGCGGCCTGGTGCAGTGGACCTCCGGCGAAATCGCCCTCTTTGCCGTCCGCCATTACCTCGGCGTTCGCTTCGAGAACCGCGCTTTGGTCATTCGTCCAGCCCTTTATCCAGGCAGCCCTCCGGTGTCCGCCGACCTCCGCTTCCGGCGCGCGCGCCTGCGCCTGGACATCGACGGCAGTGGCCCGATCCGGCAAGCCGTCGTTAACGGCAAAACTGCGAGAATCGAAAAAGACGGTTCCCTCCGGCTGCCGCCGGACTTTGAGGGCGGGACGGTGGACATCCGCGCGGCAGGAGGGCTTTAATGGTTGGAGTCAACGGTCCACAGCCAGCAACGAAATCCGAAATCCGAAGGCCCGAAATCCGAAGGAAATCCGAAATCCGAAATCCGAAGTCCGCATCCGGTCGCTCACACCGATGAGGTCGCTACGTGACACGGAAGCGCCTGTGGCCTCAGCATCGAGCGCAGAGCCAATGCCCAAAAGCGTTGTGATCTCGGCCTTCGGATTTCGGATTTCGGATTTCGCCCTTCGGCCTCTCAGTCTTCCCCTCACGAGCGTGACTCCAGGGCGGGTGCATCAGCCAAAGCCCCTTGCTTTGAATAAGTCGAGTTGGCTATAGTCTAACTGTCAAGCTGCACATCGAGCAGTTCAATGGTAACGATTGCGCCCTATGATAGCGAGAAACCTCAAGTGGCTCGGTTCGGTCGCAGCGGCAGTGTTGCCGCTGGTTGCGGGCTATGCCCAAACACCCTCTTCCACAGCCTCTTCCACAGCCTCTTCGACGCCGGCGGCCGCCGCGCCCAGTGCGCCGAACCCCGGCGATGCTGCGCCTGGCGCACAGTCCGGTTTTGCTCAGAATGTGGCCGAAGTGGTCAAACTCGCCCACTCCAGCGTGGGAGACGAGGTGCTCATAGCTTTCATCAAGAATTCACAGTCGCCATTTGGGCTTAGCACCAGCGACATCCTTGCCCTCAAAGATGCCGGGCTCTCCTCGCCGGTCGTGGCGGCGATGCTCTCGCATGACGCCGCGATGAAACCACGGCATGAGGCCCTCGCCGGCACGCCACCCGCCGCACCAGGGACTTCATCTCCGTACACCTATTATCAGAAGCTCTACGGGCCGGCATCCGATGCAGAGACCGCGCGGGGCAGTGCGCCGGCACCGGCGCCAGCCAGCACGCAATCGGTTCCTCCGGCTCCTCTGGTCCCCGCGGCCCCTTCGGCTCAACCGATGCCTGCCGCTCAACCGTTCGCTCCGGCGCAGCCCGTTCCACCCCAGCAGCCTGCAGCGCCAGCGCCGGTTGTGGTCCAACAGCCGCCTCCAGCCCCGCAGGTGGAAGTGGTGGCCGCCGCACCGGGGGCGGGTTACTATTGGGCGCCGGGTTATTGGTCCTGGCGCGGCGGCGCATGGATTTGGATCGGCGGCTGTTGGGCTCCCCGGCCTTACCCCGGCGCAGTCTGGATCGGCGGACGTTGGGGCTGGAGCAGGCGCGGCTATGTTTGGATTGGCGGGAGATGGAGGTAGGAGGCAGGAAGGGTGAAGGACGAAGTCTCAGGCCCACCATAGTCCACAGTCCACAGTCCATAGTCTGACGATCGTAGTTGCCAGTGCGCACTTCATAATCCACAATTCGTTTTTGAATTCAGCCCGGCACGTTTTCGTCTGAAACAGAGTTCCACAGAGCTATGAAAATCAAATCGAGCGAGACCAAACTCACGCGCCGCCAATTCTTGCGCGGCACCTCCTTGTCCACTGCCACGTTCATGATCCTGCCCGGCTCGGTGCTGGGCCTGCGCGGGGCAACTTCTCCCAATGAAAAGCTTAACATCGCCGGCATCGGCATCGGCGGCCAGGGCGGGAGCGACCTTGCGCAGATGGAGAGCGAGAATATCGTCGCGTTGTGCGACGTGGACAAGAACCATGCTGCGCATACGTTCAAGCGGTATCCCAATGCGAAGCAGTTTACGGATTACCGGGTGATGCTCGATGAGATGAAGGAGATCGACGGCGTCGTCGTGGGCACGCCCGATCATCACCACGCCTTCGCCTCGATGGCGGCCATTCATCACGGCAAGCATGTCTATTGCGAAAAGCCGCTGACGCACTCGGTTTGGGAAGCGCACCGGCTGGCGGAGGCCGCCCGCGAGGCAAAAGTCGCCACACAGATGGGCAACCAGGGCCAGGCCTCCGGGGAAACCCGCCGCCTTTGTGAATACGTCTGGGCAGGCGCCATCGGCAAGGTGCGCCAGGTCCATATCTGGACCGACCGCCCATCCAATGGCTTGTTCAACGAGTACTGGCCGCAGGGAGTTACCCGGCCCAAGGGCACGCCCCCAGTCCCCTCGACGTTGGACTGGGATTTGTGGCTCGGACCGGCGCCGCTGCGACCCTATAATCCGGCCTACCTGCCCTTCGTTTGGCGCGGTTGGTGGGACTTCGGGACCGGCGCCCTCGGGGACATCGGCTGCCATTACATGGACCCGGTGTTCCGCGCCCTCAAACTCGGCGCGCCCCTCAGTGTCCAGGCCTCTTCCACCCGCGTCAACGAGGAGACCTTCCCGCTCGGCTCGATCGTAACCTATCAGTTCCCGGCCCGCCACGCCGCGCCGCAGGCCAACAACTATCATGTCCACGGCCTGACCGGCGCCGTCGCCGGCGCGGTGGAAATGCCCGCCTGCAAGCTGGTCTGGTACGACGGCGGGCTGCGCCCGCCCCGCCCCGAGGGCCTGCCCGAAGGCGTCAAGATGGGCGACAATGGGCGGCTCCTGGTCGGGGAAAAGGGTTTTATCCTCGACACCAAGATATACCCCGAATCGTGCGCCAAGGAGGTCGGAGATTTGCCTCACTCGATCCCGTCTTCCCCGGGACATTACAAGGAATGGATAGCGGCCGCAAAGGGCGGCAAACCTGCCGGCGCGAATTTCGATTGGGCCGGTCCCCTGGCCGAATCGGTGCTCCTGGGCAACGTGGCCTTGCGGGTCCAACTCCGCGAAGAACTCACTCTTTACCGCCTGCTCTGGGATTCTGAGAACCTCAAGTTCACCAACCTGGAGGACGCCAATAAGTTCGTCCGCCGCGAGTACCGCGCCGGATGGAGCTTGTAGGAGAGCGGAGCCTCTAACCTTTCAGCCTAAGGAAATTGGCCAGGATTTGCCGGCCGTTCCGGGTCAGGATGCTCTCCGGATGGAACTGCACCCCCCAGATGGGCAACTGCCTGTGCCTGACCCCCATGATTTCCCCCTCCTCGGTTTCGGCGGTCAATTCCAGGCACTCCGGCAGGGATTGGCGCTCGATGACCAGGGAATGGTAGCGCGTTGCCTCAAACGGGTTGGGCATGCCCTCGAACAGGTCCTTGCCATTGTGCTTAATCATGGAAACCTTGCCGTGCATCATCCGGTAGTTGACGATGACGTTCGCGCCAAAGACATGCCCGATGCACTGGTGCCCCAGGCAGACGCCCAGCGTGGGAACCTGGCCCCCAAACCGGCGGATGATCTCGTTCGACAGCCCGGACTCGCGGGGCGAACACGGCCCGGGCGAAATCAGAATCCGCTCCGGCTTCAACGCCGCAATCTGCTCGAGAGAAATTCGGTCATTCCGATGAACCTGCATCTCCACCCCCATCTCGCCCAGGTACTGCACCAGGTTGTAGGTGAACGAATCATAATTGTCGATTACCAGCATCATAACGGCCTGTGACACTAATCCCGAATCGCCAAAATGGCGATACATTTCCCGGATAGGCGTGAGGCGCGCCACCCTCCAATCATTCATTCTGCGGCTCGTGCCGCGTCAACGCGTCCAGGACCTTGGCAGTGTCGCAGGCGAGCAGCGGGGCGACCGGCAGGCATAGGCCGGGGAAGCCGCTGCTGTGCAGCATCCCTTGCGCGTCCGGCAATTGCGGGCGGTACTCCTCTTCTTCCAGGCAGAACCATTCGAGACGCGCTTCAGCCACCAGCCAGACCAGGTATTCGCCCACGCCATTGCGGCAGTAAGCCCGCCGTTTGTCCCGCAGGTCAATCGAGGCGGAACTGGCCGCCACTTCGACGATGAGTTCCGGCGGGCCGACGAGGTAGCCTTTTTCGTTGACGCGGGTCAGTCCGCCGTGTTCGGGCAGGCGGCGCAAGAGAGCATCGGGTTGCACCGTGTTCTCGGGATCCAGAATGACGGTGGCGTTAGGGAGGGCCTCGGTTTCCGGGTGTCGGCTGGCGTAAGCCCCGAGCCAGGTTTGAATCACGCCATCCGGCTTGGCGTGGCGGATGCTGACGGGTGATCCCATATAGACGACCCCTTCGATTAACTCGGCTTTCTTTACTTGCGGCATCTGCTCGTAGCGCCGCAGGAACTCCCGGGAGTGCATGAACTCTCCGTTTTCCAGCGGCAGCGGCCGGCTGGAAGAATCTCCGGCCGCACCGGGCTTGCTTTTAACGGCCAACATACGCGCCGGAATCTAGCCGGGGTCGGGGCCGGTTGTCAAGGTCCCCAGGCGATCCAGAACTCACCGCATCCCCGGAGAGAGTTCGGCGAGGGTTTGCTCGATCATCTCGCCAGGCACATCCTGGCCGAACTGCACCTCCCCAAGCCTGCGCGCCAGAACAAACTTGACCTCGCCCCCGCTGACCTTCTTGTCAAGCCTCATGGCAGAAAGGAGCTTTTCCCGCTGCCGGGAGGTCAAAGACACCCCGGTCGGAAGGCCGGCCCGCTTGAGGAGGTTCTCGATGCGGGCGGCCTCGGTTTCGGGCAGGCCAAGCTGCCGGGCGGAGAGCCTGGCAGCGGCGGCCATGCCAATGGCAATGGCCTCTCCGTGCAGATATTTGCCGTAATGGGAGATGGCCTCGAGCGCATGGCCGACGGTATGGCCGAAGTTCAGGATGGCGCGCAAGCCGCTCTCCGTCTCGTCCTGGCCCACGACCTCGGCCTTGATTTGGCAGCAGCGGGCCACCACGGCGGCCAGCGTGCCGGGTTCGCGCCGAATAAGGGCGGGCAGGTCGCGTTCCAGACGCCTGAAGAACCTGGCGTCGCAGATAACGCCGTATTTGATCACCTCGGCCAATCCGGCCCGGAACTCGCGTTCCGGCAGCGAGGCCAGGGTCTCCAGGCCGCAGAGCACCAACCGGGGCTGGTAGAACGCGCCGACCAGGTTCTTGCCCGCCTTCAAGTTGACCCCCACTTTGCCGCCTACGGAACTGTCCACTTGCGCCAGCAGCGTTGTGGGCGCCTGCACAAAGCCAATGCCGCGCAGGTAGGTTGCCGCCACGAACCCGGCCAGGTCTCCCACAACGCCCCCTCCGAGGGCGAGGACGAAAGACTTGCGCTCCAGCCGCAACGCCGCCAGTTGGTCGTAGCAGGCCCGGACGGTCTTGAGTGCCTTGGCGGTCTCTCCTGCAGGCACGGTCAGAAGCTCGCACTCGAATCCGGCCTGGCGCAGGGTCTTGCTCGCCGCCGCGCCAAAACGCGGCGCGACGTTCCGGTCCGAGATGATGACGCACCGCCGGCCAAGCCCAAGGGCAGCGCATTCCGCCCCCAGGCGGTCCAGGAGACCCATCCCGATCTTGATCTGATAGCTCCGGTTGCCCAACGATACTCCTATGGTGCGCACGCGCCAAGCATAGGGAGTGTCGCCGGGCTGTCAACCTCCTGTCCCCGTTCGCGGCTTGAAAAAGGCGTTCACGTTCTCATGCATGTCCGGGCGTGCCAGCAGTTCCGTCTCGCCCAGAATGAACCTTTCATGTCAAATGCGGGTCAGATGAAAGATAATTGCATGAAGAAGCTCGATTATTTTCTTATGTTCACGTTGGCGTTTGCCTGCGCAGGATGGGGAATGAACCGGCTGAATGCCGCCGAGGCGCCGCCCAGGGTGCCGCGGTTTTCCGTTGATTACATGGACAAATCGGTCGATCCGGGCGCTGACTTCTTTCATTACGCCGCCGGCAACTGGATCAAGGCCAACCCGGTCCCGGCGGACAAATCGCGTTGGGGCGCGTTCATGGAGCTGCAAGAACGGAATTGGTTCCTCATCCACGAAATCCTGGATTCCCTCGTCACGGCTGCGGCGGTCCAGGAAAAATCGCCCGCGCAGAAGGTGCGTGATTTCTACCGCTCGGCCCTGGACACCAACGGGCTGGAGAGGGTCGGCTTCAAACCGCTGGAACCCGACCTCCAGCGCGTCGCCGCGCTGGAAGGCGGGGATGACTTGCTCCGGCTGCTGGCTGATTTTCATCAGGGCGGCATCAGCGGCCTCTTCGGGGAATACATCGAGGCGGACGCCAAGGACAGCTCGGTTTATGCCCTTTATCTCAGCCAGGGGGGGCTGAGCCTGCCGGATCGGGATTACTATCTTAAAGACGATTTTGCCAACATCCGCGAGGCATTTACGGCCCATATCGCCAAGATGCTCACGTTGCTGGGCGAGGACCCGGCCGCCGCCCAGGCTCACGCAACGACGGTGGTCGAACTGGAAACCGCGCTTGCCAGGGCCAGCAAATCCCGGGTGGAACTGCGCGACCCGATTGCCAATTACCACAGGTTCGCCGTGGCCGACGTCGTCCGGGAGTATCCGGACGCGCCGCTGACGATTTACCTCAAGGGCCTGGGCTTGGAGAACCTGCCGGAGGTGGTCATCCGGCAGCCCGAGTTCTTCCGGGCGCTCTATGCCCTGGCAGAGGAACGTCCACTGGACGATTTGAAGACCTATCTGCGCTGGCATCTCCTCAACGCCAGGGCGCCCTATTTGCACGCGGCTGCGGAAGACGAGTCGTTCGCATTTTACGGCAAGGTGTTGCGCGGCCAGCCTTCGCAGGAACCGCGATGGCAGCGGGCGGCCAAGGTCATTGACGGCCAGCTCGGGGAGGCCCTGGGGCAGTTGTTCGTGGCGCGGCACTTTCCGCCTTCGGCCCGGGCGCGGATGAACGAGTTGGTGGACAATCTCAAGGCCGTCTTCCACGACCGGCTCGCAAAGGTGGACTGGATGACCGAGACCACCCGCGCCAAGGCCCTGGCCAAGTTCGAGCGGTTCACGCAGAAGATTGGACATCCGGACCACTTCCGCGATTATTCGACAGTCGAGATCCGGGCAGACGACTATATCGGCAACGTGCAGCGGGCCGAGCAGTTCGAGTCCCGGCGGCAGTTGGCCCGCGTGGGCCGGGCAGTGGACAAGACTGAGTGGCGCATGACCCCGCAGACGGTCAATGCCTATTTCAATCCCTCCCGGAACGAGATCGTTTTTCCGGCCGGCATCCTCCAGCCTCCGTTCTTCGACATGGAACTGGATGACGCCGTAAACTACGGTGCCATCGGCGTGGTCATCGGGCACGAAATCACCCACGGTTACGACGACCAGGGCCGGAAGTACGACGCGCAAGGCAACCTCAATGATTGGTGGACCGAGGCCGATGCGAGGGCCTTCGAGGACCGCGCTCAGAAGGTCGTCGAGCAATACAACGCCTACGAGCCGCTGCCCGGCCTCCACGTCAACGGCAAACTGACCCTGGGCGAGAACATCGCCGATCTCGGTGGAACCAGCATCGCCTACGAGGCGCTCGAACGCGCCCTGGCCAAAGATCCGGCCAGGCGGAGGAACATCGACGGCTTCACGCCGGAGCAACGGTTCTTCCTGTCGCTCTCCCAGGTGTGGCGCATTAACTGCCGCGAAGCCGAGGTTCGCCGCCTCATTACGGTGGACCCGCACAGCCCCGGGCAGTTTCGTGGCGTGGGGCCGCACGTGAACGCGCAGGAGTTCTACGACGCATTCGGCATCAAGGCGGGCGCCCCCCTGTGGCGGCCGCCCGAAGCCCGCGCGCGGATATGGTGAGCCGGAACTGTGCGGTAGTTTGCGCCGGGTTTTTGTCCGGGAGGGACAAAGCTGAACAGTTACCCCCGATGAACGAAAAGCCCCATCGTGTCGCCCTGGTGACGGGAGTGCTCGCCCTGGGCGGGACGACGACCTTTCTCTGCAACCTGGCCGGCGAGTTGATCCGGCGCAATCTCGATGCGAAGGTCTTCAGCTTCGAGCAGGACAATCCACTGGCCGGCGATTTTGCCCGGCTCAAGATCCCGGTCTTCACCACGGACCAACGGCGGATGGTCTTCGAGGACCGGTTGTCGTGTGTCCTGCGCGAGTTGGCGCGCTTTGGGCCTACGTCGGTGGTCGCGAACCTTTCCGCCACCTCGTTCGAGACGCTGCGATATGTCCCTCGGGGCGTATTCCGCATCGGTATGGCCCAGTCCCACGACCCCGGGGTCTATCGCACCGTTCGTGCTTATGCGCCGCACCTGGAAGCGATGGGCGCCGTTTCGAGGACGATCCGGCAGACCCTGTCCACTCTGCCTGAGTTCGCCCGCCTGCCGGTCCATTATCTGCCTTATGGCGTGCCCATGCCCGCGCCGGAGACCCTCGTCGCGCGCGACCCGGGCGCCCCTTTGCGCATCCTCTATTTGGGCCGGGTCCAAGAGGAACAAAAACGGGTGCGCCTCTTCCCGCAGATACTCCAGGCCCTGGCCGCCTCTGGCATCCCTTTTCACTGGACCGTTGCCGGCGACGGCCCCGAACGCGCCTTCCTCCAGGCCGCCATGAAAAACCCCGCGCCGGCCCAGACGGTTTCTTTCCCGGGAAAAGTTCAATATGACGACGTGCCGCGCGTGCTCTCGGAACACAATCTGTTCCTCCTGGCCTCGGATTATGAGGGCCTGCCGCTGAGCCTGTTGGAGGCCATGGCGCGCGGACTGGTTCCCGTCGTCAGCGAGTTGCCCAGCGGTGTGTGCGAGGTCGTCGATAGCACCACCGGCAAGCTCGTGCCGCCCGAAAACGTCCCCGGCTACGCGGAGGCCATCATCTGGCTGCACTCCCATCGCGAAGAGATGAAACGTCTCTCGCAGAACGCCCGCGAGGCAGTGCGGCACAACTTCTCGGTGGCAGCCATGACCGACCGCTGGCTTAGCATCCTGGATGGCGCCCCCTCTCAAGCCGTCGCCTGGCCCGCGCATTGGAAGGTCCAGCCCATCCTCCTCGCCGCCAATCCTTGGTGGTTTTCACCCCCAGCACGCCTGGCCCGCCGTTGGCTGCTCCGGTTTTGCCGGCGAATGAAGTAACGGGGCCGCCTCTCTCCCTTTACTTCACACGGATGCGGCCGAGGATGGCTGTGGCCTCCTCCATGGAGGTGGTAAAATCCCAGTCCCTGGTTTCCTGGAAGCCCTGGAACTGATGGCCGAGTTCCTCGGAACACACCAGGCAGTAGTGCATCTCGAGGTCGGCAGTGATGTAGCTTACGTCGAGCAGGAGCTTGAGCAAGGTCATGTCTGCCTTGGTGGCTTGGTTAATATCGACGATGAGCCGATTGATGCCGCTGTCAACGGCGTCGCGCATCGTTTGGCGAAGGTGACGGGAAATATCGTCTGCCACCGCCTGGCTAAGGGGATCCGGCACGGACAACACGAAGATGTTTTCCCGGCACTGGAAGAAGCGGTGGGCTGTGTCGAGGTTGAGGGCGCGCTTGATCTTGAACTGGAGGTCGACGGGATCGATCGGCTTGGCAACAATGCCGGCGACCCCCAGCATCTGCGCGCGACTTTGCTCTTTGACGGCCGTCCGGACGCTGAGGGCCAACACAGGAATGTGCCTGGTGCGCGGGTCGGCTTGGAGAGTCTCGAACAGCGCGAAGGCGGAGTCTCCTGCCAGCGAAAGGCTGAGGAGGATGATGTCGGGCTTGTTTTGCCTGCAGAAATCAGCGGCCTGGACCGGGTCGGGCGCGGCTTGGAGCACCCAGTGGGTATCGGCCAGGCCGGCCTTGACCCGTTCGAGGATGGCGGGCTTGTCGTCCACGACGAGTACCTGGAGGGCATCCTCAAAACGCTTGGGGCGCGCGATTTCTTTGCGGCTTTTGATCTCGACAACCTCGGTGATCTGCTTGAGCACGTCGCTGGCTTTGAAAGGCTTGACCAGGTAGCCGCGGACGCCCAGCCTGGCAAAGCGCAAAACGCTTTCCCGGTTGGATGTGCCGGTAAGCATGATGACCGGGACGGCGCGCATGTCCGGATCGGCCCTCAGTTTGGTCAGCAACTGCAGCCCGGACATGTTCGGCATCATGAAGTCGAGCAGAATCAGGTCTGGCCGCTCGCGCTTGGCCACCTCCAACCCATCCACCCCGTCGCCGGCTTCAAACAGCTTGCAGGCGTACGGAAGAAGGGTGGCCTTGAGTATCACCGCCACCGTGCGGTCGTCGTCGACCGTCAGTATCTTGACCTCTTTGACGGTTGTGTGCTGTTTCTCGTTGGGATTCATGAAATCAGCGTCATCCCCCTCTATCGGCCCTGGCCGGAAAAACTTGAGGCATGCATGACTCAGCGCGCGGGGGGCGTGGTTCGGGCGGCGGTGGCGCAGGGGCCGCAATGACGGGGTGGCGGAGGGCGGCGTTGATTGCCTCGAGGAGGCTCTGGACGGTGAAGGGCTTCAGGAGGAAGGAGATGTCTCCGCACTTGTTGCCCAACAAGGGATTGTCATTGGGGGAGGTGCCGCTAACCGCCAGGATGGGGAGGCCCGGGTCGTGTGAACGGAGGGCCCTGATGGCGGTGGGGCCATCCAGATTGGGCATCATGAGGTCGATGATGACGGCGCGGATGGCGGGCCGATGGCGGGCGAATATCGCAAGGGCCTCCCGGCCATCGTTGGCGGCCAGGACTCGATAGCCGTGGGTCTCCAGGATGTGTTTGGCCAGCTTGAGGATGGACTGCTCGTCATCGGCGACCAGGACTAGTTCACCGCGTCCGAGCGGGACCGGCGGGGAGTCGGCGGCGGCGACCTCGGCGGTCTGGCCCTCGGGGGCGGGGAAATAGACGGTGAAGCGCGAGCCTTGGCCGGACTGGCTGCGGACCTGGACGAAGCCGCCGTGGTTGCGGGCGATATCGCGGACTGTGGACAGGCCCAGGCCGGTTCCCTGCCCGACCGGTTTGGTGGTAAAAAAGGGCGTAAAGATCTTGGCAAGGACCTCGGTGCTCATGCCGGTGCCGGTATCGGCGACCTCGAGGGCGACGTATGGACCGGATGGGTGCTCGGTGTTGTCGCCCTGGGCGGCTTTATCCAGGCGAAGGTTGCGGGCGCTCAGGCTAAGGATGCCGCCCTGGGGCATGGCGTCTCGGGCATTGACGCAGAGATTGAGCAGGATCTGATGGATCTGGGTAGGGTCGCCCAGAACTTCCCAGACCTCGTCAGGGATATCCACGCGCAGTTGGATGGACTTGGGAAAGGTCTCCTGGATGATTTTGCTGATTTCCCTGACCAGGGTCTTGGGCCGAAGGCGGACGCGGGCGCCTTCCACGCCGCGGCTGAAGGTGAGCAACTGCCGGACGATGGCGGCGCCGCGCTGGGTGCTGGTGGCCAGCATCTGGAGGAGCATCTGCTCCTGCTCGTCCCGGGGATGGAGGCGCAATACATCGACAGCCATCGAAACCGGCGCCAGGACGTTGTTGAGGTCATGGGCGATGCCGCTGGCCAGGGCGCCGATGGTTTCCAGGCGCTGGACGCGCAGGAACCGTGCCTCGAGCGATTTTTTCTCCGTGACGTCCGTGCTAACGAACAAGATGGACTTGGGCCGGTCGGCGGCGTCGCGCACGAGCGTGGCGCGGCTGTGGACGATGACGGGCCGTCCGTCGCGATGGACCTGGTGCAATTCCCCGTTCCAGGCGCTGTATTTGAGCGTGGCCTCGAGCGCCTGGATGAACTCGAGGGGCACCTCCTCGAAAAAGAGCCGGCTGGCGTCGTGCCCGAGGGCCTCTTCGACCGGCCACCCGTAGAGTTTTTCGGCGGCATGGTTCCAATAAAGCACGCGGCCGTCCAGATCGAGGACCGTGATGGCGTCGTGGGCAATGTCCAGCAAGTCGGCTTGTTCGCGAACGCGCTCCTCGGCGCGCTGGCGTTCGGTCAGGTCTTCCAGGCATAACAGGACCATGGCGTGGTTTGCCACCACGACCCTGGCGACCGAAACCAGGAGGTTGGCCGCGCGGGACTCGCCGTTGGACACCCGGAGAGGGGAGACGGAGAAGCGGGGGTGAGGCGCCGTCTGCTGGAGCGCGCGTTGGATGGCGCGGTGCAGGGCGCAGGCGCTGCAATCCTCGCCCACGGCGCACGTGCCGGAGTCGTGGCGGTCCTGGCCCCAGCGCAGGAGGCCCTCGACCGATTGGCCCCGGAGGGCCTCGGCCTGCGAGCCTGCCAGGGCGGCGGCCGCGCGGTTGGCACGCACGATGCGGCCCTGGTCGTCCACCAGGACGAGCATGACGGGGGCGTGTTCGCATAAGGCCGCCAGTTGTGCCTGCGCGGCCTCATCGCACGAATCCGCCCCGTTGCGGTCGCTGCCTGAGTTTTTCATTTTGGAAACGGCCGAGCCGCAAGAAACGCGGTAATTGTGGGCCACCATAATCTGTCGGTGGTGGTTATCGGCGCATCCGCCGGGAAGTTAAGTTTCAGGGCGATTTTTTCCCGGTCTTTGCGCTAAAGAGCACGGCTGGATGGCCGATATGTCCAACCGGGATATATGACAGAACAGAAGATCCTGACAGTGGATGACGACAAGGTGACCCGCCTTATCGTCAGCACCGCCCTTCGAGCGTTCGCGTGCAGAGTCCTCGAGGCTGCGGACGGAGTGGAAGGTCTGGCCCTGGCCAACCGGGAGCGGCCGGACCTGATCCTGCTGGACGACGATATGCCGGCCATGGACGGGACGGAGATGCTAATCCGGCTCAAGGCCAATCCGCAGACGCGGGACATCCCGGTGTTGATGCTCACCGCCAACTCCCGACGGGACAGCGTAGTGCGGTTACTGAGGTTGGGCGTGAAAGATTACCTGGTCAAACCGATTACCCCGGAGAGGATACTGGAGCGCCTCGGGCGCGTCATTCGACTCGATACGCCGCGCGAGCGGGCGGGGGGAGCCCTCGAGGGCGCCAGGCCCATCATCCAAACTGATGCGCCAGGCGAGCGGGCAACTCGGTCGAAGCGGTCGGACGATCGGCTCCAAATGCTGGTGGTGGACGATAAACCGGCGATCCTCGAACTCATCGTGAAAGGTCTTGCCGGAACATCCTGGCAGGTCCAGACGGCGAGCGTGCCGGGCGAAGCCTTCGCAGCTTGCAACCAGGCTAGGCCGGATGTCGTACTAATCAGCTTGTCATTGGCCGGAGGAGCCGGGTTCAATCTGTTTCGGATGTTGCGCGCCGCCGCGGAGACCAAGGCGCTGCCGATCCTGGCGCTGAGCGTGAGGACAGCGGTGGAAGAGCAGACTGAAGCGCAGCAACTCGGCTTCGATGGCATTGTGACCAAGCCCATCGACCTGGCCAGTCTGCGGCAGGAGATCATCCGCGCGTTGGGTTTGGACACCTCCCACCGGTATTTCCAGGAGCGGAGCAACACTCTCCTTGTGAGTTTGCCAGGGCATTTCGATCAGTCGGTTTCCAGCGAGGTTACAACCCGCCTGCGCGAAAAAGTGTGCGAAGCGGTGGATGCCGGGCTGAACCGGCTCGTCATCGACCTGAGCCAACTCCAGGCTATGAACGTGATTGTGCTCAAGCTGGGCCTGGAGGTAACCCAACTTTGTTCGGAGTTTGGCCTGCGCTATGCTTTCGTCGGTTCGGAAGCTGTCTCCGGGGAGTGCGTCAATTACCAGGAGACAAAGGACTGGACATTTGCCAGGTCGTTCGAAGAGGCCATCCAGGGACTCTAATTCCAATGAGCTTTCAAGACGACATTAGTATCCCCTACAAATACCCCCTACAAATGACCGCCCACCAAATGCTCGCCAAGGCGCGGAGCCTGCCGCCCATCTCCAGGGCAGCCCTCGAACTGGGCAATATGCTAGGCTCCCCCGATATCAGCAACGAAGAAGTCGTCCGCGTCCTCAAACAGGACTGTGTCCTTACCGCAAAGTTGCTGCGGGCTTGCAACTCGTCGGCCCTGGGACTCAAAGAAAGTGTGGCGTCAGTGGACCAGGCGGTGTTAATGCTCGGGTACAATCAGGTTTCCCAGATGGTGACCGCCCTGGCCTTCCGCGGCACCCTGGCCATGCCGCTCCAGGCCTACGCCCTCGCGGCCGATGACCTCTGGCGTCACTCCCTGCTGGCCGCGACTGCGGCCCAAATCATCGTCACCGAGGGCTTGGACATGGAGGTGGACAGCTCGGTGGCATTCACCGTGGGTCTGCTGCACGACATCGGCAAGCTCGTCACCAACGAATTCATGACCCGGCAATCCAGTCTGGCCATGCGCCAAAAAATCGCCGAAGGGCGCTCCATCGTGGAAGCAGAGAGAGACGTGCTAGGCACTGACCACAGCGAAGTCGGCGCTGCCCTTGTTTACCTCTGGCGGCTGCCGGACGCAATTGTCGAAGCCGTGGGCCTCCATCATCATCAGGTGCTCCAACCGGGGCCCTCGTTTTCCGCGCTCGCCGGCTTCGCGGATACCCTCGCCCACCTCGCAGCGTCCGCCCACGGCAGCCGGAAAGCGGACTCGCCCGACGCCGGGGCGCAGCTTCTCAGCGCCTGGGGCTTGAGCCCCGAAAAACTCGAATCTCTCCTGGCCCGCGTCTGCGAGGTTCCCGCCGTAGCCGACGAACTCATAGCGATCTCGGCTTGATTGATGTGAGGACCGCCGCCGGGTTGGAAGTACGGGAATGATCATGGCCCTGGCATCCGGAGTTCTCCTCGGACTCTCCTGTGGCCTCGCCCCCGGCCCGCTGCTTGCGCTTGTCCTGGCGCAAACCTTGCGGCACGGCGCGCGCGAAGGCTGCAAGATTGCGCTGACCCCGCTGGTCACCGATTTGCCGATCGTCGTCCTGGCGCTGGTGCTGGCGGCGAAACTTGCCCAACTCCGCGCCTTGCTCGGTATCGTGTCCCTCGCCGGGGCGGCATTCGTCTTGTACCTGGCGTGGGACACTGTCCGCCCGGTGCGTCTGGAGGCAAAGGCCCCGGGCGAGCGCGCCGGCTCGTGGCCCAAGGGAATCCTCACAAACCTGCTCAACCCGCATCCGTGGCTGTTCTGGCTGACGATTGGCGCGGCGACTTTGGCCAAGGCGATAGCACAAAGTTGGCTGGTGGCTGCGGCCTTCCTGTGCGGCTTTTACCTCCTGCTGGTCGGCTCGAAGGTACTGCTCGCTCTGCTCGCTGCGCGATCCCGCGACTGGTTGGCTGGCCGGCCCTGCCGGGTGGCAATGCGCGTCCTGGCCGCGCTGCTGGCTTTGTTTGCGTTCCTGTTGTTCGGACAGGGGTTGAAGCTGCTGGCAGTGATCTGACGGCGCCGGAGTTTTTGGAACAGGCTCTACTCGGTCACGCTTTTCCGCACATCGCCTTCCAGTTGTCCAGGCACCGCCTGGCCGTTTCAAATTCCGAAAACCGGCTGCCTTCCTGCTCGATCAGATAATACTCGATGCCACCCACGGACTGTGCCGCGGCGAGAAGCTCTTTCCAGGGCGTCACGCCCTCGCCGAAGAGCACGCGATACCCTTTTTCTTGCGCGCGCGTGCCCGGCGCCCAATCTTTGAGATGCATGACCTTGATGCGTCCCGGGTTGGCTTTGACCCACGCGACCGGGTCCGAGCCGGCTTCCTCGCAGGTGCCGACGTCCAACTGCAGCACGAATTCCCTGGGCGTGTTGGCAGCGATGACCTCAATGATGCGCTGGCCGTTCTCTAATTTGGCCCATTCGGCCTGGTGATTGTGGTACCCGGCGCCCAAGCCGTGCGGCTTTAATTGGTCGACCGCTGCGGCGAGCTTTTCGCAGAGGTTCTTCCACCCGTCAACTCCGCTGGTGCGGCCTGGAGCGCTGGCCAGGACCACATAGCGGGCGCCAAGAATCTGGTTCAGTTCGATGGCGCGGGCCAGGTTTTCTCCCGGGGTGAACGACTCGAACCCGTTGTGCGTCGAGTAACAGCGAAGGCCAAGATCGTCCATCTGCGCGCGGACATCTTTGGTGTATGCCGGGGTCCACCTGAAGTACGGCGAGTAGAACTCGACTACTTCGTAACCGAACTTGGCAACGGTCTTGAGCGTATCGGGGAGGTCGCGCGCCAACTCGCCTCGCACTGAGTAGAGTTCCAGGCCGATGGGATAGTTCTTTGCTGCCGCGAGGTCGGGCGTGGCGGGCTCAGCCGCCGCGCCTGTGGCCGATACCTGCGCGGCAATGGCCGTGGGAATCGCGCCGGAAATCGCGAGGAAGGTTCGCCGGGAAAGGGACGAGGAAAATGGACTTTTCATAATGACTCAATTTCGCCGATGGAGGTTGTTCCTCGGCAACGCTCGGAGATTAGTCTGTTTCCACCGTGCTTGGCAATCCCAAGCGCGCATGGAGGTTCGACAAAGACAATCCTTGGCGGCAGCCATTTAAAGCAGCCCCTGGTAGGCGAGCCAAAGGGCCCGAAAGTACTTCATCACGCGCACAGGATCGGTGCTGGCGGGGGCCTCCGCCAGGCAGAAACCCTGGAAATGCATTTCGTTCAAACCGTTGAGCAATTTGCGAAACGGATACGCCTCCTGAAACAGGTCGGGCATGTGGACGGAGAAGATTTTGTCCTTGAGCAGATTGAAGTTGTGGTCCCAGCCCTCGCCGTCCAGGTCGGAGGCGTTGCAGTTCCAGCAGGCGCCTACGCTGGGATGGTTGGCCGTATCCAGGATGGTCTTGATGTAGGGGGGAAAGGAACTGCCGGGGCCGTGGACCTCGAGGCGGATGACCTGGCCGTGGTCTCGGGCAAAGTCGCCCAACTCCGCCAGCGCGCCGCCGATCTGGGCCAGGGTCTTCTCCACCGGCACCTCCCTGGGCAGCCCATTGGGCCGGACCTTGACGCCAGTGGCCCCCACGTCCTGTGCCAGCACGATATACTCTTTGGTCGCCTCGATGTCCTTGCGCAGCTTCGCCGCGTCCGGAGTGTGATAGTCGAAAATGCTGCCCAGGCCCATCAGTTGGACCTTGGAATCCGCAAACCGCTTCTTGACTTCCTCGCGCTCCGCCTTCGAGAGATTGACCTCGACCTTGTGAGCGTGCGTCGTGCGCAGTTCCACGCCCTCGAATCTTGCCGCCTCGCAGTTCTTGATAATCGTCGGCACAGTCCAGTCCTGGGCAAGGTTGTAGGTCACCAGACCCAGATGCATCGTGGGGGTGCGGACCAGGAAGCTGGATTGAGGGGCCCCGGTCGCGCCTTCACCCAGCCTCGGCTCCAGGCCGAGCGCACCCACCCCCAGCCCGGCAGTCCTTAGAAAGTAGCGTCGGTTGATCTTCATAGCCGCCATTTTGTAGCACAACCAGCCCGCCCTTCAACGTCTTTCTGGGGGTTTCACCCCACTTTAATGACCCCAGCCCGGCGATTACTGTCTCTATTGCCATGAGTCCCTCACATTCCTTCATCTCTTTCGGCACGCACAACGTCCTGGCGGCAATCCTGGGCGGCGGACGCGGCACGCGCTTGTTCCCCCTGACCCATGACCGGGCCAAACCTGCCGTGCCGCTCGGCGGCAAATACCGCCTGGTGGACATCCCGATTTCCAACTGCATCAATTCCGGCCTCCAGCGCATCTTCTTGCTGACCCAATTCAATTCCGCCTCTCTCCACCGCCACATCTCCCAGTCCTACAAATTCGACCATTTCTCCGCCGGCTTCGTGGAAATCCTGGCCGCCGAACAGACCCTCACCGACGCCACCTGGTATCAGGGCACCGCCGACGCCGTCCGCAAGAACCTCATGCACTTCAGGGACAATCCGTTCGACTACATGCTCATTCTGAGCGGCGACCAATTGTACCGGATGGATTACCGCACGATCCTCAGCCAGCACATCGCCAGCAAGGCCGACGTGACCGTCTCGACAATTCCCGTGCCGCGCAAGGATGTGCCCGGCTTCGGCATCCTGCGCATGGACCCAGACCTCCGCCTCACCCAGTTCGTCGAAAAACCCCAGGACCCCAAGGTCCAGGACGCCTTTAAGCTCGCCCCCGAGTGGCACGACAAACTGCGCCTCCCACCCGGCCAGGAGCTCTTTCTCGCATCCATGGGCATCTATGTTTTCAACCGCCAGGCACTCTTCGGCCTGCTCGACGAGGCCCATCACGACTTCGGCAACGACGTCATCCCCCGCGCCCTCTCTTCCCATCGCGTTTGCGCCTTTGTCTTCCACGGCGCCTGGCAGGACATCGGCACTATCCGCAACTACTTCGATTGCAGCATAGACCTCACCGCCCCGTTGCCCCGCTTCGATGTCTTCGACATGACCGCCCCGGTCTTTACCCGGCCCCGTTTCCTCCCTTCCTCCAAAATCAACGGCGGCAACATCCAGCACTCGCTGGTCTCAGACGGCTGCATCATCGACGACTCTGCCATCCGCGAGAGCATCCTCGGCTTGCGCAGCATCATCGGGCGCGGCAGCCGCTTGCACCGCACGGTCATGATGGGCAGCGACTTCTACGAAAGCCGGGAATCCGTCGCCCATCATCGCGCCCAGGGCCAGCCCCGCATCGGCATCGGCGAAAATACCCGCGTCGAAACCGCGATCATCGACAAAAATGCCCGAGTCGGCGATAACTGCGTCATCACCCCCGCCGGCAAACCCAAGGACCTCGACCACCCCCTCTACTTCATCCGCGACGGCATCGTCATCATCCCCAAAAACGGCCTTGTGCCCCATGGGACGGTGATCTGAAATAAGGGTCTTGGTTACTTCTGCGTTGCGCCTGCGGTTGGGCCTTGGACGGTTTGGTTTTCGGCTTCGATGTAACGGTCCGACTGGGCGAGTTCTTCGTCGAGGGCACTGATGTCACCGATGTCGTCCATGGTTTTGCCCTGTTGGACGCTTACTCCGTCCTCTCCCAGGTGGAGGCCAAAGCAACAAGTGTCGAGGTTCTTGAAGTCTCGCTGCTGGAGGATGTGCAACTCGCGCAACAAAAAGAGGCTATGAGTGGCAATAAAGACTTGGATATCAGAGGGTGCTTCAACAGACTACGTAGCTTGCCTTGACTCCGCCGGTTGCAGAACCCACTATTGCGCCAGTGAAACTCGCAGTGCTCTTGTTGTCCATCCTGGCCGCGGGTGCCGGCGCCCCGCCTCCCTCCGATTGGCTGATTGACCCCGCCCCGTTTGCGGCGAGGGTTCTCACCAACACGGCCAACCACGAAGTGGCGCTGGACAACGGCCTGGTTCGCCGCGTCTTCCGCCTCGAGCCCAATGCCGCCACGGTTGCCTTCGACAATCTCATGACCGGCGAATCGATGCTCCGCTCCGTGCGACCCGAGGCGCGCATCGAGATAGATGGGACCCAACTCGACGCAGGCGGCCTTGGTGGCCAGCCCATCCATAACTTCCTCAACCCCGCCTGGCTGAGCCGCTTGACCAACGACCCCGCCGCCCTCCGCTTCACCGGCCTCAAGACCGGCCGCACCGAGCCGCGTTTCCCGTGGCAAAAGCGCCCCGAGTGGCTAACCCGCGACCCGCCGTGGCCTCCCCCCGGCGTCTCACTCACGCTGATGTTCGCGCCGGCGCAAAACTCGGGGCCAATCGCGCTCGATGTGCATTATGAACTCTACGACGGCCTGCCCGTCATCGCCAAATGGCTCACCATCCGCAACGCTTCCTCCCGTCCCACCACCCTCAACTCCATGGTCGTCGAACAATTGGCGGTCATCGAGCCTGAGTCCATCGTGGATGGTCCGCCGGTGAATTTCCGAGGACCCTACCGCGTCCTGGAGGCCTTTAGCGATTACGCCTTCGGCGGCAACATGAGTTCAAACGCCGATGCCCCCGCCGTCCATTGGAAGAGCGATCCCCTCTACAGCACCCAGGTCCATTATCCGCGCGAAACCCCCTGCCTGCTCGAATGCGCCCCGCCTATCGGGCCGGAAGCCCGGATTGAGCCGGGCGGCGCCCTCGAGTCCTTTCGCGCCTTCGAGTTGGCCCACGACAGCACCGAGCGCGAGCGGCGCGGCCTGGCCATTCGCCGCGCCTGGCGCGCCCTTGCGCCCTGGGTTCAGGAAAACCCCATCCTCATGCACGTCCGCAGCGCCAGGCCCGACGCCGTCAGGACCGCCGTTGACCAATGCGCCGAAGTTGGCTTCCAGATGGTCATCCTGACCTTCGGCAGCGGCTTCGACATCGAAAACGAGAAACCGGAGTACCTGGCCCAAATCAAAGGACTGGCCGACTATGCCAGGGCCAAAGGCATCGTCCTGGGGGGCTACTCACTGCTGGCCAGCCGCTCGATCAACCCCGAAAACGACGCCATCAACCCCCAAACCGGAAAACCCGGCGGCGCCCGCTTCGGCAATTCCCCGTGCCTCGGCAGCCCCTGGGCCGAAGATTATTTCCGCAAGCTCCGCCAGTTTTTCGAGCAGACCGGCTGCGCCGTCCTCGAACACGACGGTTCCTATCCGGGCGATGTCTGCGCCTCCACCAACCACCCGGGCCATGCCGGCCTCAAGGATTCCCAGTGGAAACAATGGAAGATCATCAGCGGCTTCTACCAGTGGTGCCGCGCTCGCGGCATCTACCTGAACGTGCCCGACTGGTATTACCTGGCCGGCTCAAGCAAGTGCGGCATGGGCTACCGCGAAAGCAACTGGTCCCTCCCCCGCGACCAGCAGGAAATCATCGAACGCCAGAATATCTATGACGGCACCTGGGAAAAAACCCCTTCCATGGGTTGGATGTTTGTCCCCCTCACCGAATATCAGGGTGGGGGCGCCGCCGCCACCATCGAGCCGCTCAAAGACCACCTTCCCCATTACGAAACCCGTCTCGCCAACCTCTTCGGCGCCGGCGTGCAGGCCTGTTACCGGGGCCCGCGCCTCTATGATTGCGATGAAACCAAGGCCGTCGTTAAAAAATGGACCGGCTTCTACATACAGCATCGCGCCATCCTCGACAGCGACCTCATCCACCTCCGCCGCGCCGATGGACGCGATTGGGACGGCTGGCTCCATGTCAACCCCGCCCTGCCCGAGCGCGGTCTCGCCCTCTTCTACAACCCCCTGGACCAACCCCTCCAGCGCCGCATCCGTCTCCCCCTCTACTACACCGGCCTGACTGCCCGCGCCGTCATCCGCCGCGAAAACGGCAAACCCGAAAACATCACCCTCGCCCGCGATTACTCCGCCCAACTCACCCTCACCCTCCCCGCCCTGGGCAGGACATGGATTACGGTCGGGGAAAAGTGACGCACTCACCAAGCCAAAGATTGCAGAGAGGAGAATTCCCATCTGCAGAGAATTGACAATTGCGAATTGGAAAATGCAACCTTCCGAAACGCTATGAGGCCGGATGACAAAAAATTCCAGAGCCAGTCATTGGATGTCCTGGGCCTGGGCTGCGCGGCGGTGGACGACCTGCTTTACGTCCCGTCGTTTCCGGCTGCCGATGACAAGGTTCGGGTGGAGCAGAGCGTGCGGCGTTGCGGCGGGCTTACGGGGGCGGCGCTGGTGGCCGCGGCGCGCCAGGGGGCGCGGTGCGCTTATGCGGGCTGCCTGGGGACGGACGAGCTTTCCCAATACGTCGCCGGTAATTTTGCCCGGGAAGGCATCAGTACCGCCGCGGCGCCGCGCCTGCCGGAGGCGGCGGTAGTGCGTTCGGTGATTGTGGTGGGCCGGGACACCGGCAGCCGGAACATCTTCTTTCAAGCGGAGGGCCTGCTCGGCGCGCATGATTCTCTGCCGTCGGAGGAAGTCATCCGCAGCGCCCGCGTCCTGTTCATCGATCACTGCGGAATGCGCGGCAACCTCCGCGCGGCGCGCCTGGCCCGGGCCCACGGAATGGCTGTGGTCGCCGATTTCGAGGACGCCTCGGCTCCCTCTTTCAAAGAGGTCTTGAGCCTGGTGAACCACCTGGTCCTTTCAAGGACTTTCGCCCTGGGCATCACCGGGGAACCCGATGCCGCCCGGGCAGCCCTGGCGCTGTGGGGTCCAGAACGTGCCGCGGTCATTGTGACTTGCGGGGCGGAAGGTTGCTGGAGCGTGTCGGCAGGCGGAAAACCGGCCGCCTGCCACCACGACGCATTCCCCGTCAAGGCGGCGGATACGACCGGCTGCGGCGACGTTTTCCACGGAGCATACGCGGCGCGCCTGGCCCGCGGGGAGCCGTTGGCGAAATGCATCCGCTTCGCCGCCGCCGCCGCGGCCCTCAAGGCTGTGGGAAATGAAATCCCGCGGCTCGCGGAGGTGGAAGCATTCCTGCGGCGCAATGCAGCTCCTGTGACTGGCTCCAGTTGCTCTTAAAAGCAAAGCCCAGGGTTGGTGCAGCGCCAACCCTGGGTAACCGGGTGGCGATGCCCATCAACCCCGTTGGCAGCGATTTTTAAGGGGCAGATAATTTGACAGATTTCGGATTTGACCTGCCTTGCCGATTATTTAAAGCGGAAATCGATCTTGAAATTGTAGAGCCAGGGGATCTCGGGAT
>Ga0181524_10000547_pt1 | contig 45058 bp, 30 predicted proteins | sample PEATcosm2014_Bin_34_FD_119761 | JGI IMG/M metagenome (GOLD analysis project Ga0181524, IMG submission 119761) | Peatland microbial communities from MTU Mesocosm Facility, Houghton, MI, USA - PEATcosm2014_Bin05_60_metaG | ecosystem: Environmental > Terrestrial > Soil > Wetlands > Peat | place... | reverse complement strand
CCCTGCTGGACAGCCGGGTCGAAAAAATGCCGCGATCCGAGCAAATTTTTCCCAAAAAATCATGCCGGAGGCGAAAAGTCAGGAGCCTTATGAAATATCCGGGCTAGAAGCCTGCGCTGGAGCTTGGACATTCCGGATGACCGGATCGAGGGCGCCGCTACGCGGCGCCAGGCTGTCCTGCCCCATTATCTATTACCGCCTCCTAACCGCACGCGGTAGAACCGCCCGGGCGCGGAGCTCATCGCATCGGTGAAATCGAGCGTCGTGTTGGTGGCGACCAAGTCGGCCCCGATGGTTTGCCATGGGCTGCCGGCAACCGGCTGCCGATACTGTACCTGATAGCGGCAGCCAGGGACGCTGTTCCATGTCAAATGTGGGCGGCCCTGAGCCAAACGAACCCGCAACTGGACCGGCGCGAGGTTCACTTCATAGGAGATGAACGTCACTTGCACGGTGTGGCTGGCTTGGATGTTATAGAGCGCGTAGCCAGTGCCGCCCGTCTCCACCGTGTTCCCGTCGAGCAGCCAGCGGTTCACGACGTAGTTGGCATTTGGAGTTGCTGTGAATATCTGCAGGGTGCCCACACTTTCACTGATGATCCCGTTTGGACTGATTGCGCCGCCGACGCCCGCCGATGCCGTGATCGTATATTGAGGCGGCACGTAAGTGAAGGTCACTTGGAGAGCATGGTTGGCCTGGATGTTATAGAGTGTGTAGCTGGCGCCGCCGGTCTGCACCGCGTTCCCGTCAAGCAGCCACCGGTTCAGGACGTAGTTGGCATTTGGAGCGGCTGTGAACGTCTGGTTATTACCGGGGTTTTCGCTGATGCTCCCGTTCGGGCTGATGGCCCCGCCGGCACCCGCCGATGCCGTTATCGTGTAACGACCCGGGAGGTAGGTGAACGTGACCTGCACGCTATGGTTGGTCTGGATATTATAGAGCGTGTAGCCGGCGCCGCCGGTCTGCACCGCGTTTCCATCGAGCAGCCAACGGTTCACCGCGTAGTTCGCCTTTGGAGTGGCTGTGAAGGCCTGGTTGGTGCCTGCGTTCTCACTGATGCTCCCGCTCGGGCTGATGGCGCCCCCAGCGCCCGCCGATGCGGTGACTGTGTACTGGGGCGGCACGTAGGTAAACGTCGCTTGCACGCTATGGTTGGTCTGGATGTTATAGAGCGTGTAGCTGGCGCCGCCCTCCTGCACGCTGTTCCCGTCGAGCAGCCACCCGTTCAGCACGTAGTTGGCATTTGGAGCGGCTGTGAAGGCCTGGTTGCCGCCCTGCCTAACACTCATGACGCCGTTCGGACTGATCCTGCCGCCGGTCCCCGCCGATGCAACGATCATAACGAGGGGGGCGCCAGGCACAGCAGGCCCTGGAAGCAAGGCGAAATTCGCACCCCAAACGTTGCCGCTGCTGACGCTCGAATCGCTTGAGGTGCCGGTGGAAACATTCGTGCTGGCTGTGTTGAAGTTGGTCTTTGTGACGACGAGGGCGTATTGGGACGCTGATGGAACATGGACGAGGGCGTAAATGCCATTTGTATCAGTTGTTGCGGCGTAGGTCGCGCCGCCAAACCGTATGGCAGTTACGCCGGCATTGGGCACAGGCGCATTGCCGGACATCACGCGGCCGCTGATAATCTCGCCCGAGCCATTGGTATAGACGTTATAGATGCAGGCATTTAAATTGGTAAAACCATCGATGATGGGCAGGGCATACCAGGCATCGGCCTCGCCGCCCCATCCCATGTTTATGTGGTGGTAAAGGGTTGAAAGGCTGTAGCCATACCCGTCGCACACGACCTCATGTCCGGAGGAGCCGGAGGAAATGCTGAATGGAACCGGCAGGCGGGCGTCCAGGTTTGGATTGACCATCGAGAGCATGGCCGGGCCAAACAGGGCAGAATTGGAGTTTTGTCCATAGATGGCGTTGCTGTACATGAAGGTCTGCAGCAGTGACATCCTGGCCGTAAAGTCCGATGCGCCGGACCCGCTTTGGGCAAAGCCCATATTGGCCGCGACGGCACAGTCATGCGTGAGCGCGCCGATGGCCTGGCACTGTGCGACGGTTGGACTGGCCGGGTTCCGCGGCATGTTGGTCCAGGAGTAAGGGCCTCCTGCTCCGTTGCCGCCGAGAAGCCTGGCGGTTGTGTTCTTTCCATTGATGGAGATAGCGAAGGAGTTTGTTCCGACCCTGCCGGTTGGATACTGGAAATAGTCGAGCAACTGCGCCATTGCCGTCGCCACGCAACCGCAAACGTAATTTGACGTGGTCCCAGGTGCGTACGGCGGCGTATAGTAATTATAGCAGGCTTTTCCATTGTTGGCGGTTCCTTGATTCCAAAGTGTTTGAACCAACGGGGCAACTCGAGTATCGGACACGCTTGCAAGTGATTCAGCGGACAATGGCTGGCCCGGGCCGCCGGTGGAAATCTGTTCAAGCTGCCTCCATTTATTCCTTGCCGTGAGAAAAGGTCCGGCCAAGGCCGTTGTCCGCAACGCGCGCGCATGAGCCACCCGTCCGGGCACATCGCCACTGACCAATGCGCCCAAAGGATTGTCCAGGGAAGGATTGAACAGGCCCCGGCTGGCGAATGCGATAATGGGTTCAACCAAATCATCTCCGGACACAATCGCGAAGCCGGACGGTTCGAGGTAAACGACGTGATAAAGGACGTTGGCCGCACTATCCTTGAAGGTTTCCACCTTCCCAACCTGATTTCCCAGGGGCTCTCCCAAAGGACTGCGGGCGAGCCGAAGCCATGCTTCAACTGTGGCGGCGGCCTGTCCGGGGCTGACTTGTGAACCGAACGCGGCCGAAGGAAGCCAAAGGAAACCGGCGAGCAAAATGACGGCTTCGAGAAATGTCAACCGATCACATTTTCTGATTGGCAGCGGAAGCTGGGTTCGGGGCAAATCATGGAATTTGATGCTGCCTATAGAATGTCCCTTTTGTGGTCCTCTCTGCCTTGACGGCACTTCAGAGGTGAGGGAGGGTTCGATTTCGCTCGCGCTCATTTTTCAGCCTTTCGGCAGATTCTACCCGGCATGGGATCGGTGTCAATTCCGAATTTGCGGAGCATCTCCGACAAGGCGCATCTTGTCAGCACCACCGTGGGGCAGACCTGCGGTCTGCCAATTAAAGCCTCCTTCACGCTTCGCGAGTCAGGACACCAGCAGCCACCACCACGGCTCCAACAGGCTGAGCCCGCCCAAAGGAAAATCGGCGTTAATTCTTGCACGAGCGCTTAGTGCGCCGGGCTTCTGGCGGCTGAAGCCAGCCTCGCGCCGCTCATGGTCCGCAGTTCCCATCGGCCGCGGCGCAGCTCGAGCGTTACTGCTCCCTCGGAGCGCGTATAGAGAACCGGGATGGGTCTTCGCGCCAAGCGCTCGCGAAGTCTCGGGCTGGCGCGCGCGGAAGCGGGGAATTCGGAATCAGCCACGATGATGACGCGCGGTTGGACCGCATCGAGGAGTTCCTCGCCAAGGGCCTCTGTGGCGGCAGGCAGGCCCGTGATGACGATGTCCGCCTTTAAGTCGCACCCTCGCTCCAGGAGGGCGTTCTGACCGGGGCGGCCCAGGTTGGAGAGCAGCAGGACCCGCGCGCCCCGGAACTGGCCCATCAGTACCAGCGCATTGTCATTGGCTTGAGGCATACGGTCGCCGGCCTCCGGGTGCAGAATGGTCCATGGTCCCAAGTGGTCGCCCTTGCTGACGGTGTGAAGCTTGCCCGGTGTGCGGTTGAATTGCTGTAACGCGCGGCGGTAGGCCGGAGAGCGAAACCGGACCGGGCTGGCCCAGACGGCCTGCGCCGGGAAAAGCGCGTCCACGGTCTGCGCTCCGCCGATGTGCTGGGAGTTGCCATGCGTCAGGACCAGGCCGGGCAAGCGGTTGACGCCCTGGGCGCGCAAGAAAGGCTTGGTCAGAAACTGCACCGAGTTGCTCGACCCGCAATCAATGAGCAAGTCGTTCCTGGAGCCGGGCGCGTCGAAATAGATGGCATGGCCCCCGCCCAGAGGCAGGACGGTCAAGCGGGTGAGCGAGGCGGCCTGCCACGTTTGCCAGCACCAACAGGCGGCGGCGATGGCGAGGGCGGCGGCGGCCAAGGGACGTGCCCCACTGCAATAGGCTTGGGGTGACAATGGGTGTTCGGCGATCCGTTCCCCCTCACCCCGGCCCTCTCCCCGAGGGAGAGGGAGAATCCTCCGCCGCCAGCCGGCGAATCGGAGGATTGAGGAAATCCTCAGAGCCGTGCTGGCCCAGAAATGGGTCTTGGGTTGGAAGGGCCGGGCCATAGTGGTGAGATTAGGATTAGGATTAGGATTAAGATTAAGATTAGGATTAGGATTAGGATTAGGAGCACGATTGGGATTGGCGGAACGCGCCTTGGGCCGGAAGAGCCAGCCGGTGGCTGCTCCCAGCAACAAGGCGTAGTAGAGGGCGCTTCCCAAAATGCCGGGCGCCGCCATGTAATGATAGGCGCCCGGCCAACCGGCAAACCAATGGCTGCTCACACGGATGCACTGCATCAAAAACCAGCCCGCATGGTTGAAGCATTCTGCCGCGGCGGGCAGCCAGCCCGTCACCAACAGGGCGGCCAGGTTGCTGACCAGCACCAGGCCGCACAGGGGCACCGCCACAATGTTGGCCGGCGTGCTGACGGGCGTCAGGATATGAAAATAATAAGCCACCAGCGGCACCGAGCCGACCCACGCAGCGAATGACGTGAGCAGAAGGCCGCCGACGTAGCGCGCCGGCCCGCGGACTATCCGCCGCCAGCGCGGCAGCAGTTCCGCCGGCAACAATGGGTCCGGCGCCACGAGACGCTCCGCCCACCGCTGCAAGGGCGGCATGATCAGGATGATGCAAAGCACCACCAGGAACGAGAGCTGAAAGCCCGCCTGGAAAATCTGTTGCGGCTCCCAGGTCAGGATGATCAGCGCCGCCGCAAACAAGGAATTGAGCAAATCACTCGGGCGCTTCAGGACCCAGCCCACGATCACCACCGACAACATCACCGTGGCGCGAATGGCCGAGGCCGGCCACCCCGTCAAGGCCACATAAAACCAGATCAATGGAATCAGGACCGCCCCGCTCAGCGGCCGGGGCAAGCCCAGCGCGCGGAACAGCCCGAAGAAGATGCCGAAGACGATGGCCATCCGCAGGCCGTCCACGGCAAAGATATGATAGGTCGCCGCCCGGATGAACGGCTCCGAGACCTCCTCGGTCAGGGCCGGTTTCCACCCCAGCGTCAAAGCCCATTCCAGGCGCAGGGCCTCGTCTTCAACGGGCAAGCCGCGCGCCAGCGCCCGGCGCGCCCACGCGCGGAACCGGTCCGCCAGCGGCGGGGCCGGCGGCGTTGCCAGCACGCGCCAATCCTGCTCGGAGGCCGCCTGCAATTGATAATAAATCCCGAGTTCCTTCAGGTAGGCTCGGTAATCGAACGTGCCTTCCGCCGCCGCTCCTTTGGGCAGCGCCGCCACGCCGCTGATTTCCACCGTCTGGCCCCCGAAGAAATCGGCCAGCGTCCCCGGCGTGCTGGCCGCCATGCGCCCCGCTGCGGGCTGCCACGGCCCATGATTGGTGCTCAGGGCCGTGACCTCCACCTGGGCGGTCGCGCGCCAGGACTCCCTTTCCCCGCGCTCATGCGCCCGCAAAGAAGGCGTCTCGCGCAACGCGCCCCGCACTGACACGATGGCGGGCTGATCGCCCAGAATCCGGCGCAGATCGTTCGGAGAGAGAGCCGCCGTGTGGAGCGCCAGGTTCGTCCACCCGGCCAGAAAAATCAGCACGCACAGCAGAGCCGGCCGCGCCCGCCCCCAGGCAAGGGTGACGGCCGCCAGCCCAAGGCAAAATCCCAAGAGCGCCCACGGCGGAATGAAGCTCGCGGGCAGGATGCCCGCGCCACTGCCAAGGCCGACCCCCAGGAGAGCCCCGGTGAGTATTCCGCCGGCATAAAGCACGGCCACCGGGAAGAGCGGTTGTTTCATGCGCCGCCCCAAGTGGTCATGAACATAAATACGATGACGTTCGTTGCGCCCCATTTGGCCTGTGGCGAGGCGCGACGAGGGAGCATATCCGCGTGGATCTGTGACCGAGGAGCAACGAAGCCACAGGCCAAATGGGACGCAACCCGCAGGGCGGCAGGTCTTTTTGGCGCAGGCGGCGTTGCTCGCTCCTTACAGACCCATGAAGGGTATGCTCGTCGCTCGCGCCTTGCCTGCGCCAAAAATCCCTTGCCGCGAACGTCATCGTATTTATGTTCATGACCACTAAGCCCGCGACGCGGCTGCTCGAGGCGCCGCGGCTCCTGCAAACTCCCGGCACTTCATGCGCGCATGAAACCAAGCCCGCACCCGCAAATCAACCGCAAATCTCGCCGTCTCCCTGGCGGCCCAATGGGCCGCCAAAACCCATCATTCGGTAGGCGTCCCGGATGTTCTCCTCCAACTCCCTCAGCGTTCTGCCTTGCGTCATGATGTCCGGGTGCTCCACGAGCTTCCCGAGCCAGAACTTCTTGGACTTCCAATAAACCATCGTGAGCTTCGCGTTCATAGCACCGCAGCCTTTCTCTCTGTCACCATTCAGACTTCACCATTTGAGCCTCTGGCGCTCCACCCAAAGCCCAGGGCGGCTTGCCCGTCTTCCTGTTCCCCGGGTTCGTCCTTTGTCGCCTCGAAACCCGGCCCGCCTGGCGATCGTGCGTGGAGGAGGCCCCACACCGCTTCTCGTCGGGGCGGAGCACGCCGGCTCAATGTCCCGTCGATGACGCACTGAAACACACGCGCTCCGAAAACTCAAGCGCGATCGTGCTCACGGAACCAAGCTTAACCGAACCGGCGGCCCTGGGCAACTCGCAACAATGGGCTTCAATCCATCGACGCAAGGAACCGTCCCCCTTTTCGGTCTCCTCCCACTTGGGCATGTCAGGTGACCGGCTCGTGGATGGACGACTCCTAACCCCGAAGCAAATGGCCGCGAAGAACCCCAGGAGGCGCAAGAAACCGGGATTTTTGGGCCAATGGATCGCTGCATTGGCTGGCCGCAACGCGGAGGACCGTCACCGCGAGGACGAATTTGAAATGGCTTGCGCGTTTCTAACCGGTGTGGGACAACTGTAATATGACGAGTGATTCTACAGTTACCGTGAGCCAAGCGCAGGCGAACCTGCCCAAGCTTATCCGGCAGGACAGCTTTGCCATCGCCCGGCACGGCAAAGTCGTGGGCGTGTTCCTGTCCAGAGACCGGATCGAGGCGCTGGTCGAAAGCATGGAGTTATTGAGCGACCCGCATTTCATCCAGGCGCTGATGGACCACAAGGCCGGGCGGGGCAAACAATACGACGTGGCGGAGCTGGATGCTGAAATGTCCGCATGAACGCCCGCGTAATCGTCGGACAAAGGCTAAAGGATTTTCTGCAAACACTCGCGCCGGAACCGCGCCGGAAACTTTGGCGTGGTCTCAAGGCCTTAGCCCGGGACAAAGGCGACATCAAGCAGTTGGAGGGCAATTTGCATCCGTTCTGGCGACTGCGTGTTGGGCGGATGCGCGTGATTTACGAGCCGCGCTCCGTGGCGGGCGAGCGGCAATTGATTTGCTTCTTCGCCGACCATCGTTCCACCGTCTATGCGGTATTGGAACAATTGCTGGTATCCGGCATGGTTGAGGAGTTGAGGGATTAACGCGCATCCGGGTCAATCCACCAGTGAGCGAAATCCTTGGACCGCCCACAACTGGGGTTTCGTTCAATGCCTCTTGCCGCGTGTCGAGTGTCGAGGGGCCGAAGGGGAGGCTCCCTCCTCCCCATTCGGGTGAAAAGCGGGATAGGTTTCCTCGTCTAGCGATTGTGCGGGAGTTGATCGATGTTCCAGCGTTGGGCAATCGAGTCCTGGCTCACGTCGAATAGCGCTTTGGTGGTCAGGTTCTCGATGTGTTGATCGCAAAACAGGACATTCCAACGCCCGCCATGCCGTTTTTGGATCCCGATGCGGGCCCGAACGTTTAGGGCATTGGTCGGGGGACCGACCAGACCAGCCGAACAATCGTTCAGGGCGCCGATTGGGTACCAGTCGCACGAATCCCAGCTAAAGCAGTAGGGCAAAGCGGACCCACTGCCGTTCCAGGGAACAGCATCGCCTATAGCCAGCGTGTTGCTCGGAAGCACGACGTCGGTTTCGCGGACACTTCTAAGGGACGGCCCGCTCCCCACGAACCATCCCAAACCGACACTATCCGGCCAGGTGGCAAGCTGCCTGCACCCAATACCGTTGTAAGCAAAGCTCGCCGTCACGTTCCCGGCAAGAACCCCCGGCAAACGCAGAAAAGCGGGACACTCAGGAACCCAGGTCTTAGCCGGTCCGAAGATCGGGCCTATGTCTGTGCTGCCTCACGGCATGCTGAGGCGATAGAAACGGCTCGGATACTTCGTCCACTGTGGATCGCTGAAGTAAAACGAGCCATTGATAAGCGCATTGGTTTGCACAGGCGCCCATACGGGATGGGCCAAGTCGGCGCAGGCCTCCACGACGAGGGAGAGGTTCGTTGCCCAGGAGACGGTGAAACCAAACCCATTCGTTTGAACACCAAAACCCGGGCCATTGAGCAGAATCAGCGGGCGCGGAAGCACCCATGGAGCGGTGGTAAGGCCGTTAAAGGCAGGTCCCCAGCCCAAGGTTCCGGGCAAGTAGTAAACAGTCGCGCCATTGTCACCGAGGAACGCAGACGGGCCAACGCTGGGGGCGTTCCCGTTGAAGTAGATTCCTGTCAAGTTGGTGCAGTAGCTGAACGCAAAGTCCCCGATGTTGGTGACGCTGTTCGGGATCGTCACGCCGGTCAAGCCGGCGCAACTCCAGAACGCGAAGGCGCCGATGTTGAGCACGCCGTTGGGCACCGTGTAACCTCCGGCCTTGGCCTCCGGATACTGAATGAGTGTCGTCCGGCTCTTGTCGAACAAGACCCCATCCGCACTGCTGTAGAAGGAATTACCTGCGTCCACCGTGATTGCCGCCAGGTCGGGGCAGTCAAAGAATGCCCGCTCTCCGATGCTGGCAACGCCTTTGCCAATCGTCACTTCGGTCAGGTCGAAGCAGGATTGGAACGTATAGCCACCGAGGTTGGTGACGCTGTCGGGTATCCCAATGTTGGTCAGCGTGCAGGTACTGAACGCGTCGTTTCCGATGCTGGTCACGCTACCGGGGATCGCAATGCTGTTCAGGCCTATGCAGAAATAGAATGCGCCATCCCCGATGGCAGTGACGCCGCTGGGGACCGAGTAGCTTCCATATTCAGTTTCGGGACACTGGATGAGCGTCGTGTGGCTCTTGTTGAACAAGACCCCGTCCATAGTGCTGTAGAAGGGGTTGAGTGGATCCACGATTAGCGTGCCTTCGTACTCAGCGAATGCCCCCGTCCCGATGTTAGTGACGCCGGCCGGAATTGTGATACTGGCGTTCCGCAGGGTGCCGAACTGGGTGGAGCCGAAGAAGGCCCCATCCTCGATGCTCGTCACGCTGCTCGGGATCGTGACACTGTCCAGGCCGTTGCACCAGGCAAACGCGTTAGTCCCGATGACCGTAACACTGTCGGGGATGGCCACGGTCCTCAGGCCGCGGCATTCCTCGAAGGCGGAGCTGGGGATGCGAGTGACCTGGTTTGGGATAGTGACGCTGGCCAGGCCACACCCCGAGAACGCGCTATCCCCGATGTTGGTGACGCTGTTCGGAATGGTGGCGTTGGTCAGGCTTGAGCACTCATAGAACGCATCAGTTCCGATGCTGGCGAGGCCGTCGGACATGATCACGCTGGTCAGAATCGTGGACCCTCGGAACGCCCCGTCGCCAATGGCGATCACGGGCAGCCCATCGATCGTGCCGGGGATGGTCACCAGGCTGTCGGACCCGGTGTATGCGGTTATGGTGATGGCGCCGTTGGCGGCAGTGTAAATGAACTGGGCTTGCGCCACACCGGGCAACGCCAACAGTAACAGCGGCAGAATCCATGAGCCGGGAGCCCGACCCGCCAGACCCAAGCTGATGCGGATGATTCCCAATACTGCCTTTGTTCTTTTCATAGACGTCCTCATTCTGTCGAGAAGCAGCATGTCCACATCCACTCCGGCAAGCCTCAAGCCTCACCGGGATTGGGCAGTAGTCCCCGGCAACCACACAGACCTTTGTAACAGTTAGCTTTTTAAACCTCTCGCCGGGTGAATGCAAGAGAAATCCACAGCCGCCCGTCCCGTATAGCAGGGCCAGTGACAAAGTCGCCGGGACAGGCCCCATTCCCTGACTGTAGGAGACGACGTAAGGAGTCCCTGATCCATGGCTTCCGAGGGGAGCAGGGTTTCGCTGTGCCCAAGAACCAATCAGAGATTCCTTACGTCGTCTCCTACAATGGTTTGCGGAAAACTTTGTCACTGGTCCTGTCCCGTATAGTCCTGTCCATGTCCCCCGAATCCCGCTCACACCGGGCTGAAGAGAGGTTTTCCCTGATGTCTGGTCGCGCGGCGATGGTCTTGAGCAGCGGGAGGTCAGCGGCAGGCCCATGCCGGGGGGCGAAGGGACAGGGAGCCGTACAGGCCACCCGCCAATCTCATTAACACCGCCGCTTCAGCGCGGTGTACGTATGCGGCGAGCCGTCCCAGCCGTTTCAACGGCTTTCGGCGCTCCCACTCAAACCGTTAAAACGGTTGCACCGCCCCAGCGCCTTTTTACACCGGGCTGAAGCCACGGTGTTAATGAACGCCGTCAGTGCTTCCAGGCGCGCACGTAGTCGATGCTGAAGGTGGAGGGCAGATCGGCATCGTTGGGCATGCCGAACCAGTCGGGCATCGTCTCGCTGTCGAAGATGAGGTAGAGCGGCTGGTGCCAATGGGTGTTTTGCACGGTATGCACGAGTTGCCCATCGGCATACCAGCGCAACTGGTCGCGGCCCCATTCAAAGCCATAGACGTGGAACTGCTCTGCAAAGCGCCAGGGGGCGGGCCAGAAGCTGCCGACCTGCCAGTGCCGCTTTTCCTGCGGGGTGGCGGACACATGCACGGTCATGTAGTAGCGCTGGTCGTGGGTGGGGGATTTGCCGCACAACTCGAACACGTCGATCTCAGTGGCCCAGCCGGGATAGGCCCGGCCGTCCTCTTGCTGGAACCAAAAGGAACTCGAGCCGGCGGAGTTCATGGCGCGCGCTTTCACCTCGTAATAGCCGTAGCTGGAGCGGGCCTTGGTATGCAGCGCGGCGGAGGTATAATCGCGATAGCCGTGCTGTTGTGCCTGCTCGGGCACGGCTGTCTTGCGCATGGCCAGGCGCAATTGACCGTCGCGAACCACCACGTTGGCCGGGTCAAACCAGGCCGGTTGGCGCCCTTGCCACCAGGACATGCCCACGGTCCACTTGGTCGAATCGAGCGACGGGCCGTTGAACTCATCCCACATCGGCTCGAATTTCACCCAGCTCCCGCGGTTCTCCTGATCCGAGAGCGGCAGGTCCTCGCTGACCCGGCTAGGGGCCTGGTCCAGCGGCTGCTCCCGGGTCCACTGTTGGACGGTCTTCTCATCGAACCGGTTGGTCCGGACATCGGACGAGGTGTTTTCTGCTCCGCGAGCGGCGAGCGTGCCCAGCGGCAGTTGGGCGGCCAGCGCAAGGCTCGCGACGCAAAGCGGGGCCAGGGCAAATCCTCTGGCCCATGTTCCGGGGACGCGCTGCTTTTTCATTGCCGGCGGAACACTAACCGTAAACCTGGGGTCGTGGAAAGTCAGAATTCCTCCTTCGGGCCGGAACCAAGTCCAAACAGCGACCTGGCGCAAAGGTTTATGAGAAAAACATTCTGAGACGGATCATTCTCCGGCTCGACGTAGTTGATGGCGGCTGTCGCGTAAACAGCGGCGTCTGATTCCCCAGCGGCGAAAAGCTCCTTGCGATAAGCTCTCAGGTCGGCGACTAACTTTCGGATGCGCTCGGGCGTGAAGATGCCCTTTGCCATCTCCCGCAGGGCCGGGAGAAGAACCGTGGAAAATGTCTCTTTTTGCTGGGCCTCGGAGAGCGGGGCGCCGCCTTCCGGCGGCCCGTATGTCTCGGCCATCACCTTGAGCTTCTCGGTGAGAACGGGCAACCACGGCTCAATTTCTTCCGACCGGAGAAAGAGGCAGGCTGCGTCCTGGCGTTTAAAAAGCTCAGCCGTGTGACCGTGGATCGTGTCAATCGTGGCATTCGATTGGCCACGCAAGCCCGGATGAGCATTGAGCAGACGCTCCAGGCGAGCGGCCTTGACCGGATCAGCGGTGTGTTGGGCGACCCAGGCGTCAATCTCATCCGGACCCATGTTGTTGTCCCGGCGCAATCCCAGTTCCCGCATGACCGCTTCCCTGCTTGCCTCCTGTTGAGCGGCCCAGGCCCGCACGCCGTGGAAGAGCATCTGGACCAGGAAGGGATTGCCCTCCTGGTGCTCGTCGGCCAGTGCCCCGGCAACGAACTCTATGAGGCGCGCATCGATAAAATGGCCCGCTTCAACATACTTTGGCATGCGCATCAGCAGTTCCATGGCGAGATGATCCCGGTGCTCTTCGGAGGCCAGGAAACGGAGCGCGCTGAGCAGGGTCTTCTGGACCTTCTCGGAATCCTCGAGGTTTGGCGGAAAACCCACTTTTTCGAACGCCCTCTGCAGGTCCGCCGCAGTGAAGCGCAACGGTGCGAATGACTCCTCGGCAAAGAGCTTTTGGCATCGCCGCGTGAAGTTACGGTCATTATCGAGGAGCTTCTGGAATTGCTCCTCGTACGGTTCCAACTTCGCGGCCGCGGCCTCAATCTCTTCCTTGTGCCCAAGGTATGTCAGCAGGGTGTCCTTGCCTTTGAAAAGCCGCCGCAACTCGCGGAGGTCTTTGGACCGGCCAGGGCGGCTCAGCAATTTGAAAATGGCGCCCAGGTCCCCGGCGGCGCGTGGGCCGCCGCCCCACTCCGGCGCGGCTTCGTCAAGGTCCTCTCGCAGCTCCACGGCCTCCTCCGTGCTGGGCGGCGCCAGGGCGGAGCGTGCCTTCTCATCGATCGGGAGGTGGCACCGTTTGTATTTCTTGCCGCTCCCGCAATAGCAGGGGTCATTCCGTCCTGGTTTTGTGCTCATAACACTTACTGCCGCTCCAGGCACTCCGGGCACAGGCCGCGGAGCCAGCCCGCGTCCAGGGGACAAACGGACCGCTTTTCATTGGGGTGGATGTTCTTGGGGTCGCGACACTGCTTTCTGGCTCTTGCAAGGATTTTATGGCCTTGGTGACAGCAATGGTCCCAGCACAGGCCCTGGCCATGGCCGCTGCATCGGGGACAGACTGTGTTATGACAATCGTCCGCCAAACAGTTCACCAAGGCGCCGACTCGAGCTACCCGGTGGCCGGCTGAGCAGATCATGTCCGGAGGCGTCCAATGCTCGTTGCAGCGACGGTCATGGTAGCCGCCATCCTCAGGGCAGACGGCTTTGCAGCAGATCCCCGCCATCAGCGGCGTTTGGCGCTCCTGCCGCCCGAAGGCGGCGCTTCCGGGCGCCGGCTGGCAGGGAATCCCCGCCGTGAGCGGCGCTTCGCACAACACGGACGGTCCACCGTCGAGGCGGTGGGCGCCGCCGGCGCAGAAACAGGCGAGGCTGGGATTGCCGTAAAGCACGTAGCCCAGGCCGAGAAGGGTGCCTCCATCCAGAGGATTCGCCGCGTTCTTGCGCAAGGCCAACCGGGCCTGGCGCAACGATTGGCCGACCGAATGGCCTGCCAGGAGGGCCTCGTAGAATGGCGGCAAGAGAAGCGGGGCCGGCACGGAGGGGATTTCCGTGATGGTGCCCAGGTAGCTCGAGACGCCGAAGCTCTGGGCTGCGTCCACCATCCAGTGCATCGGTTCGCCAGCCGTGCCCCAGGTCTTTTCCCACCCTTCGGCCGTGCCGGATCGACAGCAGATGGCCAGCAGCACCAGGGGCGGCAAGGCGCCCGGCGGAAACGCCGCTTGAAAGTCACGCGCGGTAAATATCTGCGCCGCTCCCGCATCCCCGCTTGTTCCCAGAACGAACCCGGTGCGTTCCGGATGCGGGTCCGACTCATGATGGAGAATCAGGCTCACCAGGTCGTGGCTGCGCAGTGCCTCGGTGAAAGAGGCGGGGGCGATGGGGCCGAGCCTCGCATCGGCAAAATCGATCTTGCCATCTCGCCCGGCCGAGACCCATGCGGCGCGAAACCGGTTGAACTGGTCCCGCACCTCGGGTCTCAGGTCCCCGAGCGTATCAACCAGGCTGAAGGCGCGGTAGGGCTGGCCAGGACTGTGATGCCGCGAGGGCAGACCCGCCGCAACGCGCGCCAGCAATTGCCTTCCGGTGGCGTACTCAAAGCAGATGAAATCGTCGGCCAGGTGGATCCAGTCAAAGGGCACCCAGTGGAGCAAGGGGTCATATTGGAAAACCAGGTGGCTGATGGTCCGCTCGGACTGGAGCTTCTCGATGACCTCCTTGGGGAACAGGGCGCTGCACAGGTCACGGCCAAAGGGACGCAGGCTTCGCTCGACGCAACTGCTCCCGGCTTCGTAGTCCTCCGGCCGCGCGCACTGGCCCATCGCGCCATACCCGGAGCGAAGGGCGGCGACGGTCCGTTGGCTGAGGTCCTGGAGGGTGTCGTATTGGCATACGCGAGGCTGGGTGCCCAGCACCACCACCCGGCCCGCGTTCGGATGCAACTCCCATGTGACCTGAACGCGACGGGACAAAGAATCCCTGGCCGGCGTGTTTCCCAAGCCTTCGTGGACACTGTATTTCAGCACCAGCGTATTCACGTCTCCTGGCCGAGGATGACCACTAGAGTCCGCCCGTCGGGGGTGATGATCCTCAGCGCGCCCTCCGGACACTCCTTGAGCGTCGCCACCCCATCCTTCAAGCGGCCCTCGACCCCGGTCTCCTCTTCCAATGGCTTCCCGTCCCGAAGCACCAGCCTCCGGACCTTGACCAGACCCTGGATGGAGCGGTTGGTGAGGGAGACGATTAATCGAAATCCTCCCCCCGGTTCGCAAACCACGGAGACCTCCGTTCCATCCGGCGCTCGAACCCTCTTCCGGCTCGAGGCCCCGAGCGCCACCTCCGGCCCAGCCTTGGGTAACGAATGCCCCCGCGAAAGGTAGGCAGGCTCAAGGGCCACCTCGACGCCCAGCAGGGCGCGCGCTTCCAGGCCGTCCGGCCTTTGGAGAAACACCGCCACAACCTCCTTAGGTTTCAGTGAAAAGGCGGCCCACGCATCCCTGAGTGCCTGCCCGGTTGTCGCCCAAACCCGACAGGCCAATGACGGCGCAGACGCCGCGGCTCTTGCCGAGGACTGCCGCCCGAAAGCGGCCTCCCGGGCTGTCGAAGCCGGCGCCGCCGTCCGGCCCTCCTGGGTTTCCAGAGACCGGACAATCCGCGCCAAGGCCTCCTGCGCCTCAACGTCGCCTGCAATCAAGGCATCCACCTTGTCCTCCTCCTCGATGCTTAGAGCACCCAAGGCGAAAGCCCAGAGCAATTGCTCAGGGGCCCGGCCTGGACGCGGCCGGCCAAAGAACTGAGACTCCAGCTCGGTAATCTCGGCCGACACGTCGTCCTTTTGTCCCTCATGCTCAATACTCATAGGTCTTCATTGTCTTTCTAACCCAGGACACCCGCGCGTGTGCCCTCATCATCTCTACGCGCGCTCTCTGACTTTCATTCAACTGGCGGCGAGGGGGGAGGGGCGGGTGTCGAGGGTCGAGCGTCGAGGGGCAGTCGCTCTGCATTCCTCGGCCCTCGCCCCTCGCCACCCGGCCCCCTGGATGTCCGGCTACTTGTGAACCGCTGCCTGGTCCTCCCGCTGCAGGCAGGAGAGCAGCCATTGGCGCATTGCCGTCAAGGCCGACTTTAGCCGTCTGCCCACCGTGACCTGGTCCATGCCCAGGAGCTTGGCGATCTCCTCCTGGGACCGGACCCAGGGGTGCTGCGCTCGTTGATAGCGAGCCAACTGATCGCGCGCTTCCAGCAGGCGATTCGAGGCCTTCTGGCGCCGCACACAGGCGATCTGAAACTCGAGTTCGTGGCGGCGCTCGCTCCCGCTAGCCGGGTTCTTCATTTCCGCCTGCAACTGCTCGATGCTGGAACTGCGCGGATGCTTCAATTCGTTGATCCGCTCGCGCGTCCAGCCCTGCATTTCCAACTCCGCCTCCTTGCGCTCCCGGCGCCCAAAGGCCTGCCTCTGCTCGGCCTCCCGTTCTGGAATCTCTTCGTCCTGCAGCCTTCGCAGCGCCTCTTGGTCTGTATCGAACTCCTTTTCAAGCTGCCTGAGGCTCGCCGCCTTGGCTGCGCGCTCCAGTGTCCAGGACGCCATGCGCCTTGGATTTACGTGTGCCCGATAGCGCAACTCCACGACTGCCCGCTCCTCCGGCTCCGCTAACGCAGCCAAACATCGCTCCAGCCGTTGGGCCGCCGGTTCAGCGGGGTCTTGTTCGGCTACGGACGCCCCTTGGAGCACCAGGTCCTCCGGCTCAGTCTCCGCCCGCTGAGGGTCTCCGCTGGCCTGTGAGACCGAAGCCGCACCATCGCCAAGTTCGCAAGTTCCCGGCTCAGAAGCGAATTGCTTCCGCGCATCCCGGCACCGCCCGGTCAGGACAAACTCCAGGAAGCTGGCAAAGGTCTTGCCCTCGCCCGTCTTGTAAGCCCCCAGGGTTTTGTCAAACCGGGCCTCGGCGAAAACCCGGTCCTCGACCCACGCCTGGGCTTCCTGCAGCCTCGCATCGTCTGACGACAAAAGCGGGGAGGACTCCCGAAACATTCTCAGCAGGGTGTCTGCTACCCACGCCCGGTACGCGTTCCAATAGAAACCCCGAATTTCCTGGCGTCTATCCTCGCTGGTTTTGGCGAGCAAATATTCCGCCACGCGATCGCAGTCTTCCACGCAAGCCGCAACCACCACCGGACCGGAATCCCCCGGGCCCTTCACGGCCGCCACCCCGGCGCAAAACTCCCGCGCCTTGGCCTCCAGCCAGGCCTCTCGTCCCGCGGCCTTTGCCGGTTGCTCCGTCACCAGAGAGCGCAACTCCTTGGGCACGAACATCGAGTGGCTGAATTGCTTCTCGACCAGGCGCGCCACTGCGTCCACGTCTGCAAACTCCAGGCGCCGGCGCAGCAGCGGGACCAACACCCGCTGACACCGCCCCCACAGCTCCCGGCGCAGTTCCCCTTCCGGCGCCGGCAGCGCCCCATCCGTCGATTCATTTTTCATGCCTGTCGCCACAAACCCAAGTCCTTTCGGGTTGGATGCAGCCCAGTCTGGCAGGGTCAGCGCCGGCCTTCCAGCCCAAAACGCCGGCCGTTTATTTCTCCATCCCCATCTTCTTCAGCAAAGCGAGAAACCAAGTATAACGCTGCCGCCGGTCTTGCTCGCCTGGATCGCCTTTGAAAGGATGTGACGGAGCTTTCATTTCGGCGAGTTCGTCCGAGAGGCTCTAAAATCCAGTTGTCTATTTGGCGCCAATCTGCTGAAATCCAACCCAATATGAAGCGGCAAGCAGAACAGGTCTTGTCCGAATGGCGTGGTCGTCCCGGCCGAAAGCCCCTGGTGCTGCGGGGCGCTCGCCAGGTGGGGAAGACGTACCTGGTCGAGAACTGGGCCGGGCAGCACTTCAGGTCGGTGCTGAAGGTGGACCTGGAGCGGGAGCGGGACTTGCACAGCCTGTTTTGCCAGCCGGACCCGCAGCGGTTGCTGGAGGAATTGACCCTCTTGAAGCGCCAGGCAGTGACGCCCGGCCAGACCCTGCTGTTCCTGGACGAGGTCCAGGCGTGTCCGCCGGCACTGGCGATGTTGCGCAATTTCTACGAGTTAATGCCGGACTTGCACGTCATCGCCGCCGGCTCGCTTCTGGATTTCGCGCTTCGCGAGTTCGCGCACTCGATGCCGGTTGGGCGGATCGAATTCCTGCATCTCCACCCAATGTCCTTCGAGGAGTTTCTGGAGGCGGTCGAGGGACCGGCATTGGCAGGATACGTGGGCGAGATTTCGCTTCGGCAATCGCTCAGCGAGGCGATGGAGCGAAAGCTCATCGAGACGTTGCGGCGCTACTTCTTCATCGGCGGCATGCCGGAGGCGGTGCGGGTGTACTCGGAGCGGAAGGACTTGCTCGAGGTGCAGCGCGTGCAGACGGCGCTGCTCCAGACCGTGCAGGAGGATTTCGCCAAGCATGGGTCAGGGCGGCTCCAGGAACTGATGCGCAAGACGTATCGACACGTGGCGGAGAACGTGGGGCGGAAACTGAAGTTCGTGAACGTGAGCCGCGATGAGCGGGCGGCCGAGGTGCGGCGCGCCCTTGAATTCCTGGCGCAGAGCCGGTTGGTGCATCTGGTCTATCACACTTCGGCCAACGGGCTGCCCTTGGGCGCGGAGCGGGACGAACGACGCTTCAAGCCCCTATTCCTGGATGTCGGGCTGGTGAACCGGATGTGCGGTTTGGACCTGGTGGGCGCGGAGGAGTTGACCACCGTGAACGAGGGCGCGCTGGCGGAGCAATTCGTCGGCCAACAACTGCTGTGCGCCGCGGCGGCCTTTGAAGACCCGCAGTTGTTCTACTGGGGCCGCGAAGCCAGGAACGCCAACGCAGAAGTGGATTTCGTCATCAGCCGGCATCAGGACATCCTGCCAGTGGAAGTCAAGGCGGGCAAAACCGGCACCTTGCGGTCGCTCTTCCAGTTCCTGCTCGAGAAAAAGCGCCGACGCGCGGTGCGGTTCCACCTGCGTCCGCCCGCGCTGGAAGCCGTCAAGTTGCCAGGCGCCGAGGGAACGACGGCGCAGTTGCTCTCGCTGCCGTTGTATCTGGCCGGGCAAATCGACCGGTTGCTCGCAGAGGCTTTCGGCCCGGCGCACAACGCCCCGGACAAGTAGGCCCTGCATGGCCTGCGGTTTCTCTCACAAACCTTTTACAAGTTCTTTGCGTTTGGTTGACAACCGGGGGTGGTTTTGTGTCAGGTTGCCCGTATGAAAGAGAAATGAAGAAGGTCGCGCTGCTCTATATCGCGGCGGTATTTGTGCCCAGCCTGATACTGGCCTGGCTGGCGGTGCGCTCCCTGCGCGATCAACAGTTCCTGCTCGAACGGCAGCAATCCTTGCTCTACCAGGCCGTGGCCGACGCCAAAGCCAAGGAGGTGCAGGACGCCTTGGACGATTGCCAGCGCAGCTTCCGGTTGAGCGTGAACGGCCTGTTGGAAAAACGCAACCTCATCGATGCCGCCCGAACTTTCGACGACGGCCTCCGCAAGGTCTGGCCCCTGGCGGAGGTCGGCTTCGCCGTGGATTCCAAAGGCGCCATCCTCTCCCCCTCCCCCTACAGCAGCCGCCCGGAGGCCAGGAAGTTCTGCGCTGATTACGGGCGTTTCCTGGGAAACCTTCAGAGCGCGGAGGTCTATTTGAACCCGAAGCAGTCCTTCAACAATGCCCCCGCGCTCAATCCCCCGCCACAATCGGCCCAGGAACAGCTAGCTGAGTCAAGTCTCAATCGGCGCTTTGGACTGGGCAAATCCCAGCAACTGCGCAGCGTCATCCCTCAGCAGCAATCATTGAGTTTGCAAAACAACGCGTTGGTCAACAAGAGCCTCCAGTTCCGCGCCGACCCCTCTGTGCAGCAGGCCTCTCAGCCCCAGGCACAATTGCTCCAGGGCCAACTCCAGGCCGGCTTCAATTATCAAAACTCCCCGCAGTCTGAAGACAGCCAGGCCTCCAAGATGGCCGCCGCCGAGGCGGAGTTTCGACAGCTTATCGGCGAGGACCTCGAGGGTACTCTCGCCCGGTTTGTGGACAACAAGCTCAACGTCCTCTATTGGTGCCGGCCCTCTCGCGACGCCCCCGTTATCTTCGGCGCCCAACTGTCCCTGCCCCGGTTGATAGACAGGCTGCGCCCAATCGTGCAACAGGCCGAACCGGCCTTGCAGGGCGGCGATTGCGTGGCGCTGCTCGATGACACCGCCCGGCCGCTTGCCCTCTCGCACCCGGGGTTCCGGGCGGCGTGGAAGCGCCCCTTCGTGGCCACGGAAATCGGTGAGACCCTGCCCCACTGGGAAGCGGCCGTTTACGTGGCCGACCCCGCCAAACTGACCCGCTCCGCCCAGGGGCTCAAACTCACACTCGGCCTGGTCATCGCCATCCTTGTGCTCGCCATCGCCCTGGGAAGCTGGCTCATTGTGGCCGACCTCAATCGCCAACTGACCCTCGCCCGCCAAAAAACAGACTTCGTCAGCAACGTCTCCCACGAACTCAAGACCCCGCTAACCTCCATTCGCATGTTCTCCGAACTGCTGGCCGAAGGCCGCGTGACCGACCCGGCCAAGGAACGGTCTTACCTGGAGATTATCACCGCCGAAACCGCCCGCCTGACCCGGCTCATCAACAACGTGCTGGATTTCGCCCGCATGGAGCGCGGTGAAACCAAATACAAATTCCAGAAGTGCGATATCGCGCGCGTGGCGGAGGAGACCGCCGCCAGCTATCGGCCCCACCTCCAGGCCGGCGGCTTCGAGTTCGATTGCGAACTGCCCGACTGCCCCATCCTCGTCAACGGCGACCCCGATGCCCTGGCCCAGGTCATTGTCAACCTCCTCTCGAACGCGGAAAAATACTCGGACACTCGCAAGGAAATCGTCATGCGGGTCCGGCGCCAGGGCGCCCCGCTGCCCCATGCCGAAGTCCAAATCCTCGATCGCGGCCTCGGCGTTCCCAAAGGGTGCGAAGAGAAGGTCTTCGAGAAGTTCTATCGCGCCCACGACTCGCTGAGCAGCGGCATCCAAGGCTCCGGACTGGGGCTGACGCTTGCGCGTCAAATCGCCCGCGCTCATGGCGGCGAAGTCCTCTACGAGGCCCGCCCGGGCGGCGGAAGCTGCTTCAGCCTGCGCCTGCCCTTGAGCACGGCAGAACAGCCGGAAAAACCAACCCCTTCCCCCTGAACACAACTCCCAAACCCGAAACCCCAATGAAAACCAGGATCCTCATCGTCGAAGACGACCCCCACATCCTGCTGGGCCTGGAAGAGGTGCTCAAAAGCGACGGCTTCGATGTCGCCGTCTGTAATCGCGGCGACCAGGCCATGGAGGCCTTCGCCAAACACCGGCCCGGCCTGATCCTGCTGGACATCATGCTGCCGGGGCTTAGCGGTTACGATTTCTGCAAGGCCCTCCGCTCGAAAAAAGTCTCCACGCCGATTCTCATGCTCACGGCCAAGGGCCAGGAAATCGATAAAGTGGTCGGTCTCGACCTGGGCGCCGACGATTATGTCACCAAGCCCTTCGGCGTCCGGGAACTGCTGGCTCGCATCCATGCCCTCCTGCGCCGGAGCGGCCAACTCCCTCCCGCCGAGGCGGCCTCTCTTGAGCCCTTTCAGATCGGCCCGGCCTCCATCGACCCGAAGACGTTCCAGTTGACACGCGGCAAAACCGTCGAGGAACTGACTGCCAAAGAACTCAAACTGCTCCAGTTCTTCCACGCCCACCCGGGTGAGGTCTTGTCCCGCGACCGCCTGCTCAACGAAGTCTGGGGCTATAATTATTACGGCACCACCCGCACCCTCGACCAGGTGATCGTGCAGTTGCGCAAGAAACTCGGCGACAATGCCGACGCCCCCAGACACTTGCTCACCGTCCACAGCGTGGGCTACAAGCTGGTCTGAGGCGGGCGCTTCCGGGCACTGCCCCCGGAGCGCCGGCTTCAGCCGGCTTTGCGCGCACCTGGACCCCTGCTGTGTCCCTATTGAACATTGGACGTCCAAAGCCGGCTGAAGCCGGCGCTCCGGTCCTCCGCCCATGGGTGCGGGGGCAGTGTCCGGACGTGCCCGTCTGAGGTTCGGACTGGACATTTTTCCGGCCGGGGTGCTACCGTGTTCAGCGTCACGGATGAAAACACTGAAATGACGACCAGACTGGAAACGCTCTTGGGCCGGATTCTCAACGAGGATGCGTTGCAAGCCCTCGCCAGGATTCCCGACAGCTCAATCGACCTTGTGGTCAGCGACCCCCCTTATTGTCTGGGCAAGGATTATGGCAACGATTCCGACAAAGTGGACCCGGAACAATACCTGGAATGGAGCAAACGGTGGATTGACGCCGTGGTTCCAAAGATCAAATCCACAGGCAGCCTTTATGTTTTCCTGACCTGGCGCTATTCGCCGGAGATCTTCTGCTACCTGAAGAAAAAACTGACGATGCTGAATGAGATCATCTGGGACAGGCGCGTTCCGAGCATGGGCGGCAGCACGCGGCGATTCTCGTCCGTCCACGACAATATTGGCTTTTTTGCCAAGTCCAAGGACTATTACTTTAACATCGACGCCGTTCGCATCCCTTACGACGAAGAAACCAAGAAGGCGCGTTCGCGCTCGATTTTCGTGGGCAGCAAGTGGCTTGAAGTCGGTTACAATCCCAAAGACGTGTGGAGTGTGTCCCGGCTCCATCGGATTCATTCCGAGCGCGAGGACCACCCCACGCAAAAGCCCCTTGAAATAATCGAGCGGATGATCAAAGCCAGTTGTCCCGTTCATGGCGTTGTGCTCGATCCCTTCATGGGCAGCGGCACAACGGCGGTCGCCGCGCACCGCCTCAATCGCAGTTTCATCGGTTTCGAGACAAACCCCGATTACTGCGAGATCATCCGCCAGCGGTTGTCGGATGAAGGCCACTTTAGTGGAACGGCCACGCCCGATTCCAGTATTGCCGGAAGTCGGAAACCACGAGAAAAACAACCGAATTTGTTTGACCATGCGATGACAGCAAGACCTGCCGTTTAGCGATCTGGCAACAGCAACTCTGGCCCGCACCTGTCAAGTGCATGGCCGCAAAACGGAAGCTAGGGTCCGAATGAAAAAACTGTAAGGCGACACGTTCAATATTAACAATCAACACTGGAGAAAATATATGTCCAAGAGACCCCTCAATGTCGGATTAATCGGCGGCGGCAAAGGCGCATTTATCGCTCAGCCGCACCAGAAGGCGATTTTTTTTGATGGGACGCGCCGGGTAACGGCGGCCGCCCTGTTCCCCGACCCGAAGGTGGCGCTGGAAGAGGCGGCCAACTGGCCTTATCCGATCAAGGGCTACGGTTCTTACGACGAGATGATTGCCGCCAACGCCAGCTTGCCCGGGGACCAGAAGCTCGACTACCTCGTCATCGTGACGCCCAACCATGTCCACTATGACCCCGCCATGAAGGCCCTGAAGGCGGGGATTGCGGTGTTCTGCGAGAAGCCGCTGTGCATGAACCTCAAGGAGGCCACGGACCTGGTGGAAGCGGTTAGGAAGTACAAAATCCCCTTTGGCGTGGCCCACACTTATCTGGGCCACTGGACCAGCCGGTTTTCGCGCTACATCGTTCGGTCCGGCCTGCTGGGGGACGTTCGTTGGGTGGACTCCTACTATCTGCAGGGCTGGCTGGCGACCAAGCTTGAAGCGACCGGCCAGATGCAGGCTGCCTGGCGCACCAATCCCAAGCTCGCCGGCGGCTCGGGTTGCGGCGGAGACATCGGCACACATGCCCTCATGCAGCTCCGTTATGTCACGGGCCTGGACGTCGTCGAACTCTCGGGCCAACTCGAGACCTTCGTCGAAGGCCGGCCGCTGGACGACCACTTCACCACTTATTGCAAACTGAGCAACGGAGGCAAGGCCCTGGTGCGCGCCTCCCAGATTTGCATCGGCTGCAAGAACGACCTGGGAATCAACATCTCCGGCACCAAGGGCACACTCCATTGGCGCCAGGAAGAACCCGAATCCATCACCATCTGCCTGGCCAATCAACCCGACCGGGTCTATTGGCGCGGGGCAGTCACCCCCGGCGACGGTTTCCTGCCCAAGGATGTGCCGGCCGACCTCATGGCCGAGCCTACCATCCCCTCGGGCCATCCGGAGGCCTTCCACGACGCTTATGCGCGGCTGCATCGCTGCTTCGAGGCTGATGTCCGCAAATGGGAAGCCGGCGAGCCCTTCAAATGCGACGGCTCGAAATACGCGAATGTGGAAGACGGGTGGACAGGCATTGCCTTCATCCAGACGGCCCTCAAAAGCTCGAAGAAGAAAGGCGCCTGGACGCCAATGCCCAAGGGGGTGTAATCCTATTCTTTAAACCACCTCCTCGCCCGGGGCACGAACCTGGCCTTGATGGTTTGAGTCTGGCGCGCGGCATCAACCTGGATGGTCGCGCCGAAGGCAGACTCGGCGGTCAGCAAAAGCGCATCGATCTGCGGCTGGACGCGGATTTCATGGCGGGCGACCTGGTCGGCCCGCCGGCGGGAGTGTTCGGCCTTGGCGGCGGCCAGGCGGTCGGCGGTCTTGAGCTTGGCGCTTTGGCTGGTGCTGCGGGCGGAGCGGGCGCTGAGTTCGCCTTCGTAGCTCTGGAAATACTCATCGATGCGGTCCAATTCCCGGCGCAGATAGTTCTCCTGCCGCGCGCGGATGGCGGCCAGGTCGTCGGCGAGGTCCGCCTGGAGTGCGGCGCGCAGAAAGGCCATCCACCGCTCGGGTTCGGGCGTGGGCCACTGGATGTCCTGAGGCGATGAGTCGGCCTGGGCCAAACCGATTGATTGGGCGAGGGACTCATCCGGTTCGCCATTAGGCAGGGCCAAGGCCAGGCGGCGCAGCGACCAATGCTGGTCGATGGCCTGAATCTCGCAACGGACCAGGGCCACCAGGGAGAAATGGAAAGCGGCCTTGAACGGCGCGGCCAGACACCAGCGCGTCGCGTTCTCGAACTGCGCGCGCCAGAGTTTCTCGGCTACCGCTGCATCCGGGGGCCGGCCCGGCCCTTGGCTGGCCAGCACCACCCGCTCCAGCGGCAGGGGGCTGGGGCGCAGCGCCTCGGCCAGGCGGAACGTCAGGGGACAGCCAGGAAAGATCTCCCGGGCCGCATCGCGCGCCATGGTGGCGTCGGCCGGGGCGAAGACCAGTTCGACTTCATGGAGCGCGCCATCAGGGTTCCAGAGTTTGGCAGGCTCGCCCTGGGCGACAATTTCCAGGCGGTCGTGCCATGTCCGTTCGGAGAGCGCCCCCAGGGTCGTGAATCCTTCCTCGTAGAAGTTCACCAGCGCGGCAGGATCGTAGGGGAGACGATCAAGTTTCATAATCCTTTTTGAAGAGCGTCTCGTCCAGTTGCTTGACTTCGCCGTAACTGTCGCGGGCGGCGACCAATTCCTCGCCCAGGCCCGCGAGGGCCTCGGCAACGCGGCCTTGGCTTTCGCGCCAGCGGCGCAGGACTTCCTCGGCGAATTCATCGCTGCCGAAGCGTTCGCCGAGGACCAGGCCGGCTTCGCCGACGACCAACTCGAACAAATTGAGCTTCTCCTGGAGGATGTGGAGCAGATGCTCCTGGAGGGTGCCGGCCTGGACGAAGTTGTAGATGCGCACGGGCTGAAGCTGGCCAAGGCGGTGGAGGCGGCCGATGCGCTGCTCGATTTCCATTGGGTTCCACGGCAGGTCGAAATTGGCGAGCCGATGGGAGAACTGGAGGTTGCGGCCCTCGGTGCCGCTGCGGGTCAGGAGCAGGGCGCCGCCCCGGCTGCGGAAGCTCTCGGTGATGGGCTGGCGCTCCGGCGGGGGGGTTGCGCCGTTGATGACGAAAGCCTCGACGCCGGCGCGGCGAAGCTCCTCGGCCAGGGCGGCCTGTGTCTCCAGGAATTGCGTGAAGATGACCAACCCGCCTTCCACTCGAGCCAGCGGCGCCAGCAGTTCGCACTTGCGCCGCCAACTGGTTTCCAGCGGAGCCTGGGCGCTCCAGGCTTGAGCGGCCGCTTGGTCCGGAAATTTTTTCAAAGCTTCACGCCAGGCCATCGGGCTGCTGCCTGCTGCCTGCAACAAGAGCCGCCCCCACAGGCTCGTCTGGCTGGGGCTGAGTTGGGCCAGGCGCCCGCGAAACTCGGCTTCCCATTGCTCCCAGAAGCCGCGTTCGGCCTCCTCGGGCTCGAACAGGACGGTTTCGGCCCGGCGCGGCGGCAGATGCAGGCCGGCATTGGCGCGGGTGTTGCGAATCATGACCTGGCCGAGCACGCGGCGCAACTCCTCCGGCTCGCGCGGCTGCCGAGGCCGCTTCGGGTCGATGAAGCGCGCCCGGAATTCCTTTGGACTGGGCAATTGCCCGGGCTGCAAGAGAGTGACCAGGTTATAGAGCTCCTCGAGCGAGTTTTGGACGGGCGTTGCGGTAAGCAGCAGCAGGAATTGGCGAGGCAGAGCGTTGACCGCCTGCCAGGCCTGCGATTCGCGGTTCCGCAGGTAGTGCGCCTCGTCCACGATGAGCATGTCCCAGTGCTCCTGACGCGCGATCTCGAGCTGCGCGGGCTGCTTGAGGGTGTGGAGGCTGGCGATGATGCCGGAGTTCTCGCGCCAGAATCGCTGCCCATCGCCCCGCGCCGCTGCCTGGTTGGTGGTGGCGGTTGTCAGGCCGAACTTGTCGTTCAATTCCTCTTCCCACTGGTCCACCAGCGAGGGCACAGTCAGAACCAGGAACCGCTTGACTATGCCCCGAGTCAGGAGTTCCTTGAGCACCAGGCCGGCCTCGATCGTTTTGCCCAGGCCGACTTCATCGGAGAGCAACGCCCGGCCCCGCAAGGGACCGAGGACCCGCAAGGCGGTCCGTTCCTGGTAATCCAAGTGCTCGATGCGGCAATGGGGCAGGCAAAGGAGATCGTCGGACTGGTTGGAAACCCACCACAGGGCCGCCCGCTCGCGCAAGGCGTAGTGCCTGAGGTCCGAGAGAGGGAAGGTCGTTTCCTGGAACTCCAATCCCGGCAACTCGATGCGCAGAGGCACTGGAGGCAGGGGCTGATGCATGGGCGGATGATTGGCCGGCTTGGCCTCGGCCCGAGCGGCGCCATGGCTTTTGGCCTGGGTTTTTGCCTCTGCCGCCCTGAGTTCCCGGGCGCGCTCTTCCCGGCGGCGGCGCTTCTCGGCCAGGCGCTCGAGGATCTGCCGGCGCCGCGCCTCATCCTCCGCCCGCTTTTCCTCCCGGCGCTGGGACCGCCTCTCTTCCCTCTCCATCTCGGCGCGCATCCAAGGTTCCATCAGGCCCGCCATTCCCTCCAGGGGCGGCAGATCGCCGGAGAGAGGCTCGAAACCGGGGCCCAGGGCATTGGCCATTTCCTCGACGCGGTCCGTCAACCAATCCGCAGGCGATTCACCCGGCCTCAGAGGGGGCATTTCAACGACGGCCGGTCTTGGGGCGTGGGGCTGCGGTTTGACCGCAAAAGCAGCGAATCCGCCCGCCTCGATTGGAAAGCGGGTCAGCCAGATGTCGAGGACCTCGCGCATCTTCAGACGCCGATGGGGCGTAATCACTTCCTGGCTGCGTCCGTCCGCATCGAGGGTCCATGTCAGTTCGCCGCTCCCGGTGCATTCCACCCGGCCGGTTGCCACCGGACGCCCGCCCGGCGATTCGCTCCACTCCAAGCGGATATAGTCCTCCACCATTTCAAGGGTCGCGCGCAGATGGAGCCGCGGTTTGGCCGGCGGTTGAAACAAACCCGGGCTGCGGCCGCCTGCCGGACTATCCAACCGGGCGCCAAGCCATTGGCGGGCCAGGCTGCGCGCCGCCCACGCGCCGGGGCTTTCGGTCGCCGTTTCCACCAGACGCGCAAATTCATGGACCTGGCGTCCGAGCCATTTCCACGCCGGCGTGTCCGGCGGCAACGGCACCGGCAAGAAGGTCTCCGGCCTCTGCGGAGCCTGGCCGCCGCCGCGTTTCACGCGGACTCGCACACGGTCGTCCGGAACCGGAAACCGCTTGCGCAGCCGGGCAACCAGAGCATGAGCCGACGTGCCGCGGCTGCTGCACCCCTCCCGTTGGACCACTCCTCCAACATCCAGGTTAAGCGTCAACGAATACCACCAGAATCCTCGGTACGGTGTTGCCTCCAACTCCGCGTATGCCGCCACCACCACCGCCCCGGACGCCTGCCATTGAAAAAGGAATCTGCCGCTGGCCAGGTCGAGAGTGACCCACAGGTCCATTGGCTCCCCCGTTGTAGCAGGTCCTCGATCTTCGTCTGTTGCCAATAGCTCAGGCTGCTTCATTTCTCACAACCAGCATATTCAAAACCCATTATATTGCTCAGAGCGCCGACGCTCAAGAAACATTCCCGGGCTTGAAAGCCTGGCTCGAAATGTTATTTAAGTCGTAAGTGACTTTGCATGCCATTGATCGCATGAAATCCGAAAACGAAATGGCGGGCGCCACGGCGCTCGAGTCGGGCAAGGGCGCCAAGCCTGGTGAGCTGCCGCATGAAGGGGGCGTTCCTGGGGTTGCCGCGGCGCTCGAGTTGCGCAATGTCACCAAGCTCTTCGGCCAGTTCAAGGCTGTCGACGACGTTAGCTTCAGCCTTAGTCCCGGCTCGATTTGTGGTTTTCTGGGCCCCAACGGGGCGGGCAAAACGACGACGATTCGAATGGTTCTGGAGATCCTCAAGCCAAACAGCGGCACGATCACCGTCCTGGGCCGGCCCTCGGCGCTGGAGGTGCGTCATCGCCTGGGTTACCTGCCCGAAGAGAAGGGGCTGTACAAGAAGATGAAGACCTGGGCCATCATTGCCTATTTCGCGACGTTGAAGGGGATGACCCGCAAGGCCGCAAAGAGGCGGGCCTTCGAGTTGTTGGAACGGTACGGCCTGAAGGAGTTCGCCGAAAAACCGACTGATGCCCTCTCCAAGGGGATGGGCCAGAAGGTGCAGATCCTGGCCTCCATCGCCCACGACCCGGAATTGGTGATCCTCGACGAGCCGTTCTCGGGGCTGGACCCGGTGAACCAGCAGGTGATGGAGGACCTCATCCGCGACATGGCCCGGCACAAGCGGACCGTCCTCTTCTCGACACACGTCATGGAGCAGGCGGAGCGTCTATGTGAACGCATCCTGCTCATCGCCAGGGGACGCCTGATCTTCGACGGTTCGATGGCGGAGGCGAAACGAACTATGCCCTGCCGCGTGCGCCTGGAAACCGAGGACGACATTGCCCCGCTGCGGAATTTGGCCGAAGTGAGCGCGGTGCGCGCGGCGCCCCCGGCCAACGGCCAGGTTGACGGCCGGGAGGAAGGCTCCGTGCAATGGGAACTGGAGTTGCGGCAGGATTCGGACCCGCAAATCATTTTGCAGACGTGTTTCGGCCAGCGGATTCGGCTCAAGAGCTTCAACCAATCCGAACCGACCCTCCACGAGGTCTTCATGCGGCTGGTGGGGCCGGAGGCCAGGAAAGGAGCAGGAAATGAATAACTCACCGGATATGACACAGAAGTCATTCTTTTCCGGCTCGGAAGCGGGGTTCCCATGAGATACGCATTTCTGGTGGCCTGGCGCGAGTACGCCGAGAATGTCAAGACCCGCGGCTTCTGGATCGGGCTGTTCCTGTTTCCCCTCATCTTGTTTCTCTCGGTCCAGGTGCCGGTTTTGCTCGAACAACGAGCCACGCCCGTCCGCCATTTTATCCTCGTGGACCCATCGCGGGGCCTGGCCCCGGCCATCGAGGCCGCTCTCGAAAAATCCTACCAGCGCCAGGTGCTGGCGGCCCTCAAGGAATATGCCCGAAAGAATGCGGCACCGATGACCAACTCGGCCGCTCCGCGCCCGGCACCCTCCCTGGAAGACCTCAACGAGGCGGACGCCCAGTCCCTCGAGACCTTTGTCGCCAAGGGCGGCAGGGACTTCTTCCTCGCCCAGCTTCAGCCCCGGCTGCGCACCGGCGCCCCGCCCTTCCAGCAGCCGCGCCGCCCCTTCCAGGAAGTCAAACTCCCCTCGACTATCAACCCCAAGGCGGACCTGCCCTCGATTGCCGATGAGCTGAAACCCTATCTGCGCCAGGACAAACTCGTTGAGGCCGATGGCGTTCCGGTCCAACTCGCCGCCGCCATCCTCATTCCGCCCGACTTCGAAAACCAAATTGTCAACGCGCAAGCCCGGCCCCCGGCCGCCGCACCGCGGCCATCGGCCCCGACTCAACAGATCCAATATTGGTCGGCCAATGCCTCGGACCCCCGGCTTCGGGAAGAAGTCGAGCGCGCCGTCAACGCCGAGATTCGCCGCTGCGAGTACTTGGCGCGCGGCATGGACGCCGCCGTCATCCAGCAGGTCGAGCACACCTACGTCCCGTTTGCCAGCCTCAATCCCAAGAAGGAAAAGGGCCAAGAAGCCGTCGGCACAGCCGACATGATCCGCCAATGGGCGCCGAGCGCCTTTGTCTATCTGCTCTGGGTTGCGATTTTCGCCGTCATACAAATGCTCCTGAGCAACACCATCGAGGAAAAGTCCAACCGCATCATCGAAGTGCTCCTCTCTTCGGTCACGCCCGGCGAGCTGATGATGGGCAAGCTCTTCGGCATCGCCGCCATCGGCCTGACGATGATCGGCGCCTGGATGGCCGCCCTGTTCGGCATGTTGAGCTGGAAATCCGGCGGCGCCTCCGAACTCGTCGGCCAGGTCTTTGTGGTCCTGCGCACCTCGAACCTGGTGCCGGTGTTCGCGGTCTATTTCCTCCTCGGCTACCTGATGTATGCCGCCTTCATTCTCTCCATCGGCAGCGTCTGCAATACCCTCAAGGAGGCCCAGAGCTACATGGCCGTGATAACCCTCCTGATGATGGTCCCGCTCATGACGATGGTCTTCATTCCCAAAGACCCCAACGGCCCGCTCGCCCGCGTCCTCTCCTGGATTCCTATCTATACCCCCTTTACCATGATGAACCGCGCCACCGCCGACCCGCCTCTCATTGACCTGGTCGGGACCCTGGTCCTGCTGTTGGCCACGACCATCGCCGCCCTCTGGATGGCCGGACGCATCTTCCGCATCGGCATCCTCCGCACCGGCCAGCCGCCCAAACTCCTGGAAATGCTCCGCTGGGCGCTCAGACGCTGAGGCCCCGAGGTTGACGCGCGGGCGGGACATCGGAATAATGCGGCCGGTTGCGCAATGCCAAGAAAGGTACGACAATTGATTGCTGATTTGGAAAGCGCGGGTTTTGAGCAGGTGCGGGGCGGCAAGGGTTCACACCGGAAGTTTCGCCACCCGCGGTTTTCCGGCGCCGTCCTCTTGAGCGGCAGGGATGGTGACGATGCGCGCCATTATCAGGAGTGGCAGGTGCAAAGCGCGATTCGGGAGTCGAGCAGATGAAAGCCGAAGACAGTTACTTGAAATTCGTTCGCTGGAGCGAACCGGACAACCTTTACGTGGGATACTGTCCCGACCTGTTTCCGTGGGGTGGAGTCTGCCACGCAGCGACGGAGGAGGGGGCTTACGGGGAGTTGTGTTCGCTGGTCCGGGACGAGCTTGCGGAGTTGCAGAGCGCAGGCAAGGACCTCCCGCCTCCGAACACACGTCCGATGCGGGATGCCGTGCCTGCATGAGTGATTTCAGCCGCGAAAAGGCACAAAAGGCGCAAAAAACGAAGGAGCCGTGCGTGCCACCTGAGTCTCCGTTCAGATGAGGAGTCTCCCAGGCCCTGGTGCGTCTCTCGGCTGTGCAACAGCCCAATTCGCTGGCAGCCTGCGGATAACTTGTTCTCCGCGTTCTTTGCGTCTCTGCGTTTTGATTGCCTCACCGAACCTGCCTGCCGGTCACCACCCGGCTGCCGGCATCCCTTCTCCCACGCTCTCCACGCTCGGCACGCTCTCCACGCTCTACGCTTCACGCACCGGAACGTCCTGCTTGCGGCGGGAGGGTTTTTCTAACGAGCGCCGCTGTGCTGACGGTTATGGCGGCTCCGATGAGGGTGTACCACGGCCAGAAGATTTCCGTGCCGATTGTCTTCATCCACCAACCTCGGGTTGCAGGGAGCTGGGGCAGTGCCTGGATGGCCGCCAGGGCCGCCACCGAGGCCAACATCCCGATTACCACGGGCATGGCCCGGTCTTTCCGCCAGAACACGGCCAATCCCAGGCCTCCCAGCAATGCGCCGCTCGTCAGCCCCCGCAACGAAAAGGCCGCGTTCAACACAAACTCCACCCGCCGGCTGGCGTAGGCAACGCCGATGAGCGCGGCGGCCCACAGGACAGTCGAGAGTTTGCTGAACCGGAGGAAAAACTCCTCGCTCCGGCGCGGGAGCAGGTGCCTGAGGAAATCCATCGTGGACACTGATGCCAGCGAGGTGAGGGCCGAGCTTACCGAGGACATCGCCGCGGACAAGATGGCCACGATGAGGAACCCCTTGAGCAGATGCGGGACCTTGGTCATTATGAAAATCGGAAAGATGAAATCATTGGCCTTGATGCCCGGGCGCGGCTCGGGCAGGGCAATTCCAAAAGGATGGTCCTGGTAGTACACCCACAGCGCGGCTCCCACCAACAGGAAGATCAGGAAGAGCGGAAAGATCAGCACCGCGCTCAGTGCCAGCGCCTTTCTGCCGTCTCGCACCGATTTGCAGGCCAGCACCCGCTGGACGATCAACTGCTCCGCGCCGTGGGAGGACATGGCCATGACCGTGCCGCCGATGACGCCCATCCAGAGGTTGAAGGGCGGCCCGAGCAGGAACTTCACGAAGGAGGTTCCCGGCTCCGGCGCCAGGTTCAGCCAGTGCAGTTTGTGTCCCGCTGCCGCCTTTGCCAGCACGGCGCCCGCCCCGCCGTGGACGAGGGAGGGGATGTAACACAGGGCGAAAGCGCCTCCCAGGACAAACCAGCCGAACTGCACCGCATCGGTCCAGATTACCGCTTTGACTCCGCCCACGTACGTATAGAGCAGCGAGAGCAGAACAAACAAAAGGATGGCCCCGAGGATGGGGTTGCCCGTGCCCCAACCCAGGAGCCTGTCCCCCAGCATCAGGTTCACCGGGATGCTCGCCACATAAACACGCACTCCGGCCGCCAGGGTCTCGCTGAGCAGGAACAAGCCCGCTGCGGTCTGGCGGGCGCGGGCCCCGAAGGTGTTGGCGAAGAGCTCGTACGGGGAGTAGATCTCGCCCTTGAAGTAGTGCGGCACCAGGACGATCGCCAGGACGATCCGGGCGATGACATAGCCGATGATCATCTGGCTAAAGGCGATGTCCCCGCCATAAGCCATCGCCGGGACCCCGATAATCGTCAGGGCGCTGGTTTCGGCCGCCACGATGGACAGGCCGATGCACCACCAGGGGACATTCCTGCTGCCCAGGAAGTAGTCGCGCGTGTTGCGCTGCTCCTTGCCAAACCACAGGCCCAGCGCAATGATGCCGAGCAAATACAAAGCGATGACCGCCCAGTCGCCCGCGCCGAAGTAGCCGTTCATCATTCGAGCATTTCGAGCCCCCCGGCTGCCAAGCAAGCTTATTCGGGCGCTCGAAAGATTTGCCTTGCGTCCGGCTGGGGGGCGGGCTTATGTTCCAATTCGCCTGAACTCCGTGTGTGCGGATGTTCATTGAGGCTGAGAAAAGAGCAGTTAACCGGTTACCTAACCCTTAACCTCCGTTGCCCCCGCAACGATTGGTCCGTTAGGCAATGGAGAGTCTCGGAAAGCGCGTTGCTGGCCAAGTCTCCCCAAGGTTTTCAGAAGGGAATCAGGCAGTTTATTTATTATGTTAACAATGGAAGAGGCCATGCGGCAAACGGGCGCGCTGCCCTTTGCGGCTGGGAATATTGTCAAAGGCAGAATCATCGAAGTGCGCCCCAAGGAAGTGCTTGTGGATATTGGCTATAAGAGCGAAGGCGTCATTTCCGCCAGTGAGTTCGAGGACATCAAGACCGTGAAGGTGGGCGACGAAATTGATGTCTTAATCGAGAAGTTGGAAGACCGTGAGGGGATGGTCGTGCTGTCCAAGGAGAAGGCCGAGTTCAAGAAGAACTGGGAGCGGATTCTCACGATTTGCAATGAAGGCGGCACGATCTCGGGCAAAGTCAAAGCCATCGTCAAGGGCGGGCTCCTGGTCAACATCGGCGTCGAGGCCTTCCTGCCTGCTTCGCAAATTGATGTGACCATCCCCAAGAACCTGGCCCAGTATGTGGGCAATTCCTACGATTTCAAAGTGGTCAAGATCAACCAGGAACGGCAGAACATCGTGCTGTCGCGCCGGGAGTTGATCGAACAGGAACGCCTGGAGCGGCGCCAAAAGTTGCTGGCCGAGATGACCCCGGGCGATATCCGCAAGGGCACCGTGAAGAACATCACCGATTTCGGCGCGTTCATCGATCTGAACGGGATCGATGGCCTGCTGCACATCACGGACATGAGTTGGGGCCGGATTGGCCACCCATCCGAACTGCTGAAGGTCGGGCAGGACATCGACGTGGTGGTGCTGGACATCAACCGGGAGAAGGAGCGGGTGAGCCTGGGGCTGAAGCAGAAGCTGGCCAATCCCTGGGACACCATCGAGCAGAAGTACCCGGTCGGGGCCAAGGTCAAAGGCCGGGTGGTCAACCTGGTGCCCTACGGCGCCTTTGTGGAGTTGGAACCCGGGGTCGAGGGGTTGGTGCATGTCACGGAGCTTTCCTGGACCAAGCGCATCGCCAAACCCTCCGACGTCCTCAAGGCAGACCAGGAGATCGAGGCGGTCGTGCTCGGCATCAATCGCGAGGAGCAGAAGATCTCGCTCGGGCTGCGCCAACTCGAGGCCAATCCTTGGGACAGGGCGCAGGAAAAATACCCGCCCGGCACCCGCGTCAAAGGCAAGATTCGCAATCTCACAAGCTACGGGGCCTTCATCGAACTGGAAGAGGGCCTGGACGGGATGATTCACGTTTCGGACATTTCCTGGACGCGCAAGATCAACCACCCTTCCGAGGTCTTGAAGAAGGGCGACGAAGTCGAGGCCGTGGTGCTCGAGGTGGACAAGGCCAACCAGCGCATCGCCGTCGGCCTCAAGCAACTCACCACCGACCCCTGGGAAAGCATCGACCGGCTCTACAAGGTGGGCGACCTGGTCACCGGCAATGTCACCAAGCTGGCGAGTTTCGGCGCGTTCATCGGTTTGCAGCACGAAATCGATGGCCTGGTCCACATCTCCCAGATCAGCGAGGAGCGTGTGGACAAGATCAAGAACGTGCTCAAGGTCGGCCAGGAAGTCACCGCCCGCGTTATCAAGATCGACAAGAGCGACCGCCGCATCGGCCTCTCGATCAAGGCCGCCAACTACTCGAACGAGCAACTCAAGGCCGAGCAGGCCGTGCTCGACGCCCTCAAACCTGGCGAAGACCTTGTCGCCCTGCAACACGCCTTCGACGCGGCTGATGAGGCGCGCCAGGAGGAGTCCAAAGAGTCCAGGTAGGACCCGGCTCCGCGCCCGGGCCCCAAGGGCCAAAGCAGAGATTCAGGGCGGGCTGGCAGCAGCCCGCCCTTCTTTTGCCCTCCAAAGCCGGCCGGTTGCGCGTTCCGCGCGGCCGATTCAACTCCCCGGCCATTTGACGGGCGGGCCGGTGTGCTGCATTGTTTGAATCATGAAAACAGACTTGATTGTGTGCGCAGTATTGCTTCTCGGGGCGGTTTTCGTTCAGGCGGCTGAGACGATTTACAGCCTGCCCCTCAAAGATATCGATGGCAAATCAACCTCCCTCGATGCTTACAAGGGAAAGGTGTTGCTGATTGTCAATGTGGCCTCAAAATGCGGATACACTCCCCAGTACACCGGCCTCGAGGCCTTGCAGCAGAAATACGGGGACAAAGGCTTTGTGGTGCTCGGATTCCCGTGCAACCAGTTTCGGGCCCAGGAACCGGGGACGGCCGAGGAGATCAAGCAGTTCTGCTCCTCAAAATACCACGTGACTTTTCCGCTTTTTGAGAAGATCGAGGTCAATGGCCCCAATCGCCACCCTCTCTATTTGATGTTGGCCGGCAAGGAATCGCCTTTTGCGGGGGACATTCGATGGAATTTCACGAAGTTTCTCGTCGGGCGCGACGGCAAGGTCCTGAAGCGGTTCGAGCCGGGCGTCACGCCCGACTCGGCGCAAATGGTGCAAGCCATCGAGAGTGCGCTGGCCGGCAGTTGAATGTCTAACCAAAGCCCCCGCCAAGAGCCCCGATTCCGGACCTTTGTCGCAGCCTTTGTCGCCTACTTTGTCGAGAACTGGCCAAATCGACAAAGGTAACGACAAAGGTTGCGAACAAGTCCTCTCTTCGCCGGACTTCTGGGACTGGCTCTAACTAATGCGGCACGACGCCGCCTTTCGCGCCGGGCGCAGGCGTGGGCGGGGCGAGCCACCTGAGGTCGTCGCCTCCGGGATGACGGCGCGCGTCGAATCGGATGGCGAGCTCCAGTGAGGGCTCCAGGACTTGGCAGCCTTCATCCAGCCTTCGGCCAACAGTTCACTGAGGACCTCGAATGATTTCGGGTCGCTAACGCGCGAGAAATGCCGATGTTCCCAGGCCCACGCCAGACCGGCAGCCTGGCCTTCCGAGGGGGAGAACTCACAAGGCGCCTCGAGTTCGAGAGCGCCTGAACGCCCGCCATCTAACTCATGGCGGACCCAACGGGCCGGGATGAGGCGGTTGTTGGTGTCCACCCAAAAGCGTTGTCCGTCAGCCAATGTCAGTTTGGCCGAGGAAAAACCGAGTTTCCTGGCGGAAAAGACGAAGTCCACCCACAAATCATCGAGTGATGCGCAACGTCCGCCCTCCATCTGGAGCCACTGCATGAGACTCAAGGCGTACTTGACTTCCTTGCGCATCTCGAACGAATCGCCCAAGACGTGTCCGATATTGAACCACTCGCGGCTGAAACTCAGGTTGTCGGCGCAGACGATGATGACGAGGGCGCCGATGCCGACCAATCCCGGCAACCATTCTCCGCGCAACCAAATCGAGGCGAACCCCAGGGCCAGGAATACCAGGGTCACACCATAAAACGACAGGACAATCTTGCGGCTGGAAAAGCCGATTCGCCGCAGGTGATGGTGCAGGTGGCGGCGATCCGGGCGGAAGATCGACAGCCCCCACAACCCGCGCCGCAGGATGGCCAGCGTGGTGTCCAGGATCGGCAAGGCCAGCACAAACATCGGCGCGGAGAGGGCCGCAAAGACCTCGCCCTTCCTGGAATTGACCAGCGAAAACAAACCAATCTGGAAGCCGACGAGGTAAGCGCCCCCGTCTCCCAGGTAAATTCTGGCGGGCGGGAAGTTGTACCAAAGGAACCCCAGGAGGGCGCCGGCCATCCCGGCGGCCAGGAGTTCCATGCCGCCGGTTTGGTGGCCCAGGACCGCCAGGAGAACCATGAGCATGAGGCAAATGCCGCCGGCCAGGCCATCCGCTCCATCGATGAAGTTGATCAGGTTGGTCATGCCCACCAGCCAAAAGATGGTAACGGGCACCCCAAATCCGTGGAGTTGAATCACGTGCCCCATCACCGGGATGCGGAGTTCCTCGACAAAAATGCCGGAGCAGCAGAAACCCGCAGCGATGAGGATTTGCCCAACGAGCTTCTTCCTGGCGCCTAGCCCTCGGAGGTCGTCCCATAGCCCCAGGGCAAACATGGCGATGGAAGCGAACACAACCGCATTCCGTCCGGTCAACTCGGCTCGATAGTGCGGCGCGGCGAAAAGGACAAAGGCCTCAATGCTCAGGAACGCCAAGGCCAACGCCACCCCGCCGAGTCGCGGAATCGGCTTGGGATTGGTGTTGTGCAAGTCCGCCGGGCGAACCAGGAATAGCTTCCGCTCACTCTGCCGGAGGATCAACGGAATCATCAGGCAAGAAACCCCCATTCCCACCAGGGCGGTGACTACAGGCAGCAGGCTCATTCGTCGGTCAAGTCGCCAAAAACTCTCGCTGTGCCGGCCTGGTCTCTACCCCGCATCCGCTCCGGCACACCGGCCCTCACTCCCAACCAAGCGAACACGAACATCCATTCCGCATCGGCAAAACGGACATCTTCCGTTTCCGGATTCACGACGCCCATAATGCCCTCTACTTGGGCACAAACCGGCATTCGGCGGATGTTGGTCATAACTTGGTCTTTATGACAAGACTTTTTTTGCTTTTTTTGGGCCGGCTGTGCCTGGTGTGGTCTGGTATCCCCGAAACTTCACCGGCCCTGCACCAACCGATCACCTGCGGCACTGGAGCAGCCCATCCAACCATCTGGTTTCGGATTTCAGATTTCGGATTTCAGATTTCAGGGCTGCGCACTTGTGTCCCCCCCGGTAACCCGACCTTGGAGCAGCCCTGTCCTCGCGCGGGGCGCATTCGCGAGTGCTTGGTGGAGCGCCGACTTGCAGTCGGCTTTGCGCGTGCCCCGTCTTCGAATTCGTTGCTCTTGGTTCGGTCTAAGCCGACTGCAAGTCGGCGCTCCGCCTGGGCACCAAGCACTCGCGAATGCGCCCCCTCGCGCGGCTCCTGTCGCTTCACGCTTGACCGGCGGGCGTGGTTCTGACACTCTCCTGCCCCATGACACAGGCAATCAAGAGGACGGCCAAAAGTTGTTTGGCCGCAGTGTTGTGGGCGGGGGCGATCTTGCCCTCATCGGCTCCGGCGCAGACCGCCGGGACCGATATCTACCAGGCCATCGTGACCCGGGAGTTCGGGACCGCCTCAGAACAGATGATGGCGGTCGAGAAGGAGATCAGCAACGCCAGGCCGGATCGATACGCGCCGATTGAGGCGAAGTTGATCGCAGTCCTGGAGACGCCGGGAGCGACTATGCCGGGCAAACAATTCGCCTGCCAGATGCTCCGCATCGTAGGCTCGGCCCGCTGTGTGCCGGCCGTCGGAGCGCTTCTGAACGACTCCCAGTTGTCGCATGTCGCGCGGCAAGTCCTCCTGGGGATGACTGACCCCGCGGTGGAGGAGACGCTCCGGGATGCCTTGGGCAAGACCGAGGGCAGTTTGCGCATCGGCATTATCAACACCATCGGGGATCGCCATGCTGCCTCTTCCTTGAAAGCCCTGGCGGCGCTCCTGACCGCCAACAACGAACCGGCGGCGGGGGCCGCCTTGAACGCCATCGGCAAAATAGGCGGCACGGAAGCCGCCGACTTGCTCGAGAGCGCAAAAGCAACCGGCCCGCTCAAGGCTGCATGGGCGCAGGCCCTCCTGCGCTGCGCCCCAAGCGTGGCGGCCGCCGGCCAACCGGACCGCGCGGAGAAGATGTATCTGGCCCTCCTGGAAGGCGACGCTGCGATGCCAGTCCGGGCCGGCGCCTTTGCCGCGCTTGCGCAGATGCGCAAAGAGCAGGCCGTGCCGCTCATCGTCAAGACGCTTTCCTCGAGCGAGGCGATGCTTAGGCAGGCCGCGCTGGGGGCGGTGATTTCCGTTCCGGGCAATGCCTCGACCCGGGCGCTTGCGAGGGAATTGCAGGATTCTGCCCCGGAAACCAAGGTCGTCCTGCTGCGCGCGCTGGCGTCTCGCGGTGATGCGGAGGGTCTGACGGAGATGGTCAACCGGCTTGCGGCGGACGCCAATGAAGCGGTCCGCGCAGCGGCCCTCAGGGCGCTGGCCCGGCTGGGGGATGCATCCAGCCTGCCGGTCCTGGCGGCCGCTTTGAAGCAGAACGAAACCGCCGCCCCCGCCAGCCAGGCGATGATCGAGTTGCGCGGGCCCGGAGTGGCCGAGGCCCTGGTCCGCCAGGCCGAAACCGGCGAGGCGGGCATTCGGCCCGCCCTGCTCGGTGTGCTGGCCGAACGCCGCCAGGGCGAGGCGCTGCCGGTCATCCGCAAGGCACTCAATGACGACGATCCTCAGGTCCGTCGAGCGGCGCTGAAATCGGTGGTAGTCCTGGGAACACAGGAGGACGTGGCCCGCCTGTTGGAGATGGTGCTGGCAAAAAAGGAGGCCGCAGAGCGGGACGAGGCGGCCCAGGCCATGGCTGAACTGGGACGCCGCCTGCCGGATAAGTCGGCAGTCTGCGCGCCCGTTCTCGAGGCGCTCTCCAAAGCCGATGCCCCAACCAAAGTCTGCCTCCTCACCGTGCTGTCCACTCTCGGGGGCGATCAAGCCCTGCAGGCGGTGCGAGAGGCCCTGGACGGCGAGGGCGAGGTCCGTAAAACCGCAGTCCGGGCCTTGGCGGATTGGCCCGATGACGCACCGATGGCCGACCTGCTCAAGGTGGCCAGGCAGGATAAGGAACAGTCCGTCCAGATCCTCGCCCTGCGCGGGTACCTCCGCATGGCGGGCCGAACCCGAATGCGGGCCGAGCAGAAGCTCGAGGCCTATCGCGCCGCCCTCGAGCTGGCCACCCGTCCGGACGAGAAACGCCTGGCGCTGACTGGCCTTGCAGACGTGGCCAATCCCAATGCCCTCAAGCTGGTCGAACCTTGCCTGGAAGCGCCGGAACTTCAGCGCGAGGCCTTTGTGGCTTACGAGAAGATCGCCGAATCCCTCGTCCGCCGCCAACCCGCCGTGGCCAAGGAGGCCCTCCAGCGCGTGGCGGACAAGGCGGCCGATGCGGGCCTGCGCAGCAAGGCGCAAAAGGCCCTCGAGAAGATCAACTAGCCAGCAACACCACCCTGCATCCATTTGAACTGAGAGAATGCTATGAAGAATCCTGCAAAACAGAAGCCGGCTGGGCTGTTGGTCAACCGCCGGGCGTTTCTCAAGGCCTCGGCTGCCGCGGCGGTCCTGCCCTGTATTATCCCGGCCTCCGCGCTGGGCAGGCAGGGCGTTCCCGCCCCCAGTAAACGAATCGTCATGGGCGGCATCGGCATCGGCAACATGGGCAGCGGCGACCTAGGCGCCTTCCTGGGCCGCAGCGATGTCCAATACGTGGCCGTGTGCGACGTGAAAAAAGGCGTCAGAGAAGGCGCCAAACGGCGCGTGGACCAACACAACGGCGACACCGGGTGCGCGGCCTACGGCGATTTCCGCGAGCTGTTGGCCCGCCAGGACATCGATGCCGTGCATATCGCCACGCCCGACCACTGGCATGCCATCCTTGTGATTGAAGCCTGCAAGCAGGGAAAGGACGTCTATTGCCAGAAACCGGAATCGCTCACCATTCGCGAAGGCCGGGCCATGGTCGAGGCCGCCCGCCGTTACAGCCGCGTGGTCTCCGGCGGCAGCCAGCGCGTCCTGGAAGATTACATGGGCATCGTCCGCGAGTGCTGGAGCGGGGAGATCGGCCAGCCAAAAGAGGTTTTTGTGAACTGCGGCGGGCCCTCCAAACCCTGTTACCTGGGAGGCCAACCCGTGCCGCCGGACCTGGATTGGGACCGGTGGCTGGGGCCCGCCCCCTGGGCGCCCTATCACCCCTATCGCGTCAGCGGCTCCTATAACATTGACGGCACGAGCTGGCGCTCCTGGCGCGACTATTCGGGCGGCGGCATGACCGACTGGGGCGCGCACAAATTCGGCGGCATGCTCTTCGCCATCAACCGCATGGAGGAGGGGCCGGTCGAGATCATTCCCCCGGACGGCAAGGACCACAAATACCTGACCTACCGATTTGCGGACGGCCTGCTTATGTATCACTCGCCGGGCAAGGGCGAGCAGGTCATTGGAGACGGAAAACCCGTGGCGCCGCGCGTCATCCCCAGGTACAAGGGCAACGGCGGCATCTACGGCGATTTCATCGAGTCCGTCAAGACGCGCGAAAAACCGTTCCGCGACATCGAGCGCGGCCATCGCACAGCCAGCGTCTGCCACCTGGGCAACATTGCCTACCAGTTGAACCGCCCGCTCCAGTGGGACCCGGTGAAGGAGCAATTCCCGGCCGGCGACCCTGCCAATCGCCTCCTCGACCGCGCGCGGCGCGAGCCGTGGACGATCTGACCCAGACGCAGGATGTTCGCGGCTTCAGCCGGCAGGGCCCGATCAACGTCCTTGCTAACCTGCGCCGCGCCGTAGAACACGCAAGCCTGCCCGCCCATGAGCAGCGTCTGGACGCCATTCTTCCGGAAAGCAAGGCAGCCCAACAAATCCATCTTCAAGCTCCGTAGGAGCGGCACGGAGGTCTTCGGCGGGCCTCCGACAACAGGATTGCAGTCGGCCCGTGCCGCTCCTACGGAGCTTGACAGAGCCAGAGGACCACGACGCTATAAACATGTCGCTCCTACCGGAGCTTGCACCGATCCGTGCGAAGATCCGTGCAACGTGGAGGGCAGGGCGAAGCGGCGACGGCGCCTTCGGCCACCCGGGGTGTCCAAAAGCGCCTGACGCTGCCCAAGCCAAAGCGGTGTCGCGCTCTGCTTGCCACCGCACTCCAAAGTGGCCTGCGCAAGACCGTTCGACTGACTTTGTCCACTGCCCTGGCCGCCGCCCGGGTGGAATCGGACCAAAAAACTTTTCTTTTATCCCCTAGTAGGTTATCTTACCGCATTCATGAGGTCCGATCGTTTTATAGTCCCGCCTGCCGGTCCCCGGCGCCTTTCCGCATTGGCTGAACGAGGCGTATTAGAGGTGTCGCGATGGTGGGGCGGGGCCAAGGCGGCCGGCGCAGCCGGCCTATGGCTGGTCGCCGCCCTGGCCGCTCAACTTCCCACCCTCCATGCCCAATCCGCCGCCACGAACCACGTCCTTGAGCTCGACGGCACGACCGGCTACGTCGAATTGCCGCCAAATCTTTTCAACGGGTTGGAGCAGGCGACCATCGAGATGTGGGTGCGGTGGGAACGGCTGAGCGGACCGAGCCGGAATCGGGCCTTCACCTACGGAAGCGCGCTCCAGGATGTCACCATCGGCGTGGTCAACGGAGGCTCCCTGTGGTTCGTCATTGGTGATTTTCAGCGCGGCCTCCAGATCGTCACAACGCCACCCCTGCTCCGGGTCGGCGAGTGGTGTCATGTAGCTGCCGTTTCCGGCAAAGGCGGGATGCGCCTTTACTACGACGGCGTGCTTGTGGCCACAAATGGGTATACCGGCAGCTTCTCGTCGACCAAGGACGGGCAGTTCAACCGGCTCGGCAAAACGGTCACCGAAAACGAGGACGACCCCCCGTTCAAGGGGCAGATCGGCGAAGTCCGTGTGTGGAGCACGGAACGAAGCGAGCGACAAATCCGCGACAGCCTGTACGCCTCGCTCACGGGACGGGAGCCGGGCCTGGTGGCGCTGTGGAATTTCGCGAACGTGGAAAACGGCGTCGCAAGAGACTCCGGCCCCGGCGCGCACCACGGAAAGCTGGCGGGCAACGCGAAGGTGGTGGAATCGCGCCAGCCGGGCGAGCAGGACTTGGTTGTGCCGGCAGTCATCTCGGGCAAAATCATCGATCCTGAGGGCCGGCCGCTGCGCAACGCGCAGGCGGTCCTGCTCCAGAACGGGACGGAAGTCGAGCGAACAACCTCGGACATCGCGGGTGAATACCGTTTATGCGTAGTCAGGCCAAATGATCGAACTTACGGCGTTCGCGTCGCCAAGGACGAGCTTGGCGGCGCGATCACCGGCCTTAGCTTGCCGGTGGGCGCCAGCAAGACGCTCGACTTCACGCTCTACGAGGCGCCCAGTGTGTTCGGCACGATCTTCTCGGCGGAGAAGCGGCCTCGCGCCGGAGCCAAAGTGCAACTGGAGACGGTCCCGCAGGGCACCCTAACCGCCGCCACCCTGAGCAACGGGCGAGGGGAGTATCACTTCAAGGGCGTTGCAACGGGCCAATATCGCGTCCGCGCCGCCGGCGCTGACGGCCCGGTCTATTTCGCGGACGGCAAGATCGTGACGGTCGCGGAAAGGACGCCACCGAACCGGGCGGACATTTCACTGCCGGCGCCCATGCCCGCGGCGGACACTCGACCCCCGCCCAATCGGTCACTCCAACTCCCCGGCGGCGAGAGCTACGTCGAGCTGCCCAGCGACATCTTCAACGACCTTGAGGAAGCCACCGTCGAAGGCTGGGTGCGCTGGGACCGCCTCGGAAACTGGATGCGCTTTTTCGATTTTGGGAAACAGAACCAAACCCTGCTGATCGGAAACCGCGACCGGGGGCCGGACCTTGCGTTGGAATTGTGGGATGCCAGCGGCGCGTCACAGGGCGGCTATATCGGCGCGCCCGCCGTGATTCAAACGAATCGATGGTGTCACATCGCGGTGGTGACCGGCAAAGGCGGCCTAAAAGTATTCTTCGATGGCTTGCTCCTGGCCGCAAGTCCTTACCGGGGCAGTTTCGCCAGCATCAGGAATGGCGATCACAATTACCTGGGCCGAAACAACTGGGAGGCCGAGGACTCGAGCGTGGAGAACCTCGAGGGCGGGATGGACGAGGTTCGCGTGTGGGTGACGCAACGCACGGGGCAGGAAATCCGCGAGAACATGTTCAAACGGTTGACCGGCCTCGAGGACGGCCTGGCGGGTTTGTGGAATTTTGATGATCCGGCCCGGCCGGGACGGGACGCCACCCCGAACCATTTCGATGCCAGACTCCAAGGAAACGCCCGCGTCGCCCCGGCCGAGATTCCCTCCGCCAACGATCTGGGCAATCCCACGCTGCTCGTGGGCAGGGTGACCGACGCCAAGGGCGATTTGCTGGTGAATACGAGCGTCAGCCTCGAGCAGGAAGGCCAGCCGGCCAAACAGGCCAGCGCGGACGCCAAAGGCGAGTTCCGATTCCTCCTGACACTCACGAACAAGCCCTGCTCCGTGTCGGCCCAGTATTATGATCCGGGCGGGCGGAGACTGGGTCTTTTCCTCACCAACCTCGTGTTCCAGCCCGGCGAGAGCAAACTCGATTTGAAGCTGCGGGAGTTCGCCAGCCTCTCCGGCAAAGTCGTGGCATTCGATCAGACGCCGCTGGAGGCCGTGGTCGTGCAGGCGGTCTCGGAGGCGCCGCCCTTGGCGCTGATGACCAATGGGATACTCGGCGAGTATTTCGACTTGCCAAGCAAGCCAACCGCTTTCCCGGATTTGCCCGCTGATGCCAAACCCACCTCGGCGCGCCTGGAAAAGAAAATCGACTTTCCTCGTGTCAATGGCGGGCCATCGCTCGGACGAGGCAAGCGGAATGGATACTTTTACGCCCGCTGGACAGGCAAGTTCACACTTGAACGCGCGGTGCGAATCACCTTCACGCTGGCGGCCGAGGACGGCGGGCGGCTGTTCCTCGATGGCAAGCTCGCGCTCGATACGGGGCCTCCAGGCTCATGGCATGTCAAGACCGAGTCTATCAGTCTGGGGGCCGGGGAACACGCGGCCAAAGTCGATTATGTCAACAGCGAGGGATGGCACGGCTGCCAGGTCTCCTGGGCCGTTGAGGGTTACCCGGCCATGCCCTTCCCCGTGGCGGAGCCGTTCAAGGCGGCAGTGCT
>Ga0181524_10000546_pt1 | contig 45207 bp, 9 predicted proteins | sample PEATcosm2014_Bin_34_FD_119761 | JGI IMG/M metagenome (GOLD analysis project Ga0181524, IMG submission 119761) | Peatland microbial communities from MTU Mesocosm Facility, Houghton, MI, USA - PEATcosm2014_Bin05_60_metaG | ecosystem: Environmental > Terrestrial > Soil > Wetlands > Peat | place... | reverse complement strand
TGTCCAGGGGATACCCCTTGGAATCATCGACGTACATGCGCAGACCCATCCCCCACTGGCGCAGGTTGCTTTTGCACGCGACGGTCAGCGCAGCCACCTTGGCCCGGTGCAGCGGCGGCAAAAGCAAAGCGGCCAGGATGGCGATGACCGCGATGACCACCAGCAGTTCGATAAGTGTAAAGCCCGACGCGGCGGCGCCCCGCCCACGTCCCGCGTGGGAACGCGCGACTACGGACTCACAGCGGGCGCAACCTGCGCCACATCCTATGCAGAAGGCCTTGCTTCTCATAGACAATCCTTTCTCTTCTCCCCGCCCAAGTCCAGCCCGGGCGACCGCTAAACCGGAAACAGCACTCATTCTGCCATGAACAAGCTGGCTCGTCAAGCCTGAATTTAAGCGCCCTACCTGCGGGGGGGGCAGGACAGAATTCCTCACACGCCCTCCTGATTGTCCGGCCTTTTTGCCTCACTTTTATATAGCCACATATATACTGGGGAAGCATCTTCGTTGGCTTCGTTTTCTTATGTGGAATTCCACATGAGAGAACAAAGGAAACGAAGCAAACCAAGACTGGGAAAGGGGCGAGATTTACGATGTAGTGGGGGTGACTCGCAGGCGGGATCGGCCATCTGGGCCAAGCCAGGGCGCAACAAACGGTTGTAAGCTCGCCTCCAAAAGGCCGCGATCCGGATGCCCCGTTGGGTGAGCCGGCAGCGGTGGGCGCGGGGAATGCGCTCGATGAGCCCGTGTAATCTGATCTCCTTGGTACCGGCAAAGGGAGTCTGCTTCTTTGTCCTGCACCGTCCGGCGGGGCCAACTGAGTCTCAGATGCCCTCTACCGCACCCGCCGCCGCTGGATCGGCCGGTTGGGAGCGCCGATCCCATGATATTTCCTCAATTTCCGAAGAGGATAAGTTTAACACTACAGCGACACTTCCTTGGAGGTCTCAACCACGGATTTCACGGATTTCACGGATGGGCCGGAATCCACGATCGCCTGATCCGTGTCATCCTGCAATCCGTGGTCAATTCTGACGCTTTTCACTTTCCCCTTTTCCCGGAGTCCCCGAGGCGCCGGGCGAGACCACACCTTGGGAAACCAACTGGCGGGCGACCGCGCCGGCCATCTCGCGGCAGCCGTGGGCCAACTCTTCCTGGAAGGACCTCCTGGCCTTTCCGTTCCAGTCCTCCAATCGTCTTTCCTGGCCGAGGTATTGCAGCGGCCAGGAGCAGAGTTCCTGGCCGTCGCTGAGCCGGAGCAGGGTGGCGCGCGCCTCAAGACGCAAGGCGACCCGCGCGCGGAGGCCCGGTCTCCGCTCCAGTTCCACGTTCGTAACCCGAATCTCCGCCGCGGTCCCCGCTCCGGTCCGAACCACGACAGCATCCGGGTCCTGACGTTCAAGCGCGGGCGCCCGGGAATCGGAACTCGGCGCCGAAGAAGGGTCCCCTCGAGTCGGAGCGCCCTGCGGCGCTCCAACCTCGGCTGCGGGCCTCGACGCCAACTGTCCCAGGATGCGGACCAGTTCGCCGGCCAAGACTCGCTCGGGTTTCAGGTTCCAGGCCACCTCCTGGAAACGGCCGCCGACGGTTTCAAACCGCTTCCTGGCTCCCTCCCCGAGCGCGCCCAGGGTTTTCTCCCAAAGGCCGACCGGCACGGCCGCAAGGCCGGCCACGGATTGCACCATCAGGTTCGGGTCATCCTCCAACCCGTCCAGGTCCCGGTCGGCATCGGCTGGGGCGCCGGAGACCTCCGGCTCTTGGGTTTGCGCTTTCGGCTGGCGGCGGGGGTAGGCAGGGCTCTCCAGGGAAAACATTGCTGACCTTGGATACGGCGGTTCGCTGTCCACGGAGCGAATGCCGGGCCGTCCCTCGGTCTGCGAGAATGCGGCCAACGTGTTGGAAGTTGCGGACAAACCGGGCGGTGACGAAGGTTTGGGCGCCGACAAAACCGGATGGCCCCGCCCTAGAACGACCGGCTGGCTCTCGACAGCCGGGAAGAAATCCCGGACCATGTCCTCGGCGATCTGCCGGTAACCGGTCCGGGCCACGCTCGCCAACCCGTCATGACGCGTCCAGTCGATGAACATCGCGCAGCCGCTTCTGTAATCGTAAGGGCGATCACACAGGACCGCCCCGTCCGAGGCTCTCATTAGCCGCGCCCGGGCCCGGACCCGCAAGTCGAACTTGGAGTCACCCGATCCGAGGCGTTGGAGCCGCAGTTCCTCAACCTGGGTCTCGAGCAGCGCGCTCACCGCCTCGCCGGCGGGGAGCATCGCTCCCGGGTCCAGTGAGATCAGGCGGCGGTGGGTCTTTTCACCCGCTCCCCGAAACACCGCCTGGCGCAGATGTTGCTGGCGGGCCATGACGTCCATGGCGTTGCTTAGGTCTCGCTCCGCGTCCGCAAGCTGGTCCGGCGACATTTTCAAACGCGCGGAACTGAGGGCGCCGTAGGCTGCGGCAAAGGGAGCCAGCACGCACTCGAAAGCGCCAATCGCGCCCTCCAGTTGCGGGTTGCCCAGATCGGGCGTGGCGGACAACACGGCGCGCGCGGCCCGCCCCGCCCCTTCGGAGGCCGATTCTACCTTCCTGGCGCCGGCCGAAAAGCTGAACCGGGCCGGCTCGGGTGAACAAGTAACTGCGACGGCTCCCGGCTCGAGCTGTGCCAGGCCGGCCACTGGCGTCTGGCCGTGGCCCTCCGAGGACCCGCCGGCGCCGCTACAGCAGGCCAAAAGCGCCGCCGCCCATGTCCAAAGGGCGGCGGCGCGGACCTCGGACGATTTCCAGACACACCCAATATTGACAACCCTTCGGCCTCGCCGTTCATTGCCATGAGGCTTGACTCCAGGGGCAGACACACTAGTGTGTCTGCCGCTGGCTGGTGGTCGTAGCTCAGCCCGGTTAGAGCCCCAGATTGTGGATCTGGCTGTCGCGGGTTCAAATCCCGTCGACCACCCCACCTTTGCCGGCCGGGGCTGATGGTGATAGACAAATAAAAGACTGGCGGCTCCCCGCCAACCATTCCTGCTCGCGCCACACCGACAATCATTGTTGCAGGCCTGAGCCGGCAAGTATCTCAGTTTTCATCGAAACCTCTCGCCACGCTTTTTTCTTCACGCCAGCCTCTTCCCTTCCGAGTATACCGAAAAGCGCAGATAATTGTGGACACATTAACCCTCCTCCACTAATTTGACCAAGCCAAAGGGAAACCCCTGGCCGGCCCGGGCCGAACCCGGACGAGAAAGAAACTCAGAAAAATATGGTCACACCGCAACAGATACGAGACCTCCTCAACGCGGTGCCCTTCAAGCCCTTCCTCCTCAGCATGTCCGACGGCAGGCAATACCCCGTGCCCAATCACGACGTTGCCATCGTGGGCCGCAACGACGTCATGGTCGGAGTGGACCTCCACCAGCAGTCCTTCGCGCAACGATGGGTTCGTTGCGCCATTCTGCACATCACCAGCATTGAGGGCCTCAACGCCTCCGCGCCCAAGCGGCGCAAGACGCGGAAATCCTGACCACCAGCGGCCATTCCCCCCGCCGCCGGGAAATGGCCGCGGAAGAAACACCATGCCGAGACCCGCCCTCCCGCCCGGTCAAGCCGCCAGCGCCATGGTCAAGCTGCGCGTCCTCCCGCGCCAAAAATCCGCCTGGGTGCGCGCAGCTCAACGCACCGGCCAAAACCTCAGCGCCTGGCTCGCCCGCCTGGCCGATGCCGAGACCGCCCGCCTCAAGAAGCCGGCGCTACCGCCTCCTCCTCCATCAACTCCACGTTGATGGCGGTCACCTCAGGCCCAAGCCATCGCGGACCTGCTCCGAAAAGAGCTGAATGAGGCTGGAGCCGAAATCTGGACACCGCCACGAGTCCTTTCCGCGCTTGAGTGGCGCTAATGTAAGGGGAAAAGCGTGGCGGAAAGTTGCGATGAAACAAATAAATGGCGGGAAGTTGCCAGGTATCACCGCCAAGGATTTGTGTCCGGCATCGGCGGCAGTTATTTTTCGTCGAGGCCACAACCTCGCAGACAACGGCTTAGGTTCCCAGGCTTGCGCACGCCCGCCAGACTTTTGTTTTGATGACAGATGGGCAGCCCATAGATAAGGAGCCTCCGCCTTACAAAACTCGATACCAATTTTCCTTGACGCCCGCGGTTCGTTTTCTTAGCGTCGTCACGGTTTTTTTTCTATGCAGACGAGCGTGGTTTTAGGACTGAAGGAGAGGTTCAGACGGCAGCCCCCTTCTGTTTGGCCCGGAGGAATTGCGCGGACCTCCGGGCGAGCCTGTTCCATCATAGCAGGGTGTCTCCTGGCTGGAAGCGTGATGCTCCGGGGCCAGGGGACTTTGAACTTCGTGCAGACTGGCGGAGGCCAGCCCGTGGTCACCCTGCAGGAGACGCTGCTGTTGGGCGGCTTGACCTCGCCCGAGGTGCTGTTCGACTTCGGCTTTGTCACCGACGAACCGGTTGTGCCGAGCACCCTCCTGGACTCCTTTACGGTGACGGTTCAAAACCCCGCTGCCTCCGCCAGCGCGGTGTTGGTCACCATCGATCCCGGCGGGCCGGTTTGGGCGCCGGTCTCGCCAGGGAACCTGGCCCTGAGCGATTCCCAGGTCCTGCGGCAGGGGATAGCACCCCCAAGCCTGCAGCCCGTCCTGGGCCAGGGTCTGGCCTATTCAGTGGCCTTTCCATTGCCGTCTGCCTTGCTCGGCCCCACTTTGAACGTGACCTTTGATCTGTTCGACAACCAAGCCGGCTTCATGTCGCTGGGCTGGTACGACAACCTCCGGGTGGTTTCGGTGCCCGAACCGCAAATCTGGGAGTTGCTGGTCCTTGGCCTGAGCACATCCGCAATACTACTACGAAGGAGGCGCCGATGACCAGGCATTTGACTTCTCGAAGGGCGAGCTGGCGCTCGCTTTTGTTGGCGGCCGTTGTCTCGGTTGGCGTCCTGCCCCAGGGGCGGGCGTACCAGTTCAAGCTGGGGGATGTCACGGTGGACCTGCAGGAGGTCACGACCAACGTGGATGTGTACTACAGCGCAATGCGGTTCAATCGGGCGGCCAACGAATGGGACGTGGACGTGACGGTCAGCAACAAATCGGCCCTGACGATCTCCGCCCCGCTGGTGTATTTGGTGGATAGCTTTACGGGAACCAGCGGTCCATTGCGCCCGGATGGCGTCTCCACCAACCTATCCTACTATGACCTCAGCGGCCAGATTCCCAGCGGTGTCCTGGCGCCGGGAACCGTGTCAGCGGCTCGGACCCTCGGGTTGGGTTTTACGACCAACCAAGGGCCCAAGCTGGCTGCGCGGCTTTTTTCCGGGATTCAGACCAACACCTCGCAGGCGCTGGCCTTTGTCCGGACGCTCAACCAGGCCGGCCAGCCTCTCCCCGGCGTGAGCGTTCAGGAAACCGGGCCGGGCGGAGGTGCAACCAACCTGACCGACGGCGTCTTTGGCGTCGCAACATTGGGCCAATTGCCGGGGGATTACGTCTGGCAATTCAGCCAACCAGGCTATCTGTCCGTCTGGCGGCAGGCCTCGCTGCAATCGAACAGCGTTGCAGTCATCCCCTATCCCTGGCTGGCGGCCAGCAGCCAGCAGACCTTCACCATTTCGCCTTTGCTGGGTGGGACGGCGAGCAACCAAACGGTGGCGGTGCAATTTGGGCCCGGCAGCGTGTCCCAGCAGGCGGCGGTGCAATTGACGGCGCTGGGGAGCCAGACCTTGCCGCTGTTTCTCCCGCAGGGTTGGAGCCCCTTGCAGGCCTTCTGGCTGCAGTCCAGTGTTGCGCTGCGTCAGCCCGTCCAGGCCAGCCTCATCCCTTGGGGACCAATCAGCCTTGCGGAAAACGCGGTCCTGGTTGGATTCAGTTCCGCCCCGCTGGGTTGGCAGGCGCTTCAACTGGCGCCCGGCAACGGTACGAATGCGGTGAGCGTGTCTTTGCCTGGCGGCGGCGTCTATGCGCTGGTGGTGGCCGACACGGCCCCGGCGGCCCCGCCTGCTCCTTCCGTAGGCAGCCTGCTCCAGCCTGGCAATGCGCCATCGGCAAACCCGACCAACCTTCAGGCCTTCGGCACCGTCACTCCTGCCGCCAGCCCGGCGAGCCTGGTGCCCGCGCTGGTAACGGCAGACGCTGACTTGACGGTCAGCAACGTAACGGGCAGCCTCCCCAGCGGGACGCTGCTCAAGGGACGAGTCCACGAGGGCTACCTGCTGAATGACGGCACCACGCGCGTTCCGCCTTTCTATGGGAACTCCATCATGGCTTACCAGCGCCCTGGCCAGCCGCAACTGGGCGTCGTGCATGCGCACTTTCCCATGAGCCCGGTGCTCCTGTTCGGGTCCGACCAGTTGAACCAGGCAGTCGTGCAGGCGGACCTGTTCCCGCCCGGTCCGTTCGCGGGCGGGGTCGTGGATACCAACGGCGGAGTGATTGCCAACGCCGGGCTGCGCCTGCTCGTCGGGGCAGGGGTTTTGGCCTCGCGCGAGGCGGTCCAGTTGTTTCGAGTGAGTCCGACCAACTTCACCAGTCTGGCAGGCACGAATTTCCCGGTCGTGGCCGCCTTCGAGGTGGCCGTGGGCACGTTGCCGCCCGGAAGCGAACTGTTTCTACAGTTAACCGGGGCGCCTCCGAGCACAACTTTGGTCCTGGCCCGCGTGCGCACCGATCAGGGGCTCTACGGCCTCGAGCCTCGGAAACGGTTGCAGAGCGACCTCAATGGGAACCTTCTTAGCTCCGAACCGACCAATGGCGACGCGTTGCCGGGTTTAACGGGGTCCGGCGAATATGTCCTGCTGCAGGTCCAGCCCCAGCAAGACCTGGTCGAGGGCATCGCGAGAAACGCCGCCGGACAGCCGGCCGGCGGCCTGCCCGTTCAGGTTGCCGGCCAGCCCTGGTTAGCCTTCTCGGCGCCGGACGGCAGCTTCAAGCTGCTGGCGCCCGGCGGCAGCGGGAGCTTGAACGTGAGGGACCTTGCCACGGGGGATACGGGGAGCCAGGCCATCAATGTTCCCACGAATCTAACCTCGCTCAGCACCTCGGTCGCCGTGGTGGCTGGCGGCCCCCGGGTCGTGTCGGTAGCCCCTTCGGACGGCTCGACCAACGTGCCGCAGGTGAGCTCGGTGGTGATCAACTTCAACCGGCCAATCAACCCCGCCACGCTGATGAGCAACGCGGTGCAACTGCTCGAGAGCAACCTGCCCGTGGTGACCACCCTCACCCTGAATCTGGCCAACACGACCGTCACGCTCCTGCCCAGCGCCCCGCTGGACCCGGCCGCCCAGTTCACGCTGGTGCTGGCCACCAACATTACCGACACCATTGGCCGCCCGCTCCAAGGCCAGAGCCAGTTTTCCTTTACGACCGTCGGGCTGTCCGCGCGGGACCCTGCGGCGCAGTTGATCATCTACGCGCCGGGGGCCACCAACCTGGCGACAAACGTGGTGGCTGCTCTGCCCGGGTTTGTCCCTGGAACCAATGCCAGCCTTATTGTCGTGCATGGAACGCCCGGGTGCGCCGACCCGGGGGTGCCGGTCATCATAGCGAACGAGGGGTCCGGGGTGACTACCACGGTTCTTTCCCAGCCGGATGGCAGCTTCACCAGCTATGTCAGCGGTCAGGAGCAGGATTTCATCTCCGCCACCTTTGTCAGCCTCAATGGGGCGCGTCTCTATGTGCCGGTGAACCGGCAGTTGTTCGACGACGGCTCGGTGGGGCTGTATCAACAAGGCGGCGCGCTTGAAGCCACCGGCGACGGCGGCCCCGTGCAGGTGACGGTCCCGCCCAACGCGATTCAAACGCGCACGAAGTTCAAGCTGGCTTCGATAAACGCGCCGGAGCTCCAGACCCAGCTAGGCGGCATTATGCCCTCCAATGGCATTGTGGCCGGCAGCGCGCTGAACCTGAACATTCAGGGGTCGGTCCCGACGCTTCCGCTCCAGGTGAGCTTCCCGGTGGACCTCGGGGACCTGGGCTACCCTACGAACGCAGCTCCCACGAACGCCGCCGCTGCGCTCGCCGTGGTGCAAACCAACCAGGAGGTAACGACCTTCCAAATCATGGACCAGTTGGTGTTCGTGCCGGAGTCGTCGCCTTCCTCGGATGTGAAAGGCAAGCGGGTCTCCGGGCGTCTCCACCCCAAACCCCGTCAAGGCGGGGCCGCCGCCGGGGCCTTGGATACCTCCATCGGCCTGCTCATCTCGTCGCTGGGGCCCGTGGGGATGGCGGCGTCAATCGGCTTTAATCAAGTCCTGGTCCCCATGCTCTTTGGCGCGCAACCGGTGACGATCAAGGGCCAGGTGACCTCGGTGCCCTATGGCATCGCTGAGCAGGTGGAGAACGCCGGTCTTGCCAACCAGATCTTCAACCTGCAACTGGGCAGCTTGGCCGGCAATGAACAAGTGAACGTGCCGCTGGCGCTCGCGCAACAGATGGGCATCAAGTATGTCCCTGCAAATATAATCACACTGGTTGCCCCGCAGTCGGGTGGCATGGCGGGCAACGTCGTCGGCCAGTTTCTTGCCCTTACGCTCCAGGCATTGAAGCTCCAGGAAGCGAACATGGCCACACCGTTGAGCGGGGCCTTCATTACGGTCACGTTGACCGGCGGAGGTCTTGTGCAGCAGCCGGGGCGACTCTACCCCGGCATGGTCTATGCCACGAGCGATGCCAGAGGCAACTTTCTGACGGTGGCGCCGGCGGCAGGCGCCAATTACGTCACCACCTGCACCCATCCGCTGTTTCAGGAAGTGCAGACCGTCCCGGTCGCCCCCATCAGCCTTTTTCCAGGGCAGCAGGGACAACTGAGCCTGGCGGGGGCGGTCTATGACGACTTCTTTTTCCAGTTGCCAAATGCTGACCAGGCCCCGCCGAGCGTCAACATCGCCAATACTCCGTTCCAACCGGCCGCGGGCCAGCCTTGTCAACTGGTGGTCAATGCCTCCCAGGCGGCCGCGACGCCAACCATCGGCGTCGGCATCACGTCGTTCACCACAAACAACATGTTCACGGGGCAGGGGATCCCCCACGTGCAGTGCTACCTTGCCAACAAGGTCACGACACCGGGGCCAAACAACAGCGTGCAATACTCAGCCACCCTCATGTGCGACAGCCCTGTCCAGGTCACGCTCAAGGTTGTGGTGCAGGGACAAAATGGCGACCAGGATGCCGTCTTCAATTACTATGTCGCCTTCAGCGGTCCGCAGCCGGTGAAGCCCGCTTCAAACATTCCACCACCCCCGCCGACCGACAAGCATGGGCCGCTGGTCTTGGCCACCGACCCGGTCAATAACGGCTTCGTCGGCCCGGACTCTTCGGTCACCGTCCATTTCAACAAGCCGATCGACGCCTCCGTCACGACTAACCTCGTAGGCATCACCCTGGTCCCCCAGGGCGGCGCGGGTGGAACGGCGCCCTCTCCCATACTGGCGCTCAGCCAGGACCAACAATCGTTGGCTCTGGCGTATCCGGGCCTTTTGCCGGCCGCCACCTACCGCCTCACCCTTTCGGGCCAGTCCATCCGCGACCTGGCCGGGCAGCCCTTGAACCAGTTGCCTAGCGCCTCGGTGCCGGCCAGCTTCACCATGACATTCCGCACTCCCCCCTCGGCGACGGCGACGCTTTCCCCTCCGTTGGCCAATGGACGCGGCTGCGCCATCAACGGCAACTTCCTCTACGCCCTGGATCAGGCGCCTACGGATAACTACCTCGATGTTTACGACATATCCACTCCGTTGAAGCCCAGGCTGCTGAGCCAAACTCACTTGTTCGGCCAGCCCCGGGACCTGGTGGTCATCCCACAATACCGCTACGTGCTCAATGCGGATGACAAGAACGTGAAGACCAACGACCTGGTAGCTGTCGTCGGGGGCGATCTCGGCTCGCTGATCAATCAGAATCAAGGCACGACTGTCACGGCGCCCGGCCAATATCTCTGGCTCCTGAGCATGGCCGATCCCACCTCGCCCCAGGTCCTGGCCTCCCCCATCGTCAGCTACCGCGACTCCTCTGTGGTGCCGAAGGTCGTTTGGGCGCCGCCTTATCTGGTTTATCAGGAATGCGGCGCCGACATCCAGCAGCTCGGGTTCGTGAACATGCAGGAGATGATCATCGGCTTCAACTCAACGGCCATCGAACAAGCCAAATTCCCCGCCCCTTCGCAGCGGAACGCCCAAAACTCGGGCCAGGACCTCCTGAGCGACGGCGAGTACGTGGACCCGGGCGATACACTCCCGCTCCCCGATGCAGCCCCCGCGGAGTTCTATGGCAAGCATCAGAGCTACGTGCTTCAAGGAACCACCCAGAACATCCTGGACTACTCGGTCACCCCCTTCGGGAAAACCGTCGGAGTTACCTTGAGCTATGGTGTCACGCTCAACACTAACGGCGTCCCCAAGGGCCCGTCGCTTCCCCCGATGTATCGCACGTTTGTTTCCAGCGGCTTGCCGCTGAACTTCAGCAGCCCCACCGATGCCATGATGCCCTTTGGCCAAACGGCCTACCCGCGCTGGGTCTCCATCTTTCAGGCCATGCAAATCCAGGTCAACGGAACTCTGGCCACACTTACGGTCGCGCTGGTGTCGCTCGAGCCGGATACCAACGGCCTGCAGGAGCTGGCGGTCATTGACATTTCGCTGCCCGAGCAGCCGCAACTCTTGAACAAGATCCCCGTCGCCACTTCGCTGCTCGGCGGCACCATGGAATCCCTGAGCCTGCGCCCAGACGGCCTGCTCCAATTGGCTGGGGATCAAAACGCCGTCCTGCTCAACCCGACTTACCTTGCGGTTACGAACGTGCCCATCGGCCAGCAGCCTCCCGCCATTCAGGGGTTCATTGCCGGGGCGGGCACCGGCAGCCGCAGCCTGGGAATCGGCAACGGCGGCGTTTACGCGGTCGCCAACGGCGCCGGCGGCACAGTAGTGCAGGCGGCCCCTCAGATGCGGTTCGTCAGTTTTCCAAACATTACTCCTTTTACGCTGGTGGATGCGACCACGCTGAGCGGCATGTCTCAAGCAGCCGTGGACCAGTTGATTGCGGGGATGCTTGTGGCTTCCGGCGCGCTGGCTCCCGCGCGATTTCAGGTCGAAACGAACCTGAACATTCCTTCGGCTTTGGAGCCGCCCAACCCGGCGCTGCATTATCACGTGCTGCTCACAACGCCGGGCGGCGCAGGTCCGGCCATCGAACTGGGTCTGGAGTCCCTCAATCCTGCCGGCTTCCCTCTGTCCAATCCCGGGCACAGTTTCCCACCCGTCCGCGCCGAGTCGGCGACTACGCAGACGCTCATCGGCCAGACACCCCGGCCCAACTGCGGTGCGCCGATCACCTCCCTCTGGGCTTACCGGATGAGCAAAGATACCAATAGCCCGTACTACAACTCTTATCTCTCTCAGCCCTTCGCCTTGATCACCGAGGCCGCCTCTCTGGACGATTTGGCGAGGCTGACTACAGAGGTTCCCCGCCAAATCCTTCTTAGCGGCAACTCACTGCGGGCGTTCATCGAGCCCGACGAGATAACCAACCTGGTGGTGGGGCCGTTTGCAGCCCAGATAGACTCCGCTCGCCAGGTTGTTTATCCCATAGCCTCGGTCTCGGCCTTTAGCGTAAACCAAGGTTACCTGCTGGGCGACAATCCGCCTCCGCCGGGCGCCTCCACGCCCATGGAGGACACCTTCGGCGTCATCCAGGCCCATAGCGGCGAAGTCCGCTCCAGGGAAGTGGATGTGATGCTGCCGAGCCCGCACATGCAGATCACCATAGTGCGCACTATCGGCAACCAGGACAACTATGAAGGCCCCTTCGGGGTCGGCTGGGACTTCAACTACAACCAGCGGCTCACGTTGCTGGACCCGCTCACCTTTCCTCAGGGCCTCCAAATGCCGCTGGTAGCGCGAGACACCCTGGCCAACAGCGAGATCGCCGGCAGCCAAGACGTCCTGTTCAACAACGGCGAGGGACAGATCTACCATTTCCTTTGGGCGGACACCAACATGCCCTCGGCCTATTCAAACGACCCGCTGGTGGCTCAACTCGACTACGCCGACCGGGTTTCCGACTACTATGTGCCCCAGCACGGAACCTTCGACCTCCTGGTCAGATTCAAAGATGGCGGGTTTCAACGCCTGACCCCCGACGGCCTAGTGTTCCAATACGCCCCGAACGGCAGATTGGAAAAGATCACCGACCGTTTCCCGGCCAATCACCATGACCTGCAGTACGACTCCGGGGGAAGACTGGTAAGGATCGACGATAACTCCGTCTCGGCGCCGCGCTACCTTCTCTTCGGTTATTTCCGCCGCCAGGGCACCGACCCGGACTTTACGGTCGGATTGGACGCGAACACGGCAAATTCATTCCTGGAAGGGAAAATCTGGCGGATTGTGGATTATGCCGGACGCGATGTGCAATACCAGTACAGCTCGGACGGCTTCCTGACCAACCGGATGGGCATCCAAGTCAGCGGCGAAAATGGCGGCTTCGCGGGCCGCACCCAAACCTATTACGTTTACACGGGCTGCCAGCTCTCGGGCGTCCTCGTCGGCCAGAAGGGCTTGCCACTGGTTTCCGCCATTAACGCCGCCGGCAACAATGGCAAACCGGTTGCCACAGCGACCACCGGCAGCCATGGCAACGATAAGTTGGCCATTAATGTGAACAACTCTGCCAAGACGCTCGCCAGCCAAACGACCGCGGTCACGATGGCCGATGGCAACACCGTCCAGAGGAATTTTGACCCGCGGGGCTACGTCACGCAGACGACGGTCATCGGGCCGCAGAGCGCGCCGGTCAGTGAAATCACCTCCAACACGCTCGATGGGCTCCCCTACCTCATTGTGCACCCGGAGGGCAACTCGGAGACAACGACCTACGACACTGACAACCCGGTATTGCGTTGCCGGGGCAATGTCTTGAGCGTCAAAGTGAACCCGGGACCCCGCGGAGGCAAGGGATATACCGAGAGTTTCCAATACGATCCCCGCTTTAACTTGCCCATCCTCCATGTCAATGCCGATGGTTTCACCATCAATTATACCCTGACCCCGGACGGAACTTCCGTCCAGTCCATTACCTACGGGAGCGCCGGGACTCAAACCTTCACCTACAACAGCAACGGCCAACTGACGGACAAGGTGGACGAGGACGGCATCGAGTCCTCCACCACTTACGACTCCAGCACCGGTTTCCCAACCACCACAAGCCGGGGCGGTTTGGGCGGCATCACTGTCACTTACAGCTATGATGGAAGCATCCCCTCACAACTCGGCCGCCCCGCCACGATGGCACAGACGCTGGGGCTGCCCACGACCTTGCTCTACAACAACCTGCTGCAGACCGTAGAGGTCGACCGCGGCCCCTACGTCACCACCACGGCCTACGACGAGCTCGGGCGGGGCATCTTCCACCAGGAACAGGTGGGAGACGGAGAGCAGTGGGCAACCAGTGTCGGATATAATCAACTGGGCTTCATCACCAACGCGGTGATGTCGGGCATCGAGATCGACGGGTCCCTCGGCTCCGTGTCCTACACATACACTCCGGACAAGCGCATGCGGGTGGCGAGCGTGCTTTACCCCAATGGAACGGTCCTAACCAACACTTATGACAGCCGCGGCAATCGCATCACCTCGACCCTGGGCGATTACACCGAGAAGTACGGCTACGACGGGAATAACAATGTGATCAGCCAGACTGAAGGCGGCTCTCTGGTCATGACCTGGGGCTACGACGGCCTGGACCGCCCCACCAACGTCACCTACCTGACCGAGACGCAAAGCTATGCCTTCAACTCCACCTACTACCCAGGCAATGAACTCCAGTCTTCCACGATCACAGACCCGCTCTACGGGGTCCTCAAATATGAAACCGTCGACGCGATCGACGCGCTGGGACGGCCGCTGAGCGTCACCGAGCATGGAACGACCATTTCCCCCCAGTTCCAATACAGCCACGGGGTCCTTTCCAGCAGCGTCACCGGACCCCGGATGACGGCCAGCACCACCTGGAATAGCGCCGGAATCCGGACCGGCTCCTTGTCTCCCCTGGTGAAACTGACGATCAAGACCGACGACAATGCGCGCGTCACCGAGACCGACGAGCAGGAAGACGCGGCTACCTTCACGCACTATTACACCTATGATGACCTGGATCATCAGACCTCGTTGAGTGATTCGCTTGGGCCCATGTTCGCCTATGCTCCCCGCGCCGATGGCAACGAGGATAGCATCACCGACGCCAACAACAACATGACGACTCTGGCGCACACTTCCCTCGGGGAGATCCTTCAGCGCCAGCGGGCGGACGGAATGACCACGGTTTACAAGCACGACACCGAGCGCCGGGTGGTCTTCGAGGGGGATCCGAGCGCCGGCTTCAACTATGGATTCGACTACGACTTGAGGCTCACCAACAGCACGCTGCGCAACGGCGCTTCCTTCGTTTACGGCCAGTTCGACCCCCGCAACATGCCCCGCTCCATCACCCTGCCGGGCGGCGGGTCCGAGACGCTCGCCTACGACCTGCTCAAGCGCCTGCTGCAGCGCAAGATCAGTTTCCTGTCCACCGCCTGGGAGGAGGACTTCACCTACGACGCCGAGGGCCGTGAAAGGGTCGAAACCTACATCCAGAATGGCGGGAACAGGAACACGACCACCTACGACTACGATGAAGCCGGCCCGCTCCTGGCCGCCCATTACAATGAGGACGGCGCCTCCTTTAGCGTCACCAATACCTATTACCCCGACGCCAGCAGGCAATCGGTCATTTACCCATCCGGTGTTACCGTGACTGAGACTCGGGACACTGCCACACGCTTGACCCAGGTGTCCGACGCCAATGGGAACATCATCAGCGCCAGTTCCTGGCAGGGCACCTTCCTGCCGAAGGTGGTGCAGCTCGGCTCGAGCATGCGGGTCGTCAACACCTACGATGCGCGCGGCCGCCTTACCGGCAGCCGGGTCACCCGGCTGAACACCGGCGCCGTGCTGGTTCACATGCGCTATAAATATGACGCGGCCAACAACGTGCAGGTCCGCCAGTACATCCATCGCGGCGGCAAGGCTGATGTAATGGGTTTTGATGCCGGTGAGCGGCTGGCTCGGGAGCAGGTCGGCATGTTCTTGACCAATTCGGGCGGCTTCGGCCCGTCCCTCTATCAACGTCAGTTCTCCTACCATGCGAGCGGACTGGATTACCTTACGGCAGTCACGGCTGCCGGCCCGCTTGCCACGCCGCCTGCCTTCGCCACTAACTGGAGCGCGCATGATGATTTTCTCCTGCCTGAGGTTGTGGATGGGTTTTCCCGTTCGGCAGACCCCATGGGCAATGTGGCCCAGGCGCAACTCTGGGTGCGCCCGCCTGGCGCAAGCGCGCCCCAGGCCGTTTCCGCCGCCCTCCTGCACGATGGATTGGGACACTTGGTTAGTGTCACCCGGGCCGACGGCGTTTCCATAGTAAACCAATATCAGCCCAGCGGCCTGCGTTTTTCACGCCAGGTTTCTCAAGGCGGCCTGTTGACCAGCTATTCCGCCTACGTCTATGACGATTCGGCGCGGCTGATCGAGGAGTACGATCGCACGGGGTCCCAGCCGGCGCTCATCGCCCGGTACTATTACGCCAGCGGGGATTCACCCGTCGCGGGAGACCTTTGGGACCCGGCCTCCGGCAAGCTCAAGCGCTATTATTTCATCCGCGACGTCAGCCAGTCCGTTATCGCCGTCGCGGATGCCTCTGGCAATGTGGTTGAGCGCGCCTGGTACGACGCCTACGGCCAGCCGGCCATTGAATTGCCCGACACACAGGCGCCCGCGCTCCAGAGCGTGATGGCCGGCAGCAGCAATGCCCTGCTGGTCGTGCTGTCGGAACCGGTGGTGAAGCCCCTGGCCGACCCGGGTCCTGGCGGGGGGGTCCTCGCCATCCAGCTCCCATCGGCCGCAAGCCTCCTGAGCGTCTCGGTCAGCACCTCGAGTATCCCGGGCACGACTGTCCTGCTGCCGTCAGTCCCCGGTGCTCCGCCCTATTCGGTCCTGCAGTTCACCCCCACCCAGCCTTCACCGCTCTCCGGCCCCGTCACCCTGACGCTTGGCGCGGGGTCGCTGGCCGATGAATGGGGAAACCTCAACCCGCAGGCCACGGCCTCTTTCCAGATTACCAATAATCAGCCCGGCACGGTTTATTTCACTGCCCAGCCCGCGACGAATTCGGCCCCGACCCAGACGGCCCGCAGTTCGGTCGGTTCCTCCTTCCTCTTTCACGGCCAGTACTTCGATTACGACACCGGCCTGGTTTATCTTCGCACGCGGTTTTACGACCCCTTCTCCGGCATGTTCCTTGAGCGGGACCCCCTCGGCTACGAGGACAGTGTCAACCACTACGCCGGCATGGACAACAACCCGGCGACCGTGCGGGACCCCACTGGGCTCAAAGGGCGCAGGGACTTTGTGGCGAGGGCCACGGCCAGCAAAGGAGGCACGAGGGAAGAGGCTTATGCCGGCCGTGCCGTCCATGCAGAAGGAGTCGATGAACAAGTCCTGGCGGCCAGATCGACGATCCGCGAACAGCTCATTCGTGAGGGCATGGGCGACCACAATCAAACCGCACTGATCGCCGCGCTGCGCGAAATGCTGCCCAGGTCCCACCAGGGAACTATCGAGATCGCCCTGAAACACCAGAACAATCCGATGCTCGTTCGCTACCTGGTGAACGAAGGCCTTCGACAAAAGGCGGAATGGATTTTCAAGAAGTCCATCAGGGGCGCGCTCCGGACCGGAAAAGGAACCTACGCCGCCGATGTGGACGGACTCTGGATCAAGGTCGACGGCGTCCTGCTCGATTACGAGCAGACCAAAAGAATCTGTGACCGGGCCAACGAAATCACAAAGAACCTGGGCGAGACCTTTTCGCGGTCGCGCCAGGACGGTGACAAAGGGTTCGCGAGGATGTGGGAGAAGGCCAGCAACATGTTCAAGCACGGGTTCAGCGCCAACCTCATGGAGGAAATCGGTCTGGCACACTATCATGGCAACGGCGAGACCCGGGGCCAGAAATGGATCAAGGAAGAGCTCCAGGCCAAAGTCAAGAAGGTCCCCGACGGCTTCACCATCACTCTGAGGGGCACCTATGATAACTTCACCTTGGACCCGGTAAAGAACGTGTCCCGCGACGACGTAAAGGGCGTGTTCGCCGAGGGGTTGAAACGTTTCCATGAGAAGTTGGATTGGAGAAGCCCACAGTTCGACGGGGACCTTTACGCGCGGGTAATGCAGGAGTTGCAAAAGGGGAACTTTGACATCGACCATCACCCCATTGGGAACGGGCAGATCGGGCTTAAATAAACGATCGGGTTTGATAGAACTAACAACCTTGTATGAGACCCAAGCCCATGAACCTTGTCGAAACGGCGGTGGCGCTTTGCCTGGCGCTGGCGTGCGGGTTGCCGGCCGGCCGCGCGCAACCGCCGCTGGCTTCATTAGACTACCGCATCGGCGGCACCTTCATGCAGGTGACTCCCTCCACTGTGTCCGTCCCCAAGGGCATCGCGGGCTCCGTTTGGGTGTCCGTCTTTTCGGGCGGCTCGACCAACAACGCCGCGGTCGCTCAGCTCGTCTCCGGCGCCTACGTGCAGGCCGTCATTCGCGGCCCCGGCTTTCCGGCGCCCCAAGTCCTGGTCTCCAAGCCCAACGCGCCGCTTTTGCTCCCCCCCATCAATCTGTCCGGCAGCTACGAACTGGACAGCATCGCGCTGGTGGATGCCGTCACCGGGCAGGTGCGGCTGCAGGGCACACCATCGAGCGTGCCGGTCAATGTGTTTGACCAGCTCCTCATCTCGAGCGTCACCTCGACGCCGATGACGCTGGACCAGATTCAGCAGGCCGGGATTCAGATTGACGAGTCGAGCTTCAGCGCGGTCCAGTTCAACGTCTCGTTCGTGCTCAACGGGCAGACGATCCCGATCAGCTTCCCGGTCGTCTCGCCCATCTTCACACAGGCCACCGAGCTGATCCCGGCCGATGAAGTCCAGGCCAAGTTGCTCCAGGCCGCGGCCATCAACCAGCAAATCTCCAGCACCCTGGTGCAGTTGCCGGCGCAGCTTCAGCAAGGCGCCAACCTGAACATCCAATTGCAGGGACTCAACTTCCAGGCGGCCGATCCGGGCGACCCGGCGTCTCTGGGCATATCCATTCCCTCCATTCCGGCGCTGATGGTCATCCCCGGCAACATCGGCTTTCTCCACCAGTTCTTCAGCGTCCAGGTCTTCACCGAGAACGGCGCGCCGACGGGCTCGGGTCTGAGTGTGGGCGAGATTATGGCCCAATTGCAGTTGCCGGCGGGGCCGGACGGGATTGTGAGCACGAACTACAGCCAGCCGGGGGACGACCCGTTGCGGTTCGCGATGGTCGCGAACCGGGTCACCCCGTCCATCCAGCCGGTGGTGGACCCCGGACCTGGCGGGCAATTGGGCAGCTCGAACAACATCACCCGCTTGCAGCCCGGTGAAACCGGCCAGGCGGTGTTCTATGTGGAAGGGTTGCAGGAAGGCCTGTGGGTGATGAACCTGAATTTGACCGCCAATCTCTATGGCCTGGCGGCCGGCACGGTCCCGGTCACCGCCCAGGCTGCGGGGTCGGTGCTGGTGCGCAACCCAAGCTTCTCGATCACGTTCACGCATCCGGACGTGGTGCGTGTCAGCGAGCCCTACACGGCCAGCATCAACGTGTTGAACACCGGCGTCAACCCCGCCAACCTCGTGCAGGTCACGTTGAACCAAAACTCGATCAGTGGAGCCATGCTCGCCCCAGGCCAGCCGCAAACCATTCAACTGGGCACCATCCTCCCGGGCCAGTCCGCTACCGCTACTTATCACATGATTGCCGAGACCACCGGCCAGATCACCTTCGCGGACATCACCACGAGCGACAACAGCGTCGTGGGCCGCTTCGCCTTCACCATGGGTGTGGACGCCCAAGGCGTTCCGTTGTCGCCGGACACCATCGCCATGCCCGATTATGTCAACTACCTGCCCTCCAACCTGGTGGTGGCCGCCACACGGGTGCTGGGCCAGGCCCTGAGCATCGCCACGGCCGCACAGTTGCCGCCGGGCATCGTGTCGATGGGCAATGCCATTATCACTACCCGAGTGCTGGACCTGGCCGATGCCGGCCAGCGGGTTCAGTACGGCGACCCCCTCAAACGCGTGCTGGCCGACCTGCTCCTTAATTGGCAGGGCCAGGTGGTGCCGGACATTGGGTTCGACTCGCTCCTGCGCACCTCCGACGCCGGCGCGGAATGGACGTCAGTCCTTTACTCGGACATGGAGATTGCCGACGGCCTCACCGGCACCGGACGCCTGCTGGACCGCGCGGCCGACCTGGCGGGCCTGGGCCAGCAGTTCGTCGTGGCCAGCGCCGGCCCATGCCAACTGCTCGTAGCTTTCACCGGGACCACCAACAGCGCCACCATCTCCGGCAGCTCCCAGCCTTACTCTCTGGTCTATCCCGGGACCAACGGTGAATGGGCGGTCACGCCCTACTTGACCAACGCCGTGTTCACCTGGACCTTCACCAACGGACCGCCACTGGCCGACATGGCCGTGCTGCTGGTCCAAACCAACGGCCAGGCCGAGCAACTCCGCTGGCAGGTGCCCAATCCGCCCGTGACGGCGGTCTATACGTTTGCCCTGAGCGATCCAACCCAGCGGCTCCAGGCCGATACCAACGGCGATGGCGTGGTTGACTTCGCGCTGGCCCCCCTTCAGACGACAGTCAATGAGTTGCCGCCCGCTTTGGTCGCCGTGCAGCAGGACCTAAGCGTAGTGGCGGGCCGGCCCTCCCCTTCCTGCCTCAACCCACCCCCCTACGGCAATTACGGCACGGTGGTCGCGGTTGTCTTCTCAAAGCTCATGACGCAGGCCTCGGCCGGCGACACCAATTCTTACACGTTGGATGGCGACAATAGCGCCAACTCCGTGCAAATCCAGCCCAGCGGCCGCGTGGCGCTAATGAACCTGCGCAAGGGCATCAGCGCCATCATCCCGCGCACGCTGACCATCTCGGGCGTCACCGACGTGCGAGGCAACCCGCTGGTGGCGGCGCCGACACTCGTGCAATCGTTTTATCCTGGAACGACCAATCCCTTCACCGGCGGCGTGGCGGTGAAGGGCCGCGTGTTGAACGGGGACGGGTCTCCGGCTGGGGGTGTGCCCGTCACACTTACGATGTACGACGAGGCGCCTGGCGGGGAGAGCGGCTGCGTGCCATGGACCCGCCGGGTGAGCCAGGTGCTGACCGACTCCGGCGGCAACTTCAACCTTGACTATGTCATGTCCGGCATTCCGTATTCCCTGTCGGCCAGCGACACCACCGCCCTGCCTCCGGGCGCGCTCCAGTTAGTCGAGGAGGCGACCGTCTCGGGCCAGCCAGACAGTCAGCAACTGATGCAGCTAATCAATGCCTCGACTAACGCCAGCTACCTCCTGGGGTTGCTCTCGGCCGGGTCTTTGGCCCAGGCGGTCGCGGTGGTCCAGGGCCTGGACCGCGCTGTCATCAACGATTCGGTCGCGCTCGGTTCCAGCCGCGAAGGGCAAACCGTGCCCTTCGCGCTGCGTTTTCGCGGGAGGGCGACCGTTACCGGACAGGTTGTGGGCGCCGATGGGGTTACGCCGGTGGCCAACGCGGCGGTCAATTTGTATCCCGATCCCAGCACCCTCGAGCTGGGCCGGGGCATGTACTCCAGTGGCGCCGGCCAGTTTTCCTTTCCGGGCGTGCCCCTGGGAGTCTTTTCCGTGCAGGTGGCGACCTCGGACCATCGCTCGGCTACGGTGCTGGGCTATGTGAACATGCCGGGTGAAACCACCAACCTCGTGATTGCACTGCCAACCAATATTGTGCTCTATGCCACGGTGGGCGGCCAGGTCTTCGACTCGGACAACATAACGCCGGTGCCTAACGCCCGCGTTTATCTCGGCCACCTCGGCGTCGGCAACACGATTAGAACCGTGGCAAACATGGTCCTGGCCGACCAGACCGGCTCCTGGCAGGTGACCAATGTGCCCATCCAAGTGGTTGACGTCGCGGCGGTCACCTTTGACGGGACACGCATGGGAGTCCACCCGGGCGTCAGTCCTGTCGCTAACACTATCACCTACGCCAACGTTACCCTCCAGGCGGCCACGACCGTCTCCGGACAGGTTACCTTCGACAATGGGGACCCGGCGCCCAATGCGCTGGTGGCGGGCGGCGTGGCGCTGGTGACCACGGATGCCAATGGCAACTTCCAGTTGCAGGGCGTCCCGGTGGGCAACGCCACCATCAGCGCGGGCCTGGCAGCGAACCCGGCCGCGGGCATCCCCTTCACTCGCCTGGGCTCCGCCACGGCCAATATCGTGGCGGGCGAAGCCAACTATGTCGTCGTCAAGCTCTCCGCGGCGGGCCAAATCTTCGGCCAGGTCTTCGACGCGCAGGGCAGGGTCCAGCCCAACGTCGAGGTGGCCATTCCACAGCAAGGGGGCTTCTATTGGACCACGGCCGACGCCAACGGCAACTACGCCTTTGCAAACCTCGCCCTGGGCAACTACACCCTGAGCGCGCCGGGCAACGCAGTCTCTCCCACGCTCAACACCAGCGAACTATCCAGCAACCTCAGCTCGGGCAACGAGGACCAGATCATGGCCGCGTTCAACCAAGCGGTCACGGTTTTCGTGGGGGCCGCCGACCCGCTGGTCAATGGAGACCAGTTGAACTTTCGCCCATCGTCCTGGGGCTACACCACGGCCAGCCTCCTGTATGATGGCGACAACGTGAACGCCAACATCACCTACATCGTGCAGGGCAGCGTGTCCGGCACCGTCCTCAACGGCCAGGGTGTCCCCATCGCGGCGGCCGTCCGTCTGACTGGCATTGGGCCGGATGTCACGGGGGCGCCCGTCACTACCATCCGCGGTGACACTACCAGCGACCCGGCCACCGGGACATTCGGCTTCACAAATGTGCTGCTCGCCGGCCCCTTTGGGTTGCAAGCGGCCTCACCCTTCTACCCCTCTGTCGTCCAGACCAACTGGTTCACCACGCAAATTGCTCCGGACGCCACGGGACTTGTGCTCCAGTTCCCCGCAATTGGCAACGTCAATGGCAGCATTGCGGGGCATGTCTATTACCCGGACGGCTCGCTGGTTGGGCCAGGGGCGGAGGTGAGTATCAACGTCGCTCCGAATTACAAGATACTGACCGACACCAATGGCTTCTTCAACACGCAGACTGAATTCCCGGCGGTGAGCGAAAGTTACACCCTCCAGGTATTCGACCCGTCCTCCGGCCTGGTGGGCACCGCCAATGTCTCCATGACGCCCGGCATCACCAACCTCGTGGACGTGCACCTGCTCTCGCGCAGCTCCGGGGTCCAGGTGACCGTTCTCCAAGCTGGCGGCCAACCCGCCGTGGGCGCGCAAGTGGAGCTGGACCAGGGCAGCTATCCTTACCAGGCGCCAATCTATACAACGACCGACACCAACGGCGTCGCCAGCTTCACGGGGCTCTGGGAGGGGACCTATTCGGCCGTCGCGCAATTCACGGAGGAATCAACCCGCCTTTTCGCGCGGGGTGGCGCCGTCGCAGGCGCAAACCAAACGGCTTCCATCACCCTGCGGCTGGGCGCGACCGGCTCGCTCGTCGGGACCTTCGTTGAACAGAACGGCGTCACGCCCGTCTATGGCGCGGAGGTGACCATCGGCAACCTGGGCTTTGCCACCACCGACACCAACGGGTTCTTTGAGTTTGATGGAGTGCCAATCGGCACTTACCGGATTACCAGCTCCGATCCCGTCACCGGAGGCAACGCGACTGCAAGCGCGACGCTGACCTACAACGGCCAGACCCAAACCGTGCATCTGGTCGAAGCGACACTGGGGAACGTCAGCGGCCTGGTGTTGGACTCGTACAACAGCGGCTTCGTCGCCGGCGCCACTGTCAGCATCAGCTTCTCGGATGGCGTGACCCCAGCGCGCACGGCGACCACCGGCCCGAACGGAGGTTTCAATTTCCCGGCTTCGCCAATGGGAGTATTCTACCTGAATGCCACCTACACCCTGCCCAACGCCGTGAACACGATGGTCGCAGGCCAGGCCAATGGCTCACTCTCCACGTCCTCGACCAACGTCAGCATCAACATTCAGCTCGAGCCCTTAACTTCCTTGTCCGTTCACGTGGTGCGCGAGGACGGCGTGACGCCGGCGCTCAACGCAATCGTCACGGTCGGCGGCGAGCCGCCTCAGAACACCAGCACCAACGGGGATGCCCTCTTCAGCAACCTGCAAGTGCCCGGCACTTATACGGTTACAGCCATCTCCCTGGAGGGCGGAGACATGTATGATGGGGCTCAGACCAACGTCACCCTCAGCCGCGGGACCAATGCGGTCGTTACGCTCATGCTTCCGGGCGTCGGGTACGTCTCCGGGACGGTGGTGGCCAGCGATGGGTCAACCCCGGTTGACAATGCCCAGGTCACACTCGAGTTCCAGAACGTGCTCTTCGGCGGGGATTCGCTCACAGCTCTTACCGATGCCCAGGGCCGTTTTGCGTTCGATGATGTCGCCCTCGGGCCGTTCCTCGTCACCGCCTACAGCCTATCCCTGGGAGCTGCTGAAAACGGGACCCTCGCCGCCGCCGGACAAACCAACCAGGTGGCGCTCCGCCTGGGCCCCAGCGGCTCCCTGCTCGGCGTGGTGGTGCGCGCTGACGACACGACGCCTGTCCCCGGCGTGGTAGTCGCTATCTCTTACACATCCCAAAGCCTCAACGCCGGCCGCGCCGCCTATACCACTGGTCCGGATGGCGCATTCCACTTCGATAATGTGCCCGTGGGCGCCATCCAGGTCCAAGCCGCCGACCCGGCCTTCAACGGCATCATCAACTTCACCACCGCCCTGACTAACAACGGGCAGGTGCTGAACCTGGGCTTGATTCCCTTCGATGAGACCTTCCCGCAGGTAGTGGACGTCACGCCTACCAATGCGGCAATCGGCGTGCCCATTACCAACTCCGTGGTCCTGCAGTTTAGCAAGCCGCTCGACCCCGCCTCCATCGACCCCACCGGCATTTTTATCCACGGCACCAATGGGAACGTGGACTCGACGGTCACGCTGCTGCCAGATACCAACGGCCTGCTGACGATGGTGAAAATCCAACCCAAATCACCGCTTCAGAGCCTCCAGGTCTATGCCGTCTATGTGCTGAGCGGCGATCTGCCCGGGGCGACGGGCAGCATCGTCGGCTCCGGTCCCCGCGACCTGGTTGGCCGCGCCATGGCCGCCACCTTCGAGTCCGAGTTCGCCACCGCCGACAATACCCCGCCCCAGTTGCTCTCGATCTTCCCCAGCAACAACGCCGTCCAAATCAATCCTGCCGCCGTGCCGCGCCTGGTGTTCAACAAAACCCTTAACCCTACGTCCTTCGTCTTCCAGGTCACCGGTCCGGCGGGCCCGGTGCCCGGGACTGCCGGCCTGGGCATCAACGGCCAGGTCATGACCTACCTCCCAACGGCTAACCTGCTGGCAAACGCGCACTACTCGATGGTCATCAGCAACGTGTTCGACCTGGCGGGCAACCGGGCGGTCGGCGACCCCTTCACTTCAACCTTCGCGACGATCGATACCATTGGTCCCGTCATCGCCTCCTTGCTGCTCGCCAGCAATGCTGTGCCGGCCGGGGGGGCGACCGTGTCAGTGGTCGCGACGCTTGCCACCAACGAAATCGGCGCCAGTGTCCGCTTCACGCAAGACTTTAACCCCATCGGCTCTGCCACCAATGTCCCCTATCAAGTCCCGGTTCAACTGCCGCGCAGCGGCAGCACCACCATCCGCGCCATTGCCACCGACCAATACGGCAACGACGGCCAGGTCGTCCAGCTCGTGATCACGGTGGTCCCGCCGGCGCCGCCCACGGTGCAATTCACGCTGGTCTCCCCGACCAACCCCCCGGTCCCCAGCGGCTCCCCCCTGGTCGTGGCGGTCACCGCCTCGAGCGACACCGCCATCTCCAACCTCCTAGCTATCATCGCAGGCCCGGCCTCGGGTGCCGTGGTTTCGACCAACGGCGCAAGCCTTCTCGTGCAAGGGGTCGTCTCCAACACCGCCGTGGCCGGCCAGCAGGTCAAGGTCTTGGCACAGGCAACCGACATCCTCGGCCTGTCCGGCAGCGAGCAGACATTCGACGTCCTGGTCAGCGATGGCACCCCGCCAACCCTCTCCATCCTCTCTCCGGCCAGCAACGCCGTCGTGAGCGTGGCCCAGCCCTTAAGCCTGCAAGTGTCGGTTTCCGACAACAGCAGCAATGTCACCCTCGGCCTGACGCTCTCGGGCGCCATCACCGCCACCCAGAGCGTGGCCCTTGCGCTGACCCCGAACACCCCCCTGACAAACATCTTCACCGTCTCCCTGGCCGGAGCCCCGACGGAAGGCCAAACCTTCACGGCCCTGGTTGTTGCCACCGATGCCTCGAGCAACCAGACCGCCGTCACCCGGACCTTCCGGCTGCCAGACCTGGCCACCCCGCTGGTCCAGTCGATAGCGCCCGCCAATGGGGCCGTGGAGGTCGATATTCTGCCAACGATCGCCGTGACCTTCAACGAGCCGATGAACCCAAGCGCCATCAACGCCTCGACCTTCCAGGTCACCCATAGGGGCGTGCCCGTGCCCGGAACCTACGCCTTGGGCCAGGGCAACCTCGTGGCATTCTGGCGGCCAGCCGGACCATTGAGCTTGGGCGGAACTTATGAGCTGGCGTTGACGGCTGGCATCACGGAGGCGGGAGGCAACCCGATTGCCCCTCAGACCACGACATTCACGGTTACGGACTTCGGCATCCTGCAACCGACCAACGGCGCCACAATCGCCGAGGGCCAACTGGTTCCAGCGGCCGCCGGCGGCCCCAACCCGGCGGGCATCAGCGCGGTCCAGTTCTCCGCCGGCGGCACGAGTGTCCTGGGGCCATTCCCGGCCTTTAGCGCCTCCCTTGCCGCTCCGAGCCTCGCCCAGTTGGGAACAAACCAACTGGCGATCAACGCCGTGGCCCGTGGCGGCGGCGCTGATGTGGCGCGGGCTAGACCCACCACCGCCTCCTCCTCCTTGACTCCACAAAACGGACCGTCCCGCGCCGTTGACGGAGAAACCAACCAGGATTACAACGCGCCCAACAGCAACATGTTCCACAGCCAGGATGAACTGCATGCCTTCTGGGAGGTGGACCTCGGCTACGTCACGCCCATCAGCGAAATCGACCTGTATCTGCGAACCGACTGCTGCGAGGACCGAAATCGCTTTGCCGTGCTCGTGGCCGCCCAGCCGTTTGTCGCCTCGGATTTCCTGGGGGCCAGCCTCCCCGCCTCCTACAGCAATGGAGCTGTCGAGGTTTACCAGACCACCAACGCCTTCGACTCGGGCGTCGTCTCGATTCCAACCCTCGCCGAAGGCAGGTTCGTGCGGGTGGTCCTCCTCGGACAAAACTACCTCATGCTGGCCGCAGTGCAGGTTTTCGCCCCGCTCCAGGACGCCAGCCTGAATCCCGTCTCGGTGAATGTGCTGTCGAGCGCCCAAGCTTCCGCGGCCCTGCCGATCCAATTCCCAGCCTCCCTTGACCTCGTCCAGGGCGCCCAGTCCAATCTCACCGTAAGCGCCTCCGCCACGAGCGGGAACCTGGTGTCCCTGCGGGTGGACGAACTGACGCCCTCGGGCGGGACGCCCATTGCCAGGGCCGAGTTCTGGAACCTCGAATTCACCCCGGCCCAGTTGTCCGACGTCCCGTTCACCAACCCTCCCGCTTATTCCACCAGCTTCGACACCCTCAGCTACTCGAACTCCCAGGCCCCGTTCTGGCCTGGCGCCCAGGCCATCCAGACGGCCGCCCGCTTCACCGGCACTCTCTTTGTCCAAACCGACGGCGCCTATACCTTCTATGCCAATAGCCAGGACGGCTCGTCTATCTCCATCGACGGCCAGCCCGTGGCGAATAATGATGGCATCCACAACCCCTCTGAGATCAGCGGCTCCGTCGTGTTGACCACCGGGCCGCACGCCTTCCAGGCCCTTTATTTCCAGGGCCTCGATGACGCCATTCTCCAGGTCTCCTGGTCGGGACCCGGGCTTGCCAAACGCCTGATCCAAAAAAGCGACTTCAGCCAGTTTTCCCCGCTCCAGTTCGCCGAAACCGGCGGCCCTGTTGTCTCGTCCGCCTCCGGCGTCTCGAATATCACGGCCACCCTGCAGGTCCGGGATTCGTTCACTAACGCTGCCCAGATACTGCTCACTGCTCAGGATGCGGGCGGCTTCACGGCCGCCAAACTCGTCGGCGTGGTGATTCTCCCCAACTCCGGCCTGGCGCCCATTATCACCGGCCCGCCTACAAACCAAATCGTCCAATGCGCCAGCAACGCGACGTTTTCAGTGGCCGCTGCGGGCGCCGCCCCGTTGAGCTACCAGTGGTATTGGTTCGGAACCAACCAGGTTCCGGGGGGGACCAATGCCACCCTCGCCTTGAGTGATGTGTCCCTGGATTCCTCCGGAAGCTACTCGGTCGTGGTGACCAATTCCTTCGGCAGCGCGCTCAGCCCGGCGGCAATTCTGACCGTGGTGGACACCGTTCCTCCGGTCATCACGCTGAATGGCGCCAATCCCATGCAGATCGTCCAAAACACTTCCTTCGCGGATCCGGGCGCGACGGCCTATGATGCCTGTGCCGGCAGCGTGCCGGTCGTCGTCTTCAACGGAGTGGACCCAAGTGTCGTCGGCGGTTACACGGTGCTCTATGAGGCTACCGATCCGAGCGGAAACTCCGCCACCAATGCCCGCACGGTGCTCGTCGTGCCCCCCGCCGTGGCGTGCTATCCCGCACCCGGCGGCATCGCCGCTTGGTGGAAGGCCGAGAGCAACACCGTGGATGTCGTCGGCACCGACAATGGAACCTTGGTAAGCGGCGCGGGTTACGCCCCCGGCATCGTCGGAACCGCTTTCAGCTTTACCAACTCCGGCCAAGCGGTTCAAATTCCCTTCACGCCGGCCATCGACTTAAGTGCCTTGTACGATTGGACCATCGAGACCTGGGTTAATCCCGCCGGCTTGAAGAACGCAAGCTACCCGACCATCTATTCCCAGGGCTATTGGGCGGCGTCTCTGGGACTCAATAGCGCCAGCGGGAAACTCGAGAGCTGGATCAACAATGCCAATCAACTGGTCGGCGCCATCCCCGTGCCAGTGGGCCAATGGAGTCATGTCGCCCTGGTCTATGACGGAACCAACCGCACCTTCTACGTCAATGGCGCTTTTGCCGGGTCGGGCAGTGCGCCGATTGTCAATCAGGACAGCAGTGATTCCGCGATTGGCAGCGTTTGGCCAGCCGGCGGTGGTTCCAGTTTCAACGGCGAGATCGATGAGGTCTCGGTCTATGGCCGCGCCCTCACGCCCGTTGAAATCGCCGGCATTTATGCCGCGGGTTCGCTCGGGAAATGCCCGGTCACCGGCACCAACCTGGATGTCCCGCCGTTTGTTACTGTTCAGCCTTCTGACCAGTTGGCCCTCCAAGGAGGCGATGTGCAGTTCACCGTCACAGTCGTCGGCTCGGCGCCCCTGACTTATCGGTGGCGGGAAAGTGGAACCAATCTGTTTGATGGCGCCGGCGTCTCGGGTTCTGCCACCCCCACCCTTACGCTTTCCAACGTGTCCGTCGGCGGCGATTACTCCGTGGCCGTCTCCAACCTCGCCGGATCGAGCCTCAGCGCCTTCGCGACCCTCGTGGTCGTTTCACCGCCTTTCGAGGGTGCGACCAACACCTACTGGGATGAGCGGACCGCCAACAACAACTGGAGCCGGACGGGCGTCTTGGGCAACTGGATCGACTATGACTCCCCACAAGGCACCGCCTACTACCCCAACGGAACCAATTACGACGTCATACTCGATGGCGTGGGTGGCGCTTCTGCCAACCTCGACGTTAGTGTCACCCTCAACACGTTGACCATTTTGAACAATTGCGAACTGAGCATCCAGAGCGGCTCAACCCTCACGGTGTCCAATCTCGATTTTCACGGTGACGGCGCCATCACCGTCGGCGGCTGTTGTTCGCCGGAGACCATGACGCTCACCGGCGGGACCCTGGCCAAGTCCGCGGGCGGGAATACCTCCGCTATCAATCCCGTCGTCATCCTCACCAGTCTGGGCGCCACCCTCGCCGTTGACTCCGGAACCCTGGCCCTCCCGGGCAACAATAGCTACTACACAAACGGCGCCTTCGACGTGGCCTCCAATGCAACGCTCGTGCTCGTGCCGGCCAACAATAACGCCAATTTTGCCGGCACGTTCACCGGCTCCGGCGATGGCTCGGTCCTCCTCAACGCCGGCACCCTCTCCGCCGCCCCGGGGGGCCTTGCCTTGGACTTGCCGGCGCCCCTGTTCCAGTGGGCCGGCGGAAGGCTCATAGGCGCCAATCCCCTCACCAACGCGGGCGTCCTCACCATTGCCGGCACCAATGGCGCCTTCTTGAGCGATCAACTGGTCAACTCCGGCCTGTTGCTCCATTCCGGCTCGGGCAATCTCTTTCTTGACCAGGGGCCCGGCTCCCAGTTTGAAAACCTGCCCCAAGCCACCTATACGCTGGCCTCCGACGCGGGCATCGCCTCGATCAATTGCTGCAGCGCGGTCAGGTTCGATAACTTTGGTCTCTTCCAGAAGACCGCCGGCACGGGCGATTCCGTGGTCTCCGTCACTTTCAATGACCTTGGCGGGACCCTCGACGTCCAAACCGGCACCCTTACCCTGGCCAACAGCGGCACCTCATCCAACGCCACCCTCGCTGTCGCCGCCGGCGCAACCCTTGACGTGACGGGAGGCAAAGCTCCAACCTGGACAGGACTGATCAATGGCACCGGGGCCGGCACTGTGCTCCTGGCCGATGGTACCCTGACCGCCAGTCCCTCCGCAACGCTGAACTTTGTCAGCGGACTGTTTCAGTGGGCGGGCGGCACCCTGCAGGGGCCCGTCACCAACCTGAACGTCGTCACTATTTCCAGCACCAATCCAAGTTACCTGGGCGGCCTCTTTGAAAACCTGGACCTGGTGCGCCACGTCGGCGCCGGCAACCTCTATCTGAACGAGGGCGCGGGGTCCTATTTTGACAACCCGCCCGGGAGCACTTACCAATTCGAGAGCGATGCCGGAATCTATCCCTATAACTGCTGCGCCGCCGTGATCTTCACCAATTCGGGCCTCGTCCGCAAGATCGCTGGCGCCAACAACTCCTCCATCTCCGTGGCGTTCAATAACCTGGGCGGGTCCATCGAGGTGGACACCGGCACGCTCACGCTCGCCAATCGCGGCAGCAGTTTCAATGGCGCCTTTACCGTGGCTGCTGGAGCCGCCCTGGACCTGACCGGCGGCCAGTCGCCGACCTGGGCCGGGCAGATGACCGGCGCGGGCGGCGGCAGCGTTCAGTTCAACAGCGGACAGATCAACGCCTCGCCTGGCCTGACGCTCGAATTTCCCCCGGGCATGTTCCAGTGGAGCGGCGGCGCCTTCAACGGCGCGGTCCTCAATGGCAACGCCGTGACCATCTCCGGCACCAACGATGTCTTGCTTACCGGAACGATTACAAACTCCGGTCTCGTGCGTCATCTGGGGACTGGCAATTTGGGGCTCAACGCGGGTACAGGCTCGCATCTTGAGAACCTGGCGCCTGCCACCTACCGGCTGGAGTCCAGCGCGGCCATTTATGGGTTCAATTGCTGCTCCGGTGCGACCTTCGACAACTTTGGCGCCTTCATCAAGACAAATGACCCCGGCAACACCGTCGTCTCCGTTAGCTTCAATAACTTCGGAGGCCTCGTCGACGTCGAGAGCGGCTCTCTGTCGCTCGCCAACAGCGGCGCCAGCTCCAATGCCACCTTTATCGTGGCGGGCGGATCGGCCCTCGACCTGACCGGCGGCAAATCACCGACCTGGACCGGGCTGATCACCGGCACTGGCAGTGGCGCCGTTGAGTTCAACAGTGGGACGATCATCGCTTCCCCTGGCCTGACGCTCGACCTTCCCGAGGGTATGTTCCAGTGGAGCGGCGGGACCTTCCAGGGCGCCGTGGTCAATAGCAACTCCCTGGCCATCTCCGGCACCAACGATGTCTTGCTTACCGGAACGATTACAAACTCCGGTCTCGTGCGTCATTCGGGGACTGGCAGCTTAGCGCTCAACGCGGGTACAGGCTCGCATTTTGAGAACCTGGCGCCTGCCACCTACCGGCTGGAGTCCAGCGCGGCCATTTATGGGTTCAATTGCTGCGCCCCTGCGACCTTCGATAACTTTGGCGCCTTCATCAAAACAAATGACCCCGGCAACGCCGTCGTCTCCGTTAGCTTCAATAACTTCGGAGGCCTCGTCGACGTCGAGAGCGGCTCTCTATCGCTGGCCAACAGCGGCTCCAGCGTCAACGGCTCCTTCACTGTCGCGGCCGGCGCAAGCGTCGATCTCACTGGCGGCGCCCAGCCAACCTGGTCCGGCCTCCTGATCGGTTCCGGCGCCGGGACCATCCAGCTCAACAGCGGACAGCTCTTTGCGGGCGGCCTGACCCTGGATTGCGCCCCCGGCATCTTCCAATGGACCGGCGGCACCCTGACCGGGCCCGTAACCAATGTTAATGAGGTAAGCATCTCCGGCGGCCTCCTGAGCGGCGCCTTCTTCAACGCCGGCATCGTCCGCCACCTCGGTTCAGCCGGGCTTGCTCTGAGCGCCGGGGGGGTGGGCTCGCTCATCCGCAACCTGCCGGGGGCGACCTATGTGTTCCAGGGCGATGGTTCGATCTGGGTCAGCAATTGCTGCACCACCGGCTTCGAGAACCAGGGGCGCCTCCGAAAGAGCGGTGGCACTAACACCTCTACCATCTCCGTCGCCTTCACTAATCAGGGAGGCTCCATCGAGGTGGACAGCGGGGTGCTCGCTGTCAATGGGAATTATGCGCAGGGCGCCGGCGACTTTACCGTGCAACTCGCTGGAACCAATTCCGGCCAGTTCGGCCAACTGAGCGCTGCAAATGTCTCGCTGGGCGGCCTCTTGAACGTCGAGCTGGCCGCGGGTTTCACGCCGCCTTTGGGCAGCCGGTTCCAGGTCCTCTCCTGCGCGGCCCTGAGCGGGACGTTTAATGGCGGGGCCATGCCCGGCGGCATCGCGGTTAACTACAGCAGTAATGGCGTCTCCCTGGTCGTCACCGGCGCGGTCACCTTCAGCGCGCCCTTTATTGTGTCCCAGCCGGCCAGCGTCCAGAGTGCCGCCGGCGCCGGCGCGGTCTTTACCGCCTCGGCCGCCGGGGCGGCCCCCATGGGCTATCAGTGGCAGTTCAACGGCGTCAATCTCTCGGATAACGACCGGGTGAGTGGCTCGGCCACTCCCCAACTGATTCTCGTGAATCTGGACGCCGCCGACGTTGGCAATTACCGGTTGGTGGCGAGCAATTATCTTGGCTCGGCGGCCAGCAGCAACGCCACTCTCACCCTGGCCCCCTGTGTCGCGCCGCCTGCGGGCCTGGTCGGATTGTGGACTGGCGACGGGAGCGCCTTTGACTGGGTTGGCAGCCATGACGGCACACTCCAGAGCGGCGCGACCTACGGCCCGGGCCGCGCCGGCCAGGCCTTCAGCCTCGATGGGGTCTCCTCCTATGTGGATTTAGGCGCCTGGAGCGCCGGCAGCAATTGGACCTGGACGGCCTGGGTCAATCCCTCGTCCATTCCGGCTGGCCAGCACACAATTGTCGGCGGGGTCGCTTCGTGCCTCGATTGGGCCTTGACGATGTCAGGCGGCGTGTTCGGGGTGCTCTGCCCTCCGACCAATGGATGTCATCAGACTATCACCGGGGGACCCAGTGCGGTGCCGGGCGCCTGGTACTTTGTCGCCGCCACCTGCGACGGCGAAACCGCCCGCATCTACGTCAACGGCCAACTCGGCAACTCCGGCCCAGTGCAAACGAATTACGCCGGCACGGCCTCCGGAACTCGCATCGGAGGGGAGGTGTGCTGTGCAGGAGACAATTTCCCGGGCCTGATTGAAGAGGTCGCCCTGTTCAATCGCGCGCTTTCCGCTCCGGAGGTCCAGGCCCTCTATGCCTCCGGCAATTTGCGACTGTGTGTTGCCCCGCAAATCCTCACGCAGCCGGTCAGCCAAACGGTCGCCGCAGGAGGGACTGTCAGCTTCGACGTCGTGGCCCGGGGCATGGGCGACGTCAGCTACCGATGGCAGCTCAGTGGCAACAACCTCCTGGACAACGCCCAGGTAACGGGGTCGCAGAGCAACTTCCTCACCATTACCGGCGCGCAATTCACCAATGCGGGCAATTACGGCGTTGTGGTCACCGGACCCGGTGGTTCAATTAGCAGCAGCAATGCCACGCTCACCGTCATCCCCACCAACTGCGTGCCGGCCCCGGCGGGCATCATTGCCTGGTGGCCGGGCAATGGGACCTTCCAGGATGTCGTCAGCGGGTTTAATGGCGCCCCCGCCGGCCAGGTCACATTCGAACCGGCGGAAGTCGGGCAGGGCTTCCATCTGGTTAATTCCTCGATCAGCGCAACGGGCGCCTTTGATTTCTCAGCCAGCAACGCAATGAGCATCGAGTTGTGGTTCGAGCTGAACGTGGACACCAGCTATAACGGCCTGGTGTCAGCCCTCGGTTGCTGCACCTACCGCTTCATGGTGGACCCCAGCGGCCGCCTCTTGTATGACCCCGGAACCTTCGACAACATTTCCGTCGGCCCGGTCCTGAATCTCGGGCAATTTTATCATGCCGCCATGGTGGTCATCGGCGGCGGCGAGGCCCTGATCTACCTCGACGGCCAGTTGATTTCCTCCAGCACCAATGGCGTCCCTTCAGTTTTGCCTTCCGTCTCCACCTTCCTGCTTGGCGCCGGAGAGAGCAGCGGGTCATGGACGATGCAGGATGGGGTCCTTGATGCGGTCTCCATCTACAACCGCGCCCTCTCCGCCTCGGAAATAGCCGACATCTATGCGGTCGGCGCAGCCGGGAAGTGCCTGCCTCACGGACTCACCCTCCCTGGGCAGCAGCAGTTCGGCTCATTGCTCGATGCCCGATTGACCGCGGGGGGATTCGCGTTCAGTTTCCTGTCCGCCGCCAGCCAAAACTACACCGTCGAGGGCAACACCTCTTTGAACACCACAAACTGGGCGCCTTTGACCAATCTCACAGGGGATGGCTCCGTGATGCGTGTGAACTTCCCGGCGACCAACTCCTCCCAAGGTTTCTTCCGTCTCCGCCAGCGCTGAACCCAGGGGCAGTGACAATGTCGCCGAAACGGGCCCCACTCTCTGGCTGTAGGAGACGAGCGTAAGCCGAAGAGCGAACGCTCCGAGTGAATATGAGATTGGCAAAGGACATGCCCTATCTGCACCCTCGCCTGGCATAGGGAATTGACCCTATCGCGACAACGGGGAGAGGGTGGGTCTTCACTACAAGCGGTTTTGCCCCCTTCGGGAGAATCCCTCCCTTGGAAATCAACAACTTGCGAAACGAAAAAAGTTAGGCCGTGGGTCGAATCCGCCAAGTCGGGTTAGTGCTTCCCGTCTTGGCCGCTTTGTGCTTAAACTCTCGCCACGCAAGGCAATGTCGCATGAACGATGAACGGGTGATCCTGCCGGTTGGCCAGCAGGTGTCCCTGCCAGGGCACTTCGATGCGCCCGTCATGCTCGAAGCCGCCCGCCCGTTGGCGAAGGGCTACGAGTGCCGCGTCCGACTCCCGGACGGCACGCTGGACGAAGCCGTCATTTCCGACCAGGAGGCCGCCGCCGTGGTCGGCGCCGCCCCTCTCGCCGACAGCAAGACCGCACTGGTCAACGCCGACCAACTCCGCCTGCTGGTTGAGTCGGCCCGCATCCGCTTGGCATACGCGCACGACCGTCAGTTTGCTGTCAGTCTCTCCGGCATCCGCACGCTGCCGCACCAAATCGAAGCCGTCTATATCAGGATGCTGCCCCAGCCCCGGCTCCGCTTCCTGCTCGCGGACGACCCCGGCGCCGGCAAAACCATCATGGCCGGCCTCCTAATCAAGGAGATGAAGCTCCGCGAGGCCATCGAGCGCGTCCTCATCCTCTGCCCCTCACCGCTCACCATCCAATGGCAGGACGAAATGCTCCGCTGGTTCGGCGAGTCGTTCGACATCATCTTCTCCGCCGTGGACCAGCAACAGCTCACCAATCCCTGGCAACGGTCCAACCAGGTGATCGCGTCAATTGACTACGCCAAGCAGGATGAGGTCCGCGAACGCGTCTGGCAGGAGCGCTGGGACCTCATCATAATCGACGAGGCCCACAAGTGTAGCGCCTACACCAAGAAATCCTCCACGCGCGGCGACGAGGCCGAGAAGACGAAGCGTTACCAACTGGCCGAGCACCTCACCGCCCAGCCGGCCGGCCATGTCCTTCTGCTCACGGCCACGCCCCACCACGGCGACGACGACCGCTTCGCACATTTCATCCGCCTGTTGGACCCGGACCTCTTCCCGGAGCCCCACCGGAACGCCGCCAGGGCCGGGGAGCTGCGCCGCGACATCCTCAGCCTTGGCCCGGACTGTCCATGGGCGCTCCGGCGGCTGAAGGAGGACCTGAAGGACCTCCAGGGCCACCGCCTGTTTCCCGACCGTCATGCCCACACCATCACCTTCCAACTGAATCGGGACGAGTACGACCTTTACAAGGCCGTCACCGCCTACATCAACGAGTTCCTCCCGCAGGCCAGTGGCCGCAAGAAAGCCAGCGTCGCCTTGGCCCGCACCGTCCTTCAGCGCCGGCTGGCCAGTTCGACGATGGCCATCTTCGAGTCCATTCGCCGCCGCTTGGAAAAGCAGCAGGGGTTGCTTGAGGAATTGGAAAACCTCACCCCGCCTCAGCGCGCCCGCCGCCTCGCCCAACTCCAAGGCCGCCTGGGCGACGCCGAGCAGGACGAGGACGATCTTGACGAGGCCGAGCGCGACCAACTCACCGACGGCCTGACTGACGCCATCGAGCTCGACCAGCTCCGCGCCGAAATCGCCGCGCTGCAGGAACTAATGGCCCGCGCCCGCCGCGTCCGCGACCAGGGCGCCGACTCCAAGCTGACCGCCCTGCATGAATGTCTCACGCGCGCCGAGTTCCGCGAGTTGACCGACGGCCGCGGCAAGCTCCTCATTTTCACGGAGCACCGCGACACGCTGAGCCACCTCCGGCGCCACCTCGAAAAATGGGGCTACACCCTAACCGAAATCCACGGCGGCATGAACCCCCACGAGCGCAAGCGCGCCCAGGAGGATTTCCGCACAACCAAACAAATCTGCGTCGCCACCGAAGCCGCCGGCGAAGGCATCAACCTCCAGTTCTGCCGGTTGATGATAAACTACGATCTGCCCTGGAATCCGACGCGGCTTGAACAGCGCCTCGGCCGCATCCACCGCATCGGCCAGGACCGCGACGTCCACGCCTTCAATTTCGTTGCCGCCCAGTCCGAGGAAGGCCAGGACATCGTTGAAGGCCGCATCCTCACCCGCCTGCTCGAGAAATTGGAACAAATGCGTGAGGTCCTGGCCGACCGCGTCTTCGATGTCATCGGCGAGGTCCTCTCCCTCAACGACATCAACCTGCCAGACATTCTGCGCGAGGCCGCCCACGACCCGCGCCGCCTACAGGAGTACCTCGACCGCATCGAAAAGGTGGACCCGCAGCTCCTCCTCCATTACGAGAAGGCCACCGGTATCGCCCTTGCCCGCGCCAACGTGGACTTCTCCGGCTTCCAGCGCGCCAACGTCGAGGCCGAGGAGCGCCGCCTCATGCCCCGGTACGTCGAGGACCAGTTCGTAAAATCGTGCGCCGAAGTCGGCCTCAAGATCGACCCGCGCGCCGACGGCCTCTGGCGCGTCGAGCACGTCCTGGCCGACCTCCGCTCCGACCGCCTTGAATCTGTCCGCCGCCTCGGCAAGGCCGAGCCGGCCTATCGGAAACTCACCTTCCACAAGGACCACCTCGAGGACGACCAACACCTCGATGCCGTCCTCTTCGGCCCGGGCCACCCCCTTTACGCCGCCGTGGATGAGCGCCTTAACGAGAAGCTCGCCCCGCTTGTCGGCGGCATGGCCCTCTACCTCGACGTCGCCACCCAAAAGCCCTACCGCCTCCATTTCTTCGAAATCTCCATCCGCGGCCAGAACACCAAGGGGGAAGCCCAAACCCTTTTCGCCGAACTGGTCGCGGTCCGCGAGAACCTGAGCATCCCGATGGCCCTCGGCGAAGTCGGCGCCGGCGAAACCCGCTATCAAGTAGTCCCCGCCGATTGCCTCCTGGACCTGCCCGCCTTTCCGAACCCGCCGGAGGCCGTCGGCCGCATTGACCCCGCCCCCGCCGCTGACTTCCTCAAGAGCACCTACCAGAGCGAACGCCGCCAGGCGTGTCAGGACGAACGCAAGCGCTTTGTCGAGGTCTGCCGCGAATACCTCCAAAAGTCCTACACCGCTCGTCAGCGGGCCGCCCAGGACCGCGTCATGTCCCTCCGTGCCCGCGAGAAGTCCGACACATCGGTCGCCATGGCCCGGCAGCGAGCTGAAAACGATCTCGCCGACTTGGAGCGCACCCACAAGGAGCGCATGGCCGGCCTTGACCGCCTCTCCATCGCCCGACACGGGCCTGTCCGCCACGTCGCCACCTCGCTGGTCCTCCCGGCCACCGACGCGCCCAAGGACGCCATCAGCGAACTCCTCGATGACCTCGACCCCGAAGTCAACCGCCTAAGTGAAATCGCCGCCGAGAACGTCGTCATCGCCTACGAGACGGCGCGCGGCTGGGAGTGCATACGCGTTGGCCATGAAAAAATCGGCTTTGATATTCGCAGCCTTGGCCCGGCGGACCCGCAGACTGGCTACCGCGATCCCGTCACCAGCCTCCGCCGCATCGAGGTGAAGGGGCGCAAGCGCGGCCAGACCATCCGCCTCACCACCAACGAATGGTACAAGGCCATCCAACTGGGCGACTCCTATTGGCTCTACGTCGTTTGGGATCCACTGGGCAAACCCGACTCCACACCGCTCATGATCCAAAACCCCGTCAAACATCTCGACCACGCCAAGAAAGAGGTCATCGCCGCCCGGTTTTTCGACATCCCGGCAAGCGCCGTAGAACAGGCCGCACGAACCTAACCGACCATGCCAACGGACATTGCAGAGGATATCTACCGCTACCTCGCACGTGACTGGGGGCTCTTGGCGGACACTCTTACAGAAAGCAAGTGCCGGCAACTCACCCGCGAGATTCCCGCACTTCGGAAGGACTACTACAGGGACCGCAAAATCGCTTATCATCTGCCAAATGTTCGCCGTGCGTATCTTGCCGCCTTCGCCCCCCGGTATGCCTACATCCTCTACAAATGCCTCAATCGGGTGAAGAGGCAGGCTCTCCCAGTTGTCCAGCCCTGGCACAAACAAGAGGGCGTCATCTGCTTAGTTGGCGGGGGCCCGGCCTGTGAGGTGTTTGGCCTTGTTGACTGGCTTGACGAGAACGGCATAAACCCGCGCTATCTGCGGGCGATCATTGTGGACCGCGAAGGCTACTGGCGCACGTTCCACAGTTTTCTCTTCGCCGAGCTTATCAACAAGCATTTTCGCAAGACATTAGTCATCCCGAGCTACGAGTCCGTAGATTTCCCTGTTCCGAAGGGAGAGCGATTTGACCGAACGATTGTCAACTACAACTTTGCCCAAACAGGTCTGCTGGCCGAAGCGCGCATCATCTCCGTCATTAACTGTCTCTCGGAACTTTCAAACCATCGAGGAATCGAATGCCATCTCCGCTTCCTAACCCGACTCGCTTGGAATCAGCAGCTCGTCATCTGCGCGGATTCCGCCGCCAAGAAGCGCCGTCCACGCATGAAGTGGTTAAAGGATTCCTTCGATTTGGCGCCAAACTTTCGGTCAACCGAACTCTATTCCAATACCCTCTGCATGCGATGCCCATGCCTCAGACGGGGTGTCACTTCAAGGAGAATCTTCCCTAACACAGGTGCCCCAAGATGGGAAACCGACGTCAACCGCTGGGTATACATCAGAAAAACACAATCATGACCGACGACAGACGCCTCATCGAAGATTATCTCCCTATCGAGGCGATCAGCGCCGAGGGGGGCCGAGAGAAGAACGTCCGAAGAGGGCACATTTCCACACTTCACCTCTGGTGGGCCCGCCGCCCGCTGGTCGCCTGCAGGGCGGCCGTTTATGGCTGCCTTGTGCCAGCCGCCCAGTTCGTTCCCAACGGGGGCACCGACGCCCAGAAGAAAAGCCTGGCGCGGGCAAACGCCGCGAAATTCGTCAAGAGCCTCTGCCAGCACCCCTTTATCTCTCAATCGGTTCAAGAAGCGCGGAGACAAATTCTCTCAGCCCACGCTAGCCGCCTGACCATCGAGCTCGGAAAATCAGTTACCCCGGAAGATATTCAAGCAGGCCATGCTCCAAGACCACGGGTTCTGGACATGTTTGCCGGCGGCGGGGCCATCCCCCTGGAGTCAATGCGTCTCGGCTGCGAAGCCTACGCCAACGACCTGAATCCAGTTGCACACATTATACAGTTATGCACGCTGGTTTACCCACAGACCCTCGGGAAACCCGACAAAGAGGCAATCGGCATGACCGGCCCAAGCAATTCGGAAGGCAAGACTACATGGGGGTACCTAGCGGACGAGATCCACTACTGGGCCAGTTGGGTGTCTGCTAAAACCAAATCAGAAATCGGCACGTTGTATCCCCCCATCCCCGACCCTGAGTTTAAGGGCACAAGGGGCCAATTCGATCCCAAACTCTGGAAAGAGGACGCCGACGACATTCCCAAGGGCTATCTCCTTCCAGTAGCCTACCTCTGGACACGCACAGTCGCTTGCAAGAACCCAGCCTGCAAAGCATGTGTACCACTCCTCAGGCAGACTTGGCTATGTAAGATGGAGAACCGATACGTTGCCCTCCGAGTTCTTGCTCCACGGAACGCGAAGCAGGTTCGTTTCGAGGTGGTGGAGAGCCACAGCGAAGGGGCACTTGGCTTCGACCCGGAAGCGTTTTCCAGCGCCGGAAACGCCACATGCCCGTTCTGTGGCACCGTGGCTGACAGCGAGTACGTCAAAGCGGAAGGGTGCGCCGGCAGAATGGGGCTCCAGCCCATGGCCGCCATCGCCGTCAAAGATGGTTCGAAGGGCAAATGCTATCTACCACCGGAAGCCTCACCAGCCTCATTTCCATCAGAGCAGGACCTCCAGAGGCGAATAGAAGAACTTTGCGGTCGCACTGGCCTGACGATTCCCAACGAAAAGATCACCACGGATGCGAAGAATAGTTGCTGGACGCACCTTTACGGCTTAACCAGGTTCGCTGACCTCTTCACCAGAAGGCAGCTCTTATCTCTCCTCACTCTCTGCAGCATGGTTCGCGAAGCGGAGAGGGAAATGGAAAAACTCGGAATTAGTGGCACCCACCGCAAGGCTCTTGCAACATACCTTGCTTGCGTTCTCGACAAACAGGCAGACTTCAACTCCTCGCTCTGCGTCCTTAAGGCAGGCGGAGGCCGAGGCATCGTTCATACTTTCGGCAGGCAAGCACTCCCCATGACCTGGGACTTCGCAGAGGCCAACCCATTCAATCCAGAAATTTCATCATGGGACAGCAGCCTCAACGAGGTCGAGATCAACGCACGAGACCTGTCCTTCGCGGGTACATCACATGTTGTAAGAGGCTCAGCCGCATCCCTCCCATGGCCAGACCAGACATTCGACGCGGTCGTGACCGATCCACCATATTACGACAATGTTCCGTACGCCAACATATCTGACTTCTTTTTCGTCTGGCTCAAGCGCTCTATTGGCCATCTGTACCCAGAGCATTTTGCCGGTGAGACCACGCCGAAACGCTCCGAAGCGGTTGCCGATGCCACCCGGCATGGTGGAGACAAGGACGCCGCGCGCAGAGCGTACGAAGCCATGATGATGCGGTCCTTCAAGGAGGCCCACCGCACACTCAAACAGAACGGCCATCTATGCGTGGTTTACGCACACAAAACCACACTCGGCTGGACGACTCTTGTTGGAGCACTCAAACAGGCTGGCTTCATGGTAACGGAAGCGTGGCCGCTTGACACAGAAACATCCGGCCGGCTCCGAGCCCAATCTTCAGCAGCTCTGGCGACGAGCATCTTTCTCGTGGCCCGCAAGCGCGAAGGTGCCATGACAGGCGCCTACGAGCAACAAGTCCGCCCAGGCCTCGAAGACATAGTCCGCGAACGAGTTGAAACACTTTGGGAAATGGGCATTTCCGGCGCCGACCTTGTCATCGCCTGCGTTGGCGGTGGCCTGCGCGCCTTCACCCGCTTCGCCCGTGTCGAATACGCAAATGGCGAGGAAGTTCCTGCCGACCGTTTTCTCACCGAAGTTGAAACGGTCGTTCTTGAAAGCATCCTCGCCCGCCTCTCCAAAGAGGTTGGAGGGAAGGGCACCAGCTTGGCCGGCCTCGACCCTGCCACCCGTTTTTACATCCTCTGGCGCTATACCTACAGCACCGCCGAGCTGGAGGCCGGTGAGGCAATCATTTTCGCCAACGGCACCCATGTCGAACTCGACGGCCTGCACAGCCTCACGAGCGGCACCCACGCCTTGGTCTCAAAGAGGAAAAGCAAATACGCGTTAAGCGACTTTTCCGAGCGCGGCGAAGATGAACACCTTGGCCTGCCATCTGCGGCCGGCCAGCCGGCTCCCCTCGTGGATGTGCTTCACCGCGCCCTCTGGCTCATGGAGAAACGCCCCGCCGAACTCCCGGCTTTCCTTCGCAACTCTCAGGTGAACCGCGAGCAGTTGCGCCTCGTCGCCCAGGCCCTCGCCGGCCCTGCGCTCAAGGGCGGCGAGTTGGGCGACGTCTCCCCCACGGCCGAGCTGTCTGCCCTCGGGAAACTGACCGCCAACTGGCAAACCGTGGTCGAAGACGCCGCGCTGACCACCGGCGAGAAGGAAGAACGCAAGAAAGGCCAGAAACAACTGATCTGACATGAGCGAGAAACCTCACAAGAACGGGCCGAAACCGCCCGCCACCACCGGCGGACCGCCGCCATCCGAACTCATCCTCTACCAGGCCGAGGACGGAAAGACGAGAATTGACGTGCGCCTCCAAGGCGAGACGGTCTGGCTTTCGATCAACCAGATGGCGGAGTTGTTCCAGCGGGACAAGTCCGTCATTTCCAAGCATATCAAGAACGTCTTCGACGAGGGCGAACTGAAGGCGGAGCCAACTGTTGCAAAATTTGCAACAGTTCAAAACGAGGGGGGACGCGAGGTTTCCCGCGAAATCGAGTTCTACAACCTCGATGTCATCATTTCCGTCGGCTACCGCGTAAAGTCCCACCGGGGCACGCAATTCCGCATCTGGGCCACGCAGCGGTTGAGGGAGTACATTGTTAAGGGCTTCACGCTGGACGACGAGCGACTGAAGAAGAGCGGCGGCGATTATTTTGACGAGCTGCTCCAGCGCATTCGCGAAATCCGCACATCTGAGCGCAATTTCTACCAGAAGATCAAAGAGATTTACACCACGAGCCTCGACTACGATCCCCACGCGCAAATCACCGTTGACTTCTTCGCGATGGCCCAAAACAAAATCCACTGGGCCATCCACCACCATACGGCGGCGGAGCTGATTGGGGAACGGGCCGACGCGACGAAGCCCAACATGGGCCTCACAGCTTGGAGCGGCGCCAAGGTCCGCAAGCAGGACATCCATGTCGCCAAAAATTACCTCACCAAAGAGGAAATGGGATTGCTCAACCTCATCGTCTCGCAATACCTCGACTTCGCCGAATTCCAGGCCCGGACCAAAAAGAAAATGTTCATGCGCGATTGGGCCAGGAAACTGGACGACTTTCTGCGCGTCAACGACCGGGAAGTCCTCAAAGATTTCGGCCAGATTTCCTCCCAGTTGGCCAGGGAAAAAGCCGACCGCGAGTTCGTCAAATTCGACCAGAAACGCCGCCAGATTGAAGACGCCAAGGCGGCGGAAGAATTCGCCAACGAGGTCGCGGAGTTGGCGCAAAAGGCCAGGGAAATAGGCCAGTCGCCAGGCAAGCCGAACAAGCAATAATCCTATGAGCGCAAATGCAGTCAAACCCTGGGTCGAATCCGTCATCCTCCACCCGGACGTTGTCTCGCCCAACTTCTCCGAGGACATCTTCGCCCTCGACCTTGGACCTCTGGCCGACGGCAACAAGAACGTGCCAGCCGTCTATCGCGACCCGGAGCAGTTCTTCCGCGCCTCCTACCTCACGACCGGTCTCCAGTCGCTGTTGCTGGACGTCCTCTCCCGCCTCTCTGGCGGCACCGGCAACCGGGTTCTCAAGCTCATCACTCCGTTCGGCGGCGGCAAGTCCCACACCCTGGCCTCGCTGTTCCACGCCGCCAACAACCGCAAAGCCCTCGATTCCATCCCCGAAGGCAAGGCCCTCCCGAGCATCGGCAAGGTCCGAACGGCTGTCTTCGATGGTCAGTTTTTCAGCCCTTCCAATGGGAAGGAATTCCCCGGCGGCAAAGGCAAGGCGAACACCCTCTGGGGCTGGGTCGCCTGGTCCCTTGCGGGCGCCGCCGGCTACGAGCTTTTTCGCAAAGACGACGAAGGGCGCGTTTCGCCCGGCGCCGATGACATCGTCAAACTCCTCGGGGACGACGCAAACCTCATCCTGCTCGACGAAGTCCTCGAATACCTTATCAGCGCCGGCGGCATCAAAGTCCTCGACACCACCCTGCGCGACGAAACCCTCAGTTTCATCAAGCGCCTCACTGTCGCCGTCGGCAACACCCCCAAGAGCGTGCTGGTGTTCTCGCTCCAGTCCAGCAAACGCGAGTCCCTTGATTACATCAACCTGCTCCAAACCATAGACCACCTCGCCGCCCGCAAAGACCAGCGCCGCGAGCCGGTCGAAGGCAACGAAGTCTTGCGCGTAATCCAGCGCCGCCTGCTCGGCAAAATGCCCGCCGAGTCCGACTCCACCCCGGCCGCAACCGCCCACCAGGAAGTCGTCACCGCCATGCGGCGCGCTTACGCCAAGACCCCCGCCGAGCAGGCCCAGGCCGATCAGGAAGGCATCGAACTCCGCGACCGCATCCGCTCCGCCTACCCCTTCCACCCGGCGCTTATAGACCTCATGCGCGAGCGCTGGGCCGCCATCCCCGACTTTCAGCGCACCCGCGGCGCGCTCCGCTTTCTCGCCGCGTGCCTCCGCTCCTGCCAGGCAGCCGGCAAAAGCCGCTCGCTCCTTGGCCCCTGCGATGTTCCGCTCCAGGACCCCAACGTCCGCCTCTCCTTCTTCAAGGAAGTTGGCCAGCAGGCCGACTTCCAGGCATGCCTTGAACACGATTTTGTTGGCGCCAACGCCCGCGCTCGCCGCATTGACGAGCGCCGCGCCAAAGAGTTTCCCGCCGAGGCCCTCAAGCGCCCCGCCACCCGGATCGCTACCGCCATACTGATGTACTCCTTCGGCGGTCTCCGCCGCGAGGGCGCCAACGCAGCCGAAATCCTGCCCCCCGGCATCAGCGAAGCCGACCTCCTCGCCATCTGTGTTGGCCCGGACCTCGACAGCACCACCGTAATGGCCTGCCTGAAGGAACTTAAGGAACAATGCCTCTACCTCCACTTTGACGGCGTTCGCTACTGTTTCAAGAAGGACCCCAACGTCACCCTCCTCGTGGAACAGGAGGCCGATGTTGTCGCCCGTGATGAGGACCTCGTTCACGACAAGATCAAGGAGATGCTCGAAGCCCGCCTCGCCGGCCACAACGTTTACGTCTGGCCCACCGCCTCCGGTGAGGTTCCCGACAAGCAGACCGAGTTCATCGTCGGCTACTTGCCCCTGGATTTCGTCGGCGAGACCAAAGCCGAACAGCAGAAACTCGCCAAGAACATCCTGGAGAAGTACGGCGACAAGCCGCGCTCATTCCGGAACGGGATCGGCCTCGCCGTCCCGTCCCCCGACCAGGTCGAGATTCTCCGCCGCGCGGTCCGCTACCTTCTGGCCATCGAGCGCGTGAAGTCCAAATCCAAACAGCACAACCTCACCGACGAGCAAAAGGGCCAGTTGCGCGAGCGAGAGTCCACCGAGAAGGTCGCCGCCGAGTCCGCCTTCCTCAAGCTCTACACCCAAGTCTGGCTTCCGAAGA
>Ga0181524_10000539_pt1 | contig 45617 bp, 48 predicted proteins | sample PEATcosm2014_Bin_34_FD_119761 | JGI IMG/M metagenome (GOLD analysis project Ga0181524, IMG submission 119761) | Peatland microbial communities from MTU Mesocosm Facility, Houghton, MI, USA - PEATcosm2014_Bin05_60_metaG | ecosystem: Environmental > Terrestrial > Soil > Wetlands > Peat | place... | reverse complement strand
GGCAGAGGTATATCGAGGATCAAAAGCCCGAGACGCCAGACGACCATTTCAAGGTTGTGTAGCAGTCGACCCAAGGGGTCGACCTAATCCGGCTTCAAGCCGTAACCTGAAGCCACCGGCTTTTAGCCGGTGGTCGTTCACGGATTTCGCCGATTTCCCGAAGCAGGAGGGACGTATGCGCTTGAAGACGCGCCTGACCGAGCAGCTTGGGATCAGCCATCCGATCCTTTCCGCGCCGATGGCCTTCGCCGGCGGCGGAGCCTTGGCCGCGGCGGTGACGGCGGCCGGCGGCTTCGGCCTGATCGGCGGCGGCTATGGCGATCCGGCCTGGCTGGAAGAGCAGTTCGCCGCGGCGGGCGATCAGCGCGTCGGTTGCGGTTTCATCACCTGGTCTTTGCGGAAGTCGCCCTCGTTGCTTACGCAGGCGCTGGCCCATAGGCCGGCGGCGGTGATGCTGTCGTTCGGCGACCCGCGGCCTTTCGTCGACGAAATCCGCGCCGCCGGAGCTCAGTTGATCTGCCAGTGCCAAAACCTCGACCACGTCGAAGACGCCGTCGACGTCGGCGCCGACGTCATCGTGGCGCAGGGCGCGGAAGCCGGCGGGCATGGCCAGTCGCGCGCGGTCCTGACGCTGGTTCCGGAAGTTTCGGACCTGCTCGCGGCGCGGCGGTCCAAGGCGCTGCTGGTCGCGGCAGGCGGCATCGCCGACGGACGCGGCCTTGCGGCGGCCCTGATGCTCGGCGCCGACGGCGCGCTCGTCGGCACCCGCTTCTGGGCTTCGCGGGAGGCGCTGGTGAAGGAAGGCCATCGCCAGGCGATTCTCGAGACCGACGGCGACGGCACGATCCGCACGACGGTGGCCGATATCGCCCGCCAAGTCGCCTGGCCGCGGGGATTTACGGCGCGTATCCGCCGCAACGCATTTACCCAACGTTGGCACAACAGAGAAGAGGCGCTGGCGGCCAACGTCGCCGTCGAGGGGCCGCGCTACCGGCAGGCTTTCGCCGACGGAGACCCGGAGCAGACCGGCGTCTGGTTCGGCGAGGCGGCCGGGTTGATCCACGACATTCCGTCGGCCGGCGAGCTCGTCGAGCGCGTCGCGGGGGAAGCCGCTGCACTCCTGGCGCGCCGCGCTCCGGAATTGACCGCGGCGTGAAGAACGAGCGGCGACGATCCACAACCTCGAAGGCCACGGCCGGCGCGGCGGCGTCGACCCGAACGCATCGTCGGCGTCCGCTTGCGGCGCTGCCGTCGCGCCGGTCAACGCACCAGAAAGCCCGCCCCGACCGGATCGTCGCGGTCGATGACCCAACGGGCCGTGCCGAGAATCGAGGCCGTCCCCTTGATGGTCGGGCGCACCGCCCGCACGGATCCGAGCCGGCTCTCGCCGAGCAGGCAACCCTCGAACGTGCCGGAGCCGAGCAGCCCTTCGGAGCGGATCGGCTGGTTCATCGCGAGCCGGCCGCGCGCCTCGAGCATCGCCATCATCGCGCTGGTGCCTGTCCCGCCGGGCGAGCGGTCGAGTTGACCGGCGCTGAAGACGTGGACGCATTTGTAGAGCGCGCCCGCGAGGGTCGGCTGATGCCAGAAGGTGACGTAGTTCAGATTGTCGATGTGGGGGGAGAGCGGGTGCTGGAGGGCGACCTTGGCGCGCAATTGCTCGCGCGCCAGCACGCCGAGGCGCGACAGCGCCATGCCGTTGTCGGCGCCGATGCGTAGATGCGTCGCCGACAGGTCGACGATGCCGAAATAGTTGCCGCCCCACGCGACGTCGGCCTTCAATGGCCCGAGGTCGGGCAGGTCGATCGCCACGTCCTGGGCGGCGACGTAAGCGGGCACGTTCTCGAAGCGCGTCCATTCGACCCGCTCCCCGTCGCTGCCGACCTCGGCGACGACGGGACCGGCGGTGGTTTCGAAGCGGATGACGGTGCTTTTCCCCGACCCGCGCCGCGTCAGGCCGAGAGCGACCATCGCCATCGCCACGGCGATGGCGCCGTGGCCGCACATGTGCGAGTATTCGGTTCCGTCGATGTAGATCAGGCCCGCGTCGTAGTCGGCGCTCGACGGCGGCGTGAGGAAGACCCCGTACATGTCCTTGTGGCCGCGCGGCTCGCGCATCAGGGCGCAACGCAGCCAATCGAAGTTCGCCTCCAGGAACCTGCGCTTCTCCAGAATCGTGCTGCCCGCCGGATAGGGAATGCCGCTGTGGATGATGCACAGCGGTTCGCCCTCCGTATGGGTGTAGATCACGTCGAAGACGTCTTGCTTGCGCATGCCGAGGCTCCCATTGGGGTGTGGCGGGTCAACGCCGCTCGGCCAGGACGTTGAGGCCGACGAGAAGGTCGAGCGCCGCGATGGACACGACGGCCGTGAGAATGGTCACCGCCGACACCGCCGCGATGGTCGGGTCCACCGTGTACTGCACGTAGTTGAAGAGCTTGACCGGAATGGTCGTCAGCTCGGCGGTGGTGGAGTAGATGCTCAGCTCGACGTTGATCCACGACGAGATGAACGCCAGGACGCTGCCGCCGGCGAGACCGCCGATGATTTGCGGCACGATCACGAGACGGAAGGTGGCGAACGGCCCGGCGCCCAGGTCCATCGACGCCTCCTCGAGCGTGCGTTGCTCCGGCGTCAGCAGCGGCGGCACCGAACGCAAGATCAGCGGCATGACAGCCGACCGCGACCGGCTGACCTGCGCCGGGGGAACCAGCGTGGTCCATCTCGCCGCCTATGTCGTCGAGAAGGCGATCGGCCGGGCCAGCGCGGTGAAGGCCTTGCGCATCATGATCGAACAACAGCCGTTGCCCTCGAGAACGTTGCAGCCGGAAGCGGTCCTCTCCGAGCGCTCGCGCGACACGACCGTGCGCAAGGCGATGCTGTGGCTGGAACAAGAGCTGAAATCGCCGCTGCGCATCGAAGACCTGTGCGAGCGGCTCGGCATGGGGCGCCGGCAGCTCGAGCGCCGATTTCACAAAGACTTCGGGCTCGGCCCGGCCGAGTATCGGCGAAAGCTCAGGCTCGAGCGCGCGCGCTGGCTGATCGAGCACACCGATCTCGCCGTCACGGAAACCGCCCTCGAGTGCGGGTTCCAGGACAGCTCCCATTTTTCGCGAACCATAAAGAAGGCGCTCGGCCTCGGCCCGCGCCGTCTGCGCGCGGCGATCACGGGCTCATGAACGCGCCGCCGTCGACCGACAAGGTTTGCCCGGTGATGAACGACGCGGCGTTCGACAACAGGAAGCAAATCGGGTTGGCCGCCTCCTCCGGAGTGGTCCATCGTCCCATCGGGATGCGCGCCAGCATCATGTCGCGGAATTTTTCGCCGCGGATGACCTCGGTCATCGGCGTCTCGACCAGCCCGAAGCACACGGCGTTGCTTCGAATGCCGAACTTCGCCCACTCCAACGCGGCGCTCATGGTGAGGCCGAACAAGCCGGACTTCGCCGCGCTGTAGTTGATTTGCCCGATCGTCCCCTTGCGGCCGGCGATCGAGGAGACGTTGACGATCGATCCCCAGGTCTGTTCGCCGGCCTTGCAGCGGGGGAGGGCGCGGCGTCCGAACGCCTGCAGACAATAATAGCAGCCGCTGAGGTTGACATCGATGACCTCGCGCCACTGCTGGTCCGTCATCTTCTCGATCATGGCGGGCCGGACGATGCCGGCGTTGTTGACGAGCCCGTGAACTGCTCCGAATTTCTTCGCCGCGCCGTCGAGAATGCGCTCCGCGAAGGCGGGGTCGGCGACGTTGCCGTCGAGGGCCAGCGTGCGAGCGCCGTCGAATGTCTCCGCCGCGGCGAACACCGCGTCCCGGTTCATGTCCGCCATGACGACGGCGGCCCCGAGCTCGAGGCAGAGTCGACTGACCGCCAAGCCTATGCCCTGCGCCGCGCCGGTCACCACGACCGTCGCGCCTTCCAGGCTCATCGGATTGATCATCGCTTACCCCCAGCGTGAAACGAAACCGCGGCGCCCCGGTCCCGCGCGAACATCGGGTCCCGCGACGCGCGCCCGCGATGCGGCGCTCCGGCGTCAGAAGAACGCCTGCAATCCCGTGATGGCGCGGCCGAGGATCAGCGCGTGGACGTCGTGCGCGCCCTCGTAGGTGTTGACGGTCTCGAGGTTCTGCGCGTGGCGCATGACGTGGTATTCGGCCGAGATGCCGTTGCCGCCGTGGATGTCGCGCGCCTGGCGGGCGATGTCGAGCGCCTTGCCGCAATTGTTGCGTTTGACGATCGAGATCATCTCCGGCGCCTCGCGCCCCTCGTCCATCAAGCGGCCGACCCGAAGCGAAGCCTGCAACCCAAGCGCGATCTCGGTCTGCATGTCCGCGAGCTTCTTCTGCACGAGCTGGGTCGCCGCGAGCGGCCGGCCGAACTGCTTGCGGTCGAGCGCGTATTGGCGCGAGCGGCGCCAGCAATCCTCCGCCGCCCCCATGACGCCCCAGGAAATGCCGTAGCGCGCGCGGTTGAGGCAGCCGAACGGCCCCTTCAGGCCGGAGACGCCCGGCAACAGCGCGCTCTCGGGAACCACCACCCCGTCCATCACCACCTCGCCGGTGATCGAGGCGCGCAGCGACAGCTTGCCGGCGATCTTCGGCGCCGTAAGGCCCTTCATGCCCTTCTCCAGCACGAAGCCGCGGATCGCGCCGTCGTGCGCCCCCGATTTCGCCCAGACGACGAAGACGTCGGCGATCGGCGCGTTGGAGATCCACATCTTCGTTCCCGTCAGGCGATAGCCGTCCGAAACCTTCTCCGCCCGCGTCTTCATGCTCGCGGGATCGGAGCCGGCGTCGGGCTCGGTCAGGCCGAAACAGCCGATCCACTCTCCCGTCGCGAGCTTGGGCAGATAGCGCTTGCGCTGCGCCTCGTCGCCGTAGGCGTAGATCGGATGCATCACCAGCGACGACTGCACGCTCATCATCGAGCGGTAGCCCGAATCGACGCGCTCGATCTCGCGCGCCACCAGCCCGTAGGAGACGTAGTTCGTCCCGGCCCCGCCGTAACTGTCAGGGATCGTCATGCCGAGCAGGCCGAGCGCGCCCATTTCGCGGAAGATCGCGGGATCGGTCTTCTCCTGGAGATAGGCTTCCGTCACGCGCGGCAGCAGCTTGTCCGCGGCGTAGCCGCGCGCCGTGTCGCGGATCAGCCGCTCGTCCTCGCCGAGCTGGTCCTCGAGCAGAAAGGGATCGTCCCAGAGAAAGCCGGCGCGCGCCGTCGCATTCGTCATATCCGCCATCCCATCGCGATTGAACACCGTCATCCCTGGACGACGTCGCGCCGCGCCCATCGTCGATATCTCATGTCCCGCGTGTTTCCGTATTCGCCCGGCGGCGCGACGGCAAGACGATATTGGCGTCGACCCGCGGGCGGCCCGGGTCGAAATGGGTGAGCGGCTCGGCCGGGCGCAGCGACGCCAGGCAGCGGCGCGCCAGTTCCTGGTATATCCTGGTGCCCTCGCGCTTCGCCGCGATTTCATCGGCGGAAAGCTCGCGCACGATCCGCGCGGGAACGCCCGCCGCGAGATGCCGGGCGGGGATTTCCGCGCCCGCCTTGACGAAGCTCATCGCTCCGATGACCGCCGATTCGCCGATCTTCGCGTGATCCATCACCACGGCGTTCATGCCGACGAGGACGTTGGGCCCGAGCTCGGCGCTGTGAACGATGGCGCCGTGCCCGATGTGGCCGTCGACCCCGATGATCGAATCGAATCCGGGCAGGCTGTGCAAGGTGCAATTGTCCTGCACGTTGGAGCCCTTGCGCACGATGATGCGGCCGAAATCGCCGCGCAGCGACGCGCAGGGCCCGATGTAGCAGCCTTGCTCGACGACGACGTCGCCGATCAGCACCGCCTCGGGATGGACGAAGGCGCCGGGGTGAACGACCGGCGTCACGCCGTCGATCGAATAGACGCGCGGGCGGACTTTCTGCATGGCGTCGTACCTACGAGAGCGATCTGCTATTCGGTGGACGCGGCGATCCCCCTCTCCCCGCAAGCGGGGAGAAGGGGCGCCGCGCGGCGTTTCGGCATGGGTCGATCCAATCGCAACATGCGCTAGGGCGGCGGGCGGGGGGAACGCGGCGGCGGCCGGGAACGCGGCGGCGCCGAACCGCGCGCCCGGCTCAGGCGTGAAGCTGCTCGTATTTCTCCTGCAATTCCTCGCGCGACTCGGGCCAATCCGGGTTGGCGACGATGCAGTCGGCCGGGCAGACGAGCTTGCATTGCGGCTCGTCCTCCGCCCCGACGCATTCCGTGCAGCGCAACGCGTCGATGACGAAGATGGGCTGGCCCGGCGAGATCGCCTCGTTCGGACAGGCCGGGACGCACGCGTCGCATGCGGTGCAGTCTTCGGTGATCATCAGCGCCATATCGCGGTCTCCTGTTCTCGAGCTCTCACGCTGCGTCGGCCTGCTCGGCGAGGCGCGCCAGCTTCTCGTGTCGGAACGCGCCCCACAGCGCCGCGCCGATGGCGCCCGCGTAAATCGCGTCGGGATGGCTCTCGATCGGCGCGTTGACCTTCTCGCGCGCCATCGCCTCCTTCATCGCTTCGACGAGACCGGCGTCGAGCGCCAGGCCGCCGGTCATCTGAATGACCCCGTCGAGCCCGCCGATCGTCTTCAACAACTTGGCCAGACGATCGGCCATCGACTGGTGAATGCCCTTGAGAATGTTCGGCGCGGTGATGCCGCGCGAGACCATGTTGATCACGTCGGTTTCCGCCAGCACGGCGCAGATGCCCGAGACCTTCTCGGGATTGTCCGCCTGTTTGGACAGCGCGCCGATTTCGTCCTGGGCGATGCCGAGATAACGCGCGATGTTCTCCAGGAATTGGCCGGAGCCGGACGCGCATTGGCTGGTCATCTTGTAGGCGAGCACCTTGCCGCGTTCGTCCATGCGGATGGCGCGTCCGTGCAGCGCGCCGGTGTCGAGCGCGGCGCGGCAATCGGGCCTGAGATAGATGGCGCCGCGGGCGTGGGTCGTCATCGAATAGAAATGGCCGGTGTGGAAGGGCAGCGCCTCGCCCTCGCCGGTCGTCGCGCAATAGGCGATGTCGGAGCGCTCGAGGCCGATCGACGACAGCACCTCGTCGTAGATCTGCGTCGCCAGCGCCAGCGGATCGCGTTGGCGCATGCGATCGACGCGCTTGACGAGGCAGGTTTCAGCGCCGCTCTCGACATTGAAGACGGCAACCTTGACGGCGCCGGTTCCAACATCGATCCCCGCTGTGATCGGCATGAGTTCTCTCCTTCAGGAAGCGGCCGCGCGGCGCGCGAATTCGGCGGCGCCGAGCGCGCCGGTGTAGATGGAGTCCGGATTGATGTTGATCGTCACCTCGCCGTAATTCTCCTTGACCACCTTGCGCAGCTCGCGCACCGCCGCGTCGTTCTTGGCGACTCCGCCGGTGAAGGTGAACTCGTCGGTGACGCCGCCCGAGCGCGAGATGATCGAGATCGCGCGCAGGATGATGGCGCGATGCAGGCCGGCGAGGATGTCTTCGCGCTTTTCTCCCAGGGACAGCCGATCGCGTAGTTCCGCGCCGGCGAACACGGTGCAGGTCGAATTGATGCGCGCCGGCCGGTTCGATTTCATCGCCAGCGGACCGAGCTCGTGCAGCCCCATGTTCATCTCGTCGGCTATGTAGCCAAGATAGCGTCCGCAACCGGCCGCGCAGCGATCGTTCATCTGGAAATTCGCGACGATGCCGGCGCCGTCGATCTGGATGCCCTTGGTGTCCTGCCCGCCGATGTCGAGCACCGTGCGGGTCTTCGGATACATCATGTGCGCGCCCAGCCCGTGGCAGAGGATCTCCGAGCGGATATGCTCCTTGGAGAAGGGCAGGGTGACGCGCCCGTAGCCTGTGCCGACGAGATAGGTTTCCTCTAGCTCGACGCCGAGCGCCCCCTCGATCGTGCCGGGCACGTTGTTCGAGCCGTCGACGAGATGCGGATCGATTTCGAGGACGCGCGCCATGGCGCGACGGAACTTGTCGCTCATGACGCCCGCCGGCGGCCGGTTTTCGACCTCGATGATCGACTTGTCGTAGGCGTTGAGCAGGATCTCGTGCGACACGTTCGCCTCGCGGGCGACCGCCTCCGCGTGAACGTGAAAGCGCGAGCCGGCGATGTCGCGAAAGAAGTCCGACTTGCGCTTGGCGCCTGGCGCGTAGAGTTCCGGCGCCTCGGCTTTCAGGCGGTCGAACACCTCTTTGAGCGCCTCGCCCATCTGCGCGGCCACCTTGGCGAATCGCTCGGTCTGCAATTGTCCGATGCAGGTTTCCTCGAGATCGCCGAGCTGTTCGAGGAACTGGACGAGGCGGAAATTCCTCTCGAGCGCGCCGAGGAACTCCTGGACGCGTTCGCCGTTCGCCTCGCCCGAGCTCAGCGCGCGTCGAAACAGGGTGAAGCGCCCGTCGATGCGGGCCTCTTCGCTGGCGACGCGCGCGGCGGTGGCGTAGTTCGAACGCGAATTGGTGATGCCGCGTCCGATGACGTCCTGGTTGTCGTCGAGCAGGACGGCCTTCGTCGTCGTCGAACCGAGGTCGATGCCGATGAACGTGCGCATGGTCTTTTCCTTTAGGCGGCGCCGCGCAGGCCGGCGCGCTTCTGTTCGATCATCTGGAAATAGCTTTCCAGGCGGTTCTTGATGTTCGCCGCCGAGAAGTAGCGGGGATCGACGAGATCGGTCTCGATGAAGGCCGCCGGCTTGCCGGTGCGCTTTTCGACCTCGCGCATGATCAGCAGTTGCCCGGCCGAGAAGCTGTTGCAGCTCTTGATCGAATTGATCAGCAGCCCGTCCGCCTCATATTCGTTGACGTAGTTCTCCAGCATGTCGACGCGCATCGGAAGGTTGCGGTTGGTGTAGACGTTCAGGCAATATTCGGCGAGCGACTCGAGCGGATTGGCGGGATCGTGGCGGAAGCCGAAATCGTAGCAGCCGCCGACCTTGGTGTAGCTCGAGGCGACGACCACCGCGCCCTCGTCGTAGAACATCTTCCAGAACTGCCGGAAGTGGGTGTAGTTCGGCGGTCCTTCGACGACCAGGCGGTAGCGCTCCTTGCCCATGTCGCCGTCCGGCGTGACCGGGCCCTTGCCCTCGGCGATGCGCTCCTCGACCTCCTCGCGCAGGAAGCGATAGTAATCGATCGCGTCGTCGGTGCCGCGGAAGGCGCCGAAGATCGGTCCGATGTAATAGATGCCGCCGAAATAGGCGTCGATCGGCGAGGGCTTGGTCTTGGCGCTTTGCAGCACCCAGACGAGATCGTCTTCGGCCTTGGCCGATTTGCGTAAGTACTCGCGCAGACGGTCGATGTCGAACTTGACGCCGGAAACCTTCTCGAGTTTCGGAATGACGTCCTGCTCGAGCTGCTTGACCATGTAGCGGATCATCTCCTTGGTGATTTTTCCGTCCGCCAAATAGGGCGTCTGGAGCATGATCGTTTCGCAATTGTATTGCTGGCGCAGCAGCTCGAACCACTTCATGAAGGTGAAGCAGCCGGTGTAGGAGAGCAGCAGCACGTCCGGGTCGGGCAGCTTGCGCCCGTTGGGGCCGATATTGCCCTTGGCCATCATGCCGATGTCGGATTTCACGTAGGTGCAAACGTCCTCGGAGTGGCCGAGTTTTTCGGCTTCCATGACGAAATTGCCGCTCGTCTTGCGCAGGCCGTTCTGGATTGCGTTGACCTCCGGCAGATTGTTGACGAAGTCGAAGCACATCAACAATTCGTTGAGGTTTCCCGGCACGAAGGTCGCCGCGACCTTCTCGCCCCGCTCCGGCGCGTCGGAGAGACGATCGTAGTGCCGGCTCATCATCTCCTTCTGCTTCGTCATCGAAGCGTCCTTGATGACCTCGGCGGGCTTGGCTTTGGGCCGGGTGATGACGGTCATGCTCCGCTCCACAGTTTGATCGAGTCGGCGAAGGTTCCGGCCTGCTCGCGAATGGGCTGCATCTGACCGGAGTTTTCGGCGTATTTGAAGGCGATCTGGGGCACGCCATGCGCTTTGAGCACGCTTTGCAGCATCGGCCGCTCGAGCAGAGCCGGATCGCAGAAGCTCGGCATCGCGAAGATGACGCCTTCGGCCCGGTTGCCGCGAACGCTGTCGACGAGGTACAGGCCCTTCTTGGCCTGATCGGGCTCGTATTTCGGCGACGTCGAAACCGAATCGGCGATAAAGGCGTGCGCGAGATTGGCGATCGGGTCGCCGTCGATCGCGACATCCGATTTTTCCCAGCGCGTGACCAGCATGAAGTCGTCGTCGACGATGTAGCAGCCGGAAAGCTCGATCGACTTGATCAGGTTGAGCGGGGGTTGTTCACAGAAGACGCCGGAGAGGACGACCCGGCAATTGTCCTTGATCGCCCTACGCTGCTCACGCACCGAAGCAAGATAGTCGCGCATCAGTTGACTGTGATCTTCCACCGGCAGGACGAGTCCGGCGCGCAGCAGGAGATAGAGCTCGGAGGAGGGGACGTTCCACGGCTCCTTCGCCCTGAGCGCATAGGCCTCGCGCACCAGAGCGCGGTTCTCGTTGAACAGCGCGATCGAGGCGCGCACCGCTTCGTCGGTCACCGGCTTGCCGGTGATGCGCGCGAGCCATTCGCGAATCTCGTTGAGCTCGCTGCGGTAGAACTCGCCGCCGACGTCCTCCTCGAAATTCTGCGGCAAGTCGACGTAGCGCGCCTCCTGCTTGGGGAACATCAGTTTCCACATGCCGGATAGATTGCGGATGACGTCGCAGATCGAGGGGAACAGCATGCCGTCGACGAAATCGAGCCGGCCCGACACGCCGAGCTCGATGGTCGAGCGCGGGATGCGGCAGATGTAGGACTGGTAATAGGCGTCGCCGTGGATGACTTCGAGCTGGTCGCCGCCGCCGAGGATGCCGAGCGGCAGCGCGCCGGCGGCGTGGATGATCTCGCGCGGCGCGTAGTAGGGCATGTAGCCGACCACCTTGCGCCCCGGCCGCGCGGCCTTCCAGACGCGTGCCGATTCGAACGTCAGATCGGCGAACAGGTCCTCGCAGCGCTGAACGATTCCGGCGGTCGGAGACTTCGGCATATCGAGCATGTCAGCGATCCTTCCAACGGGCCGGGCGCTTTTCGATGAAGGCGCGAAGCCCCTCGACGGCGTCCTCGCTCGCCATCAATTCCTCGAGATAGAGCGTCTCGACCGCGGCGAGCTTGGCCGAAACGCGTTCGAGCGTTCCCTGCCGCGCCGCGCGCGTGGCGAAGCGCAGCGACTTGGCGCTCTTCATCGCCAGATGCCGATCGAAGTAGCCGAGCGCCGCCGCTTCGGGATCGTCGGCGATTTCCGTCACCAAGCCGATGCGGAAAGCCTCCTCGGCGCCGATCGAGCGTCCGGAGAGGAGCAGGTCCTCGGCCGCCGCGAGCGCGACGCGCTCGGGCAGCAGGCAGGACGCGGCCGGCGCGAAGACGCCGATTTGAATCTCCGGCTGGCCGAATTTCGCGTCGGGCGCGGCGAACAGCAGATGTCCGGCGCTCGCCAGTTCGAGCCCGCCGCCGAGGCATTGGCCGCGGATCGCGACGAGGACCGGAACGGGCGAAGCGAAGAGTCGCAGAAGCAGCCGGTGAAAGCCGGCGAGCATCGCCGCGCATTGTTCGGGCAGATGCTCCTCGATCGAGGCGCCGAAGCTGAAATGCGCGCCGCCGGCGTCGATCAGGACGCCGCGCAGCGCCTCGGCGCTCCCCTGCTTGGCGAAGGCCTCTTCGAGCGCGCCGATCATCGCCGCGTCGAGAATGTTCGCCTTGGGGCGGTCGAGCCTGAGACGGAGCAGGCGCCCGTCGCGGTCGAGCCAGGCTTGCAGCGGGCCGCTCATGCCTTGCTCGCCCCCGCCTTGGGGATCAGCTCCTCGATCATCTTTTCGCTCCACGCCTCGCCCTTGGCGAGGCGCTGGCGAAGGGCGACGAAGTCGATCTCGCGTTCGTTCTTCGGGCCTTCGTTGAAGGCGCGGAACCCGGTGCGCGCCTCGGCCAGCATGTTGAGCGCGAGCCAGGCCCGGCTGTTTTCCTTGTTGCGGTTCCAGGCGTCGATCTTCGGCTTGCGCAATTCCTCGAAGCTCTTGGTCAGGCACTCGGGGAAGGTCGTCAGCAGCTTGGCGCACATCGCCTCGACCTTGGCGTCGAGCGCGGAGAGATCGACTTGCCCACGCGCCAGCAGCGCCTTGCCGGCGGCCAGCGCCGCGCCGGTCAGCGGCTCGCCGTGAACGACGCGGCCGAACTCGTCGAGATAGCGCTGCGTCTCCACCAGCGGATTGGGCACGTAGGCGCCGTCGACCTTCAGCCCGGGGGCGATGTCGAGGACGACGCCGAGACGATAGGCCTTGTGCGCCGACCACGGCTCGCACAGGGTTCCCGACTCCATCGCGCGTTCGGCGCCGACCATCAGCGGCAGGAAGTCGGTCGCCCCGCCGATCGCCGCCGAGCCGTGCTTGGGGCCGGCCTGGCCGAAGCGCGCCAGATCCTGGGCGATGGTGAAGTCGCAGGCCATGCCGATTTCCTGGCCGCCGCCGATGCGCATGCCGTTGACGCGCGCGATCACCGGCTTGTCGCAGGCCAGGATCGCCGACACCATGTCGTTGAACAGGCGCATGTACTGGCGATATTCCTGCGGATTGCCGGCGTAGTATTCGGCGTATTCCTTGGTGTTGCCGCCGGTGCAGAACGCCTTGTCGCCGACCCCGGTGAAGACCACCGCGACGACGTCGCGCGCGTTCGAGGCGGCGCGGAAGGCGCGGATGACGCCCTTCACCATGCCCGTCGTGTAGGAGTTGAACTGGCTGGCGTTGTCGAGCCAGATCCAGGCGTTGAAGAGCCCGTCGGCGGGCTTGCCGTCGGGGCCGCGCGCCGGGCGCTTCTCATAGATGAGGCCGGAGACCGGCTCGAAGGCGACGACGTCGTGATCGACGAGATGGGACATCTGAACAAATCCTGTCACTGACGGGGAACGAGAATGGCGCGGCGCGTCAGCTTGTGGGCGTGCGCCTCGTCGAAGACCGCGTTGATGTCGTCGAGCGGGCGCTGTTCGACGAAATCGGCGAGATCGATCTTGCCGTCGAGCGCGAGCGCGAGCGCGGCCGGATAGAGCTCCGGCGGGCAGCCCCAATTGCCCAGCGCGCGCGCATCGAACGCCATGAGATTGGAGAGGCGCAGCTCCACCCGGTCCATGGTGAAGCCGACGACGCACAGCGTCGCGCCGAAGGTCAGAAGGCCGAAGGCGGTGGTCTGACCGGCGGCGGTCCCTGAACATTCGAAGATCGTCCATTCGCTCGCGGGCAGAGCGTTCGCCTTGCAGAATTCGCCGATCTTCGCCTTGAGGCTCTTGAGATCGTGCTCGCGGGCGTCGAGCGTCAGGGCGGCCCCGTGCCGACCGATCGCGGCGAGCTTGGCCGGATCGACGTCGATGGCGATCACCGTGGCGCCGAAGGCTTTCGCGATCTGCGCCGAATAGCCGCCGACGCCGCCCGCGCCGACGACGATCGCCAGCGAGCCCGGCGTCACGCCGGCGCGAACCACGGCCTGGTAGGGCGTCGTCACGGCGTCGGCGACGACGCTCACGTCGGCGAGCGACAGGCCGCGCGCGGCGAGCCGCGCTTCGTCGACGGGGCAGAGGCCGCGCGCCGGCACGACGATGTGCGAGGCGAAGCCGCCGTGAATGTCGTTGCCGGGCATCTTCTGCTTGCGGCAGATGTTCGGCCGACCCCGTTTGCACGCGTCGCATTCGCCGCAGGGCAGAACGGCGGGAATGATCGTCGCGCGACCGAGCCAGATTTCAGCGCCGGCGCCGGCGGCGACGACGCGCCCGGAAATCTCGTGGCCGAGAGCCAGCGGCAGGGGATGGTTGGTGCGCACGCCGTCGTAGAAATAGCCGAGATCGGTATGACAGACGCCGCAACCGGCGATCGCCACGACGACCTCGCCGACGGCGGGCGTCGCCTCGAACGCCTCGCGGGCCATCGGGCGATTCGGCGCCGTCATCACCCACCGGTAAGCCTCGACGCCCTCCTGCATGCCCGTTCCCCGTCTTGCCGCCGCCGGCCCGACCGCCTGCTTGCGGTGCGGCGTTTCTAATGGTATATTAGTATCGGAATACCAAATGAGCAAGCCTTTTTTTCCGGCTTGCCCGCGCGCCCTCGGCAAGGGCCCGGACCGGAGGGCGCAACCATGCAGAGGCGATCGTCATGACAAGATCAATCCCCTCGACCTCGCTTTCGATCGCGCTCACCGGATCGGGCGGCGCCGGCGTGATGACCGCCGGGCAGACCCTGCTCGACGCGGCGGCGAGTTGCGGGTTCTATGGCCTGATGACGCGCTCGACCGGTCCGCAGATTCGCGGCGGCGAGGCGGCGGCGATGATCCGGCTGTCGTCGAAGCCGGTGCAGTCGCCCGGCGATCGGTTCGACATCCTGCTCGCGCTGGATTTCGAGAACATCCAGCGTTTCGCCGCGGAGCTGCCTCTCGATTCGGCCAGCCTGATCGTCGCCGATTCGGCGGCCGGCGAAATGCCGGGCTTTCTCAAGGATTCGGGCGCGGCCGTCGGCCTCGTGCCGATGGCCAAGCTCGCCAAGGGCGTCCCCGGCGGGCGCGTTTCGATGATCGCCCTGGGCGTGCTCGCTCGGCTCCTCGGCCTGCCCGAATCGGCGATCGTCGCTGCGGTGGCTGCGTCGATCGGCCGCAAGAAGCCCGAGGCGCTGGCGGCCAGCGAAAAGGCGGTTCTGATCGGCGCCGAAGCGGCGCCGCAGGTGAGCGTCGCCAAGCTCGCTCAGCCCAGCGCGCCTTCGCAGCGCCGGTGGTCGATCACCGGCAACGAGGCGACCGGGTTCGGGGCGCTCAAAGGCGGCGTCAAGTTCGTCGGCGGCTATCCGATCACGCCGGCCACCGAAATCCTGGAATGGATGGCGCACGCCTTGCCGCAATGCGGCGGCGTCTTGATGCAGGCCGAAGACGAACTCGCCTCGATCAACATGATCATCGGCGCGAGCTACGGCGGCGCGCCGTCCCTGACCGCCACCGCCGGCCCCGGCCTATCGCTGATGATCGAATCCCTCGGCCTGGCCGTCGCCGCCGAAATTCCCCTCGTCGTCGTCGACGTCATGCGCTCGGGACCCTCGACCGGCATCGCCACCAAGTCCGAGCAAAGCGATCTCAACATCGCCGTCTACGGGCTGCACGGCGATGCGCCCCATGTCGTGACGGCGCCCCTCTCCGTCGCCGACTGCCTCGTGACGGCGCAATGGTCGGTGCATCTGGCCGAGTCGCTGCAGACGCCGGTCATCATGCTGTCCGACCAGTCGCTCGGCCAAGCGAGAGTCGTCATCGACCGGCCCGACGACGTCGTCTTCCCGACCAAGCGCTTGGTCCCCGAAGGCCCGGTCGACGGCTACGAGCGTTACGTCCTGACCGAATCGGGAGTCTCGCCGATGGCCGTTCCGGGTTTTGCCGGCGGCCAGCACACCGCCGACGGCCTCACCCACAATGCGCGCGGCGCGCCTTCGAGCCAGGCGAGCGACCATGTCGGCCAACTCGACAAACGCCAGCGCAAGCTCGACGCCTTCGACTTCGGCGAGCGCTGGGCCGAAATCGACGGCGAAGGCGAATTGGCCGTCCTGACCTGGGGCTCGTCGAGCGAACCGTTGCGCGAGGCGATCGCCGAGGCGCGCGCCTGCGGCGTCAAGGTCAAACGGATCGCGCTGCGCCTGATCGCGCCGGCCCAGCCGGCGCGCCTCGCCGCCGCGTTGGCGGGCGTCAAGCGCGTTCTGGTGGTCGAACAGAGTCACGCCGGGCAGTTCTGGCGCTACCTGCGCGCCAATTACGACCTGCCCGCCGACGTCGTGCCGATCCGCTGTCCCGGCCCGCTGCCGATCCGGCCGGGCGAGGCCTTTGCGCATATCCAGGAAGGGGCGCGAGCATGAACATGATCCCCGCCGCCGAGAAGGCTTTCAAACCCGCCGACTACAAGTCCACGGTCAAACCCGTCTGGTGCCCGGGCTGCGGCGACCATTCGGTGCTGCTCGCCTTCCAGCGGGCGCTCGCCGAGCTCGCTCTTCCGCCCGAGGAAGTGGCGGTGGTCTCGGGGATCGGCTGTTCGTCACGCATCCCCGCCTACACCAACTGCTACGGTTTTCACGGCGTCCACGGCCGCTCCCTGGCGCTCGCTTCCGGCCTGAAAGTCGCCCGTCCCGATCTGACGGTGCTGGTGGCGAGCGGCGACGGCGACGGCTTTTCGATCGGCGGCAACCACTTCCTGCACGCCTGCCGGCGCAATATCGATCTGACCTACGTCGTCATGGACAACCGCATCTACGGCATGACGAAGGGGCAGCCGTCACCGACGACGGAACCGGACTGGGACACCGCCATCGCGCCGGGCGGCACGGGCTTGAGCCCGTTCCATCCGCTGGTGATCGCGCTCGCTTCGGGGGCCAATTTCATCGCGCGCGGCTTTTCCGGCGACGTCGGCGGCTGCGCCAGGCTGATCGTCGAGGCGATCAAGACGCCGGGCTTCTCCTTCGTGCAGATCCTCAGCCCCTGCGTCACCTTCCGGAAGGACCAGCAGAAGGCGTGGAAAACTTTGGTCCACGAGGCGATCGTGCCCGAGACGGACGATCCGGCGCGCGCCGCCCGCCGCCTGATGACCGACGACGGGTTCAACGTCGGCGTTCTCTATCGCGGCAAGCGCCAGCCCTATCAGCCCAAGCCCCTGGCCAGCTTCGCTCCGTCCCACCTCGAATCCGAGTTCGCGGTATGAGCGAGGCCGAGCGACCCGGCGCGCCGCCGAAATTCGCCAGCGTCGCGGAGTTTTTCGCGCAGGCTCTCGCCATCGAAGAGGAGGCGGCCGAGCGCTACGGCCTCCTCGCCGACCAGATGGAGGCGCACCACAACAAGGAGATCGCCGCGATCTTCAGGAGAATGGCGTCGGTCGAAGGCGAGCATCGCGACGAAATCGCGCGCCGCGCCGGCGACGCGCTCGTCGAGGGCCGCCCGGCGAGCTTCAGTTGGACCGGCCCCGACGGCCCGGAGGCGACCGATTTCGGCCAACTCCACTACCTCATGACGCCGCGCCAGGCGCTCAGGTTGGCGCGCTTCAACGAGGAGCGTGCGGTGAAGTATTACGAAGCCGTCGCCGCGGCGGCGATCGACCCGGCGATCGCCGCCTTCGCCGCGGAAATGGCCCAGGACGAGCGCAATCACGTGGCCTGGGTCGATCAATGGCTGGCCAAATTCGCCCCCGACGAGCCGGGGTGGGACGAGGATCCGGACCCGCCTGTCTATTCGGAATGAAGCGGGCGACGCGCTCGCGCGTCAAAACGGGCCAGCGTTCAATCCCCCTCGACCGGCGCCGGATGCGCGCCGCCGCGCGCCGAGGCGCGCTCGACGCTCCGGCGCTCCTTTTCCATGACTTTCAGCAGCGTCATGATCGAAACCGACCGCAACGTCGAGACCGCGATGTCGTCGAGGTCGGCCAACACTTTGTGCAGCGTCCGGCTTTCCCAGTGATCGCTCGAGGCCGTCTGCTGGGGGTTCGGGACGACGTCCTCGAACAATTCGATGACGTCGAGAAGCGTCACGCGCTTGGGATTGGCGCAAAAGCGATAGCCGCCGCCGGCCCCGCGCACCGATTCGATGAGCCGCGCGCGCACCAGCGAGCGCAGCACCTTGGCCAGATGATTGAGCGAAATGTCGTATTTCTCGGCGATTTCGCCCGCCGAAATCTGCAGGTCGGGGTGCGCCGCAAGCTCGAGCACGGCATAGAGCCCGCACATTGTCGCTTTTTGCAGCTTCATCGGAATTGCTTTGTCTGCGGCAGCCGATCGGCGGTTCGGCCGATGCGCCTAGTCAATGTCCTTCTCCATCCCGATGAAGCGGCCGACCATCATGCCCTGACTGCGGAAAAAGGCCATGACGAGGTGATTGTCGCGCTCGATCAAGGTGCGCACCTTGGCGACGCCGGCGCGCGCGAAAATCTTGCAGATCTCGTCGAACAGGCGCGTGCCGACGTTGTGGACGCGCATCTGCGGATCGACGTTGAGCGCGAACACCCAGCCGCAGACTTCCGCGCCGAATTCGAAGGGACGGATTTCTCCGGTGATGAAGCCGACCACCCGGTCGTCGATCGTCGCCACCAGGAAGGCGTGACGCTCGACGTGCTCGCGCGAAAAATGTTCGAAGAGCTGCAGCCAATATTCAGGTTTGGCGTGCCCGGTCGCCACTTCGTCGAGTTCGACGATCGAGGGGATGTCCTCGGCGCTCGCCGGCCGAATTTTCACGTCTCGCGCAGGATCGCCCTTGACGGCTTTCTTCGCGCTGCTCATCGAGACCTCCGATCTCACCCCTGTCGCCCGCGGCCGCGCGGCGCCTCCGCGCCCTCGGGCGACGCTTGCGCGACGGCGAAGTCGGGCGGCGTCCGGGCCAGCATCGTACGCCGCACTGCGGCCGCGAACGTTCGGCGAGACGTCGGCGGCCTGGACACCCACCGAGAACCGTTTCACTTTCACCGAGTCGCCACGGGCCGTCCAGCAAGTTGACGGCGCGGCCGAGGGATTGCTAGAGAGGGCCTCGCACTATTTTGCATATTATCGAAATAGTTGCATTATAAAACATATTCCTGTCTCGGAGCGTTCGTCCTTGCGGGCAGGCGGAGGAACGGAAGATGTCGAAGCAACGGTTCCTGGATACGATCGCGTCGGTGGCGAGCGCGATCGGCGATCGGCCGCTCGACGATCGGCTGGCGGCGTTTCTGAACGCTGAATTCCCTAAGAACGGCAAAGCATTCGCCGATCTCGAGGCGCTGTGCGCGGAAGGCGAGCGCGACGGCTGGCTGCTCGGCCGCGAGGCCGGCGGCGTCAAGTTCGGCCGCGCCGTCAAGCCGGGCGCCGAGGCTGGCCGATTCAGCGTCGACGTCGTAAGAATGAAGGACGTCAAGGGACCGCACCACGTTCACACCACCGGCGAGATCGGCGCGGTCATGGCTATTGCCGGCGCGCCGAAATTCGACGCCTTCGACGAGGGTTGGTACGTCTATGGGCCCGGGTCCGACCATTGGCCGACCGTGGAAGGCGGCGACGCCTACGTCCTCTATCTCTTGCCGGACGGCGCCATTCAATTCACCGGCCGCTGAACGGCGCGGGGCCGGCGCTAAGGACCTTGCGCTGACGAAAATCGAGTAGACGCGCGCGTCCGAACGGGGCGCGCAGGGGAGGCACGATGAGCGATGTAACGCAGAACGCCGCGGTCTATTTCGTCGATCGCCACGCGGACGGCGCGTATCGCGACAAGGCCGCCTTCCGCGAGGCGAGCGGCGCGCAACGGTCGATCTCCTACGCCGCGCTCGCCCACGAAACCGGGCGGCTCGCGCATCTGTTCGAGCGGCACGGATTGCATCGCGAAGATCGTGTGGCGATGCTCGTCCTCGACCAGATCGAATTTCCCGTCATCTTCTGGGGAGGCCTGAAGGCCGGCGTCATACCGATCGCGCTCAATACGTTGCTGGCGACGGACGTGTACGACGCGATCTTGCGCGACAGCCGCGCCCGCGCGCTTTTCGTGTCGCGCGAATTGCTGCCCGTCGTGGCGCCGATCCTCGAGGGTCATCCATTCTTACGCAAGGTCTTCGTCATCGGCGGCGAGGCGCCGGCGGGCGCGCTGTCGTTCGAGCAGGAGCTCGCTCCTTGCGAAAGCCGTCCGCCGGTCGCGGCGTCCGCCGACGAGTGCGCGTTCTGGCTCTACTCGTCCGGATCGACTGGCCAGCCCAAGGGCGTGCGCCACGTTCACTCCAGCTTGAAGTTCACCGCCGACACCTACGGCGCGCAGGTGCTGAAGATCGAGCGCGACGACATCGTCTTTTCCGCCGCGAAAATGTTCTTCGCCTACGGCCTCGGCAACGCGATGACCTTTCCGATGTCGGTCGGCGCGACGACCATCGTCTGCGCCGGGCGTCCGACGCCGGATGTCGTCTTCGACGTTCTCGATCGCTGCAAGCCGACGATTTTCTGCGGCGTGCCGACGCTCTACGCCGCGTTGGACGCGCAGCTCGAGGCGGGACGCGGCCATGTCTCGGCGCCGCCGCTGCGCCGCTGCATTTCCGCGGGCGAGGCGCTGCCCAAGGAGATCGGCGAAAAATGGCGCCGCCTGACCGGCGTCGATATTCTCGACGGCGTCGGATCGACCGAATTGCTGCACATCTTCCTCTCCAACCGCAGCGACGACGTCGTCTACGGCACCTCGGGCGTCGCGGTGCCCGGCTACGACATGCGGCTCGTCGACGAGCACGACAACGAAGTGGGGGAAGGCGAAATCGGCGAGTTGCTGGTGCGCGGCGGATCGGCCGCTGCCGACTACTGGAACCAGCGCGACAAGAGCCGCTCCACCTTCGAAGGGCATTGGACGCGCACCGGCGACAAGTACGAAAAACTGCCCGGCGGGCGCTTCGTCTACTGCGGCCGCACCGACGACATGTTCAAGGTCAGCGGCATCTGGGTCGCGCCGTTCGAAGTCGAGCAGGCGCTCATCTCCCATCCGAGCGTCCTCGAGGCGGCGGTGGTGTCCGCCCGCGACGACGACGGCCTCGAAAAACCGAAAGCCTTCGTCGTGCTGAAGCCCGGCGCCGACGGCGGCAATCTCACCGCGGCGTTGAAGGATCACGTCAAGGATCGCGTCGGCAAGTGGAAATATCCGCGCTGGGTCGAAATCATTTCCGAATTGCCCAAGACCGCGACCGGCAAGATCCAACGCTTCAAGCTGAAAGGCGAGTGAGGCGTGGCGGCATTCGCCTGGGGCGACGACGCGGCGGGCGTCGTGACGATCGGCGGCAAGCGGCTGGAAGCGCTCTCGCTCGGCCCGCCGCCCGATCGCGCGCCGACCCTGGTGATGCTGCACGAGGGCCTCGGCTGCGTCGCGCTGTGGCGCGATTTTCCCGTGCGGCTCGCGGCCGCGACCGGTTTCGGCGTCCTCGCCTATTCGCGCGCCGGCTACGGGCGCTCCGACCCCGTCGCCTTGCCGCGGCCGCTCGACTACATGACGCGCGAGGCGCTGGAGACGCTGCCCGCGCTGCTCGACGCGATCGGCTTCCGGCGCGGCGTCCTCCTCGGCCACAGCGACGGCGCCTCGATCGCGGCGATCTACGCCGGCTCGGTCGAGGATTTCCGCGTTCGCGGGCTGGTTCTGCTCGCGCCGCACTTCTTCACCGAGGAGAGCGGCCTCGCTTCGATCGCGGCGGCGCGGCAGGCCTACGAGGGCGGCGATCTGCGCGGCAGACTCCGCAAATACCATGCCGACGTCGACAACGCCTTTCGCGGCTGGTGCGACGCCTGGCTCGACCCGTCCTTCAAGGCGTGGAACATCGCCGAGGCGATCGGCTATTGGCGCGTCCCCGCGCTGGCGATCCAGGGGGCGGACGACCAGTACGGCACGCTGGCGCAAATTCGCGAAATCGAGGACCGCGCCTATTCGCCGGTCGACCTAACGATTCTGCCGGGATGCAAGCACTCGCCGCACCTCGACCGGCCGAACGAGACCCTCGCCGCGGTCGCCGACTTCTGCGCCCGGCTGGAGCGGATCGAAGGCGCCGTGGTCGGGATCGGATGAGGCGCGCGAGCGTCGTCGGACCCGCGGGCGCGGGTTGTGCGCGCGGCAACGAGATTTTGAAGACCGGGTCGAATGAAGCATTATTATGCTTATCACTATGATTGCATGTAATGTAGGGCGCTGATAACAACAATGCCCGTCATGGCCGGGCTCGTCCCGGCCATCCACGCGGTGAAGCCGTGTGCACCCTTCGCAAACAGCCTGGCGATGCGCGTTTTCCGGCCCGTAGAGCGGCGGCCCGCCGGCGTGGATGGCCGGGACGAGCCAGGCCGTTACGCTGGCGGACGTCTCCGCCCAAGCGGATAAAACGTATTAACGATGTGTTTAAAGGCGAAATCGGTATTGCCTTGCCTTTTTCAAAGTTTGCATTATTGTGCATGATACCGAAACGGCAGCGAGCGAGAGAGAGCCCTGTGAGCAAGCGCATCGATTTCCAGACCGAGCCCTCGAGGTATCGCCACTGGCGCCTCGCCTACGACGGGCCGGTCGCCACGCTGTTCATGGACGTGGACGAAAACGGCGGTCTGTTCGAGGGCTATCAGCTCAAGCTCAATTCCTACGATCTGGGCGTCGACATCGAGCTCGCCGACGTCGTCCAGCGCATGCGCTTCGAGCACCCCGAAGTCGGCGCGGTCGTCCTGCGCTCGGGCAAGGACCGGGTCTTCTGCGCCGGCGCCAACATCCGCATGCTCGGCGGCGCGACGCACGTCCACAAGGTGAACTTCTGCAAGTTCACCAACGAGACGCGCAACGCCTTCGAGGCGGCGGGCGCCGAGTCCGGCCAGCATTACCTCTGCGCGGTCAAGGGCGCCTGCGCCGGCGGCGGCTACGAGCTGGCGTTGGCGTGCGACCACATCATCCTCGCCGACGACGGCGCTTCCTCCGTCGCGCTTCCCGAAGTCCCGCTGCTCGCGGTGCTGCCGGGCACCGGCGGCCTGACGCGCGTGACCGACAAGCGCAAGGTGCGCCGCGATCTGGCCGACGTGTTCTGCACCGTCGAGGAAGGCGTGAAGGGCAAGCGCGCCGTCGAATGGCGCCTCGTCGACGAGGTCGCGCCGAATTCGAAATTCGACGAAACGGTCGCCGCCCGCGCGCGCGAATTCGCCGCCAAGGCCAAGCGCGCCAAGGCGGGCGAGGGCGTCGCGCTGACGCCGCTGCAGCGCGCTTTCGGCGATGAGGGGTCTGTGCGCTATTCCCTGGTGGAAGCGCACATCGATCGGCCGAAGGGCGTCGCGACGATCGTCATCGCCGGCCCGCAGGACGAGGCGCCGACGTCGATCGCCGAGCTGCACGCGCAGGGCGCGTCGGCGTGGATGTTGCGGCTCGCGCGCGAACTCGACGACGCGATCCTGCATCTGCGCCTGAACGAGCCGGAAGTCGGCGTCATCGTCTTCAAGTCGCACGGCGATCCGCAAAAGGTCGTCGCGCATGAAAAACTCGTGGCCGACAACGCCGCGACCGACTGGCTGGCGCGCGAAATCCAGCTCTACTGGAAGCGGGTGTTCAAGCGCATCGACCTCACCTCGCGCTCGCTCGTCGCCCTGATCGAAAACGGCTCGTGCTTCGCCGGCTTCCTCGCCGAGATCCCGTTCGCCTGCGATCGCGCCTACATGATGGAAGGCGCGTTCGAAGGCGACAACCGCGCCGGCGCGTCGATCACGCTGACGAGCGCCAATTTCGGGCCACACCCGATGTCGAACGATCTGACGCGCCTGCAGACGCGCTTTCTCGGCGAACCCACGAGGATCGAGGAGGCCGGCAAGGTCAGGGGCAAGGCGCTCGAAGCGGCCGAGGCGAGCGCGCTCGGCCTCGTCACCTTCGTCTTCGACGAGGTGGACTGGGGCGACGAGGTCCGCATCTTCCTCGAAGAGCGCGCGAGCTTCTCGCCGGACGCAATGACGGGGATGGAGGCCAATCTGCGATTCCCTGGGCCCGAGACGATGGAGACCCGCATCTTCGGCCGGCTGACCGCTTGGCAGAACTGGATTTTCCAACGCCCGAACGCGGTGGGCGAGAACGGCGCGCTCAAGCGCTACGGCAGCGGCGTGCGCGGCGACTACGACCGGCGTCGAGTCTGAAAAGAACTTTCAACAGGAGCGGAAAAGGTGACCGATCTCGTCAATGTCAGCTACGACACGCTGATCCCGAACAACGTCGGCCTGTCCTTGGACAAGCGCGTGCTCAAGGCGCTGGAAAAGTGGCATCCCGGCTACATCAACTGGTGGAACGATCTGATTCCGGAGCGGTTCCAGAAGAGCATGGTCTATCTGCGCACCGCCGTCAGCGTCGATCCCAAGGGCTGGGCGAAGTTCGACTACGTGAAAATGCCGGAATACCGCTGGGGCGTTCTGCTCGCGCCGCAGGTCGAGGATCGCCGCATCCCGTGCGGCGAGCACCTCGGCGAAAAGGCCTGGCAGGATGTTCCCGGCGAATATCGCGCGTTGATGCGTCGCCTGATCGTCATTCAGGGCGACACGGAGCCCGCGTCCGTCGAGCAGCAACGCTTCCTCGGCAAGACCGCGCCATCGCTCTACGACATGCGCAACCTGTTCCAGGTCAACGTCGAGGAGGGGCGCCATCTCTGGGCGATGGTCTATCTCCTGCACAAGTATTTCGGCGCCGACGGCCGCGAGGAGGCGGACGATCTCCTGCGCCGCCGCTCGGGCTCCGAGGAGGCCCCGCGCATGCTCGGCGCCTTCAACGAGGAGACGCCGGATTGGCTGTCCTTCTTCATGTTCACCTACTTCACCGATCGCGACGGCAAGATGCAGCTCGAGAGCCTCGCGCAGTCGGGCTTCGATCCGCTGTCGCGCACCTGCCGGTTCATGCTGACCGAAGAAGCCCATCACATGTTCGTCGGCGAGACCGGGGTCGGCCGCACCATCCAGCGCACCTGCGAAGCGATGAAAGAGGCCGGCCTCGACGATCCCCGCGACGTCGAGCGGGTCCGCGCGCTCGGCGTCATCGATCTGCCGACCATCCAGAAGAAGCTCAACCTGCACTACACGCTTTCGCTCGATCTGTTCGGCCAGGAGGTTTCCACCAACGCCGCGAACGCGTTCAACGCGGGGGTCAAGGGCCGCTACATGGAGCATCGTCTGGAGGACGACCACAAGCTCGCCTCCGCCACCTATCCGGTCACCCAGTTCGTCGACGGGCGGATCAGGATCGTCGACGTTCCGGCGCTGACCGCGATCAACATGCGCCTGCGCGACGATTACACCCGCGACGCCGCCGGCGGCGTCGGGCGCTGGAACAAGATCCTGGAAGGTCAAGGCGTCAAGTTCGCGCTGAAGCTGCCGCACGAGGGCTTCAACCGCAAGATCGGCGTTTTCGCGGGCAAGCCGATCGACCCAGACGGCAGAGTCTTAAGCGGCAAGGAGTGGGACGAAGCAAGAGCCGACTGGCTGCCCAGCAGGGCCGACGGCGACTTCATCCAGTCGTTGATGACGCCGTGCAGCGAGCCGGGAAAATACGCCGGCTGGATCGCGCCGCCGCGGCTCGGCATCGACAACAAGCCCGGCGATTTCGAATACGTGAAGCTGCACATGGCGTGAGGACGTTGCTTCTTGCCAAGAGCGGGCTGTGGCATGCGCTCATCTCGGCGGCGACGCGGAAACTCGCCCGGCCCCTCACCCTGCCTCTCCCCGCAAGCGGGGAGAGGGGAAGAAAGGCGCCGCGCGCTCCTCTCCCCGTTCACGGGGAGAGGCAGGGTGAGGGGCTTGGGGATTGGCCGCAGGCCTCGCCGAAGCGTGCGCATGCCATAGCGCAGGCGGGCAGAGGAAGAACGCAGGCGAACGGACGATGAGCCAGCCGGTCAAGCAGCATCTGATCGACCCGGAAATCTGCATCCGCTGCTACACCTGCGAGGCGGCGTGCAGCGTGCAGGCGATCGAGCATGACGGCGTCAACGTCGTCGTCGATGTGACGAAGTGCAACTTCTGCATGGACTGCATCGCCCCCTGCCCGACGGGATCGATCGACAACTGGCGGGTCGTCGAAGCGCCTTATTCGCTGAGCGACCAATACAGTTGGCGAGAGCTGCCGGCGCAGGTCGCCTTCGCCGACGCCGCTTCGGAGGCCGACGCCGCGATCGAGGCGATCGACGACGACGTCGCCCGCCTGCTCGCGGAGGCCCACGGCGGCGCCGGCGGCGCCGTGAAGGCGCCGCCCTCGGCGAGCAAGCCCACTATCAATCTCTACACCTTCGCCAAGCCGGCCGAGGCGACGGTGCAAGGCAACTACCGCCTCACCGCCGAGGGCGCCGACAGCGACGTGCGCCACATCATTCTCGATTTTGGCGGCCAGCCCTTTCCGGTGCTCGAAGGGCAGAGCGTCGGCGTCATTCCGCCCGGCCTCGACGCCGAGGGCAGGCCGCATCCGCCGCGCCTCTACTCCGTGTCGAGCCCGCGCGACGGCGAGCGGCCCAACTTCAACAATCTCGCCTTGACGGTGAAGCGCGAGCCGCGCGGCCTCTGCTCGAATTACGTCTGCGATCTGAAGAAGGGCGACAAGGTGCGCGTCGCCGGCCCGTTCGGCGCGACCTTCCTGATGCCGAACGATCCGAAGGCGCGCCTGCTGATGATCTGCACCGGGACGGGTTCGGCGCCGTTCCGCGCCTTCACCATGCGCCGCCAGCGCAACGGCGCCGACCCGTCGGCGAGCATGACGCTGGTGTTCGGCGCGCGCACGCCCGATTCGCTGCCCTATTTCGGGCCGTTGAACAAGGTTCCCGAAGCGGTCTTGAAGAAGCACCTCGTCTTCAGCCGCGCCGAAGGCCGACCGAAGCGCTACGTGCAAGACGAGCTGCGCGACGAGCACGAGGCGATCGGCGAGCTTCTCGCCGATGCGGACGCCTACGTCTACGTCTGCGGCCTGCGCGCGATGGAGCGGGGCGTCGAGGAAGCGCTCGCCGACGTGTGCCGCATGCGCGGTCGCGACTGGAGCACGCTCAAGTCCGAGATGCGCGCCCAAGGACGGTATCATGTGGAGACCTATTGAGCGCTCGACATGGGGCGCGTAGGCGCGTCCTACCGCGCCGGTCGGGGGCCGAAGTCGACGTCGCCCATCGCATGTTCGACGCCGAGCCCCGAATTGTGCTTTGAAGGGCGCTCGGCGCGCGCGGGCGGCGCCGATCGAACCGAAGCGCCGAGCGCGTCGCGCTCGAAGGGATGGTGACGACGGGTGGGCGAAAGTATTTCTTGACAAGGCGTTTGGCGGATCGGCAGTTCGCGCCGAGTCTGCGAATTCGACGACGCATATTGCAACGACAGACGAAAGACTGGGAGGACATCCATGGAAAAGCACAATCGATCGCTCGTGACGCGGCGCGCGCTGATGACGAGCGCCCTCGGAGGCGCCGCGGCGTTGACGGCGAGCGCCGTGCCGAGCAGCTGGGCGATCGCGCAGGCCAAGCCGCTGAAAGTCGGCCTGATGCTGCCCTACTCCGGCACCTACGCCAAGCTCGGCGAAAACATCACCTATGCGATCGAATTGCACGTCGCGGAAAAAGGGGGAACGCTCGGCGGCCGCGCCATCGAATTCGTCAAGCTCGACGACGAGTCGAAGCCGGAAATCGCGCAACAGAACGCCGAGCGGCTGGTCAAGCGCGACAATGTCGACGTCCTGATCGGGACGGTGCATTCCGGCGTGCAAATGGGCATCCACAAGGTGGTGCGGGAGAGCGGCACGCTGACCATCGTGGCGAACGCCGGCAACAACGAGATCACGCGCTCGCTGTGCGCGAAGAACGTGTTCCGCACCTCCTTCACCAACTGGCAGCCGGCCTACAGCATGGGGCTGGCGCTCGCCAAGAAGGGCGTCAAGACCGCCGCGTTCGTGACCTGGGACTACACCGCCGGCCAGGAAATGGGCGCCGCGTTCAAGGAAGGCCTGGAGAAAGGCGGCGGACGCTTCGCCCAGTTGCTGACGCTCAGTTTCCCCGACACGAATTTTCAGCCCATCCTGGCGCAGATTCCGAGCCTCGGCGTGGACGCCGTCGGCGCGTTCTTCGCCGGCGGCGGCGCGATCCAATTCGTCAAGGAATACGCCGCGGCGCAGATCAAGGCGCCGTTGTGTGGGCCCGGGTTCCTCACCGAAGGCACGCTCGGGGCGCAGGGCGCCGCCGCCGACGGCATCGAGACGGCGCTGCATTACGGCGACGGCCTCGACAACCCCAAGAACATCGCCTTCCTCGAGGCATTCAAGGCCAAGGCGGGACGCGAGGCCGACGTCTACGCCGTTCACGGCTACGACGCCGCCCAGCTCCTGGCGATCGGGCTCGAGGCGGCCGGCGGCGCCATCGACGACGAAGCCAAGCTCTACGCGGCGATGCGCGGCGCGAGGATCGACAGTCCGCGAGGACCGATCTCCATCTCCGCCTCGCAGAACGTCGTGCAGAACATCTACCTGCGCAAGGTGGAAGGGGGCAAGAACAAGGTGGTCGGCGTCGCGGCCGAGGCGCTGGCCGATCCGGGCACCGGCTGCAAGCTCGGCTGAACGCGTAAGGCGCGCGGCGCCGGCCCGTCGCTTACGCGGCGACCGGCGACGCCGATCCTCCCCTCGCGACGGGAAGCCCCGCCATGAGCATCGCGATTTTTCTTTCGCAGATCCTGAACGGGCTGCAGTACGGCCTGCTGCTGTTCCTGATCGCCAGCGGCCTGACGCTCATCTTCGGCGTGCTCGGCGTCATCAACCTGGCGCACGGCAGCTTGTTCATGATCGGCGCCTACGTCGCCTTTCTGGTGGTGAAGGCGTCGGGTTCGCTTTGGCTCGCGCTGCCCGCCTGCGTTGTCGTCGGCCTGGCGCTCGGCGCCCTGCTCGAGCGCTTCCTCTTCCGCTATTTCTACAACCGCGAGCACCTCGACCAGGTGCTCTTGACCTTCGCCCTCATCCTGATCTTCGAGGAGCTGAGGTCGCTGCTGGTGGGCAACGATTTCCACTCCGTCCCTGTCCCCGCGGCGCTCGACTTCTCCGTGCCGATCACCGCGGGCTTCAGCTACGCCGCCTACCGTCTCGTGGTGATCGGCGTGTGCCTCGCTCTGGCCGCGGCGCTGTTCTGGTGGATCGAGCGCACCAAGATGGGCGCGATCGTGCGCGCGGCGGCCGAGAAGCCGGAGATGGTGGACGTGCTCGGCATCGACGCGCGTCGCGTGCATATGACGGTGTTCGCCGTGGGCGCCGCGCTGGCCTTGGCGGCGGGCGGCCTCGCCGCGCCGCTCACCTCCGTCTATCCCAACATGGGCGATGGGCTGCTCATCGTCTCGTTCGTCGTCGTCGTGATCGGCGGCTTCGGCTCCGTGTCCGGCGCGTTCTGGGCCGCGCTGCTGGTCGGCCTGATCGACACGCTCGGCAAGGCGTACGGCTCGGCGTTCTCCGGCGCCGCCGCCGGCGGCCTCGGCGCGGCGCTGCCCGCGATGTCCATCTACATGGTGATGATCCTGGTCCTCGTCCTGCGCCCGTCCGGGCTGTTCGGGGGGCGGTCGTGATCGGACGCAATCGCTTGCTGCCCCAGACGTCGGCCGGCTGGGCGGCGCTGGCGGCCGGCGCCGTCGCGCTGGCGCTGCTGCCGCTCTTCGCGCCGGCCTACTACGTGGGCCTCGTCACCACGGCCATGATCGCCGCCATGCTGGCGCTGAGCCTGCATCTGCTCGTCGGCGGCGCGGGTCTCGTCAGCCTCGGGCACGGCGCCTTCTACGGTCTTGCCGCCTACACGGTCTTCCTCATGTCGCCCGAAGGCGCGCCGCGGCCGATCTGGCAGACGCTGCCGGCCGCCATGCTGGTCGCGGGCCTCGCCGCGCTCGTCGTCGGCGCCCTGTCGCTGCGCACCAAAGGCTTCTTCTTCCTGATGGTGACGCTCGCCTGCGGGCAGATGATCTTCGCGATCTTCCACGACACCAGGCTCGGCGGCGGCGCGGACGGCGCCTATCTCGCCAAGCCGCTGCTCTCGATTTTCGGCTTCACTCTCGACCCGCTTAGCCTGCCGCGCGCCGAGCGCGGCTGGCCCGTCTACTACGTCGCTCTGGTCCAGCTCACGGCGACCTATCTGGCGCTCGCCCTCCTGCTGCGCTCGCTGTTCGGCAGCGTCCTCGAAGGCATCCGGGTCAACGAGAGCCGCATGGAGGCGATGGGCTTCAACACCGGCCGCTACAAGCTCGCCGCGTTCGTCATCGCCGGCGTTCTCGCCGGCGCGGCGGGGCACATGTGGAGCCTCTATTCCGGCTTCGTCAATCCGGAGGTGGTCGGCTGGCGCCAATCCGCCGAGGCGCTGCTGATGATCCTGCTGGGCGGCATCGGCGCGCTCGTCGGCGCCGTCGTCGGAGCGTTCGCGTTCGTCGCGCTCGGCGAGATCGCGCAGATGATCACCTCGCGTCAGCTTCTGGTCGAGGGGCTGGCGATTCTGGCCGCCGTCGTGCTCCTGCGCGACGGGTTCATGGGCCTCAAGCCGCCTTGGCGCGGCGCCCGGTCGCCGCGAGGCGGCGGCCGGGAAAGCGCGCTCAGATGACCGGCTCGCGCGCCGGGCCGGCGGCCGTCCTCGCCACAGAGGGCCTGACCAAGTATTTCGGCCGGCTCGCCGCCGTGCGCGACGTCACGCTCGCGCTGCGCGTCAACGCGTTGCACGCCGTGATCGGCCCCAACGGCGCCGGCAAATCGACCTTCGTCGATCTCCTGTCGGGTCGGCTCCGCCCCAGCCAGGGCCGCGTCCTGCTCGAAGGCCGCGACGTGTCGGGCGCGCCGGCGTGGCGCATGGCGCGTCTCGGCGTGGCGCGTTCGTTCCAGCGCACCAACATCTTCAAGCCGCTGAGCGTCCTGGAGAACGTGCGCCTCGCCGCGCAAGCCGTGCGGCTGCCGATCGCGCGCCTGCTTTCGACGCCGCCTCGCCAGACGGCGCTGATCGAGGCGGCGCGGCGCGCGCTTGAGCGCGTCGGCCTCGCGGACGCCGAGCGAAGCGTCGCGGGCGCGCTGAGCCACGGCGCGCAGCGTCAGCTCGAAATCGCGATGACGCTCGCGATCGAGCCCAAGGTTCTGCTGCTCGACGAGCCGCTGGCCGGCATGGGGCAGGAGGAGAGCGAGCGCATGGCGGCGCTGTTGAAATCCCTCGCGCGCGAGCACGCCGTGCTGCTGATCGAGCACGACATGGATTTCGTCTTCAAGGTCGCCGACCAGATGACGGTGCTGGTCGAGGGCGCCGCGCTGGCGACCGGCAGCCCGGCCGAAGTGCGCGCCAACAAGGCGGTGCAGACGGCCTACCTCGGGGCGCAGGCATGACGAGCGCGCCGCTCATCGCCGTTTCCGGCCTCAACACGTACTACGACGACAGCCACATCCTGCGCGATCTTTCGCTCACCTTGAACCCGGGCGAAACGCTCGGCCTGATGGGCCGCAACGGCATGGGAAAGACCACGCTGATCCGCTCGATCATGGGCCTGGTTCGCCCGCGATCGGGAACGATCGAGGTCGCCGGACGCGACGTGACCGGCGAGGCGTCGTTCCGCATCGCGCGGCTGGGACTGGCCTACGTGCCCGAGGGGCGGGGGATTTTCGCCTCCCTGTCGGTTCTGGAAAACCTGGCGATCGCCGAGCGCAAAGGCGTCGACGGCCGCAAGAGATGGACCCTCGAGCGCGCGCTGGAGCTGTTTCCGCGGCTGAGCGAACGGCGCGGCCACCGCGGCGACCAGCTTTCGGGCGGCGAGCAGCAGATGCTGGCCGTCGCCCGCGCGCTCCTCACCAATCCGCGCGTGCTCATCCTGGACGAAGCGACCGAAGGGCTCGCCCCGCTGATCCGCGCCGAAATCTGGCGAACCGTCCGGCTCGTGCGCGACAGCGGCGTCGCGACGATCGTCGTCGACAAGACGGTTTCCGAGCTGACGTCCGTCGCCGATCGTGTCGTGATCCTGGTCAAAGGCCAGGTCGCCTTCGAAGGCTCGTCGCTGGCGCTGCGGGCCGATCCGGAGATGATGCGCTTGCATCTGGGCGTGTGAGGCCGCCGATCGGGCCGCGCCGTGGATCGGGAAGAACGGAGATTTGCGGCGCGCGCGCGATTGGCGTCGGTCGCGTAAGTGCCGAGTCCGCGGCCGGTTGCCCGAAGATAGAAATATATTGCACCTCACCGTCATGAGCAGGTAAATAGGAAATATGATTCCTATCGGGTCGGCGCGATGAACGAGATCACCAATTTCCGCGGCGAGGTCGTTTCCGGCGAATCCGTCTCCGGCCGGTCGGACGAGGTCGACGCCTTCATCGCCGCCGTCGGCGAGCGCGTGCGCAAGGCGCGCCAGCGCAAAGGCATGGCGCGGCGGGTGCTGTCGGAATTGTCCGGCGTTTCCCAACGCTATCTCGCGCAACTGGAAAACGGCCGCGGCAATATTTCCATCGCGCTCCTCTACAGGGTGGCGCAAGCGCTGGATCACCGCATCGAATGGCTGGTGGGCGCGGACGATCCATGGGGATCGGAAGGCGCCAAATTCGCGGAGCTCTATCGCGCCGCTTCGAGCGATCTGCGCCGCAAGGCCATGGACGTGCTCGTCGCCGCCCAGCCCGCGCAGTTGCGACGCCGCCGCATCTGTCTCATCGGCCTGCGCGGCGCCGGCAAGTCCACGCTGGGGCGACGGCTGGGAGCGGCGTTGTCGTTTCCCTTCGTCGAGATCAACCGCGACATCGAGGAACAGAGCGGCATGCCGGTGGCCGACGTCATCGCGCTCTACGGACAAGAGGGCTATCGCCGGCTGGAGCGGCAAGCGCTGGAACGGGTGGTGGCGACAACCGACACGGTGGTCCTGGCGGTGGCCGGCGGCATCGTCGCCGAGCCCGAGACGTTCGCCTTCCTGCTCGACAATTTTCACGCCATCTGGTTGAAAGCGCCGCCCGAAGTGCACATGAAGCGAGTCGTCGAGCAGGGCGACGAGCGCCCGATGGCTGGCAATCCCAAGGCGATGGAGGAACTCACCTCGATTCTGACGAGCCGCGAAGCGCTCTACGCCAAGGCCGAAATCATGATCGAGACGGTGGGAAAGTCGATCGAGGAGAGCACCCAAGACGTGCTGCGGGCGGTGCGCGAGCTCGGCATCGCGTAAGGCGCGCTACGCGCGCCTGCGAGCCCTATTTCGGCCGACGCTTTGCGGGGAAACGCCGGCGCGCCTTCGCGACTGTCGCCGGCAATTCCTGCCTGGCGCGGAGGCCGCGCGGACGGCGCCCCTTTCCTTATGGCCGCTGTATTTGCATTATATCACACACGATGCCATATAATGCGTATTTCCAGAAAGAGTGGGGATATGGCGATTTCGATCGAAAGGGCGGAAACAACCGCGCTCGACTTCTTATTCGATCCTCCCGTGAAGGCGATCGGCTGTGCCGGCCCTTCGAGACCGCCGCAGGCAGGCCGGGCACGACCGTTGCGTGGCGGCGAGTCGAATCGAGTGGCGTCATCGTCGAAAGTGTGATCGCTCGAGCCGAGCCGACTTAGGGCTCTCGAGATCGAGGACGGAGCGTCCGATGCCCAACGAACCATCGCCGATCGGCGCAAGCGGGCAGGCGGCCGATTTCACCGATGCCGCATCGTCCGGAAAGGGGCGTCCGTTGTGGCGCGACTTGGGCCCGACGGGGCACGTCGATTCCTTCGCCCGCGACAACCTGCCGCCACGCGAGCTCTGGCCGGACTTCCTGCTCGACCGGCCCGAGTTCTCCTATCCCGATTATATCAACGTCGGAGTTGAACTGACCGACCGCATGGTCGAGCGAGGCTTCGGCGATCGGATCGCGCTGATCGGCAACGGCCGGCGGCGCACATACAAGGAACTGGCCGACTGGACGAGCCGGCTCGCCCGCGCTCTCGTCGAAGTTTACGGCGTTCGGCCCGGCGACCGAATCCTGGTCCGGTCGGGCAACAATCCGGCGATGCTGGCGGCCTGGCTCGCCGCCACCAAGGCGGGCGCGGTGGTGGTCAACACCATGCCGCTGTTGCGCGCCGTCGAGCTGACGCAAATCATCGACAAGGCCGAGATCGGCCTGGCTCTGACCGACAGCCGCCTCCGCGAAGAGATCGACAAGGCGGCGTCGACGAGCCGGTTCCTGAAACGCGTCGTCTGTTTCGACGGCACCGCCAATCACGACGCCGAACTCGACCGCGCGGCGCTCGACAAGCCGGTCGTCTTCGACGCGGTCAAGACAGGACGCGACGATGTGGCGCTGTTCGCTTTCACTTCCGGCACGACCGGCCAGCCGAAGGCGACGATGCACTTTCATCGCGATCTCTTGATCGTGGCCGACGGCTATGCGCGCGAAGTTCTCGGCGTCACTCCGGACGACGTGTTCGTCGGATCGCCGCCGCTCGCCTTCACCTTCGGCCTCGGCGGACTGGCGATCTTCCCGCTTCGCTTCGGCGCGACCGCGACGTTGCTCGAAAACGCCACGCCCGCGAACATGGTCAAGTACGTCGAGACTTTCCGGGCCACGCTGATCTTCACCGCGCCGACCGCCTATCGCGCGATGCTGGCGGCCAAGGAGGAGGGCGCCGATCTCTCCTCTTTGCGTCTTGCGGTGTCCGCTGGCGAAACGTTGCCCAAACCGGTCTACGAGGATTGGATCCGCAGCACCGGCGTGCCCATCCTCGACGGCATCGGATCGACCGAGATGCTGCACATCTTCATTTCCAATCGCCAAGGCGATTCTCGGGCCGGCGCGACCGGGCGCCCGACGGCGGGCTACCAGGCGCGCGTCGTCGACGACGACATGACGGACGCGCCCGAAGGCGTCGTCGGCAGGCTCGCCGTCCGCGGCCCGACGGGGTGTCGCTATCTCGCCGACGAACGGCAGAGCGCCTACGTGCGCGACGGCTGGAACCTGACCGGCGATTCGTTCCTGCGCGACGCCGACGGCGTGTTTCACTTCGTCGCCCGTGCGGACGACATGATCGTCTCGGCCGGCTACAACATCGCGGGGCCGGAGGTCGAGACGGCGCTGCTGGCTCACCCCGATGTCGGCGAATGCGCCGTCGTGGGAGCGCCCGATGTCGAGCGCGGCGAAATCGTCCTGGCGTATGTGGTGTTGAAACCGGGCGTCGTCGCCGACGCTCGGACCGCCAAGCGTTTGCAGGATCACGTCAAGGCGACGCTCGCACCGTACAAGTATCCGCGGTCCGTCAAATTCGTGGACGCGCTGCCGAAGACCGCGACCGGCAAGATTCAGCGCTTCGTCCTGCGTTCACGCGCCAAGCAATGAGGGCTTCGCATGCATCAGACAGTCCAACCAAAAGGCTGGCCGCGCCCGAAGGGCTATTCCAACGGCGTCGTCGCGCAGGGCAAGACCGTCTACGTCGCCGGGCAGGTCGGTTGGAACGCGAAGGAGGTCTTCGAGAGCGACGACTTCGTCGCGCAGACCGAAGCCGCGCTCGCCAACATCGTCGCCGTGCTGGCCGAAGCGGGCGCGCGGAGCGAACATCTCGTGCGAATGACGTGGTGGGTCGTCGACAAGAGCGAGTATCTCGACCGCCTGACCGAGATCGGCGCCGCCTACAAGCGGGTGATCGGCGCCGTCTATCCCGCGATGTCGCTGGTTGAGGTGGCCGGGCTCGTCGAAGCCGGCGCGAAAGTCGAGATCGAGGCGACCGCCGTCATTCCGACATAGCGGTCCCCGCATTCGAAGCGCCGAGACCTGCGCAGCTGAAGGCCGGACGGCTCACGGCTTATGTGGGGCCGCGAGGCGGCCCTCCGGCGCGCCGCGCCCGCGCTTCGAGCCCGTTCTCGCCGTGGCTGAACTGAACGATACGACGAACTGGCGCTTCAGCGTCGCCCCTATGATGGACTGGACGGAAAGGCGGTATTGTTCAATGTGTTGAGGAAGCGCGTGTGCATGGAGTGCACACGGCGGTTCTACTTTTCTTTCCTTTTCGCTCGTGCGCAGGGCATCGATCTTCGCCGCCAAGTTGCGCGGCGATGACCGAGCGCCGCCTTTTGAACCTGAATGCGCCATCTTCGGCGAATGGAGATCCGGCTCCTCCGTCGCTTAAGTCGCCGAGGTTCGGAGCGGTTCTTGCGTACACGAGAGCGCGCGGCTCGGAATGTGAGCTCTTTGCAAGCCCGGGAAAGCGAACGGCAGGATGCGGCAACCTGCTAGAGTCTATCCGCCTGTGAACGCGGCGGCCGTCCCGAAGCGCCGGCCTGCGCCGCCAGCGCATCGTCGAAGTCGCGCTGTTCGATTCGCAGGCGATCGATGTCGACCGCCTCGCCGCTTGTTGCGGGAAAGACGCGGCGAATGGCGCCGAGGGCCGCGCGATCGCAGACGAAACGGACCTCGGCTGCGGACAACCCCTCCGTCAACTCGGCCAGGGCCGCGAGATCGATCCCTTCGGCGACGGGTTTCTTGCGCAGATGGACGCCCAGAACAGCCGCGCGCGCGACACGATCCGGCCGCGCCACTTCCAAGTGATAGTCGAGCCGGCCTGGGCGCAGCAGCGCATCGTCGATCATGTCCAGCCGATTTGTGGCGGCGATCACCCAAACGTCGCCCAGCGCTTCGACGCCGTCGAGTTCCGTGAGCAACTGGCTCACGACCCGATCGGTCACCGGCGAGCGGCCGTCCAAGCGCCGCTTCGGCGCCAGCGCGTCGACCTCGTCGAGAAAGACGATGCAAGGCGCCGCATGGCGGGCCCGCGCGAACAGTTCCCGCACGCCTTGCTCGGATTCGCCGACGTATTTCGACAACAGCTCGGGCCCCTTGATGGAAATGAAGTTGATGGCGCTCTGGGAAGCCAGCGCCTTCACCAGCAGCGTCTTGCCGTTTCCCGGCGGGCCGTAAAGCAGGATGCCGCGCGGCGGCGCCAGTCCGATTCTTTCAAACAGCGCGGGTTGGCTCAAGGGCCACGCGATGGCTTCGCGCAGCGCAGTCTTGATGGGCTCGAGGCCGCCGACGTCGTCCCATCGCACGTTGGGCACTTCGACGGAGACTTCGCGTAGTCCCGAGGGCGCGACTTCGCTCAACGCCTCTCTGAAGTCCGGCATAGTGACCTCCATGGCCATCAGCGCCTCATAAGGAACCGGGCCCGAACCGAGCGACAGCTCGGGAAGTTGGCGACGCAGCGCCGCCATGGCGGCCTCGCGGCAAAGGGCGTTCAGATCGGCGCCGGTGAAGCCGTGCGTCGTTTGCGCGAGGTCGGCGAGGTCGACGCCTTCGCCGAGCGGCATGCCGCGCGCGTAAATCTCCAGGATATCGCGCCGAGCCTTCTCGTTGGGAATGCCGATGGCGATCTCCCGGTCGAAGCGTCCGGGCCGCCGCAAGGCCGGATCGATGGCGTTGGGACGGTTGGTCGCCGCCATGACGATCACGTCGCCGCGGCTCTTGAGGCCGTCCATCAAGGCGAGGAGCTGCGCGACGACGCGCTTCTCGACCTCGCCTTCGACGCGTTCGCGTTTTGGCGCCAGCGAGTCGATCTCGTCGAAGAAGATGATGCAGGGCGCGCGCTTGCGGGCGTCGTCGAAAATCTTGCGCAATTGCGCTTCGCTCTCGCCATAGAATTTCTGGATGATCTCCGGCCCGCTGACGTAGATGAATTCGGCGTCGGATTCGTGCGCCACCGCGCGCGCCAGCAGCGTCTTGCCGCAGCCGGGCAGCCCGTGCAGCAGCACGCCTTTGGGCGGCGTCATGCCCAGACGCTCGAAGATCTCGGGATGACTGAGCGGCAGCTCGATCATTTCGCGAATCTTGGCGACTTCGCGCTCCATGCCGCCCAGATCGTCATAGGTCACGATGTCCTCAGCCTCGCGAGCCCCCTGGCTCGGCGCGCCGCCGCGCGCGCTTTCGACCGCCAGCAAGGTGTCGGGGTGGATCATCACCGGCCCGTCCGGTTCGGTGCGGATCACCTGGAAATCGCGATGGCTTCCTCCGAACAGGGCGATCCGCACGCGGTCGCCGGTCTTGACGGCGAGCCCGTCGAGCCGGCGCGCCATGTGTTCGATTTCGTCCTCTTGCAAGGCGCCGGCGCTCAACGGGGCCGCGACGACGCGCCGGGCGACGGCGTGAGCGACCTTCTTGATCGCCGCCTTCTGGCCGAGCGCGACGCCGGCGTTGGTGCGCCCGACCCCGTCGAGCTGAACGACCTCCTGGCCCCGTTGCTCCTTATAGGTGGGCATCGCCTTGGCGACGGTTTTCGCGCGACCTTCGATCTCCAGCACGTCGCCGGGCGAAGCGCCGATCCCGCGCAGAGTTTCAGGATCGATCCGGACGATGCCGCGTCCGACGTCGTCGCGTCGCGCCTCGACGACCGTCAGGCGTAGCGTCTCGCTATTCTCTGGCGCTTCCTCGGACATGGACATCTCCGCTGGCGGTCATGGATCGCCGCTATTGGCCGCGCACCGCCAAGTATTCGACCTTGATGCGCGGGGGCAGGAACTTCGCGACTTTGTGAAGAGCGCCGATGAAAAGGACGCCGTCCTCGTCGTCGCGAAGCGTCGCGTCGATCCTGGCGGCGATGAACCGGTCGCGCGCTTCGAGCAGAGCGGCGGCCTGCGCCTCCGTGCGCTCGGATGATTGCAGCAACCGATATTCGTCGAGAAGCAGAGTCGGGGATTCGGAGCCGACGAGCGTGGCGCCTTCGCGCATGAGGCGCTCGAGGAGCTGGTGATTGCAACTGCCCTGGGCCGCCAAATCCCGCACCAACTCGCTTTCATGGCCGCAGACAGGCAGGCTGTCCTGATACAGTTTGACGCGTTTGAAATCGAACCCGAACGTCGTGATCTCGTCGGCGATCGCGCGCCAAACCGCGTCGAATTCGGCGGATCGTTCGGCCCATTTGCTCTCGCCATAGCGGGCGACGAAGGCCGCCTTGTACGCGGGTGCGGCTGAGCCCATCTCGGCCGTGCTGTGAACGACGGGTACGTAGATCAGTCGCGCCATCTCGCCATCCGCTCCCTTGCCTGCTTCGCCCGACGGGCAAGCGCTAATTCGCTTTAGTCAAGCGAACTTCCAGCACGCCGTTGCGCAAATTGAGGCGCGGCGAACCGGCGGCGAGTTTTTCTTCGATCAGCGTTTCCTTGCGATAAAGCCGATCCTCGGTCTTCGCCTCGAGCAGCAGGATGTCGCCGTCGAGGAGGCAGCGAACGGCCTTACGTTCGACGCCGGGCAATTCGAACAGCAACACGATCTCGTCCTGCTCGTCGAATACGTCCGTAACGGGCTCGAGGACTTCGAGCGAGCTTTTCTTCGGCGCCCTTCGCGGCTGCGCTTGCCCGCGCGCCGACGGCGCCTCGCGCGAAGCCCGCTTGTCTTCCGCCGCTTCGCCCAGCGTGCGCGTGGCGAAGGAATATTCCATCACCCGTCCATCCTTTTCGTGCCGGCCGTGGCGCGGAAGCTTGTCGAAATCGGCCAGCACGGTGAACAGGTCGGAAAGGCCGCGCGCGATCTTGGCGAAACCCGCGGCGCCGGCGACGTCGTCCCCGTCGTTCTGATCCTTCTTACTCATGAGCCGCACTCCCTCGTTCGAATGGCGCCGCGACGACGGCGCTGAGCGCCTGTTCGATCCGCCCCAATCGTTCATCCATCGCCCCCAGCGCCGCGTCGCGCTGGGAGGCCAGACGGTCCGGCCGTGCCGTATGGTTCCACCAATCGAGGCCGAGCTCGCGCGCCTTGTCGACCGAGCAGATCACCAGACGCAGTTGAATCGTCAAAAGCTCGACCTCGACGAGCTTGATCGAAATGTCGCCGGCGATGACGACTCCCTTGTCGAGTATCCGTTCGAGCAGATCGGCGAGGTTCGTGCTGTCGACGGAATGAGACATGGACTTGGCGGAGGGCATGGCGATACCTTTCACGACATCCCGTCGGGGACGCCGAGATCGAGGGACAGATCCTTCTCGGAGAAGCCGAACTGCCGCTGCAGTCGCGAAATCTCGTCGGCTTGCGCGAAGAGCGCCGTTCCCAGGCGGTCGATCTGCGTGTCGGTGAGCCGGCCCGCCTCCATGCGCCGCACGGCCTGCCGTTCGAGCACTTCATGGAGCAGTTTCACCAGGGTGAGCACGAGCCGGACGAGGCCTTGCGCGGTCGATGACCCCTGGGCGCCCCGGCGCTCGCTCGTGTCGACCGGCGGGCTGCCGCCGCCGTCGAAAGCGACGTCGCGCGGTTCGGCCTGGCGCGGTTCGGCCTGGCGCGATTCGTCCTGGCGCGAAGCGGAGGGCGGCTGCGGGGATGTGGAAGACGGCGAAGGCGTTCGCGGGCTGACCGCCGGGACTTCCGGACGGCCGGCGGGCCAGATCGTATCCACCGAGCCGAGCAACAGGCGAAGATCGAGGTACAAGAGCTCGACGTCGGCCAGCCCGATGGTGAGGTTGCCCTCCAGCGACACACCGCGATGGAGGATGCGGTCGAGCGCCTCCGCCAGCGACAAATCGTCGCGATAGGATCGCGCCGAGGCGGCCGGGCGAGCGACGGGCTCAAGCGTCGTCTGCATCGCTCGCTCCCTCGGAACGCAATTGATCGAGCCGGTCGAGCAACTTCTGTTCGCGACCGTCGAACTCCGCCTCTGTGATCGCCCCGGTGTCGAGCGCGCGGTGGAGCGCCGATAGATCAGCCATGATCGTCCGCTCCTCCGCCTCGGCTTCCTCCCGGACGGCCTCGTCGATCTTCTCCAGAACGAACATCAGACCGCGCAGCGGCGCCGCCAAGATACTGTCGATGATGATCATGGCCATGTTCTCCGAGTGCTTCGAGCGCCGAAGGAGCCGGCGTCCGTCTTCCCGGTCCCGCGGTTCGAACCGTGCTGGAATGCCTGACCGAAGTAATTTTCCTCAGAAGGGAGGTCACGCCCTTCAGCGACGCCGCCAGCAAATCATCGATGATGAACAAAGCCTCGTTCTCCGAGATGGACGGCGGCGCTGCGCGCTCTACCGCTCGCGCGGATCGAACTGCACGAAATTATGCGGCGGCCAGGGGCCGCCGATGGCGAAGGCGATGTCTTCGTCGGTCTGAGCCGCTGAAAGCTGGACCGCGGCTTCGAACTCCTCGACGCCGGAGCGGGACACCAGCGCCGCGAGGTTGGCGATCTCCCGCTCTGCGCGCACCGGCAAGGCGACGACTTCGGCGCAGGAAGCCTCGACGTCGGCGACGACCTGCGCCGTATGCGCGTCGCGATAGCGCTGGAGCGCATCGTCGAACATCTGGCCGAGGCGAATCTTGTCGTCGTGGGAGGGCGGCCGGCGGCCGTGAAAGACCCGCTCCCGCGCCGCCCGCAGCGCCGGCGTGCGCTCGACGAGATAGGCGATCGGATCGGCGGCCTCGAGATTCAAGCGCAGGCTCATTTCGATCGCGCCCGAGACCCGTCGCAACTGCGCGGTGAGCGTCTCCTGATGGTCGTCGAGGAATTGGCCGAGATCGGCTTCCGATTTCGTTATCGTGCCGAACGCCATCGGCAACGTGTCGAACCGCGCGCTCAGAGCGGCGAGCACGCCTTGCGTCGCGGCGATGTGCCGGCGCTCGGCGCGCACCGCGGAGACCGGGCATTCGCTCACCACCGCGCAAAGCGGTCCGACTTCGAGCCGATAGGCGGGCTGGCCGAAAACGCCCGTCAACGGCGGCGTTTCGCCTTCGCCCGATCGGCCGACCGCGTAGACGTAAAGGCCCATGAACCACTCTCCCGCGGGCTGACGATCTTCGAAGAATAATGAGCTTTTCGAATTGGACCCTGAGGGCCCGTAAGGAGGCAACTGCATTGTCCGTCATTGCGAGGAGCGCGGCGACGAAGCAATCCACGACGCAACCGCCGCATGGATTGCTTCGTCGCTCCGTCGGGGCTCCTCGCAATGACGGCGCCGTTTCGATCCGATAGGAGACGCTCATCCTCACTCGCCGTCCGGCCCGGCGTGCTCGTACGATATGACCGTCAAATCTTCGTCGAGCTCGAGCGCGTAGTGTTCCCGCTCGAGAATTTCCTGCGTTAGCGGAAGTCCGAGCATCTTGACCTCCAGGTTCGGCACGAGAATTTCCGCCTCGGCGGCCCACCCCGCCGAGCCATGGTCGGCGGGAATGAGCTTGGTGATGCGAACTTCGCGGGCCCCCAGTTCGGTCGAAAGAAACTTCAGCACCGCCGCGCGTGCCGCCGACAGCCTGCCGACGGGCGCGGCTGCGAGCTCCGGCTTGGAGAGAGGCGGCGTCTTGATGATCGGCGTCTTCGGATTGGGAGCCGCATGTTCGGCCCTTTCGCTCTTCTGCATCATTCGCGTTGTCTCCGTTCGAGCGCCTCAATAGTTGAATTGAAAATGTCGGGTCGACGGCCGACGCCCGACAGGCGAGCGAGGCGGCGCCTGGACGGCCTGCGCGCGAGGAGCGGTGGAATCCAGGCTCGCGCGAATATCGGCGATTTCAGAATCGATCTCGCGAAAGCGGCCGCGGATCACTTCGAAGCGATCGTGATAGGTCCGCACTTCTTGCATGCGCCGCGCGCGCTCGAGTTCGAGAAAGCTGATGCGCAGATAGGCCTTGTGAGGCGATATCTGCGTGTCCGCGCGCCCGGTCAGCGTCCGCAGATCGGAGAGTCCCCGCATGGGCCGTCTTCGAACGGGCATCGTCATGGTCCTGTGCTCGAATGGGCCGCCGCGCCGTCGGCCGAGCCCCCGCTCTCGACACGTCGCAGAAGAAGATCGACGAAGGCGGACGAGACCGCGCCTTCGTTCTTTCCATGCAGCGACCCCTGGCGGAGGATGTCTCGGCACGTCCAAACGAACACGGGGTTGCGCACGCTCGCTTCGCCGCCGCGGGCCGCGAGCACCCGAGCGACGGCGATCGAAGCCCGCAGGGTGGGGTGACAACGAAGCTCGCTTCCCTCCGAACGGCACAGCCTCACCAAGTCGACCACTCGCGCGGCGCGCGCCGCGTCGAGACCGGATTGGCTGGCGGTGATGGCGATCTCCGTGTCGCGGTCGTAGTGATCGAGATGAAGCGTGATCATTCGATCGAGCAGGGCGTCCTGCGTGCGATAGACGCCTGCGTATTCGTCCGGGTTCGAGGTGAAGATGGCGCGAAAATTCGGGTGGACGTTGACGTAGCCTTCGCCTCGGGTGTGCAGCGCGGAAATGTTCAGCACGCCTTCCGACAGGACGCTCAAGAACGGGTTGTTGGCCTCCGGCCTGCTCCGGTTGAATTCGTCGTAGATGATCGTATGCCCAAGTCGGCAGGCGGTGGTGATCCGATTGTCGATCCAGAGCGCGCGTCCCTCTTCTTCGAGCTTCACCACCGAAGCGATGTAATTGTCGACCACGCGCGACTTGCGATAGCCGCTCTCGCGCCCGACCAGATCCGAGCTGCCGAATTCGTGATCGCCGTGCATGAGAATGGCGGGACGAGCGAGCTGCGCGGCGACATGGAAGGCCAGCGTCGTCTTTCCCGTGCCGGCAGGCCCGGAGAAATGCACGGCGTAGCCGGCCTCGAGATAGGCGAGAGCCCGCTCGGTGATCTCTCGAACGGCCGGCGAGGTCACGAACGCGTGGCTCGGACCCAGGGCGATCGAGCCCACGTCGTCGCCGGCGGGCTCCTCGACGACCGGCTCGGCGGTTGCAAACGCCACGACGCTCATTTCGAACCCCTCCCATGACGGCCGGCCGAACCTCGATGGCCCAAGGGGGCGGGGACCTGCCGACCGGACCGGACGGCCGGATCGGACGACGGCGCGGCGATGGTTTCACGGGTCTCGGCGGCCGACATCGGCGCCGCAGGCGGCTCCGGCGAGACGGCAACGGTTTCCGCCGCCGCCGGCCGCGCGCCCGCTTCGCGGGGCTCGGCGCCCGCGCCTCGCGCGCGGCTCGGGGTTTCGCGCCACATGGCGTTCGCCTTGCGACGTTCGAGCGAGTAGGCGAGGAGCCGACCGCGGATGCCGGCGGCGCGATCGCGACCCTCTTTGGCGAAACCGTCGCGAAGCGCGGCGACGCCGCTCGTCAAATCGCGCATGAACGCCGCCGCCTTTTGGCGCAACGTCGTCGCGAGCTTCTGACGATCGCGCCGACGCGCGACGCGTCGATTGAAGAAACGTGTCAAGAGCGCGCCGACCTCGGCCTTGCGCGCGCTGTTCGCGGCCTTGGCCTCTTTGTGATATTCGCGGATCGCTCGGCGGCGGGACGCCTCGAGCCCTTCGAGCATCGAGCGGACTTCGCCACGCCGGGCTCTCGTCGCCTTCTTCATTTCCGCCGCCTGCTCGCGGCTCGCGCGCCCGCGCGCGCCCTTCAAGTTCGCCAGCAACGACCGCACTTCGCCGCGCCGGCTCTTCGTCGTCGCCTTGATCTCCATCGCCAGTTCGCCGCGCCGTCGCCGGCCCGCCGCGAATCCTTCCGCCGCGCGCGCTGCGCCTTCCCAAGCCTTCGCCATCTCTCAATCCTCCGTGTCAGGGCCGTCGCCGCCGGAGCGGGAGCGAAAGGGCGCCCGCTCCCGGCAGCTGCAGTCGTCGCTTACGCGGGCGCCGCGGCGGACGCCGTGAGGCCGACCGCTTCGGCATATTTGAGATAGGTCTCGACCGAGGCGACGACGACGCGCGCTTCGATCGTGATCAGCTCGATGCCGACCAGCGAGATCTTCACCCAAGCGTCGATCACGATGCCCTTGTCGAGGATCCGATCGACGACTTCGGCGAGGCTCGACGAGTCGGTGGACTTTTGTACGCGTGCCATGAAGGTTCTCCTTGATGAAGGCGTTGAGCCCTTCGTCTGCTTGCCCAGACAAGTCGAACGCCTGTCCGGCCATCACACCAATCGCAAGAACGGGGCCAGTCGGCCGCGGCTCGTCGCCATTCTTGAGAGCCATGTGATATCAATAGCTTATGGCATAACGCAGAACGGCGGTTTACCTTTCGTTAACGAAATGCGGGCGGGCGCGCCCGCGATCACGGGCGGAAATTCCCGTTGTCCTCGCCTATGGCGGCCTTCACGATCGTTTCAATTTGAAAGGGTTTGGCGAGGAAGCCGTCGATTCGAGACTCGCGCATCGCATTCAAAATTCGCGCGTCGTCTTCCAAGTAATAGCCGGAGATCATGATGATCCGCATCGTCGGGCGTAGGCCGCGCAGTTCCTCGACGAGCCGAAGTCCGTCCATATCGGGCAGCCTCGCATCGACGAACACGACCGGAAAAGCGTGATCGGCGACCGACGCGATCGCGCTTTGCGCCGTGCCGACGGTCTTTACGAGGTAGCCGAGGCCGGCGAGGGCCGCCTCGAGAACCCAGCACATGTCCCGATCGTCGTCGACGACGAGGATCGTTCCGGGCGCGCGCCGGACGGCGGACGCCGCCAAGTCAGGATGCCTTCGCGGTTTTGGCGGCCACGCTCAATTCTCGCGCGACCGGAATGCGCAGGACGAAAGTCGTTCCAGTGGACCGCGACGTGCGGACCGTCACGCCGCCGCCATGCTGACGCACGATGGAATGGGATACCGACAGGCCGAGCCCCGATCGTCGGCTGTCGTTGCGGGTGGTGAAGAACGGATCGAAGATCTTGGAGACATGGGCTTCGGGTATCCCCGGACCGGTGTCGCCGATTTCGATGACGATTTGCGCGCCATCGCGCCAGGCGCCGATCGTCAGCCGACCGCCGTTGGGCATGGCCTGGAAGGCGTTCAGGATCAGGTTGATGACCACCAGTTCGAGCAGGTTCTGCACGCCCTCGGCGTAAACCGGGCCGGCGGTGAGAGGCGGCTTCCATTCGACGCTCGTCCCGGCCGCCGCCTCGCCCGAGGCGAACATCAGAGCGTTCTTCAGCACGTCGAGCACGTTGATTTTCTTGGTCTCCGCGATCGGCCCGGGGCGGGCGAAGCGCAGCAGGCTTTCGACGACCAGAGACGCCCTGTCGATGCCCGCGATCACTTTTCCGATGCATTCTTCGAGCTGGGCCGGCGAGGCGATCCTGTCGCGCATGAGCTGCGCGGCCGCGGAGCTGACGCCTAAGTGTCCGTCCGGGGACTTTTCGAGTCATTTGAGTCGGTTGTCGGCGGTTGAGAAAACCGCTTGAAGAGTGCGACTCTCTTATGATTCTCTGTGGCGTCGATTCGTGAGGCGCCCGAT